>Ga0233424_10000256_pt1 | contig 72333 bp, 86 predicted proteins | sample Watercolumn_Towu_FD_181011 | JGI IMG/M metagenome (GOLD analysis project Ga0233424, IMG submission 181011) | Freshwater microbial communities from Lake Towuti, South Sulawesi, Indonesia - Watercolumn_Towuti2014_125_MG | ecosystem: Environmental > Aquatic > Freshwater > Lake | place: Indonesia... | reverse complement strand
ACCGGGGACAGTGTGCCTGTGATCGCCGGGACCACGAACAAGGGCCTCAAGTTCTGGTTGACCAATGTCGGCACCATCACGATCGGCACCACGACGATGACGTGGCGGCAGCACACCGAGAGTGGCGCAGTGTGGGTGCTTCCGGGGACGGCGGCGGCCAGCCCGGCTTACCCTGCGCTTCCTGTGGATGCCGACGGCAACCTCACCGTGTGCGTGCTCGCAGCCGTGTTCATCGGCAACAACGACACGGCCATCGTCAACCCGACGGCCTCGCCGGGGGCCAACGACGGGATGATCGCCGACCGGCGCATTCTCATCAGCCAATGGCTCAGCCCGATGCTCGGGTCGGGGTCGGGCCGCTACTTCACGGGGGTGAGCTAGGTGCCTGCCAATACGTTGCCTGTTTGGCCCACGCCGGACTCTCAGATCGCCAACGTCACCGAGGGCGGCGGCACCGCCAACGTGTCGAGGGCCGGGACGACTGCCTACACCCACTTCCACTCTGCGGGTTCCAGCCCTGCCTTCCTGGTCGGCGACGGCGTGAACACGGCTCCGACGGCGTTCCTGGTGTGGACTTCGGGTGCGAACGGCAGCTTGCTGGGCAGCATCCGGGTCACGTTGGCTTCCACGGTCAGCAGCTCGGCGGCGGTCATGCGTGTGTGGCTCAACAACGGCAGTGCGGTCACAACGTCGGCCAACACGAGCATCTTCGCCGAGTACAACGTTCCGGCGATGACGTTCAGTACGACCTTGGCCACGCCGTGGCAGGACTTCCCCATCAACAAGCCGATCAAGGCCAACTACCGGGTCTACGTCACGTTCGGGGCCGTCATCGGCACTACGACGAACGGCGGCTATCACCTGACGGGCTTCGGCGGCCAGTACTAGGGGGACCACATGTTCTGGTTCCCTGGCGACCCCGAGCGCCTTCAGACCTTCACGGTCGGCGGTGAGGGTTCCAGCGCACCCAAGGTTTCAGCGTCGGCGGCCTCGGTACCCGAAACGGTTGTCTACGAGTGGCCGATGCCCCGAGGGACGGCTTGCTTGTGGATGCTCGCTGTGGGCAGCGGTGGTGGAGGCGCAGGCGGTTTCCAGTCGGGGGCGGGTGCTGCACGTGGCGGCGGGGGCGCAGGCGGCGGGGCCTCGCTTTCGTGGCGGATCATGCCCGCAGACGCTCTGCCACGAGTGCTCTATCTCGTGGTGCCTTACGGTGGCACGGGCGGCACGGCGAGGCGCAGTGGCTACACGGGCGGGGCAGCGAAGATTGTGACCGATCCGTCATCGAGTGCAGCGGCGGCGACCGTGCTGGCGTCGGGATCAGCGGGCGGGCTGGGCGGTGGGACCGGTTCGGCCACTCTCGGCGGCACTGCCGGGAGCGGTGCATCCGCCCCGTTGTCATCGCAGGCAACGCTCGGTTTGCTCGGTCTGTGGGGCGGCGTTCCTGGTGGCACTGGCGGCAACGGTGGGGCGACCGGGGCCGGGATCGCAGCGGGACTGTTCGGGTCGGGCGGCCAGTGGTGCTGTGGTGGGGGCGGCGGCGGTGGCCTGACGAGCGGCAACGGCACATCGGCAGGCGGTGGGATCACCGGGGCCGGGCCGTTCCCCTCGACTTCGGGCGGGGTAGCGGCGGCGAACGGACCCGACGGCCACATGTTCACGGGGGCGTGGCAGCTCCCACTGGTCAACTACGGCGGGACCGGTGGCGGGAGCGCCAACACGGCCTTTGCGGGGCGTGGCGGCAACGGTGCCTACGGCTGTGGCGGCGGTGGCGGTGGGGCCGGGCTCCAGATCGCACCGACGGGCCAGGTGTCCACCAGCGACTTCTCGCTCACGGCGCATGGTCTGACCCTCAACACGCCGATCACGTTCAGCGCAGTCGGCACGGTCACGGGGCTCACGACGACTGCCGTGCCTCCCGGTACGGGCCTGGAGTACTACGTGGTCAACGTGCAGACGAACACGTTCCAGGTGAGCCTGACGCCGAACGGTACGGCGGTGACACTGGGCGGGACCAACGCAGCCGTGACGGCGCACACAGGCGGGGACGGTGGCCGAGGCGGGGCAGGTCTCATTCTCATCGGTGCGATGTGAGCGATGACCACCTTTCTCACTCTCGACAACGCCACGAGCGTCTCCACGATCATCGGCGTCACGAACACCACGACTGAGCAACAACCGTGGTCCAAGCCGAGCTGGGCACGTTGGGTCTACATGGTGGCGGTTGGCGCTGGCGCAGGCGGTGGGGGCGGCAACGGCCAAGCGTCTCGGCCCGCAGGCGGCGGTGGGGGCGGCGCTGGAGCGGTGCACTCGAAACTGTTTCCGGGTGTGGCGGTGCCAGCCCAGTGCTACGTGACGGCCGGGATCGGCGGTACCGGTGGTGCGGGCGGGTCGAGCGCAGCCGGGACGAACGGTGGTGGCGGGATCGCCACGAGGGTTGTCGGGTTCGAGCCCAACAGCACGCTGGGGTACAGCTTCGTGGTCAGCACGGCCACTCAGGCGGCAGGTGGGCAAGGCGGGCAGACCGGGGGAAACACCACCTCCGGTGGGGACGGCGGGGTAGGCAGCCTCGTGGTGGCGAACGCCCAATTGTCGGGTTGGCTCGGCGGCCTGGTGTGCCCAGGTCTTGTCGACGGAGCCCAAATCGGAGTGGCCGGTGGCGCAGGCACGAAAGGTGGCGGCAGAGACAACCCCGGTACCAGTGTCAGCATCCTGGCGACCTCGTGGACGTGCGGCGGCACTGGCGGCGGCGGCCGTGACACAGCGAACCAGGCGGGCGGCAGCATCACCGGGGCGGGGCCACTGCCGTCGCTCAACGGCGTGGCAGCGGCCAAGGGCTCGGACGGGTTGTGGTTCGAGCCTGGATCGTCGTACGGCGGTTGGATCGGCTACGGCGGGATCGGCGGGGGCAGCACTACGGGCACCGGGTTCGCCGGTGGGATAGGGGCTCCCGGTTGCGGGGGCGGTGGGGGCGGCGCAGGTACCTCGGCAGGCGGGGCAGGCGGCAGGGGCGGACCCGGCTACGCAGTCTTTGTTTGTTGGTAGCGGAAGGATCAGCTCATGCCCACATGGAACGGCGATCTGGCCACGGTCGGTGACGAGGACTACCAGATTCTCAACGTCGACCGGACGGTGGTCACCTCAGTGGCCTGGACAGCCATCAGGAACTGGACGCTGCCGCTCGCAAGCAGCATGAACCCCGGCGACGAGATCACCATTCTCGACGCAGGCGGCTACTTCAACCTGTCGTACCCGCTCAAGGTCTGGTGTCAGACCGGCGATGCGATCAACGGCGTGGCGAGCACGACCTACTGGCCGTTGATTCGTCCGTACGCCACGATCCGGTTGCGCTCCGACGGCGGGACCAAGTGGATGGTCACGGCGCAGACGCCGACGACCGTCAACGACTACACCGGGGCCGCAGGCAACTACACGTGGTACATGCACCCGGAGACACGGTTCATCACGATCCTCCTGATCGGTGGCGGCGGCGGCGGTGCCAGCGGTCGCAAGGGGGCGAACGGCACTGACCGCAAAGGCGGCGGGGGAGGCGGTCCTGGCGGGCTTGTCTATGCCATCCTCGACCGGTTGCAGCTCAGTGCCGAGATGACTGTAACGATCGGCAACGGTGGCACCGGAGGTGCCGCAGTCTCGGGGAACAGCACGAACGGCAACGCAGGCAACTCAGGCACGGCGACGACGTTCTGGAACTACAGCGCAGCGGGCGGGAGCGGCGGTCCTGGCGGTGCCTCGACCGGGACGGGCGGGGACGCCGGGGTTGCCTACGCCTTTCCGTCTGCTGCCGTCGGGACAACTGCTGCTGGCCTGGGCTACGGCGGGACCGCCGTTCTCAGTGCTCCAGGCACGATTGTCGGTGGCAAGGCAACCGGGTTCGGTCCCGCTGGCGGGGGCGCTGGCGGTTCGATCGACGCCGCCGATGTCAAGTACGACGGCGAATATGGCGGTGTAGCGGTCTCGATCACCGAAGGCGGTGGCGGCGCACCAGGCGTAGCCTCGACAGGTGCCGGGGTAGCGGGTACCGCAGGTTCACAGCCATCCGACACTACGTCTGTGCAAGGTGGCTCCGGTGGCGGCGGTGGTGGCGCAGGTTCGACGGCAACCTCGGGCAACGGCGGTGCGGGCGCTCTCGGCGGCCTCTACGGGTCCGGTGGTGGCGGTGGTGGCGCAGCTACCAACTCGGTTGGCAACTCGGGTGCTGGCGGCACCGGCCGTCGAGGCCGGGCGATCATCTGGACGTACCTGTGAGGCGAGCGGTCCTTTGCGGGGCCGTGCTGGCCTTTCTCTCGGCGACGGTGGCGCTCGGGTTCACGGGCGCACCTGCCGGGGATGTCAAGGCCAAGGTCACGTTCCTGGGCGACTCGAACATCAGCAACGGGGCCTCCCAGCTCATCACGGTGCTCTCGCCGAGTCAGGTCGGCTATGTCGGCACGTTCGCAGTGCGGCACGGTGCGGGCCTCTACTGGAACGGCTGTGACCCCGGCCAGGCGTGCCCGAACCCAGCGGCGACCGACTACTGGGCGCAGCGGTTGCGGGACCTTCCCCTCGCCGATGCCTACGTGGTCAACCTCGGCGTGGTCGACAGCAAGACGGCCGGGACGGCGACGACGCACGGATACGCATGGTGGAGCCAGAAGATCGACTGGCTCATGGCGCAACTCGGCGGCAAGCCGGTCTTGTGGAGCAACCTGACCTGCACCCATGTCCCTGCCGACCGTACGCAAGGCTGCCTGACGATCAACCAATCGCTCTGGAACGCTCGGGCTCGCTGGCCGAACCTGGTCTTCGTGCAGTGGCGCAATGTGGCCGAGGCGAACTACCCGGCCTGGTTCGATCCTGACGGCATTCACTACAGCCCCAGTGGCTACGCCGGTTACGCCGACTTGATCAAGTCCACACTCGACACGGTGCTCCCGAACTAGGGGATCAGCATGGCCACGCTTGTCCTACGCAAAGCTGCCTCCACCCTTCGGGGTGGGGACACGCTGCGTGGACAGGCGGCGGGCGGTCTCTCATCGAACATCGGGATCGCCACCGAGGTCGACCTGGCGATTGCCACGGGCAAGGCGAAGGCCGCTACCCCCACGCTCGCCACCGAAGTCGACCTGGCACTGGCCACCGGGAAGGCCAAGGCCAAGGCGTTCGGGATCGCTACCGAGGTCGATCTGGCGCTGGCTATTGGCAAGGCGAAGGCCAAGGCGTTCACACTCGGCTCCGAACGGGACCTGGCGCTCTCATTCGGCGTTGCACCGGTCACGGCCACCGAGCACGACCTGGCGCTGGCGGTCGGCAAGGCGAAGGCGAAGGCGTTCACGCTTGCCAGCGAAGTGGACCTGGGCCTGGCCATCGGCAAGGCCAAGGCGAAGTCGGAAACGCTCGCCAGCGAAGTGGACCTGGGCCTGGCGGTGGGCCAGTCCAAGGCCAAGAGCTTCACCCTCGCCTCCGAGCGTGATCTTGCTTTGGCCATCTCCGCTGGCGGCATCATCGGCACTGCCACGGAGCACGACACGGCGTTGGCTCCGACCAAGGCCAAGTCCAAGGCGTTCACGGTTGCCACCGAGGCCGACACGGCGCTCGGCCTGACCAAGGCGAAGGCCAAGGCGTTCACGCTCGCCACTGAGATCGACCTGGGCCTGGCAGAGACCACGGCGAAGGCCAAGGGCTTCACGCTGGCCAGCGAAGCCGATACGGCGCTCGGTGTAGGCAAGGCCAAGGCGAAGGCATTCACGCTGGCCAGTGAGGCCGATACTGCGTTGGGTCTCGGCAAGGCCAAGTCCAAGACCTTCACGCTGGCTTCCGAGGTCGACCTTGGCTTGGCTATCAGCAAGTCCAAGGCGAAGGGGTCCACGCTCGCAGCCGAACGGGACCTGGGGCTTGGCATCACGGGGTCGAACGCACTCGGCATCGGCAGCGAACGTGACACGGCGCTGGGCCTCGGCAAGCTCAAGGCCAAGAGCCTCGGGATCAGCACCGAGGCCGATACTGCGCTGGGGCTGGGGCACAGCAAGGCGAAGACGCTCACGGTGGCCATCGAGCACGACCTGGGCCTGGCGCTCACCGGGGTCAAGGCCAAGGCCATCACGGTGTCGGTCGAGCACGACACGGCGCTCGCCATCGCCGGGTTCCTTGCCACGGTCAACTTCGCCATCAAGTACCCGACCTACGCCACTGTCAACGGCGGCCACACTGGTGCAGCCGTGGTCGGTGCGGGCAAGGCCACCGTCAGCGGTGGTACCCGTGCCACAATTGGTTGATGGCCGACTTCTCGCTCAAGGTCGGGGATCGGTCCCCGAGCATCTACGCCACTCTGAGCGATAGCTCGGGGGTCACGTGGTCTCTCACCGGTAGCACGGTGCGGTTCACCATGACCAACGTGCTTACCAACGTCATCAAGGTCAACCGGCAGGTTGCTGCCATCGTGGACGCCACGCTGCACACGGTGCGCTACGACTGGGCGGCCAACGATGTCGACACAGCCGGGCACTACTACGCCGAGTGGGAAGTGACCTTCCCCGACACCAAGACGGCGACCTTCCCGAATGACGGCCACAACGTCATCCAGATCATGGCGGCGTTGGCATGACCTTCGTCGACAACCTCCCCAACGGCCCCAACGGCCAGCACCCCTTCGCTGCACCGGAGATTCCCGACGGGGTTGTTGTCGAGATCGACGGCCTCGGCTACCTCGAACTGGGCCAGTCGGGCCTGCGCAGATGGTCCGGGTACGTCAACGAGGAGTTCCTTCAGCACCTCCAAGGGACCCGTGGGGTCCAGGTCTACCGGGAGATGCGGGACAACGACCCGATCATCGGGGCCATCCTCCAGGCGATCGACACGCTCGTGCGCCAGGTCGAGTGGCGGGTCGAGTCCCCCGGCAAGGAGGACGACGGCCGGGTCGAGTTCCTCCAGCAGTGCATCGACGACATGAGCCACACCTGGGAGGACTTCATCTCCGAGGTCATGTCGATGCTGCCGTACGGCTGGAGCTTCTTCGAGATCGTCTACAAGCTGCGCAGGGGTCCGCAGGCCGAGACGCCCCAACTTCGGTCTCGCTACGACGACGACCGGATCGCATGGCGCAAGTTCGCACTGCGGGCACAGGACACGCTCGCCAAGTGGGTCTTCGATGACCACGGCGGCATCCGGGGCTTCTGGCAGTACGCCATCCCCAGGAACAACCTGGTCTACATCCCCATCGAGAAGGCACTCCTGTTCCGCACCACGACGTACAAGAACAGTCCCGAGGGCCGGTCGATCCTGCGCAACGCCTACCGGCCGTGGTACTTCAAGAAGCGCATCGAGGAGATCGAGGCCATCGGCGTCGAGCGGGACCTGGCCGGTCTGCCGATCGCCTACGTGGACCCGGCCATCTTGAGTCCCGATGCAGCGGCGGGCGACGTGGCCATGCGCACGTCGATCGAGAAGCTGGTCAAGAACGTGCGCCGGGATCAGCAGGAGGGCGTGGTCTTCCCTCGGGTCTACGACCAGAACAACAACCTGGTGTACGAGTTCCAGTTGCTCGCCAGTGCGGGGACCCGCCAGTTTCCGACCGACCCGATCATCCGGCGCTACGCCGAGCACATCGCCATGACCGTGCTGGCCGACTTCGTGCTTCTCGGGCACAAGGACGTGGGCAGCTACGCCCTCAGTTCCGACAAGACCAACATCTTCAGCTTGAGCCTCGGCAGCTTGCTCAAGACGATCGCCGGGGTCATCAACCGCCACGCCATCCCACGCTTGCTCGAAGTCAACGGCATGGAGCTGGAGGACCACCCTGAGATCGTGCCTGGCGACATCGAGCAGCCGGACCTGACCCAGCTCTCCGACTTCATCAGCAAGCTCAGTGCAGCGGGCGTGCCGTTCTTCCCGGACCCCGAGCTGGAGAAGTACCTGCGGGCAGCGGCCAAGCTCCCGGAGATGACCGACGAGGACCTGGCCCACCGAGAGGAGATGGCCGAGCTGGCCCGCCAGAACGAGATCGAGTCGGCCGAGCTGGAATCGCAGATGCGGGATCAGCAGATGCTCATGGCGGAGGGCGGCATGGAGACCGGGGCCGGGATGCTGGCCGGTGCCGGGTACCAGTTGCCCGACGACGAGGACGAGGACGAGAAGGGCAAGAAGGACGACGACGAGAAGGACAAGCAGCAGCCACCTCCGGGGCCGATGGGCAACGCACCTCCGCCCATGCCTCCACCGACGCCTCCGCCTACCCCTCCGGGCAGGCGTCCGGTGCCTGCCAAGAAGCAGCGGTGACCCGTGGCCGGTGCCAACGTCCAGATCGACGGGGCCAGGCTGGCGGGGGTGCTGCGGCTCGTCTCGAATCAGCTTGAGCCTCAGATCGCCCGTGCCTTCCTGCGCTCAGTGGGGCGGCTCAATCGCTCCGATGCGCTGCGCAAGGTCCTCACCGAGATGGAGCGGGGCGTCTATCCCAGTGCCTCAGCGCTAGAGGGCCTGTGGCTGGACCTGGAGCAAATCCGGGCTCTGGTGGCCCAGGCGTACCTCCACGCCGCTCAGGCGGGCTCTGCGGCTGTCTCGGCGATGGTTCCGGCCAAGTTGACCTTCAACGCCACGAACCCGTGGGCGGTTGAGTCCATGTCGCAGCTTTCGCACCGGTTGGTGGCGACGACATCGCCGACCCAGGAGTCTATTCGCCAGGTCCTCGACACGATCGTCCGGGGCGGCGGGGCCATCGACGACGCCGTGCCGCTCATCCGGCGTCTCGTGGGGTTGCTCCCCCAGCACGCTCAGGCGGTCGCCAACTTCGATGCCGGGCTGCGCAAGCGGGGCGTCAACACTGCGGCACGCCGGGCTCAGGTGGCGGCCTACTCGACACGGCTCCGCACCTACCGGGCGTGGAACATCGCCAGGACCGAGATCATGCACGCTCAGAACCTCGGTCTCGATGACGCTTGGGTAGCGGGAGTGGACGCCGGGATGATCGACCCCGACCCCGAGTTCACGAAGCGGGTGTGGATCACCGCCAAGGACGAGAAGCGCTGCGAGATATGCGCCGACCTGCACGGCAGGCTGGCGGCGATCGGCAAGAGCTTCGAGGGCAAGTACGGCGTGTTCGAGCGACCGGCTGCGCACCCCCAGTGCCGCTGCACGATGGGGCTCGTGTTCGCACCGGCAGCCGCCAGCTTCATCGAGGAGCTACAGAAGGGCGACTACCCAGGTCATCCCTTCCGTGGGAACCAATACGTCAAGGTGCCCAGTGCCGGGACACCGGACCCGGCAAGGCAGTTGGGCTATCAGGACCATCCGGTTTCGGCGTACCTATCGCACGTGTTCATCAGCGACCCGATCCCCCCTATCACGCCGACGATGGACCGTCTGGAGAAGGAGTTCCGGCGCTACATGCCGAATGCCAAGGTCTCGCTCATGCCGGGGGACCCCGGCCGAGGAGTCTCCGAGGCAGACATCGAGGCGCTGGCCAAGACGGTGCGCAAGGTTGCTCAGGACTTTCCCGAGACATTGCGGGGACTCGACGCATTTCGTTTCGGGTACTACGGCGGCGAGCTTGGCGAGACGGCTGGTGGGGCTACGACGTTCGCCATCGCTCAACTTGCCAACTCCACCAAGGTCCGTTTCATCCACGGGATCGGGTTCAATGCAGCGTCCAAGCCCAGCCTTCACGATGCGAGCGTGGACTCGGGTTACCTCACCACCGACTCGGGGCTCTCGGGCACGTTCCTGCACGAGATGGGGCACGCTGTGTACAACCGGGCCAAGCACGGCTGGCTCACCAACGGGTTCACGAAGCCGAGGGAACCGGGGGACCGCTTCCAGTTCGAGGGTCTCGTTACCAACACCACGTTCCGGTGGGTGATGGGAGTCGACAACCTCTGGTCGCCCGTCTACCCGAGTCGGTACGCCAAAGAGCACTTCGATGAGCACTTCGCCGAGACGTTTGCGTACATGTTCGCCGACAAGTACGGCGTCAGGAAGGGCAAGGACCGTCAGCTCAACCCGGACATGGTGAGCTTCGTGACCGAGGTGGTCGCCTTGGCCGAGCACGACGCACCTCTCCGGTACGACAAGGTTGTCAAGAGCGAGCTGGAGATCGGGGCCATCATCGAGGTTCAGCAGTCTTGTTCCGGGTACCCGGCCGATCCTGCGCTCATCGAGAAGGGCGACTTCGAGGGCCACCCCTTCCGGGGCAACCAGTACGTCAAGGTGGGCAGCCGGAGCCAACCGACGGCCGTCCACCAGCCGAAAAAGATCAGCGTGCCGGGAGGCAATACCTCGGCGGCCTGGGACGCCATCCTCACCGACGAGGCCAAGTTGCTCCAAGACCCCAAGCGGTTCTACCCGGAGCGGTACGCACCCAACAAGGTGGGCGGCGGCGTTCACCTCAAGGAAGGTGAGATCGAGGCCAGGATGGTCGTGGCCTGGGATGACGAGGGCCACATCGTCGGCCGCATGGGCTTGGAGTACCAGTACTGGACACCGATGCCCATGGACAAGACCGTCGCCGATTACGACCAGAGCGAGATGCGACCGGGTTACGGCCTAAGGCCGTTCGTCAAGGTCGGGCCTCCCCGGCAGCTTCAGCACGTGTTCAGAGTGATGGATCGGCGGGAGTACGACGAGGCCCAGGCCCGTGGCTTCATTCAGACCAAGGGCGAGGAGAACATCGGCAACGAGGGTACGGTGGCTTCGACCCGGAGCACCGGGGCCTTCTACTTCCCGATGGAGAAGACGAAGGCGACCGATGCTGTGATCGTGCGCATCAAAGTCGATCCCAACGCCGAGTGGTACTTCGCCACCGACGAGTACGCCAAGAACCGGCAGCCCATCCCATTCGAGCTTGTCGATGCCGTGGTGGAGTTGGACAAGCCGGGCGAGTGGTGGGTTGCCAAGGCCCGAACGGACCTGCGCAGCCGCTTGCTGGAGGTCGGCACATGACAAGGGTTGGCCTGCGCTACCGGTTGCTCAAGGGCGAAGCCGAGGGGCACCCGTTCCGTGGCAATCAGCACACGGGCGGCATTCCCGGCTACGACACGATCAAGCGGATGAAAAAGGTCAAGGGTCCGCTCGGCAGCCAAGGCGGCCAGTGGTACGAGGACGCCGAGGGCCAGCGCTACCTGGTCAAGCCGGGCAAGAGCGAAGACCACGTGCAGAATGAGATCGCCGGGGGCATCGTCTACCGCATGGCGGGGGTGCACTTCCCTCTGACGAGGTTCGACCACGACGACTCGGGCCGTCCGGTCATCATCAGCAAGAAGATCGAGGGACTCCGCCAGGCGAGCGCCTCCGAGTGGGCCAGCAACGCCACGCTCCAGGAGCGGGCCGCTCGGGACTTCGGGATCGACGCTTGGCTCTCGCACTGGGACGTGCACGGGCTGGAGCAAGACAACACGCTCGTGGACGAGGCCGGGATGCCGGTGCGCATCGAGTCCGGTGGGGCGATGGCCTTCCGGGCGATGGGCGGTACCAAGGACAGCTTCAGCATCGGGCCGTGGGTTGAGCCCGAGACGATGCGCACGTCCAATCAAGGCAAGCTCATGTACGGCCGGATGACCGACGATCAGGCACTCAGTTCGCTGAGGCGGATACTCGATGTCGACGTGGACGAGGTGGAGCGGGCTTGGCTCAAGGCCGGGATCAGCCCATCGAACGCATCACGCTGGCGCATGGTGCTGGAGTCACGGCAGCTCAAGGTGCCGTCGATGGGCTTGGGACCCAACTGGGACATCGACCCGTTGTTCGGCAGACGGCGGAAGCCACGCCAGAAGACCTACCAGGAACAACGGCGGGAGGCCGAGGACCGAGCCCGAGAGTCGCTCGATGCCTGGCGGGAGAACTTCATCGCAGAGCGGGCACGGCGGCGGGCACGCAAGACCAAGCCGTCCGAGTGGCTCATCAAGGGCGACTACCCCGGTCACCCCTTCAGAGGCAACCAGTACATCAAGGTGCCGAGCGCCGGGAACAACCCGATGCCGGGGGTCCATGGCTTCCACCAGACGGCCAAGCACCCGAAGTACGTCAACCAGTTGTTCTTTGATCACGTGAGCGGCGGCGACTCACCGACGACGAAACGCCTGACGCAGGAGTTCCAGCGCTACATGCCCAACGCCAAGGTTCAGCTCAAATCCGATCCCTCCAAATGGCCTCCTGGGTGGCAAGTGACCGGGGCCACCGAAGGGGTCACTGAAGCCGACATCGAGGCGATGGCCAAGACACTGCGCAAGGTCGCTCAGGACTTCCCCGAGACGCTCCGGGGCCTCGATGCCTTCCGGCTCGGGGAGTACAACGCCACTCTCGGCGCAGAATGTGGCGGGGCGACCACGATGGGCATAGCTCAGCAAGCCGACTCCAAGTACCGCTTTGTGCACGGGATCGGGCTCAATTCACAGCACTCCCCGGCCTCCAGCGACCAGAGCATGAAGACGGGTTGGCTGGCCACCGACTCGGGGTTGTCGGGCATCCTCTTGCATGAGATGGGGCACGCCATCTACAACCGAGCCAGGCAGCGGTGGCTGACCGAGAACCTCAAGCTGCCCGAGGCCGGAGAGCTGTGGCAGTTCAACGGCACGGTGCTGCACGAGGGCCTCGACCAGTCGCTGGGGTTCCCCGGTGCTCATTCAGCCCCGACCCCAAGCGAGTACGCCAAGGATTCCGGGGCGGAGCACTTCGCCGAGACCTTCGCCTACATGTACGCCGACAAGTACAAGGTCACCAAGGGCAAGGAACGCAAGCTCAACCCGTACATGATGAACATGGTGACGAAGGTGGTGGCCATGGCCGAGCACGATGCCCCCGTGACCAAGGCTGAGAAGCCGAAGATCATCGCCATCGTCGAGTTCGAGCAGTCCTGTTCCGGGTATCCGCACGACCCTGCACTGGACGACGAGACCGTCGAGGACGCCGAGCGCAGAGCGTCACTTCGGGACCGGCTCCTGCCAGAATGACCTGGTGGAACTGACCGAGGTCGTCGAGTTCGAGAAGGGCGACTACGAAGGACACCCGTTCCGGGGCAATCAGTACGTCAAGGTGCCTTCACGAGGTGGCCGGGATCAGCTCGATGACGGCAACATGCTCACCCAGTGGGCGGCCACTGCCAAGAAGGCAGCCAAGAAGGCGGCCGCTAAGAAGCTCAAGGTCTACGGCCCCAGCCACAAGACCGGGATGCCGCTCAGCCTGGGGCAGTACCGGGCGTTGCTGCAAGAGACGCAGTGGGGCGGGTCGGAAGGGAAGGCACTCGACTACGCCATCCACAGTTGGCAAGGCAGCCCGACCGCCATCCGCAAGGCCATCGAGGCGGTCACCGGCTACAAGCCGGTCGTACGCCAGTTCAGGTACGACCAGGTTGACCTGGCCCCGGCCTTGGCCATGCTGGAGCGGATCAAGGTGAGCGCTCCGACGACGCAGCCGTTGTACCGGGGCAAGGCCAAGCTGAAGATCGGGGACGTGACCGACCTCGACACGCTCCGGGAGAAGGCCAACCTGTTTCCCGGTGCGGTCATCGACGTGCCTGCCTGGGGCTTCACGACATCGAAGTCCATGGCTCGTAGCTATGCGGGCAACAACCCGCACTCGATCATCTTCCGGCTGGCTCCGGGAGCCAAGGCGTTCAAGTTCAATCAGCACTGGAAGGATGTCGGCCAGTCCCCCGCATTCGTCTCCGAACACGAGTGGGCCACGGGCGGTCGCTACGAGGTCACTGCGATCACGCCGAGGCACGACTCGAACAGCGAGTTCTCAGGTGCGTGGGTTGTCGACATCCGCCAGGTCGGTGTGATCGACCCCTTCAAGGGCGTGACCCAATCGTCGGCGGTGGAGGCGCAGGCCAGCCGCTTGGCCAGCAGGCCCCTTCTCTCCTCGGGTATCCGTGCGCCAGCGTGGTCCCAGGCCGAGAAGGGCGTGGCTCGCAACCCCGAGCTGGTCGCCGACAACAGGTGGCAGCAGTGCAGCAGTGACATACCGAACCTGCTGCCGGTGCAAGGAATGCGATGGCAGCTCAAGGTCCCCAAGACCTACGAGTTGGGTACCAAGATGTGGATTCAGAAGCCCGACCTGAAGCCCGGAGTCGACCTGCCTGCGTCCACCTTGACCTATCCGGGGACCGACTTTGTGATCCACCCGACCGAGCTGGACACCTTGGGCCACCCGTACGACTTCGATCCGCCCGAGGGGTACAAGTGGGCCAGGACCGAATGGGCCTCATTGGACGACTACCGGGCGATGCCGCAAGACTGGGTGCTGGTGCCCACGAACCTCTCGACCGGTCCTGGGCGCACGGTCCAGACCACCAGTCCTGAGTTCGTGGCCTTGCCCACCTCCAGCAAGCCCTACATCTCCCACAGCAAGTGGCTGGCGCAGAAGATACCCGAGCGGTTGGCCGACCCCGACACGGTGATGGGAGCGGCGCTGGCGGCTTCGACCGAGACCCCGGAGGCCCCGGAGAAGCCGCTGGCTCAGGAGCTGGGGATCGAGTGGAACGGGAAGACGTACTCGCCGCCCAAGAGCATCGCCGAGTTCGCCAACCAGTTCTCCGAAGTCCACAAAGACTTCGTGAGTAGCTACTACCAGGAGGGCTACGGCAGCACTCTGAGCCAACCGGTTGCCGGGAGCTGGATCACCTGGGGCGACGGCAGCACAGTGGAGGGGGAGTTCGTGCACCCCGTTGCCGTCGTGGCCGGGAACCCCTTGCCGATCGCCCCACCGGGGTTTGCTTGGTCGGTCATGGCGGGAGATGCCCACAGAGCCATGGCGTATAACTACGGGCTCAAGATCGCCACCGAGAACCCGGTTCCGATAGATCAACCCGATCAACCCGACCATCCTCAGCTTCTGCCAGGTCCTGCCGACAAGGTGCCCAAGTGGATCACCGAATCGGGTGCCTGGCAGTGGGTGGCAGACGACGTGGATTACCCGGACGAGATCGGTTGGCTTCACACCATCGAGGACGAGGACAAGGCTGCGATCACGCTCGGCTGGGCCGACTGGAGTGAGGTGTTCACGCCCAACGCACCGCTGGACGGGAGCGGAAACGTGAGCCCGAATGAGATTGCAGATGCCTACACCGCCATGACGAACCTCTCGGAGGACTCGCCGGGCGGCTGGATCAAGCAAGACGCCGTTGCCCAGCTCGTCACGCCGAAAGGCTGGGCGTGGCGTCACATCGGTACGGGCCTGGTGGCGAGGCAGTGGTTCCTCGACTACGACCCCGACGGGCCGGTTGCCGAGAAGCCCGATCCCAGTGGTCCGAGCGCTGCGAAGCCCCACGAACTTCCGCACTACCTCACATTGACCGGTCAGCTCACCCAGTCAGGATGGAAGGTCGGGGGGGCCAAGGCGAAAGCGGCGGCCACGTTCGGCTACAGCTCATGGGACACGGCATCGGATGCCTGGTCCGTCGACCCCAACTACCTCTACGACAACTGGGGCATGACGCTGGCGGCGGCGTGGAATGCCTACAACGAACTTCACGCCTCCTGGACCACAGCCGGACCCGATCTGACCAAGGTGGCGACACCGAAGGGCTGGAGGTGGCGGTACCTCGGCAGCGGCATAGTCCAGAACCAGTGGTACCTGGAGCGCATCCCTGCCACGAAAGCTCTGCTGCCCCCGGCCTTGGTAGCCTCGGAGCACTTCACCGAGACGGGCGGCTGGTCCTCCGATTCCGTAGAAGCCCAGGCGGCCATCACGATGGGGTATGCGCTAAACGAGTACGACAAGGCGGTGTTCCAAGGCCCGCTCAATGTGGCCCACAAGCTCAAGATGGCGTACAAGAGCCTGGTGCACGAGATGATCGTCACTAGCACCAGCGAGAAGGTTGCTGGCTTCCACCCCAAGACGCCTCCACCGGAGGGCTGGAAGTGGCGGCATGTCAGTACCGGCCTGAACTCCTGGCATTGGTACCTGGAGAAGGAGCTGGAGACCGACCTGGACGCCACACTCGCACCGGGAGGCAGCGCATGAAGTACCTCGGGCTGGACGAGATCAGCGTGTGGCCGTTCGACACGAGTGAGGACGACGACGAGCGGCAACTCGCACGGATCAAGAAGGGCGACTACGAGGGTCATCCCTTCCGGGGGAATCAGTACGTCAAGGTCTCGGGCCAGGTCCGATCCATCACGTCGCACGATGGCGTCGAGATGGTCATGGCCACGCCGGTCAAGGCCCTCAAGAAGTTCCACGGCGATCAGCGTGACTGGAGCGCTACACGGGCGATCACGCCGGAGCGGCGGGAGGCCATCGCCAAGTTCTACGAGGAGGCCCCCGAGGACGCCGTGCCGGATGCAGAGGTTCGGCGGGCCTACGAGGCACTGATCGGCGAGCTGGACAAGCAGTATTCGATCCTGACCGATCAGCTCGGCATCAAGATCGAGTACACCGACGACGACCCGTATGCGAACTACGCCGAGATGCTCGATGACTTCCTTAGCCACAACCGGCTCAAGATTCTGAAGACGGAGGCCACCGGGGGTCACCCGTACCTCACCAACGAACAGAATGACAAGTTCCGGGCGGTGCACGATGCCTTCGGCCACCTCGGGACCGGCCGTGCGTTCGACCGGCACGGTGAGGAGGCCGCCTACCAGGCTCACTTGTCGATGTTCAGCACCGAGGCCGCCAAGGCTGCGGCCACCGAGCTGCGGGGCCAGAACGCCTTCCTGATCCAGCGGGGCTACTTCGGCCCACAGAAGGTGCTGCTACTGCCCGAGGAGCTGCGCAAGCGGCTGGCTGCGCTCGTCCGACTGCTCAAGGCACGGCGGCAGCGACCTGCCATGGCCCAGGCCAGCTCGGACGCAGACAACGCCTACGACGTGACCGGCTCGCACCATGCGTCGCTCGGCCGGGTGTTTCACATCGGCCCCAAGAGCGCCCGTGACCGGCTCCGCAAGGCGATACTGGACCAATGACATCTCGGGCCATGCTCCGTCAACGGTTGCTCGGTGAGACCGAGTTCGCCGACGCCACTGACGACGTGCTCAAGCTCGATGAGGACCGCAGGCTCGTGTTCGGCTGGGCCTACCGAGCGACCAACCCGGACGGCTCGCTGCGCATCGACAAGCAAGGCGACTTCATCGACGACCCGGCCGAGCTGGAGGACATGGCGTACCACTTCGCTCTGGAGTCACGCCTCGGCGACGAGATGCACTACGACGTGCCGGTGGCCGACCTGGTGGAGTCCATGGCCTTCACACCGGAGAAGTTGGCCAAGATGGGCGTGCCCGACGGCACGCTGCCGATGGCCTGGTGGGTCGGCTTCAAGGTCCGGGACGACCGGGTGTGGCAAGAGGTCAAGTCGGGGCGCTACAAGGGCTTCTCGGTCGGCGGTTCGGGGCACCGTGAGTACCTCGACGCCGACGACCTGGCCAAGGGTGACTTCGAGGGTCATCCCTTCCGTGGGAATCAGTACGTCAAGGTGCCGTCACGGGGGAAGACCCCACCGACCGCATCCCACGCACTCAGCCGGGTTACCTCGAAGCCCGGCAGGCCCGTCGAACCGTGGACCAACGATGAGCCGTGGGTGAAGGAGGCCGTGGCGCACTACGACGCCACTGGCGAGCTGACCGAGGCGGTCCTGGATCACCTCGAACTCGTGACCGCAACCAACAAGCGCTACATGGACGCCGGACTCGACACGAAGGGGTACTACACCGACCCCGAGACCGGTGGCTACATCGCTGAGCGCCGCAAGCTCCACGACGAGATCATCGACGAGATCATGGCGGAAGCCGCCAACGTGCCTCGCCAGGCCGAGGTGGCCATGACCGGTGGCCTGCCTGGTGCCGGGAAGTCAACGATGCTCAAGGACCCGAGGGCGGGGCTGCCCAAGGAGCTGTACCTCAACATCAGCAACGACGACCTCAAGGTCATCTTGGCGGAGCGAGCGGGGCTGCCCGATGAGTTCGAGGAGCTTGACTACTTCAAGCCCATGGAGCTGGCCGAGCTGTACCACGAGGAGGCTGCCGACTTGTCCAAGAGGCTCGCTGACGCAGCCAGCGAGGTTGGTGTGAACTTCATCTGGGACATCACCATGAGCAACCCCGGCCAGGTTCACAAGCGGCTCAAGCCGCTCCTCGATGACAACGGCCCGAAGTACAAGCTCCGGTTGTTGTTCATGGACGTGCCGGTGGAGGTGTCGAAGCAGCGGATCAGGAAGCGCTACATGGACTCGCTGTTGACGCCCCTTGGCGGGCGCTATGTGCCCGAGAGCGTGGTCGAGGAGTCACGGGACCCGGTGTATTCGAGCGTGAACCGGCGTGCCTTCGAGGAGGTCAAGCACCTCGCCGATCGAGGCTGGCAGGTGTGGGATGGCACGCAAGGTGGTCGACTGGTGGCGGCGGGATGAGCCTCGAAACCGACCTGCTCGATCTGAAGGGCGACTGGCCAGCGCAGAAGGCGCTCATCCTCTCGTACCCCTTTGTGCGGCACGAGGAAGTGCCCTACTCGGTGCGCCGGAACTGGCAGAACGGCTGGGACGGCTACGCCTTTGAGGTTGATCGGTCACACACGTGGTTTGCCGTGGACGCTGCCAACGACCGGGGTGCCTTCACCCGAGAGCAGTACTACGAGGTGCTCGATGAGTACCGCAAGCAGAAGTTGGCCAAGGGCGAGGCCGTAGGCCACAAGTTCCGGGGCAATCAGCACACCGGGGGCATCGGTGGCGGCGGCCCGAAGAAGACGAAGCAGCGCTCCACCCTCCGGGACCGGTTGCGCAGCCGTCTCTCCCGGCCTCGGCTCGACACGCTCGATGCAGCGAGGTGGGCGGAGCAAGGCCAGTCTCCGGGCAAGGCGGAGGCCAAGGCCGAGCTGGAGGCGTACGGAGGCCGCAAGCCCAAGAAGGGCGAGACCGTGCGGGCCAAGACGGTCGACGAGGCCGTCAAGGCGCTGGCCGAGGGGTACCACGTCGAACTCTCCTCGAAGCGGGAAGTCAGCACGTTGCTGAGCAAGCTCAAGGAGATAGTGGACGACGCCGTGGCCAAGGGCGAGAAGGCCCCCACCTACGACCTGTGCAAGGTGTCGGTGCCGGGGACCAACTTGTTCTGCACCGAATCGAAGGGCATCCCCAGGCTCAAGATGCCGCAGTTCACCACCAAGACGCCGGTCGAGGGGTCTGAGGCCGACAAGCAGCCTCGGGACAACAAGGGCCGGGTCAACCTCGCCGAACAGTTCGTCCAGCACATGGAGTCAAAGGGCATCGACGTGTCCGAGGGGTCCGAGCTGGCGAGCTACCTGAAGGCCACGCAGAATGAGCTGGACGGTGCCAACGTCGCCGGGATGGTGGCGAGCATCAAGGACGGCTCGATGGACCTGGGCTCGGGCTCCATCTTCGTGTCGGCCGACAACTACGTGATCGACGGCCACCACCGTTGGGCGGCTGCCGTGGCGGTGGACCTTGAGGACAACAAGGAAGGCGACATCAAGTTGCCGATACGCCGGGTGAACGCCAGCATCCTCGACGTGCTCGTGGAGGCCAACCAGTTCACCGAGGACTGGGGCATCCCCGGAGTGGGCATCGGGGCGGACCTGAAGAAGCGCACACCGTGCCTCGGTTGCAACGACGAGGCTCGGGATCAGCTCCGGTTCCGCTTGCTCGGCTAGAGCAACACCTGCACGGCGCACACTCGTACGCTGGCCGGGATGGCTCGGGTGTCTCGTCTCCGCAAGGTCCGCTTGCGTCGGGTGTCGCTGGTCGACCGACCCGCTGAGCCCGGTGCCGAAGTGATGATCTTCAAGCGGGATGTGTCCAAGGCCGAACCCGACGGGGGCGACACCCATGTCGACCGGCCGCTCGGTTCGGAGAAGCCCAAGGGCAAAAAGAAGCCGTTTGCAGGGAAGGACGAGCCCGAGCCCAGGACCGAGGAAGCCGACCTCGACGAGGACGAGAAGGACGAACTCGACGAGGACCGTGAGGCCGAGGAGCCCGAGGACGAGAAGCCGGAGATACCTGAGCGCAAGAAGCCGACCGACAAGCGGTCCAAGCTGCGCCAGAAGCTCATGGTCGACGGCGAGGAGCCTCCCAAGAAGGACGACCCGAACCCCACCAAGCCCAAGATCACCAAGGGTGACTTCCCCGGACACCCGTTCCGTGGGAACCAGTACGTCAAGGTGGGCGGCGGTGGATCAGGCCCAAGCGGCGAGGCGGGCCACCCCTTCCGGGGCAATCAGCACGTCAAGGGGTTGGGCGGGGACAACGCACCGGACGAGGGGATGCCGGGTTCGGACTGGCGGGACCAGGCGAAGCGCTACAACAAGACCCCGGCCGATTGGTTCAAGGCGTTGGCCGAGGACACTGGCGACGGTGTGCGCAACCAGTACGGCTTCTCGCAGGACGCTTGGCGCAAGCTGACCGGCAACACCGTCGAGGCAGCGGACGCCAACTGGGACACCGACAAGACGGCGATCGCCCTCACGGCAGCATCGTCGGCGGCCAAGCGCAAGGCGCTGAGGGACCGCAAGATGGCCGAGCCACCGAAGCCCGCCAAGCCCAAGCGCAAGAGCCTGTTGGACCGGTTGCTGGGCGAGAAGGCAACGGACCTCAACGACTCCGAGTGGTGGCGCAACAGCACCAACAGCAACATCAACTGGGGCACCCTCGGGGTACGGGACAACCCCGCATGGTGGCAAGAGGGCTACAGGGGCTCGTAGAACAACACTTGGCCCGACGGCCTCTGTACCGTGCAGACCAACACGCATCGAGAGGAATCACGATGACCGGAACCGCAAAGGGCGACTTCGAGGCCCTCGACGATTGGGTCCAGGAGTACATCACCAAGCTGGAGGACGAGATTCTCAAGCACGAGGAGGACCCCGAGCCCGTGACCAAGTTCGATGACAGCGACCTGGAGACCGTCTTCAAGTCGCTCGACCCGGCAGCACAGACGATCGTCAAGAGCCTCTACGGCGAGCTGGCCCAGGCCCGTGCGGTAGCCGAACAGGCCACCGAGGTTGCCAAGGCCGAGCGCCAGGCCCGGATCGACCGGGAGATCACCGACATCGCCAAGGGCCTCTCCGGGCTGGCGATGCCCGAGGCCGAGATTGTCGAGACCCTCAAGGCGGTGCACGGCACCGGGGCCTACGACAAGACCGTCGAGGCGCTCACCAAGGCGTCGACGGCGGTCAAGGAGTCGAGGCTGTTCGAGGAGATCGGCTCGGCCATGCCGGGCGGCGAGATCACCCAGCAGATCGACACCATCGCCAAGAGCCTCCGGGACCAGAACCCGTTGCTCACCAGCGAGGAGGCGTACGTGCAAGCGCTGACGCCGGAGTCGTACGAGCAGTACATCAACAGCCAGCAGGGAGCGTGACGAGATGGCGTACGAAGTTCCTGGCTACAAGATGACCCTTGTTGCCAATGAGGCGCTCACCACGCCGTTCGTCGTGGTCACGCTGCGATCGGACGGTCGCTGCGAGTTGATGGACGTGACCGGGGCCAACAACGACACGCTGCGTCCGGTCGGGGTGCTTCAGGAGAAGACCCCGGCATCGGCGCTGGCAGACGGCACGTTCGGCGCAGTCGAGATCATGGTCTCGGGGATCACCAAGGCCGTAGCTGGCGGCACGGTGACCACCGGGAAGTCGGTCGGTGTCGACACCGCAGGCAAGGTTGTGGAGCGTGGAGCCGCCACTGACTTCCTGTGGGTCATCGGCACCTGCATCGTCGGTGGAGCCGTGAATGAACTCATCACGGTGATGATCGACTGCATGAACCCCCGTCGCAACCAAATCCAGGTCTAAGCCGGATCACCGGAGTAGGAGCACACGATGCCGCAGCCCACACGGAGCGACGTTCACGTCAACGTGCCGCTCACGAACATCTCGGTGGCTTACATCCAGCGAGAAGACCGGTTCATCGCCGACAAGGTGTTCCCGGTTGTCCCGAGCGACAAGCAGTCGAACCGGTACTTCACGTACGACAAGTCGTATTGGTTCCGTACCCAGGCTCAGGAGCGAGCCCCGAGCACCGAGTCGGCAGGTTCCGGCTGGGCTGTGGACTCGACCCCGACGTACTTCTGTCGGGTGTTCGCAGTCCACAAGGACGTGGACGACCAGACCCGAGCCAACACGGACACCCCGCTCGACATGGACCGGGACGCCACGATCTTCTGCACCCAGCAGATGCTCCTCAGGAAGGACCAACTGTGGGTGACGAAGTACTTCACCACCGGCATTTGGGCCGGGATCACGGGCGCTCCGCTCGACGTGACCGGTGCTGCCACGGCGGCTGCCAACCAGGTCATCCAGTGGGACCGTGCCGGGTCTGACCCGATCAACGATGTCACGACCTACGCCATGCGGATGGATGAGCAGACCGGCTTCCGGCCGAACACGCTCGTCATCACGCCGTACGTGGAGCAAAAGCTCCTGGTGCACCCGGTCATCCTCGACCGCATCAAGTACACCCAAGGTCCTGCCATCCCGACGCTTCAGCTCCTGGCGCAGCTGTTCAACGTGGAGCGGGTGCTCGTTGCCCGTGCCACACAGAACACAGCTCAGGAAGCGGCCACGGCGACCATGAGCTACGTCGCCTCCACCAAGGGGGCGTTGCTCCTCTACGTCAACCCGACTCCGAGCATCATGATGCCGAGCGCCGGGTACACGTTCTCGTGGAGCGGGCTCTACGGTGCCGGGGCGATGGGCACCCGCACGAAGCGGATGCGCATGGAGCACCTGGAGTCCGACCGGATCGAGATGGAGATGGCGTACGACCACAAGGTTGTGGCAGCCGACTGCGGAATCTTTTTCAACACGATCGTGCAGTAGGGGGCGACCCTCGTGGCGCTCGTCTACACCCTCAACCGGCCAGGCCCGATCGACGGGACGACCCGTGCTGTGGGTTACACGCTCATCGGCAGCGACATCACCTTCCTTGGTCGGGCGCTCCCGGCGCTCATCCAGGCCGGGCACGTGATCGTCACGCATGGCGACGTGACCGAGGTGCAGACGCTCACGTGGGGTGGCACGGTCAACGCCGGGTCCTACACGATCACCTTCGACGGCGAGACGACGGGGGCGATCGACCACGACGCCACGGCGGCAACCATCACGACGGCGTTGGAGGCGCTCGGGAAGGTCGGTGTCGGTGACATCACCGTCACCGGGGGCGGGGCCGGTCATGCGAACATCACGCTCACCTTCGTCAACCGGGGCAACGTGCCGCAGGTGACGATTGGCAACAGCTTGGGCGGCACTGCCCCTACGCTGACGCCTTCGACCACCACGGCCCCGGTGGTGGACCGCAACCCGATGGCGCAGCTCGGGGTCCGGGATACTCCCGTCAACACCGACTTGCTCACCACGATGATGTCCCGAGGTTGACATGCCCCGCTACTTCGCAGGCCGAGCAATGCAGGTTGGCGATCAGGTCTGCCAGCCCGGCGACGAAATCCCCGAGGCCGGAGACTGGTCGAACCTGACGGCGTGGGTCGATCAAGGCCACATCGTCGTGTCGTTTGAGCCCGGCGAGCTTCAGCAGGCGCTCCGTGCCTTCGGTGGTGCGCCGAATTGGATGAGGGCGCAGTCGATCGAGGTCATCCGGGGCCTGGAGCGTGGTCGCTACCACGAAGTCTTCGAGGCAGCTGCCGAGGAGCCCGTCGAACCCGAGGTCGAGTTCGCCGACGAGCACAACCAAGAGGAAGCGCTGGAGGCGCTGGCAGCCAAGGATGCCGCTGAGGCCGCTGAGGCAGAAGCAGCGGCAGAGGCCGAAGCAGCCGCCGAGGCAGAAGGCGTCGAACCGTTCTCGATCACCAGCCTGAAGGCCAGCGAGGCAATCGAGTGGGCGGAGTCCGAGGACCGCACCGAGGCCGAGCTACTCGATGCGCTTGAGGCCGAGACGAACGGCAAGGCCAGAGTCACGGTCACCGAGGCCATCGAGGCTCGACTCGCTTCTGACGACGGCTAGCTCCCATGTCGGCGACGTACGCCAACGACCCGATGGCGAGCGACAAGGATGCCGTCAGGTTCCGTATCGGCGACACGGCGAGCCCATGGCAGTTCAGCGACGCCGAGATCAACTACCTGATCGTTGAGCACGGCACGGCGCTGCGAGCGGCGGCCCAGGCGGCACGCCAGCTCTCTGCCCGGTACTCGAATCAGCTCTCCCGCACTGTCGGGTCGCTGCACCTCGACTACGCCACGAGGGCGAGGAACTACGCCCAACTGGCCGATGAGCTGCAACGCCAGGCCGACCGTATGGCTCCCGGCACCGTGCTCACCTTCGGGGTCACCAAGTCCGAGAAGGACGGCGGCGACGACGACCTGTACTCGGTCAACCGTGGCATCGAGATCGACTTGCACCGCAACCCCCGCCAGTCCAGCGCAGCCCCCACGGGCACAGGCGCTCTCACAGGCCCGTAGGAGCCCCACATGCTTGCCAAGCGGATCACCGTCAATGCCACTGCCACCAAGCTGTATGACGCCGCTGTGGACGCCAGGTACGGCGCAGACGTGCTGTTCTCGAACACCTCGGGCGTGGCGATCGAGTTGGGACCCTCGACGGTCACGTTCGGGACCGGGTACAGCGTGGCGGCGGCGGCCAGCATTCGTATCCAGGTCAACAGCGACCTGTACGGCATCGTCTCCACAGGCACGGGTACCAGCCAACTCCTCATCGCCCCGGCTCTGGCTCCATGACACTGGACCAGGCTTGGCTCGACCTGATGCCGGTGACGATCACCGCCTATCCGAGGTCGGCGGTCGACGCTTACGGCCAGTCGGGCTACTCCTCGACGGCACGGGGCACCTACAAGGCCCGGATCGAACCCGACACGAGACGCCAGGTGAGTGACAGTGGCCGGGAGTCGGTCCAGCGCCACCGGATCATCACCGAGGCGACCACCATCACGATCCTGGACCGGATCGTCTACGGCGGGGCCAACTACGTCATCGAGGACCTGCGCACCGAGTACGACGAGGCGGGGGTACACCACCAGGAACTCGTGATCGCACCGGGATCGTGAGATGGCTACCGCACCGCCGAAACGTGTGGCCTACTTCGCCACACCCAGAGCACGGCCCGACGCCCAGGACCTGAGGCAACAGATCAGCGGCGGGGCCTGGGTCAGGGTCCCGGCCATCCCCGACACGATGGACGTGACGGGAGCCCAGGAGCTGGCCAAGGCACTGGTCGAGGCCACCGCATCCACGCTGGCGGCTGCCGGGTCCGGGATCGCAATGGCTGCCGAGCACGTGATGACCAAGGCCAAGCTCCAGGTGCCGGTACGCACCGGGGCGCTACGTGGCTCCGGTTTCGTGCGGGCACCCATCTGGAGCAACGGCCAGCTCAGCGTCGAGATGGGCTTCGGTGGCCCGGCGACTCCCTACGCTCTGCACGTGCACGAGGACTTGTACATGGCGCACAAGCACCCGACGAAGGCCAAGTTCCTGGAGGACCCGCTCAAGGCGGAGACCAAGAACGTCGTGGCCATCGCCGAGGCCGTCATCAAGCGAGCACTGAAGTAGCGCCATGGGGATGCCCGAGGACGTTGCCTCCCACTTGGTCTCCACCGGCCGCATCACGGCGCTCGGTACCGACTGCTTCATCAACTGGATGCCGGAGACCCCGGATGCCGTCGTGGTGCTCACCGAGACGGGCGGATCAGCTCCCGAGTACTCACTCGGTGGGAGCCAGCCCCCGGTGCTGCGCAGCTACGGGCTTCAGGTCCGGGTCCGAGGGGCCATCACGGGTGCCCAGGCTGCCCGGACCCTCATCGAGAACATCTGGAGCGACCTGGGCCTGGTCAGTTCCCGCACGATCAACAGCACCGTCTACCACGTGATCGTGCCGGTCAGTTCGCCGATGTACCTGGGAAGGGATACCAACGAACGGCCTGAGTTCACGGCCAACTTCATAGCCGAAGTGTGAGATGGCCGGACAGGACCGTGGCTTCTGGCGGCAGCGGGCCGACGGCCGCTGGATCGTGCGTCCACCGGGGTGTCCGAAGGCCATCCTGATCCACGAGTCCAAGCACAAGGTCACCGTCGAGGCGAACGGCTCGATCAGCATTTCCCCCGCCATCCTGGTCATGCCGGGTACCTTCCCGAACCACCCTGAGTACTCGTGGCACGGCTGGCTGTTCGAGGGCCGCTGGGAGGAAATCTGATGCCGCTCACCGCTGACCAGTTCGGCAGGCGCTTGATCGCACTTCGTGATGCCCAGCGGGCTCACCTGACCATGCTGGATGCGCTCATCGAGGACCTGTACGTCACGATGCCCGAGACGCAGCCCGAGTACCAGGTGGAGACGATGGGTCAGCCCGAGACCAGCGAGGAGGACCTGGCTCGGCTGGTGCAGGAGCGACTGGGACACACGTGAGCACGGGTGACGCCTACGGCCCCACCTCCGTCGAACTGACGTGCGACGAGATGCCGAGGTGCTCCCGCTGCCAGAACTTGCTCGCCACCTTCGTGTCGAGGCCGTGGGCCATCAAGTGCCAGCGCTGCAAGGCGTGGAATCAGCACGGCAGGCTGCCGAAGTGGCTGGCTGAGCGCATCGACCGGGACATCGGGGAGCACCCGCCACCCGACTGGCCGCCGACCAGTTGGAAGAACAACACCCAGGCCCTCAGACCTCGTACCGTGACTCGCACAACCGAGTAGTGCCCGAGTGGCCTGAGGATCGCATCCCCGAGAGTGTCCGCTGTGACCGGCTGAGGCTGCCTGGTCAGGCCGTGTGCGTAGGGAGCCACATGCCTGAGGACCAGGAAGTGCCCGCCGAGACCACCAAGCCAGCCAAGACCGGCTCGTACACCGTCATCGGCGACTGGGTAACCGAAGTCGAGGGCGGCTTCGCCCGCATCGGCATCGGCACCGTCGTCACGCTCAGCGCCGAGGAAGCCGCACCGCTGCTTGCAGACGGTGTGATCGAGTAGGGGAGCACAGATGCCCACATTCCGCCACGGAAAGTCGACTCGGTTCTACGTCGACCAGTACGACATGAGCAACCAGTTCAAGTCGGTGCAGATGAACATGCAGCAGGACACGGCCGATTCGACGGCCTTCCTGGCACCGGTCAAGTCCTACGTCGTCGGCCTGCCCGACGGTCGTTTGAGCTTGGCGGGCATGTTCGATGCCACGGCGGTCTCGGGTCAGACCGGTGGTGTCGACGTGATCTTCGCTCCGATGATGAACTCGACCACGCCGAGCACGATCAGCTACCTGCCTGAGGGTGCACCGGCCACGGCCCTGTCTGCGGGTACGGCCACCCGGCGTGCGTACAGCATGTCCGGGTACCTGACCAACTACCAGGTTCAAGGTGCTGTCGGCGACCTGGTGGGCGTCAGCGCTGACTTCGTGAACGCCGCCACCGTCGGTCTGCGCTCCGGCCAGATCGTGATGGACGGCACGATGGCGAATGGCCAGGCTTTCACGATCGCTTCGAGCGCCTACGCCAACGGCGCAGGCACCCCGGCCAACTACACGGCCGACCGTGGGACGAGCGCACCGACCGGCTCTGGCCAGACGATGTACGTGGCATATCACCTCAACGTCACGCTGGGCACAGTGACCGCCACGACCATCACGATCAACTCCAGCGCTACCACGTCGCTCGGCACCCCCTCCGCCCACGTGGTGCTGCCGCAGATGAGCGCCTCAGGGACGTACTCGGGGTTCGTGTCGCTCACCGGCCAGACCGTGCTCCGTTACCTCGGCCTCACCATGGCCACGTCGGGGACAACCGGCACCGTGACCCTCACTGGCACCATCACTGCCACCGTCTTCTGATCGAGTAGGGAGAACCTCATGCCCCAGTTCCGCCACGGAAAGCGCACCGGGCTCCACATCGAACAGATGGACGGAACCATGTTCGATCTGTCCACCTACCTGCGGGAAGTCAACTTCCCCCGGCAGATGGACACCCCGGAGAGCACCACGTTCCAGAACACCACGAAGACGTACGTGCAAGGCATTCCTGACGGGCGCTTCACGTGCTCGGGGTTCTTTGATGCCGCTGCCGACTACATGCTCTCCAGGCTGGCTGCCAGCGACGGCCCCACTTCGGGTGACACGTTCGCTCAGAACACCGGCAAGGGGTTCACGATCAAGTACATGCCGGAGGGCGTGACGGCCACGGGCCTGGTCATCTACATCGGCCGGGTCTTCATCTCGAACTACAGCGTGCAAGGCGCAGTCACCGAGCTGGTGGCAGCTACCGTCGAGTTCGTGTTCTCCGGGAACCCGTGCAGCAGCGATGCCACCGACCTGGCCTTGCGCCGGTCGACCATTTCGAGCCTCACGAACAACACGACGACCGGGCTCGGCGTCGCTGCCGCTGCGAGCTTCACCCACGCTGCATAAGCCACATCCAAACCTGAAGGAGTGTCCACAGTGACCGATCAGACAGACCTCATCGACCTCCCTGCCGTCGAGGTGCCCGAGCCCAAGCTCTCGCTTCGGGACCGCATCGCCCTCGCCGACGACATCGACTCCGAAATGGTCGACGTTGAAGCGTGGGATGTCACCGTGCAAGTTCGAGGGATGACCGGCCAGGCCCGTGCGGTCTTCATGGCCACGTTCGCCACCGACGATGGCGGCATGGACTACGAGGCCATGTACCCGAGCTTGCTCATCTCGACCGTGTTCGACCCCGAGACGGGTCAACCGGCCTTCACCGCTGCCGACGCCGGGATGCTCAACTCGAAGTCCGGGTCGACGCTGGAGAAGCTCGCTCAGGTGGCCATGCGCCTCTCCGGGCTCGGTCGGCAGGTGGAGAATGAGCTGGGAAAATCCTCGCCTTCGACGGAGAACGACGCTTCTACTTCGCTCTAGCCGAACACCTCCACATGGGAGTTGCCGAGATGCTGGCCAAGATCAGCTCCCGAGAACTGACCGAGTGGGGGATTTACTTCCGCATCAAGAGCACCGAGCAGGCGCTCGAATCCGGGCGTGGCGGTAGCTCACAGCCGTACGCCGAGGTCATGGGCGGCGGCGAGCGCTTCACGGGGGCGATGTGAGCACCGTCGGCGAGGTTGTCGCCCGCATCCGCTTCGACGCTTCCCAGGCCCGTGCTGGGGCCTCTCAGGCCGTCCAATCAGCACAGCACGTTGCGTCGGCGCTCAAGTCGATGGAGCGGGACGCCAAGGCCGCAGGCCAGGCCATGGGCATGGCCTTCGGGGGTGGCGGGAGCGGTGGAGGAGGACGTGGCCTCGCCGGGGGTGCCTTCGGGGGCGGTGGCCTGTTCAACTACCTCCACCGTTCCCGTGACTCGATGACCCAGCTCGGTGCTGCCGCCAAGGAGGCCGGTGGCAACCTCCGCATGATCCTGAACTTCGCCGGGGGCAACCTTCTCGCCGAGATGTTCATGCGGGCGACCGCCAAGGCGCACGAGTTCGGCCGGGAGATGATCCACGTCGCCGGTCGGGCCGAGGAAATGAACATCGTGCTCCAGGTGCTCGGTCGCAACGCCGGGATCGGCTTCGACCGCATCCAGGAGCAAGTCGAGGGCATCCGCAAGCTCAACATCGAGACCGGTGTCGCCCAACAGACGATGGCGAAGTTCCTCCAGAACCGGCTGCCCACCGAACAGGCCGCCAAGCTCGCCCGTGTCGCCCAGGACGTGGCCGTCATCGGGGGCCAGAACAGCTCTCAGACGCTCGACCAGATCACGTGGGCCATTACGACCCGGCAGACCGAGATGCTGCGCACAGCGGGCCTCAACGTCGGCATGGAGGAGAGCTACAACAAGTTCGCTCAGGCTGCGGGCAAGAGCGTGCGGTCGCTGACCGAGGAGGAGAAGACCCTCGCAGCGCTCAACGGGGTGCTGGAGGAGGGCGAGAAGCTCCGGGGTGCCTACGAGGAGGCGATGACATCGCCCGAGAAGGCCATGCGGTCGATGAAGACCGACATGGAGAACCTGATGCACCTGGCCGGGGGTCCGTTCCAAGGGGCCTTCCGGGAGCTGGTCTTCACCATGCGCAAGGGCTTCGACTGGCAGGAAGGCGGCACTGGCGGGATCACCGGCATGATCAAGGCGCTGGAGAGCCCCGAGAATGAGGAGGTCTTCAAGCGCATCGGGGCCGGGATCACCGAAGTGACCCGTGCTGCGCTCGATCTGGTCAAGCCGTTCCTGGAGGTCGGCAAGGCCATGGCCAAGACCGGCGCTGGCGTGGTGAGTAGCGGGCTTACTCGGCTCGCCGACTTCCTCAAGGGGCTTCAGCCGATCGCTGCGAGCCTGGCGAAGACCCTCCAGGACACCTTCGCCAAGGCCGGGGGCAAGTTCGGCACCGTCATGGCGGCGCTGGCTGACTCGATTCAGACCTACCTGAAGGCATGGGGTGAGCTTGTCGCCCGAGTCTCGCCGACCGTGTTCGAGGCGATGGTCCAGGTGATGATGACGCTCGCCACTGCCATCACTGCCTTGCTGGAAGTCGTGACCCCGCTCATCGACATGCTCACCAAGCTGGGTCCGCTCACCGATGTGCTCGCCTATGCCATCGGAGGCGGGCTGGCGCTGAAGATGTCCGGGCTGAGCCTCATCATCAAGGCGATCACCATGTCGCCGTTGCTGGGGTGGGTCGCCAACGTCACCACGGGCGTCCTCGGCATGGCCAGCTCCTTCCTCAAGGCGGGTGCGGCGTCGAAGGCGATGGCAACGGGTGCGGCTGCGTACGAGGCTGCGTTCTCTGGCGGCAAGGCCGCTAGCGGCGTAGGCGGCCTTGCTTCCGGGGGCCTCATGGGCCTGGCGAAGGCACACCCGATCGCCACAGCGGTCGTCGGCGTGGCTGCGGTCGGTACCGGTCTGTGGGCCTGGGGCAAGGCCAAGGAGCAACAGAAGGAGCGTGAGGCCGTCTCCGAGGAGGTGGGGCGGCTCCAGTCGATCCGGGAGCAAGGCGGGGAGGAGGGGATCAGCAAGGCACAGAAGCAGGCCCAATCACAGATTCGGGGCCGTCGGCACCAGCTCGAAGGGTACCAAGCCCGGCTCACCGAGTTCCGGGCGATGCGCCAGCTCGACCGGGACATGCGCCAAGGGCTGTACGGCCAGGACATTGACGAGACGGCGCAGACGGAGCTTCAGGAGCGCATCGCTGCCTTCTCGAAGGACACCGGTTGGTCCCAGGAGGACATCCGCACTCAGATCAGCCCGCCGCACCTCGGTGGTGGCGGCGGCGTCGGCGAGGACTTCGAGAAGACCTTGATGGGCGATGTCGAGTACGGCAAGGACCGGCTCAAGGTGGCTCAGAATGCAGCCAAGGAGTTCACCTCCAGCTACGTCAATGACGTGAAGGCGGCGTTGGAGGAGTCCAGCCGGGCCTGGCAGTCCGAGGTGCGCAACCGGGAGGCACTGTTCTCCGAGATGGACTCGTTGCTCGGCCAGCACGGTGCCTCCGAGGTTCAGTACGCCGACCTGACCTCCATACAGCTCGAACGGGTCAACGAGGCCATGCGGGAGACGGCCGATGCCGTCAACTCGTGGTCGGATCAGCTCACGTCGATGAGCGGCTCGCTCCAGCGGGTCGGCAAGATCGCCGAGGAGGAGAAGCGCAAGATCACGGCGGCCGACATGGTGGAGGACATCACCAACCAAGGTCGCAAGGTCCGGGACTTCTTCAACGACATCAACCAGCTTGCTGCCAAGGGGCTGGACCCCGCTGCGATCCAGGACTTGCTCAAGGCCGGTCCCGAGGCCGTCGGCAAGCAGCTCCACGAGTTGCTCCAGGCCCCCGACTTCCAAGGCAAGTGGATCGAGGACATCAACAAGCAGTACGACGCCATCTCGCAGGCCACGATCACGCAGCAACGCCGTCTGTTCATCACGATGATGCAGAACAGCCAGGACGCCTTCCTGTCCCAATCACCGGCCGAGCTGGCCAAGGTGGCAGCGAGCCAGAACCGCTTGCAGACCGAGATCAAGGACGACACCCGCAACGTGATGGACCTGGCCGGGACGGTCAGCGTCGAGACCCAAGATGGCCAGTCGCCTCGGGCCAACAAGGCATTCGAGTCCGTCTCGGCGATGCAAGGGCTGGAGATCGGGAGCAAGGAGTGGAACGCAGCCAGGGAGGAGGCCATCGGCAACCTCAACAGCCTGCTTCGTGACCTGCCCGAGGAAGGGCCTGTCGCTGCCAACGCCAGGCTGGCTCTCTCCACGCTCATGGAGATGGGGGCCAAGGGCGCTGACTTCTCCGGGACGGCGAAGCAGATCGAGGACAGCCTCATCAGCTCGATGAGGAAGGAGATGAAGTCGGGCGGCAAGAAGGGCCTTCAGGAAGTGGTGGGCCAGCTCTACTCCTCCATGCCGAAGCTGGAGACCGGGGAACTGGACATTCAGTCGGCCGACACCAAGGACTTCATGGTCGACACGCTGGACAAGTACATCAACTCCGACAAGGGCAAGGTCAGGCTCCCGGTCGAGTTGGACAAGGAGGACATCGAGGGGTCGCTCACCGAGATCGCTGCGATCGCCCAGGCTGACGCCATCATCCAGTTGACGACTGACACCACCGGGGTCGACGCTGGGGCTGCCTACACCTGGTCGGTCAAGAACAGCATCGACGGCTGGGTGGCCCGGATGATCGTTGACGCCGGGATCGGGCCGACACTCCAGGCGCTCCTTGCACGCCGTAGCGAGCTTCAGAATGCGATCAACAACGCTGGCGGGGGCGGTATGTCCGCCCGTGGTGTCGAGGGTGCGCAGGATCAGATCAACCAGCTCAATCCGATCATCGACATGCTCTCGCCGTTCGAGGGCCTGCCGACTGCCACTCCGGGTCTCGACTCCGGCGATACGAACTGGGGCGGCGGTGGAGGCGGTGGTGGCGGTGGTGGCGGACCCACCCACATGGACCCGGCCGAGATCGCCAAGCAGATGGCTCGGGCCACCCGAGACATGCAGCGGGCGATGGAAGACGCTGCCTTCGCTGCCAAGGAGATGTGGAAGGCGGTGGAGCGGCCGTTCGCCGGGGAACTCAAGAAGGCCCAGGAACAGCTCCCCGACCTGAACAAGGCCATCAAGTCGAAGGGCACCGACTGGGGTGCGATGGCCCGCCTCGGCAAGGAAGACCCCGAGATTCGGGCAGCGCTACGCCAAATCCAGGACGTGCAAGAGGAGTACCGACGGGTCAAGGAGGACATCAACGACGACAAGGACCTCAACGCCGAGGAGAAGCGGCTCAAGATTCTCCAGGAGCGGGTGGGCCACGTCCAGGCGCTCACCGCTGCCGAACAGGAGCTGGCCGACGCTCTGAAGGAACAGCGTGCTGAGGCCCGTGCGCTCATCAACATCCACCGGCAACTCACCATCTCGGTCGGTGAGAGCACGACGCAGATGATCGAGGGCTGGACCCTCACCGGGGAACAGTTCGACAAGATCAAGGACGCTGCGCTGGAGTTCGCCGACACGATCCGCCAGAGCGGCCGGGACTTCGCCAACGTCACCAGCGGCGGGGTCACCAGGCTGGCTTCCGGGCGCAGCTTCGAGCGCATCGACGAGTGGTACGACACGCTGGAGATGCTGGCCAAGCGGGGACTCTCCCCGATCGTGCTGCGTCAGCTCATCGAGGCCGGGCCGGACTCGCTCGGTGCAGCCCGCCGTATCCTGAAGCGCAACCTGATCGCCGATGTCAACCAGCAGATGCAGCGGATCAGCAACCGCTCGCAGGCGTTCACGGAGTCGGTCTCGTCCATGCGGCCCGACGTGTGGAAGCCCGAACGCTACGAGGACCCGGCGCTGTACGACGCCACGAAGCGGGGCGGGGACAAGCGGGCCATGCTCGGGAAGGTCCAGAACAACAACATCCAGATCGCCGGGTTCCTCGACACAGCCACCCTCAACAAGCTGCTCGATGAGCTTGGCTGGATCATGCACTCACAAGGATGACCGATGCCGACCTCACTGCCTGCCGACCTGCCGACCAGCTACACCGACGAGACGCTCAAGCAGACGATCCATGCCGGGGCGCACAACAACGCCAACTCCTTCCTCAATCAGCTCAAGGTGTGGCTGACCGAGAACGTCGGCGGGGGTGGCTCGGGCGGCACGTTCCCCTTGGCGGCGGTGCGCCTCGCCACGGCAGCGGCACTGCCGTCGTGCAACTACGCCAACGGATCAGCGGGCGTCGGGGCCACGCTCACTGCCACGGCCAACGCTGCGCTCACCGTCGACGGCGTGGCAGTGGCCACGAGTGACCGCATCCTCGTCAAGGACCAGGCGACCCAGGCCCACAACGGCGTCTACACCGTCACGGCCACAGGAAGCGCCGGAGCGCCCTTCGTCCTGACACGGGCCACGGACGCCGACCAGAACACCGAGCTTGTCTACAAGTCGAGTGTCTTCGTCACGGCGGGGACGGCGAACGCCAACGGCACCTGGCAACAGAACACGAACGCCACGATCACCTTCGGCACGACGGCCATCGTGTGGGTGCTCGTCGGGGTCCAAGGCGGGCTCAGCGCCAACAGCGTCAACTCGTCCCACATCGTTGACCTCTCGATTGCCACGGCGGACATCGCCGACGGGGCTATCACCTCTGCCAAGCTCGCCGGGGGCGCTGTGGGTACCACTGCGCTGGCCAACAACGGTGTCACCGTCGGGAAGATGGCCACGATGGCGGCCAACAACCTGCTTGGCAACGCCACGGGAAGCACAGCGGCTCCCGCTGCCATCCCCCTCGATGCCAGCCTGGAGTTCAGCGGCGGGAACCTGCGCCGGGCAGCCATCACCGGCAACGTCACGATCGCAGCGGGCAGCAACGCATCGGTCATCCCGGCCAGCACCGTGACCCCGGCCATGCTCAACTCCAGCAACCCCGGCAGCGCCAGCTCAACGACCTACTACCGGGGCGACGGCTTTTGGGGCACACCGGCAGGCTCGGGCGGGGGCTACACCGGCTTCATCAACGCCCACGACTACGGGCTCGTGGCAGGGACCGGCACCGACGGCACGGCGAATGTCGATGCGATGCGGCAGGCAATCGCCGCTGCAAACACCCTCGCATCGAACCAAGGCTCACAGGCCAGAGTGCTCGTGCTCGCAGGCCACCCCAACCAGGTCTACATGTTCACCACGGGTCGAGGCGGTGGCGGCGGTTCCCAATCCATCGTTGAATCCGGGACCTGGAACAACGGTCGCTGGGCCTACGTGATCATGTCCGGTGTGGTCATCTACGCCCCCTTCGCCGAGCACCGCATGATCTCTGGCTACAACCTGGACGGCACCAGCAACACCGGCACCTACACCAACAACTCGTACAACCGCCACGGCTTCGTGACGACCCATGCTGCCGGTGCCAACAGCACTCCGACAACCGACTGCGGCGTGATCGGGGTCCGCTACAACTGCAACGGTCAGAATATGGGGGCCAAAGTCGGGGTCTTCAAGGGCGTCGAGTTCAACCGGGCCGAGCGGGTCATCTGCAAGGACGTGCACGTCTTCGATGGCTTCGGCATGAACGGCTCGGGGACGGCCCAACCAGGCACGACGACCACAATCAGCAACGTCGGGACCAACACCGGGGCCGGAGCCAACGGTTCGATCACATGGACACAGACCGCTGCCGGGCCTGCCGACGGCGAGACCATCACGTTCGTACGTGCAGGCGGTGTCCGCTGCCATGCCGTCATCACCTCGGGTGGTGGGTCGACCACGCTGACGGCGACGTACAAGGGCACGCCGGGGGCCAGCGCACTGGCAATCGGCGACGAGTGCTGGGACAACCCGAACTACGAGGCGTTCCAGTTCGAGGTCAACCACGGCCTCGGGGTCTTCTACGAGAACTGTCTGAGCTACATCACGGGGCCGTACAACGCTCCGACGGGCGGCGCTGCCAATGCCGGGTACTCGGTCAACTTCGGCACCTTCGTCACCTACAACAACTGCGGTGGCTGGAACATGCGGGCACACGACAACGGTGCTGCGTCGAACGGCACCGTGTTCACCTCGTACCAGTCCAGCAGCATCTACCACGTGGGTTGCTGGGGCCACTCGACCCGTAAGGTCTTCAACGTCGAGCACAACTTCGGGCTCATCAGCTACACCGACTGCCACGCTGGATGGCGGGTGGCGTCCAGTGTGCCGACGATCGGGACGTACACGGCGCTCACCGGCACTACGGGTGACTTCGGGTCACCCTCGTCCATCTCATTTGCGTGGCAGTGCCTCCATTCGGGCGGTGCAGCTTCCGGCCCAGGGGTCGGCGGTGGTGACCTCGGCGACCTGCCGATGATCGAGCTGCACAACTGTTCGTCGGTCGGCTACGAGGTGGCCATCAACTCGCAGGTGACCACGAGCTTCCAACTGGCCAGCGCTGGCAATACCGGTACGACGCTCATAGCCGCATCGAGCGTGTTCACTTCCGATGACATCGGGCGGTTCGTGCAGGCCGGGACGGGTCCACTCGTGCGCATCTCGGCTTTCACCTCGGGGACCACGGTGACGACCGAACAGGCCCATGGCGGGGCCAACAACGACCCGTGCCACGTGATCGGCACCTTCATCAAGGTGCGTGGCGGTTGGTTCGGCAAGGGTGCGAGCTTTTTCAAGAGCGGCTCGGGTGGCTCTGCCAAGTCCGGGGCCACCACGAACAACACCGGGTCGAACGGCGTCGACGTGTCGGTCACAACCGCCACTGCCAACTTCTTTACCGCTGCCGACGTGGGCCGCTCGCTCACCATCGCCGGTTCAATCCGAGGCATCATCAAGACGTTCGTGTCCGGCACCAGTGTCACGGTTGACCGCACGACGACGGCGCACACCTCGGGTCAGGCCATCACCGTGTCGGCAGGCTCATGGGGCGACCTCGGGCTGGCCTTCGACTGTTCGGGCGAGACGGTCTACGACATGTCGGTTGGCTGGGGCGATTCGTGTGGCCCCAGGAACGGCAACTTGCTGGCCAACCACAAGTACGACCTGGCTTCCTTGGCCAACCAAGAGCCCGGCCTTCAGCAGATGTACGCACGCCACGGCCAGCTCACCTACAACCCCTACGGCACCGATGCCATCTGCTACGTGTCGGCGGTGGGAGCGGTGACCTGGAACGCTGGCGGCATCAAGGTGCGGGGCGGGAAGATCAGCCCGAGACAGGACCTGGAGGACACCATGACGGTGATCCCCCAGGCGGCTTGCCCGACGCAGACGACCACTCCCTCCGGGTTCATCGCAGCATCCTCGACAACCAACACCAACACCACTCCGATCGCTGTCAACACGACCTTCAACGCCCTCGACATCAAGCCCACCGTGTCGCTCAAGGTGCCTGCCGGTGGCGGCGTCCTGTTCGACTGCACGGCGATGACGAACCTACGGCTGACCTGGGTGCGTGCCTGATGCCGTTCACCGGCAACACGTTCGGGACGATCACGGCCACACCGGAGGGCACGTTCGGCAACGACGACGGGCTCGGGGACCTACTCACCACGTCGGGGCAAATGCAGATCGGGAGTGTGCTCACCGGACCCGGCACCAACTACATAGTGCTGCCTCCCGACATCAGCTCCCGGCAGGCTCGGGCGGCCGACTTCGAGCGGACCTTCTACCACGGCAGTGTTCCCGGTGCGGATTTCCTCGCTGCCCGTTCGATCGGGCTGCGCTTCACGATGCGCACCAGCCTGAGCAACTTCCAGTCTCGGGTCGACACGCTGAGCGCTGCGTTCAAGCCGAGAACATCCTCGTTGGTGTGCCTGGCCTGGATGCTGCCCGACGGCACCAAGCGTTGCTACTTCGGCAGGCCCCGGCGCTTCCAGGCAGACCTCTCCGCTGCCGCCAAGGTGGTCATGGCCTCGGCCGAGTTCGTGGCCACGGACCCGCTCGCCTACACCCTCCCACAGACCGTGGTGCAGCGTGGTGCCCCCACCTTCTCCGGTCAGATGGGACCGGCCCCGGTATCAGCACCGGTCGGTGGCTCGGGCAGTAGCGCCACCTTCGCAGTGACCAACAACGGCAACTTTGACATGCCGTGGTGGGCGCTGCTTTCCGGCCCACTGTCCTCGCCGAAGATCGCCAACACGAGCACGGGCCAGTACCTGGAGTTCGCCGGGGAGGTTCCTTCCGGCAGCTACCTCTACATCAGCTCGCAGTCCAAGCAGGTGCTGTTCAATGGGCGCTACGGGGCCTACGGCCGCTTGACGATCACGAGCCAGTGGTGGGACTTCCCTCCCGGTACGACCAACGTCTTGTGGCTGCCGGGCACGTCCGACTCGAACAGCCTGTACATGACCTACCGCAGCGCTTACATCTAGGAGCACGACATGCCCAACACCACGGTGACGACGGGACCTGCGTGGTTCCTCGGTGCCAACTCACACACGGCGGCCACGCTGCGCCAGATGGTCCGGGCGGTGTGTGGCAACACCAGGTTCGTGGACGACGAAGCCTCGCTCAAGGTCACCCAAGTAGCGACATCATCGACTCTCAGCATCGCTGCCGGGGGCTGCGTCATCATGGGCAGCGATGCGGTGGGTGGCTACGCAGCGGTCAACGCATCAGCTCGCACCACCACGATCACGGGCGACGCCGGGGGCCAACGCACTGACCTGTTCGTCATCCAGATCGCCGATGTCGACCAAGGCGGGGCCACCAACGAGTGGCAGATGGTGCGAGTCGAAGGATCGGTCGGCGGCGGCACCCCGGCCACTCCTGCGTTGTCCATTCCGCTGGCCACGGTGGTTGTGCCGCAGAGCTATTCCACCGGAGCCTTGACGATCACGGACCTGCGTCGTACTCGACGGCAGATGGCCGGTGGGATCACCTCGACAACCTCGTCGGCGCTGCCGGGGAGCCCGGCCGAGGCCGACCTGCGCTACGAGACCGATACCGACCGCATCTACTACCACACCGGCACGACGTGGCAACTCGTCTCGGCGGGCCGTCAGGCCAGCTTCGAGGTCGTCCGTGGCGTGCAGACCACGGTGGCCAACGCCATTTGGACCCAGGTCAACTGGGGGTCCGAGGGCTGGGACACCGACAACATGTGGGCGTCAGGTGTGTACGTCACCGTCCCATCGAACCTCTACGGGCTGTGGCTCATCACCGGGGCGGTCGACTTCGACACGAACAGCACCGGGGCTCGCTCGCTCGGGATCGAACTGGACTCCAGCGGCACGCCGTGGGGTGGCAGCACCCCCGACCGGGTGCTCCAGCGTGTGGCCAGCATCGCCAACTTCGAGACCACGCTCTCGGGCTCGGTCATCGTCTCGATCAGCGCATCCTTCCCGAGAATCTCGATGCCGGTGTGGCAGAACAGCAGTGCGTCGCTGTTCTACAACTCGGCTCGGATGCAAGGCGTCTACCTCGGTCTGACCTGAGCCATGGTCTCCTACCGCTACCTGGTCCAGGACATCCTGACCGGCGACACACTTGACGAGCTGCCGCTCGCCGGGGTGTCCTACGGCCGGGGCATGAATGACGAGGGCCAGGCCAGCGGAGCCATGTCGCTCAACGAGGAGCGGGTGATGTCCCCGGCACCGAACCGCCATGTCTTCATGGTGGAGCGCACCGATGACCGGGGCACCGACATCGTGTGGGCAGGACCGGTGTCAACCGCACGGGTCGACTACCAACGGCAGATGGCCGAGTTCAACGCCGTGAGCTGGACCACGTGGCTGGGGGCACGCTTCTTTCGCCACGATCTCGACATCAGCGGCTTCGACACGATCACGGCGGCGCAGACTGTGCTGGCCTACGCCCAGTCGCCGTCACACCATGGCCCGGATGCCAACTACCGCATCGAGGTCGACACGAGTCAGCGCTCCGGGGCCACCCTTGATGACAACTGGGAGCTGCTGGCCTACGAGGGCCGGTCGATCGCAGAGGTCATCCAGGCCATCGCCACCCAGGACTACGACGAGGACGGCCGCTTCCTCGGCTTCGAGTACACGATCAGGTCCACTTGGGACCAGAACAACCGGGAGCGGCGCAAGGCCACATTCGGATCACCTCGACTCAACAATCGGGACCCCGCCTTCGAGATACCGCTCGACTCGGCCTTGGTCCAGAACATCGGCTTGACGATCGACGGCAGCGAGTCGGGGACCTACGTCGTGGTCCAAGGGTCGGGACCTGGCGAAGACGCACTCCGGGGCGAGTACCCCAAGGGCGACGGCTTCACCCCACCGACGTTCAACCTCGGTCGGCCGCTGCGTGAGGTCTACATCCCCCGTACCCTCATCGACGTGCAGCGGACGCTCACCTCGATGGCGCTGCGTGAGGGCCGGTTCCGCTCCCAGCCGATCATCGAACCGAGCCTGTCCATGGCGATCAGCTCGATCTTCCCGATCCCGTCGATCGACCCCGGCGTGGTCCTGCGGCTGGAGCTGGGGGACTATGCGAGCCACTGGGGTGTGCCCCGCTTCGGTGACTACCGGATCACCTCCTGGTCCGTTCAGGTCCAAGGCAGCTCCGAGATGGCCTCGCTGACCCTCGCCGACACGAGTCTGTACCCATGAACCCCAAGACCCTCAAGAGTCGCTTCCTCGCCGCCGAGCAACGCATCAAGGCCCAGGAGAAGTCGGGGATCAGCTCGGTGTCGTACTCGTGGACCGAGGCAACCCTCTCCGAGGGCTGGAAGGCCCCGGTGCTGCCGACGAGGCGCTCGCAAGTCCTGTGGGTGGCGATCACCTGCCAGGCCGGTGCCTTCGCCGACAACGAGTTCGTGCTCGGTTGGGCCGACTTGGCACCGGGTGTGTGGCAGTGGAATGAGGTGGCCCAAGAGGGCAGCGATGCCCCTTACCGCTTGCCAGCGGGACGGCTGCACACGTACTGGGGGCCACGTGACCTGGGCGGGGACGGCTACTACGGCGGGCCGATCCTCAACTCGCTGACGCTGCGCAAGGACCAGGCGCTCGCCATCAAGGTCACCAAAGCGAACGCTGCGCCAGTGAGCCAGTGCACCATCGAGGTCCGGGTCAGGTCGGTCAAGGGCTAGAGCCACCAGCCTCAGGGGCAGCCCGTTAGCCTTGGGGCCTGTGTTCGCTGACGTGACCGAGGCCAAGGCGTATCTCGACGCCATCCCATACCGCCAGGCTGCGCACTACCGGGTCGGGCGGCTTATGCCGGTGCAGTTCGCCGTGGTCCACTCGATGGAGTCGAGTGAACACAGCATGATGGCCGAGCAATGGCAGGCGGCCACGGCCACTTGGGACCGGATCAGCTCGGTCAACTTCGGGGTCGATGACGACTCGACCAGATCGTGCGTGCACATCACGGACACCGCCTACCACTGCGCCTCGGGCAACCGGAACACGGTCGGGGTGGAGCACACCGGTCGGGCGGCGCAGACCAGTGCGGACTGGTTGGACCCGTTCAGCAAGAAGATGCTGACCACCCAGTCAGCGCCGCTGTACGCCGCTCTGAGCCTCGTGACCGGCATCCCGGTGCGTCGGGCCAGTGTCGACGACTACGTGCTCTCCAGGACCTCTGCGTCCTTCGACGTGAAGCGCCAAGGCGGGCTCCTCGGTCACATCGACGTGACCCTCGCTGCCCAGCGCCTCGGCCTGCCCAACGAGGGCCACTGGGACCCAGGTCCCAACTTCCCGTGGACGTGGTTCATCAACGAGGTGGCATCGCACCTCCCCGGATCAGCTCAGGAGGTTCATGCCATGCGCATCGTCTGGCATCCCGACATCGGTACCAACCCGGCCACCGGCATGTTCGCCAGGCTGCTGCCCGACAACCGCACGGTGCGGGGCGTCAACGGGGCGATGATCCGCCTCGGGGCCACCGGCACACCGGGTAGGGAAGTCGTGCTGCCGTTCGAGGCCGAGGCCATCGGTCCCCACCCGACCGCCACGAACGTGTTCCTCGCTGCCGAGAAGGGCGGCAAGCGCACCCAAGGACTGAGGTTTGCGTAATGGCCCGTGGTGGCCGGAAGGAACCGACGTGGAGGAACCCATTGTCCACTTCGCTGCGATCATCACGGCGATCGCCGCTTCGCTCACGGCCATCGGTGTCATCGTGAAAAAGATCATCATGCCGTTCGGCAAGGGCCTGGTGGCAATGGGTCGGACGGCCCACACCCTCGATCAGCTCGCCGACCTGGCACCCAAGCTCGAACAGGTGGTCAAGGAGTTCGAGACGGGGAACGGCGGGGAGAGCCTGGTGGACCGGACCAAGAAGATGGCCGAGACGCAGACGGAGGTGTTCAGCACCGTCACGCAGCACATCTCCGAGGACCGGGAACAGTTCGCCAAGATCGAGTTGCACCTGAGCAACATCCAGCAACAGCTTGAGGAAGGGCTGGCCCCGTGAGCGAGCGCCAACTCGTGCGCCTCGGGTGGTGTGTGGCAGTGGTGCTGTGCGTCCTGATCTGGTTGGTTTGGCTCACGGGGGAGCCATGACCGTCAAGTTCACGCCACGGGAGTTCCCGGTCTTCTCGGCCAAGGCCATCGACGGGGACACGATCGAGGCGACCATCGACATCGGTTTCCGGCTCACGATCACCGAGCGGTTCCGGGTGCTCTACGTCAACACACCGGAGCGGGGCGAGGACGGCTACGTCGACGCCACCGGCTTCACCAAGGACTGGTTGCTCACCCACGAGGACAGCATCGTCGTGTGGTGCATCGGAAGGGACAAGTACGGGCGTTGGCTCGCCGAGGTCAGGGACCGCAACACGACCCCGCCAGCCTCGCTCGGTCAGGCGCTGCTGGACGCTGGGCACGCCGTTCCCTACCAAGGAGCAAGCAAATGAACCCTCGCTGGGTACTCGACGCATCAGTCGGCCGGAATTTCCGCATGGTAATCGCCGCACTGGCTGCGCTCGTCGCAATCGGGACACAGGTCCTCGATGCGATGGAAGACGCCGGGTGGGCAGTAGGAGCACCGGCGCTCGCCGTTGTGCTCTCGGTGCTGGCCAATAAGACGCCGATTGGGAATCGGCCCTCGGACGAGTAGGGGCCACCGAGGCTTCGGGGGTAGTTCCGCACCCCCTTCCTGCGGAGCTGCCCCCGAAGACCAGCAAATCCGTTGCATTAGCCCCGCAGACCCCCTTCCGGTACCAGATACCGGAGAGACCCCTAGCGGCGCTCAGAGGGGCCTCTACGGGCGTCTGAGGACATGGCGAGGCCCCCGGCCAGAACCCAAGACCGGGGGCCTCACTCCCTCGGGGAGGGAGAGCTAGGTGGTGCGGTCGACCACGCCCTTGAGCGCAGCCAGTTGCTCGGGCGAGATGCGGTCACCGACCGTCTTGCCAGATGCCTTGAGTCGGCGAATCTCGGCGAGAGCCCGCTCGAAGTTGCGCTCCAGTTCAGCTCGCTCGCCGAGGAGCTGTTCGTGGTCGAGTCGAAGCTGGCGGAAGGCTTCGGCCTGACCGCCGTCTGCCGCCACGATCCCGAGGACTTGCATCAGCAACTCATCGGCCAGCTTGCGGTAGTCGATGGGCGAGTCGTCCGAGACCTCGGGTTCCGGCTGAAGCTCGGCCATCCACTCGGCGTCCTCGGGACCGGGGTCACGGAACGTGAAGCTCACCGGGATCAGCGGGCCGACGGCCTCCTTGACTTCGGGTTCGGGCTCGGCCTCGTAGCGCTCCAACGATCGCTTTCGGGCGAGCGCTTGGGTCACCGAGATGGGCTCGGTGGCACCCGGCAGCCGAAGGATTTGGATGGCCGACTTCTTGGTGGGTTTGACGACCTCGAAGTGCCCTTGACGCTGGCCTTCGGACATCAGGTAGGCGATGTGCTGTTGCATGGCCACGTCGGCACGGGTCTTTCCGCTTCGTGGCCTCGGCTCTGTGTCCACCCCCGTCAAGTACCCGATGACGTTGGTGATGAGGGGTTCGCCGTGAGACCAGATCAGCCCCCGGTGTTCCCTCGGCCCGAGGGACCGGAGATAGTCAACGATCGCCCCGAACTCACCTTGCGTTCGCAAGAAACTCATGTTGGCCCCTTCCTGTAGCGGCGTAGCTAGCCTATCACACTTGGACAGCCAACACCAATTGCTCGTACGGTTGTTCCAGCTCGTAGCCCGGAACCCAGTCGACCCAGGCCCAGGCAACGCCCGAGCGGTCGATCGCTTCCTTGGCCAGCCGCATGGCGTCGGCCTCGGTCTCGACCATCACCCGTTCGTGGCTGAACGGCGGGTCGGTGCCGTATCCGATCGTGACCAGCCAGCGGTCATCGGGGTGCACGGTCATACCGTCTCCTCCTTCTTCTTCACGTCAGTGATGTCAATGCCGACGTGGGCCAGCACGTCCCTCGCCGAGAGGTTGCCGTCTTCGACCGGGACGGCCACAGCGGCCACCCAGCGGTCCTGGTGCGAGTATTTCTTCTTCCAGGAGAGTTCGGTCATCTGCGCCAACAGCACGGCGTGCAGTTCCGGCATCGGGCCGAACAGGTAGCGCTCCGAACGGCCGGGGCTCGCTCGGCTGCCTGTCAACACGATCACCACGTGCTGGCGTTTGTCGCTGAGCATGGTGCCTCCTTCCTTGGATCACTGCATCACGTTGCTGATGATCACTGCATTGGGGGCTGCCGTGCGGCGAGTCACCTGGTCGCCCGCCGCCTTGCGGCGAGTCGTCTTCTGGTTCCCCCACGGCCAGCCGTTGTTGCGAGCGCAGACCGGGCCGTAGCCCGCTGCCACGCTGCGAGGGTCATCGAGCTGGGCCGCACAGTTGACGCAGAACCCCCACGTCCCACCGAACTGAGCCGCCTGCGCCGCCGTCATCACGGTGTCGACGGTGATGATCTTGCTGCGGAACGGAGTCTGTCCGACGTACAGGAAGGCTCCACGCTTGTTGCCCGTCGAGGCGACGAGCCTCGGGTCGAGACGCTTGGCGACGACGTGGCCCTTACGGGTCTTGCCGACCTTGTAGAACTCGCCGTCCATCCCGACGTGCATCCCCAGCGGGATGTCATCGAGGTCAAGCGGAACGTGGACCGGCTTCGTCTTGACCACCTTCGGCAGCTTGAGCCATGCGTCGATGATGGGAGAAGCGCTGACGATGTTGAGCTGCCCGAGCATCCGCTCCAGCCACTCGGCACCGTTCGCCTCTACGATCGAGCGGTCAGTGCCGGGTGCCAGACGCTCGCTGGCCAGCTTGCGCAGGAAGGCTTCCTGCTTGTCGCTCATCGGCTTGGCCATGTCGCCCCCTTCCTGTCGTGGCATAGTGTACAACCTCGACGGGGGCCTGTCTATTCCCCCGAGACGGAGGAGAGGTACATGCGCAGCGGGAGCCGGTCCAAGAACAGCTGCATCCGTTCGTCGGGAGTCAGGCTGCCGGGGTCGTTGCCCTTCCAGTCGCCGTACAGACCGACCGACACCTTGATGCGGCCGAGCATTCCCACGTCGGCCATGACCTTCTCGCCAGCGGCATCGCAGTCGGTGCAGATCACCACCTCGGTGATGCCCGACTGACGGATCGCCTTGGCCTGGAGATCGGAGAGCCGAGAGCCCAGCAGAGCGATCGCAGGGACCCCGGCATCCTCCATGGCCACGGCATCGAGCGACCCCTCGACAAGGGCGACCTGCTTCGAGGCGAGGTGGCGGTGGAGGTTCCACACGTGGGTGCGGAGCTTGAAGCCGCTCGGGTACAGGTACTTGGGCTTGGCCTCGGGATCGAGGCGACGCCGGATCACCCCGATGGGGTTGCCGTTGAGGTGCCAGAGCGGGATCGTCATGCTGTTGGTGGCGGGATCACAGCCGAGCATGTGCTCGGCCACAATCTCGTCGGAGAGACCACGCTCGGACCAGTACTCGTGGGGCTTGCCGGATGCGAACCGGGCCAGCCACGACTTCGGGTAGACCCGGATGGTTTCGTGGCTGTGAAGGTTGCCGAGCTTGGCCTTGAGTGCCTCGGCACGATTCAGCACGGCCATCTCGGACCCGAATGACTGCACCAGCACCTTGTGGTTGCCGCTGACCCCGCAGCCGTTGCACAGGAACAGCCCCTTGTGCACGTTGACCCGCATCGACACCCCGCCGTGCCACGGGCAGCGCACGGTCCACTCGCCGTCCTCCTGGCGGGCGCTCACTTCGAGGTGACTCGACACCCAGTCGGGGAAGTTCACGAGGGCTCCGGGAGCTTGCTACGGACCTCTGATGCCTCCAGCGTGGCCTGGACGAGGCTGACGACATCCTGATGCCCTTGGATGGCCTCATCGAGCGTGGTGTAGCGCCACATCGGGTCATCAAGGCCATCGGGCACTCCCTTACCGAAGACCTTCGTCTCGAAGATCAGCGGCTTCCTCCGCCCGATGCCGAAGCTGTGGTCGAGGCCGAGCCACACCGTGCTCACCCACCAATCGGCGGTCTTGCGATCCGTACCGTCGGGGAAGCACGTGAGTGCGACCCGGTAGTAGCCCTCGGAGGAGCCGGGCTCGTAGTCCAGCCAGCGCAGCCGGTGATACTCGGCGTACGTGATCGGGTTGCCGTCCTTGTCGTAGCAGTCGTCGTCGAGAATGCTCATCAGGACACCTCCACTTCGTCATCGTCGTCACGGTCAGCATCGACCAGGCGCTGGGCCTCATCGGCAGTGATTTCGGCGATGCGCCCCTTGGTCAGCTCGAAGGCAGCCCACCAGCGGTGGCCGTCGGGACCGTGGCGGTGCTTGGCGAGCCTGAGTTTCAGCGTGCGGCGGGACCACTTGGTCAGCGTCACGAGGCCGTCGGCGTCCTGACCGATCGAGTCCGAGCCCGAGAACGCCTCGGAACCGGGTGGCTCACGGGACGTACCGAGCGCTCGGTTGAGCTGGCTCGCCGCCACGATCGGCACCTGGTACCGCTCGGCGATCAGCTTCAGCTCACCGACGACGGCACCGAGGGCCTGCCAGTCTCGGGTCAGGTCCATTAGTTGCAAGTAGTCCACGAACACCACATCGGGTTGGTTGCGTTCTATTTGCGCTGCGATCGACATGGGCGAGACCCGACCTCGGGTCGTGTCGTTGACCCACAGCCGTCCAGGGACCTCGGAGCTGAGGTGGTCGAGCAACAGCCGGTAGCCCTCGGGATCAGCTCGGCCGGTCATCAGGTCATGCGCCTCGACCAGGTTCTGGCCGGTCATCTCGGCCAGCAAGTGGTGGGCTCGGAAGGCGATTTGGTTGCTTGATTGCTCCAGAGCGTTGTACTGCACGGTGTGCCCGGCCATGACGGCCTGCGCAGCCGACTTGACGAGCAACCAGGACTTGCCGACGCCGGGACGAGCCCCGACCACGTAGATACAGCCCGGCAGCCAACCGCCGAGTGCCGTGTCGAGCGTGGGCCAGCCCGTCGGCACACCCGGCAGACCACGCTCACGACGACGTTCAGCTCGCTGGGTGACCTCGGTCAGTGCGCCGTTGACGGTGGCGATCACCTCGTGGTCACAGGCTCGGTCGGTGACGGCCCGGATGGTCACGAGCTGGCGCTGGAGTTCGTCTACGACCACGCTGGGGTTGCGGCCTGCGGTCAGCTCATCGAGCGTGTGCTCCATGGCCGTGCTGGTGCGGTCGACCACCCAGGCAGCGATCACCTCCTCGGACCAGTGGCCCACGTCGTCCACGTTCTTGATGGTGACGCCGGGCCACTTGGTCCTGAAGGTCAACTTGTCGGGACAGCGACCGTGGCTGGCGGCGTAACTCGTGATCCAACGCCACTCGTCGGTGAAGTCGAGCATCACCTGATCGGTCACCCCCTTCTCGATGGCGGTGAACACGTCTTTCGTACGGAGGACGGCAGAGATCAAGGCAAGTTCGGGGTGCACAGACACAGAGAGGCCCTTCGTCGGGGGTGCGGTTCGGTTGTCGCCGTGGTGGTGTTCGCACCACGGGAAGCCGCACTGTACGCCGGTTGAGCGATCACCACAAGGACCAGGCAATACAGGAATTGCGCTTCGTATGTTGACCTGGGCTTGCACTCGATTTGGAGGGTGTGATTAGGCTCCCCGATCGCTCCGATCCCCCCCTTGCAACCCCCCCCTACACAGATCACTTAAGGTTCCGGCCTGCGCTATCCGCTCCGGCCGGTTACCTCTAGCCCAAGGGCAGCGGGAGGAATGTTTCCGAATTCTCGGTGTTACTTGTATACCTGACTCATGTAGTTGTATATGGGGGGATTGCAAAGGGGGGTGGCCGAGATGGCGATACAGCAGTGGCCCAACCGGTTCCTGGAGGAGATGCAAACGCCGATGTGGGTCGGCGGCGTGAGCTTCCCGTACTTCATCATGGACCTGGCCATTGTCCGGTCGATCATGACCGACGGGTGGCCGTTGAAGCCTCCCAAGCTGATGCGGGACAGCGCCCTCGACGCCTCGCCTTACCAAGAGCGTGTGGTGAAGTTCGCCGAGGAGCTCGCTCATCAAGTGGTGTACCAAGCTCCGGGGATGCCAGAGGACACCCAGGCGAACCTCCCGTGGCTGGTGGACATCGCAGAGCGCATTCACCAAACGTCTGAGCCTCTGACCATTCCCCAGGCCCGTGGCGTGTTCAACACCCTCATGTGGTCACCCCACGGCAGGCGGGTGCCGATCCTGGCCGGGGTGAGGGAGATGCGGCTGATGCCGCTGCCCTTGTGGCTGGACCTCTACCGCATCTGGTACTCGGAGCGGGGCGAGGACAGCGCTCTCGAACCGGCCGTCGAGTGGCTGGCCAACCGGCTCGGCTACGGGCCGATCGAGCCGACCGAGTACGTCATCCGTCCTAACGGCACCGGCATACGGCCCAAGTGGCGGGAACAACCGTGGACCCCAACCGGTTAGGTAGTGTACAAGCACCGAGCGAGGTTAGACAGGCTGGGAATAGACAGCCATGCTAGGGTGTTGTACACGATGCCGGGGGAAATGCCCTCGGGGAATGGGGGATCACCATGGTGCGCAAGACCGATGTGACGTTGCCGGGCGACTACCCGGCCCCGCTGGCGGCGCAGATTCCCGGCGTGGCGGTCCACCAGGCTTATGTCGACCGAGCGATCGAGGGCGTTGCCTTCTACGACTTGCTGGACTACTGCGCAGCCAACCAGGTCAACATCAGCACGGTGGGCGACACCGGCGCTGGCAAGACCATGGCCAAGCGTGCCTGGTGCGCAGCCCGAGGCTGGGCGTACGTGCGTATCCCGTGCAACGGCGGCTTCGACCCGGACACCGTGTTCGGGACCACCGAGATTATCGACGGCGAGACCATCTGGACGCCGGGCCTCCTCCCGCTGGCCATCGAACACGGCCGGGCGCTCATCGACTTCGACGAGGTGAACTTCGCCCCGCCCAAGATGATGGCCGTCTTCCACGGCCTCCTCGATGACCACGGGGTCCTGATCCTCAACGGTGTGGCCGGTGGCACCAAGATCATCCCCCGCCACCCCGAGACGCTCATCTCGGCCTCCTGGAACGAGGACTACGCCGGGACGCAGCCCCTCAACGAGGCGACCAAGGACCGCCTCGGCGGGATCACGGTCGACTGGCCCTACCTCCGCTCGGTCGAGGAGAGCCTCGTCGGGTTCGACTTCGTGGCGGTCGAGGGTGCCGAGGCCGAGTGGCGCACGGCGCACGCTCTGCTGGACGTGGCTGACAAGCTGCGCATGGCCTACCGGGAGGGCGACCTGATCACCCCAGTCAGCACCCGCAAGCTCCAGCGGTTCGTGGAGAACGTCATCGACTTCGGTTACAAGTTCGCAGTGACCAACTTCGTGAACCAGTTCCACGCCGATGAGCGCCCGAAGGTCCGGGAGTACCTGAACAAGGAACAGACCCGCATCCTGACCGAGTTCGGTCTTGAGGTGGTCGCCACCATCTAGCCCCGACGCCCCGCCGAGGGAATAGACACCCTCGGTGGGGTGTTGTACATTGTGGAAGGGAGGTTTCCGACATGCAGCTCATGCCCCACCCGATTGAGAAGGGTGACGCCGCTCTGGCGCTCGCCGAGGCGGCGAAGTTCGAGCGGGAGCAAGTGTTCCGTGCCTGGGCGCAGCACTTGACGGTGCTGGCCCGCTTGCTCGTGTCGAACAAGCGCTACGCCAAGGCGATTGAGGTGGTGCCTGCCGACCTGAGCGGAGCCCCGGCTGCGACCAACGGCATCGGCATCTACATCGACAACGATGCCATCGAGGCGGTGTTCAACCCGGAGGACCGTGCGGCGGCGACTCTGGTGCTCAAGGCGCTGGTCGACCACGAGATCGGTCACTGCGTCTTCACGCCGACCGGCCAGTCCGCCAAGGCCAAGAAGCTCCGTGAGGCGCTGGCGGCGAACCCGAGCCACCGCACCGCCTTCAACATGCTCGAAGATCAGCGCATCGAGAACTTGCTCATCCAGCGCTGGCCCACGATGCTGCACGGCCTGCGTGTCCTCATCGAGCGGGGCATCATCGGTCGCCTCGACCCCGACCTTGGCTCGGGACAGTTGCGCCGGGCCTGGCCGCTGGTCAGCTCCCGCCTCACCGCCAGCCACGAGGTTCGTGACCTGGTTGAGCGGGCAGCACGCCACGGCGGGCTCTCGGGCAAGGCGTTCGGGCCGTGGACCGATGCGGTCAAGGCCATCAGCGACGAGTACGTCACCTTGGTGCTTCCTCGGGACGTTGATCGGGCGCTGGCTCTGGTCACGACCTACGCCGAGTTGATCGGCGAGGTTGACGACCCGATGGACGCCGGGGGTCACAACGACCTGACCGGCCCGGCCGGGAACCAGGTTCCCGAAAAGGAACAGGACGAAGCAGCCAAGGGCGTCGGCAAGGCGCTGGCCCAGGATCGTCAGGAGGACGAGGGCGACGGTGAGGGCGAGGGTGCTGGCGGGGAGACCGCCGATGGCGAGGCCAAGGACGGTGATGCCGGTGCTGGTGCCGGTGACGGTGACGGTGCCGACCCGCCCACGCTGGACGACCTGAAGGCAGCGGTCGAGAACAACGTTGCCGAGGCGGTCGAGGCCAAGGCCGACGAGATCAGCGAGATGCGTCAGGCGGTCAAGGCCATCAAGGAGCGTGGCGTCGGCCGAGGTGATGTCGGCTACGCCAAGCGCCAGGATCAGCCGGTGGGCTCGCACTTGGTGGCAGTGGCGAACCGGATTCGCCGGGTCATCGAGCACGAACGTCGCCAGGTCGAGTCCGGCTGGAAGCGCCGCACCTCAAGCGGCAAGCTCAACGTCCGCCGCTACGTCGCTCAGGAAGGTTCGGGCCGGGACCTGTGGGACCGCTGGAATGACGGTGCCGACGACGCCACGTCGATCGAGACCGTCGTGCTGGCCGACTACAGCAGCTCCATGTACCGAGCGTGCAAGCCGACTGGCGAGGCGCTGTGGGCCATCAAGCGTGCTCACGATCTGGTCGGTGCACCGTGCACCGTGCTCCAGTTCCAGCACGGGGTCTTCAGCTCGGTGTTCAAGCGCACCGAGCGGGCTGACCCCCGGATGGCGAAGCTGCCGTCTCCGGGTGGCGGGACGAACCCGCTCCTGGCACTGCGGCAGACGCACCAGGTGTTGGCCAAGTCCGACGCCGGGATCAAGCTCGTCGTGATCCTGACCGACGGGTGCTGGGACGGTGCCGGGGAGTCCGAGGCTCTGATCGGAATGCTGCGGCACGCCGGAGTGGTTGTGCTCCTGGTAGGCTTGGACAAGGCAGTGCACTTCTTTGGCACCCACAACTGCACGTGGGCGCTGGACCTGGATCGGGTCAGCGACCTGCCCGACCTGGTGTCGAAGGCACTGCGCAGCGAAATCCGTGGCAAGGGCAAATAGGAAGGGGACCGGATGGACGGACACACTGGGCTGACCGTGACGGTGCCGATCATCGGCACCGTCGTGTGTTGGCTCACGTTGCTCTGGCTGTGGTGGCCGAGACTGGTCGAGGCTTGGCACGCTGATGTCAGGCGTCGGATGGCTGCCATGGCCGAGGCCGAACGGGAGGCCCGAGATGCCTCCTAGGCGAGCGAACAACGACAGTGAGGCCCTCGTTGAGAAGACGAGGGCCTGGCTGCATACGAAGTGGGCACTCGACAAGGCCAAGGACCTCGAAGCCCCGGCCAAGTCGGTCATGCTGGCGCAGTGGGATGCCGAGCCCGAGCGCAAGACGCTGGAGCTGGATGTCGACGGCATGACGGTGCGGGCCACGATCGTGCGGGGGTCGACCGTCAAGGTGGACCCGGCCAAGCTGAAAAAGGCGATCGGTGGACCGGCCTACGCCAAGCTGTGTTCGCTCCAATTCGATCCGGCCAAGCTGGAGGCGGCGCTGGCGATGGGCGAGGTAGCACCGACCGTCGTAGCGGCGTGCTCCGATGAGATCAGCAAGGCCCCGTACGTCAAGGCGACGATCAGCGGGGCCTCAGAGAGGAAGGGACCATGAAGGCGACCAAGGAGCTGAAGCAGCTCGCCAAGACGGTGCAGGCGACGAAGGCGTTCGAGACAGCCGAGCACGTGGAGGCCAAGGTGGCAGTGAAGCTCCCCGCTGGTGGCAGCTTCACCGAGACCATGCGCAAGAGCGTGCCGACCCGAGGCAAGGTGTTCACCACGCTGGAGGCAGCGCAGCTCGTCGGCGTGTGCCGGAACACGATGAAAAACTGGCGGCGCAACGACGCCGCACCCCAACCGACCTTCGCAGTCACACGGGGCGATGTCGTCGTGTACTTCTACACGCTCGCCGACGTGAGGGCGCTGAAGCAATGGCGGAAGCGGAGCGAGTGACGATGCAACTCAGAGAGGCGGTGGGTCTTCAGCGGGGCGATGAGGTCTACATCAACAAGGGCCGGAAGGCGATGCGGTTCGTGGCGCTGACGGTCAGCGGACAGTCGGCCTACGTGCTCACGCCTTGGGACTACGAACGGGGACCGTGGGGGAGCTGGGCTGAACACCTCAAGCTCGTGCCCTTGGCCTCGCTGCGAAGGAAGGAGCCGGTCGATGCCGAGTAGGCAGCCCAAGCCGCAGTTCCAGGTGGGCGACGAGATCGAGTACTCGGTGAGCGTCGAGCTACCCGGCAAGTGGGTTCGGTACGGGGCGAAGATCAGCGTCCGACAAGGTGAGACCGGCGACCAGGCCACGGCGAGACTGTGCGGTCTCGTGGACGCTGGCCTGGAGGCACTGGTCGCCGACTGGTCGAGCGAGTGAACACGAAGGAAGGGGAAGGATCACCATGACCACACCGACGATCCAAGGTGGACGTGTCGGCTCCCGAGCCGCACTCCAGAGGCTGTTGGCCCGTAGCTCGGGCAACTTCATCCGGTCGATCCCCAAGGAAGGGATCACCGTCCGGTTCCTGACCGAGTTGGACGACTGGGTGTCCTACAAGGAGATCAGCGGGCCGAACACATTCCCGAGGCCGCTCCTCGAAGGCGAGGTGGCACCGAAGGAGCTGCGCACGAGCAACCGGTTCCTGGCGGCGGCTCTCGACATCGAGGAGGACCGGGTGATCTGCCTGCGCCTCCCCGTCTCGGCCGTCAAGCGGCTGGACGCTCGCTTCGAGCGGTTCGGCACCGTCTGCGACCGGGACTACGAGTTGAGCCGGTTCGGCGAGGGCATTCAGACCGAGTACGAGGTTCAAGGGCTCAAGCCGATGCAGCGCAACCTCGCCAAGTACGAGGTACCCGACTTGCTGGCCGTGCTGGTCGAGGCGGCGACCGAGGACCGGGAGCCTGGTCCGGTGACGACACCGAGCGCTCGCCGGGCGGCTGGCGTCAGGAAGGCAACGGCGCAAGTCGAGGCCGACTTCGAGCTTCCGGCTGACGACCCCGGCGACGACGATGACGACGACTACGCCGACGATGACGAGGACGACGAACCTGCGCCCCCGTCCGATGTCGACGCCGAGATCAGCTTGACGATGCACGGCGCTGCCGGTGACGGTGGCGACGAGGCCAGCATGGACTACCTGACCGAGCGGGCTGAGGCGGCGGGGATCGACCCCGACCGCTACAGGACGTGGGCAGAGCTGGCTCAGGCCATCGAGGGCTTCCCGCCGAAGGCTGACGCCGATGGCGAGGCGGTGAGCGAGTTCTACACCGAGGCCGAGCTGAAGGCTATGCCCATCAACGAGTTGCGGGTGCTGGCCAAGCAGAACGGTGTCAGCGTGGCGGGAGCCAGCAAGCCTGCACTGGTGACGGCGCTCCTCGGCGTCGAGTGAGATGAAGTTCCTTGGCCGAGGTGGGGTGGACAAGAAGGTGCTTGTCTCCCCACCGGGGCCGGGGATTCTCGTGAAGGACTGGGGTGAGGTACCGGCTTACATCTGCGGCATCTCGGGCTGCCCACGCATCCTCTACGCCATCGTGGGGTCCGACCCCGCCTACCCCGGTGGACAACCGGACGCTGACGACTGGCTCGTGGCTCCGACCGTCATCAACTGGCGCAACGCCGAGATCATCGTGCGCTGCCCTCAGCACTTGTCGAAGTCGGCGCTGCACGCCGTCGGGCGCAAGGGCTTGTGGCGCTGGATGGAGGCGGCGCAGTTGCGTGACGCCGAGCGCCGGGAGACGATGACCTACGACTGGCTCGCACCGTTCCCGCTCCGACCGGAGCTGGCGGACGCACTCTTGGAGAACAGCACCGATGACTGGACGCAGCACTGGCTTGAAGGCCGGGGAGTGGTTCCACCTCCACGCCCATAGCGAATACAGCGTCCTCGACGGGATGCCGAAGGTCCACGAGATGGTCCAGCGGGTGGCCAAGAACGGTCAACCGGCGCTGGCGCTCACCGACCACGGCGTGTTGTCGGGCACGTTTCAGCTCTACCGAGCCTGCCTCAAGGCCGGGATCATGCCGATCCCCGGCCAGGAGTTCTACGTCGTCCCCGACTTGCAGAACAAGACCGGCCGGTATCACCTCGGTCTCCTCGCCCTCGACGAGACCGGCTACCGCACACTGGTCCGCTTGTCGAGCCTGGCCCACAAGAGGGACCGCTTCCACCGCAAGCCGAGGCTGGACTTCGGCGACCTGGCGGAGCTGCACGAGGCCGGGCTGACCGATCACCTCGTGTGCACCTCGGGCTGCTACTTCGGCTACCCGATCCAACAGCTCGTCACGCTCGGTGAGCGGGCCTGCGAACAGGCGCTGACGATGCTCGCCAGCTGGTTCGGCGACACCTTCCTGGTGGAGCTTCAGCACCACGGCACCGACCACGGCGACGGCTGGACCGATCAGCTCGTCAACGAGGCGCTGGTGCACCTGGCCGAGCTGCACGGCTGGCCGTTCGTCATCACCCAGGACGCCCACTACTGCGATCAGCAACACAAGCCGCTCCACGACATGATGAAGCTGCTGGCGATCCACGGGGCGGACCCCGGTGACGTGGGGTTTCCGGGGGACAGCTATCACCTCGCCGACACGGCCTGGGTGGCGCAGCACTACGACGAGGACGTGTTCGAGCGGAGCCTGGAGGGCAACCGGCTCGTGCTGGAGTGCTGGCAACTCGACCTGCCGTTCCTGGACCGCTACCAGTTCCACATGCCAGCGGTGGTCGAGACGCCCCACCAGAGCCTCACAGAGGCCGCTGAGGCGGGCTTACGGGCCTCGGGGCACTGGGACACCGACGGGTACCTGGAGCGGCTCAGGAGCGAGCTGAGCGTCATCGAGGACACCGGGTTCGCCAGCTACTTCCTGTTGGTGGGCGAGATGGTCACCTGGGCGAGGGCGCAGAACATCCTGGTGATGGCCCGAGGTAGCGCCAACGGCAGTCTGGTGTGCTGGTGCCTGGGGATCACCCAGGCGGACCCGCTGCGCTGGGGGCTGTTGTTCGAGCGCTTCCTGACCCGAGACCGCTCGAAGCCACCGGACATCGACCTGGACATCGAGCAAGAGCGTCGGGCCGATGTCGTGGCCTGGCTGAGCAACCGCCACGAGGTCGACCAGATCGGCACGTTCACCACGCTGGGGATCGACGACGACGGCAAGGGCAGCGTGTTGCAGCAGTTCCTCGGCTGGGCGAGGCGCAACGACCCGAACTTCGTGTCGCACTACGGCAAGGCCACCGACATCCACAAGCTGCGCCAGGTCGACCCGGACGTGGCCCGCTTGCTCGAAAAGCTGAGCGCCATGCGGGTGCGCAAGAGCGCCGGGGCGCACGCTGCCGGGTTCGTGATCGGGGCACCGACACTGCGGCACCGGGATTACGTGCCGACCATGCTCATCCCAAGCAGCGGCAGCACCGTGACGCAGATACCGATGGACGACCTGGAGGACGCCGGGATCATCAAGGTCGACTTGCTCGGCCTGCGCAGCCTGAGCACCCTCAAGCTCGTGCTCGAACTGACGAAGGGGTCGCCGGGGGTCCCTGAGACCGAGGCCGTCGACCTCGACTGGATTCCGCTCGATGACCCGGACGTGTTCAAGAGCCTGCGGTCGGGTGACACGACGGGGGTGTTTCAGCTCGAAGGCTTCACGGCGAGGAACGGGGCCAAGGAGCTGGCGGTCAAGAGCATCCACGACATCATCCTGGTGATGGCGCTGTACCGGACGGCGACGATCGACTCCGGGTACAAGGACCTGTTCCTGGCCCGGCGAGGCCGCAAGGTGCCGGTGGTGTACCCCAACGAGGTGTTCAAGAAGCACATGCGCCGCACCTACGGGGTGGCGGTGTTCCAGGAGCAAGTCATCAGCACGATGTCCGACATGGGCATGGACATCGAGACGCTGAACAGCATCCTCAAGGCCGTCAAGGTCAAGCACTCCAAGCATGGCCGCAACGCAACCAGTGAGTGCATGTTCCGCCAGGCACGGGCCGAGTTCGATCAGCTCTGCCAGCCCTACGGCATGAGCGCCGAGTCGAGGGAGCTGGGCTGGGCCAGTGTCGAGGGGTTCGCTGCCTACGGCTTCAACCGAGCCCACGCCACGGCCTACGGGTTGCTTGCCTACCGGATGGCCTGGTTCCGCTTTCACCATCCGCTGGAGTTCTGGACGGCAGCGTTGGCGACCACGGCGGGGAGCAAGAAGGAGGTGGCCTACATGCGGGCGGCACGGGCGGCGGGCATCAGGTTGCTCAAGGCCGACGTGAACGTGTCGGGGCCGGTGTGGACCATCGACCGGCAGCGGCGGGCCATCCGCAAGGGCCTGACCACGATCGACGGCATCGGCCGAGCGGTGGCCGAGGAGGTGGCGCAGCACGCTCCCTACACCGACCTGGCTGACCTACAATCCAGGACGGCCAAGCGCATCGTGAACGCATCGAGGATCGAGAAGCTGCGCAGCGGTGGTGCACTGGGATCGCTGCACTAGGAAGGGAGGGGCTATGGAAACGCCGACGTGGGAGGAGTTCATGGAGGCATGGGAGGAGTTCTACGGGACTCTGAGCACCCAGCAGACCGCTGTGATCGACTTGCTGGGCAGCATGTCGGATCACCTTGAGCTGTTGCGGACCTTCTGCAATGGTGTCGAGAACGTGCTCGATGCATTCCTCCAGGACCTCGGCGACGAGGTGGAGTGGAGCGGTGAGGCGCTGCACGAGTTGAAGCAGTTCCGCACCACGGCCCGCATGGCTCGGATGACCGCCGACAACACCGACCGGGTGAACGCCATCCTGATGGACTTCATCGAGGCCAGAAAGCAACAGCACGATGAGATGGCGTAAGCAGCGGGACGAGGACGAGGAAGCCAAGGACTTGCCTCCGGGCGTGCGGGTTCTCGACCTGACCGGCAACGATCAGCACGTCGACCCCACCACCACCTGGGGAGGAAGCGGCGGCGGATCAACTGTGACGGTGATGACGGTTGGGCATGGAGGCGGCGGCAGCGCTAGAGCATTCAGCTCGGGCGGGACCGGAGGATCAGCCGGTGGCTTCGTGATGACCGGAGGAGCCGGTGGCTTCGTGTCCACGACAACGGGGCCGATTCAGCAACATGCCGTGTTCCATTGCGGCCACCTCACCGATGGCAGCGTGGGCACCGTTTCAGTGTCCTTCCTCGGTGGTCTGCATCCTCAGATCACTGCGAGTTGGTGCAGCACGAACGGGCAGAACAGGAGCGCCTCGTTTCGCCCTCAGTCCAATGCGATGATCGCCGATCAGTGCGAGACGCTCGTGCGTCATGCGCTGGGGGCGATGTACGACCCGCACCACAAGGACTGCCTCGTCATCCCCATCACGAACTGGGTCCTTCAGACGTGTCCTGGGTGGTCGGGAGGCCCGGCCTCTCCTGGACCGCTACAGCCACCCGAGCCCGAACCTGAACCCGAACCTGAACCCGATCAGCTCGTCATCCGCCAGGTGCCGGGCACCAAGATCACCAAACGAAAGAGAGCGTGACACATGGCATCGACACCGGTTGTGTACGGCGACCCCGACCCGCCCAGCACGACGCTTCCTGACCCGACCGACCCTCCCCGGCACCCTGACACGGGATCGGACCTTGGCACGGCATGGGTCGGGTTCACTGTCCTGATGGTCGGCGTGGTCGTCCTGACCGGGCTGCGCCATCGACTGCGGAGGCCGACACGGTGACCCGTGCCAGAGAGCTGGCGGCGATGGTCAACAGCACGCTCAAGACCGACGCCGTGAAGCTGGCCAGCGACCCCGAGTTCCAGCCGGTGCTTCTGCCGACCGGGGTGCTGCCGATCGACGTGTTGCTCGGTGGGGGCATCCCCAAGGGGCGCATCACCGAGATGTACGGCAACTTCAGCTCCCTCAAGTCCTACATCGCTCTGCGCTGCGCAGCCGAGACCCAGCGGGCCGGTGGCATCGCTGTGCTCGTGGACACCGAGCACGCCTTCGATGCCGAGTGGGCGAGGACGCTGGGCGTGAACACCGACGACCTGATCGTGTGGCACCCGGAGCACGGCGAGGCAGCGGTCGATGTCACCGAGACGTTCCTGCGGTCCTACGAGGTCGACCTGATCGTGTGGGACAGCGTGGCGGCGACACTGCCCAAGACCGAGCACGGGAAGATGGCGAGCGACACGGTGCAACCGGCCCGACTCGCCGAGTTCATGTCACGCAGCCTGCGCAAGCTCAACACGGCGAACCACGCCACGGCGTTGCTGTTCATCAACCAGGTGCGCACCAACGTCGGGATCACCTTCGGCTCACCCGAGGCCGTGCCGGGAGGCAAGGCCCTCCCCTTCTACGCCAGCCACCGGATCAGCTTGCGCAAGACCGGCAAGCTCTACAGCGACGCCGACCCGACCACGGTGCGCACGAGTGACGGCTACAAGCGCCAAGCGGTCAAGTCGGTGGTGGGCCAGAACATCAAGGCCACGCTGGAGAAGTCCAAGCTCACCGCACCGCACACCGAGCAACACTTCACCTTCGACCTGGAGCACGCCGAGGTCGATGAGGTGGGGTACGCCGTGGGGTGGGCACTCGTCAACGGTGTGGTGCTCGATGCCGGGAGAGGAACCTGGGAATGGCCAAGCGTGGCAAGCGGCAGAGGCCGCAAGGGCCTGGAGGCGACGATCCGGTCGGACCCGAAGCTGAAGACGAAGGCGATCGACCAGGTATGGCAATCGAGTTGCCGTGGCGCACCCCTACCCGCCAAGAAGTCGGGCTCCAAGAGGAAGCCATCATCCTGAAGCTGCACGGGGCGAGGCAGCACCCCGGCTCGGGCAGCGGTCAGATCAAGGAGGACGGCAGCACCGACGAGGAGATCATCCAGATCAAGACGGTCAACTCGACGGTGGTGCTGAAGGGAATAGACATCCAACAGTTGTGGTTGGCTGCCTCCAGGACCAACAAGCGGGCTCGGCTGATCGTGTTCTTTGACAGCCTCGGGCTGAGACTCGAAGGCGAAGTGCTGCCGGGCCGTGGGAAAAAAGGGAGGGCATGACATGACCACAACACCATTCGATCCAATCGGCCGTCTCGGCAAGGACGTGCGGGCGGCTGGGGCGCTCCTGGACCGGGAGGCTGCGAAGTTCCATCAAGGATGCCGAGACCCGTCGGGTCTACGAGTCGGGGCACCTACCCGCTGGACGCCGTGTACAAGCACCTCGGGCCTGAACGGGAGATAATCGCCGGGGCAGTGTGGGCCGAGCTGCTTTCGATCGGGCTCGTGGAGAGGGAGGACGACGATGAGTGACAACGACGCATCCGTGGTGGCCAAGATCATCGCCGACCATCTGCGGGAGCGCCGTGACGAGGTGCTGGCAGCGCTCGGTGGCGAACCCTATGGCTGGTTCCACGACTGCACGTCGAGTTGGGACAGCGAGCGAGCGCCGGGTGACTGCGGCTACGACTGGTGCCGACGTTCGCTCAACTCCGGGCGCACCTGGGCGTTCCCGATGGAGGGGGCGGGAGATGAGTGACGGCCAACGCAAGACTTGGGTGGTCCGCTGGACCGCTGGCACAGAGGAACACGAGGCGCTCGTCGTCGCCGACACGCTAGAGAATGCGATGCAGCACGTCCGTGAGGTGAACCCCGAAATGGAGAAGACGTTCAGCTTGGTGTTCGGGCTGACCGTTATTCCTGAGATGGCGTGGTCGTTTCCGGTCGAAAGGAGCCCCCGATGAGTGACGACCCGCTCGCCGACTTGCTCGACCGTGCGCAGCACGACCTGGAGTGCGAACCCGAACACCACGACGATCACCTCGCCGACTGGATGCGTGCGCACCTTGACGAGGTGCTGGACGCTCTCGGTGGGCGGCGTCTCACCCACGTCGATCGCAGTTGGTGGTTCCCGGAGATGTGGGGGTGAGCCTGACCGGACTGGTGCGCAAGCTCCGTAGGCCGGGGCTCGTGACCCCGGTGTACGAGGAGTGGTTGCTGCGCTCGAACGGCAACCCCGTGTTCAGCCAGGAGACGGTCGACCGCCTCAACATCGAGATGATGAAGCCACCGAGGGTGCGCTCGGGCAGCTTCAGCGCCAGCGCTCAGACCACGTGTCACCGAGCGCAGGTGTTCGGTGTGCTCGGCGCACCCGCCAAGCCGTTGGTCGACACCACGCTGACCCGCATCTTCATCGACGGCCAGTGGCGTCACCTGGCGTGGCAGGCGGCGGGCCTGGAGTCCGGGTTCCTCACCAGGATCGAGGTGCCGACCAAGCTGCACAGGCCCTCTGACGGCCTTCTGGTGGCCCGTGGCACCCTCGACGGGGTGAATGACCCGATGGCCTTCGGCTTCGAGCTGAAGGGCATCAGGAGCCTCTCCTGGGTCGATGAGGGGCCACTGCCGCCACACCAACGCCAAGTGGCGGTCTATTTCGCAGCGATGCCCACGCTGGAGCGGTTCAGCATCGTCTACGACGAGAAGGGCTCGCAGGAGTACCGAGAGTTTGTCGTTGAGCGGGACGAGGCCCCGATCGCAGAGGCGCTCGAAGACCTGGAGACCCTCGACGGCTACCGAATCAGGCGGGAGCTACCGCCGATCCTCAAGGAGTGTGAGCAAGGTGCCTCCCCGACCTTCCGCAGGTGCGCCTACTCGGGCATCTGCCTCGGCTACGAGAGCTATGACCAAGCCGGTGCCACCGAGCGAGTCAGCCGCATTCGACGGCGCTGACGACGACATCGCTCGGCGCTACGCCACGCAGGCGAGAGTCGGCACGAGGTTTTTCAAGGTCGGTGAGGGCGCACCGGACCTGACCGAGTTGCGTGCCGAGCTTGACGAGATGACCGACGTGCTCATGGGCCGGACCCCACCACCTACCGATGTCGGAACTGCCACACTGATGGAAGTGGCGAGCGCCTACTACACAAGGGCGCTTGAGATCACCGGCATCATTCAGCGGTTGGAGGCGACGGGCGCAGTGATCACCAAGACGAGTGCGCACTACAAGTTTCGTACGGGCGAGCTACGGACGTTCACCGAGTTGGCCAAGGCGGCAACCGAGCTGGGCAGTCGGCGCATCAGCGCCATCCAGCTTGAGTTCGATCTAGCTGGGCGGCGGTGACATCGGGATGGCGTTCTGACAAGCAGCACAGGACGGCCTACTGCAACATCTGCCGAGGGCAGCACAAGCGCCAGGATTGCCACGTGGGCACGGTGGCCTTGAGCACGTGTCCGCTCTGCGATCAGCAAGAGCTGGTGCGCTGGGATCACACCCGGTGGTACTGCATGACTTGCGATCGCATCGTAGCCAAGTAGCCTATTGGCCAGCCACGATGGACGTGGCTATCAGAAAGGGCCTCTCCATGAATCGACGTGAACGCCGGGAGTTTCGTACTGCCCGGAGACACCAATACGCAGCCCTTGTGGCGACACTCGCCCTCGGTATGGGAGCGTGGTCGCTCGTGACCAGTGGATCACCACGGGCCGAAGACCGGGCGGTGGAAGCCGTGCTCGTGTCGACCCAGCTCTCGGCCCGTCCTTCGCACGCACCTCCACCGGCACCCGAGATTCAGTGCGATCAGCAGTGCCAACGCTTGATCAACTGGCTCGGTGGCCACGTGGACAACCCACCGACGGGATGCCCCTCGGGCTACGTGTGTGTGCGTGGCGGGATCAAGCCACGCAGACCATGCGCACTGCCGGTGTACATCTGCAACCGGGAGGCGTGGCTCATCGACGTGCGCAACCCTCACGGCACTGCCGAGGGCAAGTACCAGTTCGAGACCCGTACCTGGCGTGTGGCAGCACGAGGAGCCGGGCACCCACGTTGGGCGGACACCACGGCGGGGATGGCACCCGAGTACATCCAGGATGCGGTGGCGTTGTGGTTGTGGGACCACGGCCGTGGTGCTTCGCATTGGGGTGGCTAGCGAGTACGATCACCACAGCGGCTTCCCACACGGCCCCCCCACGGCCGGACCCACTAGCCGCTGGCAGCAACAACCTCCCGAGAGACCCCGGAGCCGCCCTCCGGGGTTTCTCTTTGTGCGGGGTCACCCTGTTGGCTGTCCTGTCCGTGTACCGTGAACCGCCAATGGTCAGGCGTCAGAGTCACGAGGTGACCGTCGGTGTCGATGTGTCGTCACGCCTCTATGCCGCTGTGGCCATTGACACGGGCTCCCTCGAAGCCGTCGCCACCTGGCACGTGCCCCTCGACCGTGGACCGCAAGGTCCGGTCCAAGCGCTACGTGCAGCCGTGGCCACCACCGAGAAGTTGCCCGATCCTCAGCGAGTGCGCCTTGTCGCCATTGAGGCCCCAGCCATGGGAGTTTCACCTCGGTCGACCATCCTCCAGAGCTTCTGCAACGGGGCCGTGCAGGCCGCCGTCGGGATGGGCGGGTACGAGATGCTCCTGGTGGCCCCTGCCACGTGGAAAAAGGAGACCATCGGCCGTGGCAATGTCGACAAGCCAACCGTCGCCTCTTGGCTCAGGTCCAAACACCCCCGACTTGCAGATGCTTGTGGGCGAAGCCAAGACCTCACCGACGCTGCCTGCCTTGCCCTCTACGGGGCAGCCATTCTCGCCCGAAGCGCTCGCATGGCAGGATGACGCCGAGTGCAAGGGCCTCGGGCACCTGTTCTTTTCACCTCAGGAGTGGGATGACTTCCCCAAGCTCGAACCGGGGCGGCGGGAGCGCATCGCCAAGGCCAAGGCCGTGTGCGCAAGCTGCGCTGTCTTCGAGGAGTGTGAGCAATGGGCGAAAGACTCAAGGCTGGCCCACGGGATACTCGCCGGTCTGACCGCAACCGAGCGGCGGGCAAAGGGGTGGTTCAAGGTGACGCCGCTGACATCGTGATGGACCGCAAGACGCTCAGGATCAGCACGCTGCACTTCCATCCTGACAACGCACGGACCCACGACATCGGGCTCCTCGTGGAGAGCCTGGAGCGCCATGGCCAGTACCGGCCACTCGTGGTGCAGAAGCGCACCAAGCACGTGCTGGCGGGCAATGGCACGCTCGAAGCGATGCGCTACCTCGGCTGGACCGAGGCAGTGGTCGACCTGATCGACGTGGACGACAGGCAGGCCAAGGAGATACTGGCGGTCGACAACAAGGCAACCGACCACGGTGGCTACGACCCCGAGGCACTGACCCAGCTCATCGTCTCATTCGACGGTGACTACGCAGGCACCGGGTACACCGACCGGGAGGCGCAGGCGCTCCTCGACGAGGCCACCGAACGTGAGCGAGCGATCAGCACGATGCTGGCCCACCAGGCCGACGACATCACGAGGCAGGCGGGACCCGAGGAGGACATCACCACGGCGAGGGTGCTCAACGCCGACGAGGACGTGCTGGCGGATGAGCACGATGCCCAACAGGTCTTCGAGGACGATCAGCACCGAGTGGTCATGCTCAACGCCGACGTGCACTTCATGCCAGGTGCCGGGCAGTGGAACATGCCCGAGCTGCGCAGCGACCTGTTGCTCGACGACCTGCCGAGACCGATCACCACGTGGGTCGGACCATCGGGCAGCGAGCAACACAACGGCAGCTACATGTACGTCTACAGCACCGACTCGACACGGGAGATGCCGTGGGACCGTACGGCGCTGTGCTTCTACATCAACGATGAGCGGTTCGAGAGCTGGTGGCAGGACCCGGCCAGGTACGTGATGCGGTTGGTGGACGCCGGGATCATGGCCATGGTGGAGCACGACTTCAGTCCCTACGACGGGCATCCGCAGGCCGTGTGGCTGTGGAACATGTACCGCACGAGGTGGCTGGCGAGGTTCGCTCAGGAGGCGGGGATCAGCGTGATCCCCAACCTGCCGTGGTTCACGGACACGGCACACGCCGAGTGGGCGCTGTCGGGATGGCCGAAAGAGATTCCCGTGTGCGCCACGCAGGTGCAGACGCACAGCGGCGAGGCCAGGGAGAGGGCAGCTCGGGCTCGACACCATCGGTGGCTCAAGCACGTAGCGAGGCAGCACGACATCGGCACGTTGCTCGTGTACGGCACGCCGGAGACCTACGACCGCATCGTGGTGGACGCCAAGCTCGGGATCGAGACCGTGTACGTCGAGAACCGCACGACACGGTGGAGCCACCTGAAGCGGGAGTGGAAGATCACCAAGTAGCCCCATCGAGGTGGGAGACTGGTGCCATGAAGCCTGCTGGACAGAAACGACGGGCCATCTCCGCTGCGATGGGGGCGGGCGGCAACAAGAAGCCGCCCTTCACGCCACCGAGGCCAGCGTCGAGGAACCCGAGGAACGCACAGCCGGGCAAGTACGCACCGGCACGTAACAAGACAGGCAGCACGGCAGCACCGGCCAAGAAGGCCGGGGTGGCGCTCAAGTCGACCGGGGGACCGAAGCCAGCGGGAGCGATCACCAACATCGCCAAGCCCGCCAAGGCGTTCAAGGCCACCAAGAAGACCGCACTGGCCAACGCCGGGATCGCAGCCAAGGCAGCGGCGCAGCAGGCAGCCAAGGCCGCCAAGGTCGGGGCACAGAAGGCCAAGAAGAAGTAGCGAATCAGCTCAAGTTTCTGTCCAAGCTGCCGATGTAGGTGGCAACAGGACAGGAAGGAGAGCAGGATGCGCAGAGTCATCCTCGTGGCGCTACTGGCGCTCGGGGGCTTCAACGCAGTGCCTACGCAGGCCCATGCGGCCGACGACGGCGGGGCACTCGTGGCCATCGAGGTCATCAGCACACGTCCAGTCATGCAAGCAACCACAGCCACAGGTACGCCGTGTTGGGTGTGGACACAGCGAGTCAAGGGCCGGGCACTACTGGGCACGATGTGGTCCCACAGCGTCACCATGCACTGGTGCACGGGATCACGGGTGTACCACCAGTCGACCAGTGAACGGCCGGATGTCACCGCCATCGGTGCAGCACTCGGCTGGACCTTCGACGGGAGACACCAACCAACCGTGCGGGGCTACTACCACTGGCAGCGTCCCTACGGCGGGTACAGGTACCTGGCCTATGGCATCTTTGGTAGATGTCTTGCCCGGATCGGGTGCACTCAACAGGTGTTCACCAAGGTCGGGATGGCCGTCCACTTTGACAACACACAGGTAGGTGCCCACGATGCGTGGTAAGCGGATCATCCAGTGGCTGGCGGGTGCCATCGTGTTCCTGGCGTTGTGGTACGTGGCGGGGGTGACATTGTGATCCCCGACTACGTGATCGAGGCATGGGACCGGGCGATGGCAGCACGGCGGGACTATCAGCGGGAGACACTGGCCCTACGTGGTGCACTCCACGAGTGGGAGCGGGCCCAACAGGCCAACCAACCTCCCGACTTGCCAACCAGTACCAATAGTCCTAGTATCAGCACACCGGACGTGGCGGAGTAGAGGCCCTTACCCTTCCGGTGCTCATCTCCAAGAGAGCAAGAAACGCCCCTCGTGATCAGCGACCCCATCCGCTGGTGCGGGGGGCGTTTCATATTGGCCAACCAATGTGTTGGGAGCGGGGACTCCCGGCCTAGAGACCCCGCTCGACCAACCGGCCAAGGCTACGCTCGGGTGGGACATGGCTGCGAAGCCGGGACCACTAGGAGGCCGGGAAATGGCCAAGCGCAGTACGACCGCCACGATCAACCATCGCCAACGGCAACGTGAGGCCGTGGAGCTACGCAAGGCGGGACTCACGTACCGGCAGATCGCCGAGATGCTCGGGTACGCCAGTGAGGGATCAGCACAGACTTCGGTCTACGAGGCGTTGACGGCACTGCACGGGGACTCGGCCAAGATGGTCCTCGCCATCCACATGCAGCAGTACTCGACCTTTCAGGCGCTCCTCTGGACCAGAGCGACACGCCGGGAGGCACTCACCGACTCCCAAGGGAACCCGATCACCGACCGGGACGGGAACCCCCTCATGATGCTCGCCAACGATGCGTTGCCCTTCATGGACCGCTTCCTCAACATCATGCAGCGCCAGGAGAACCTCCTGGCGGGTGCGATCGCAGAGCACGTCACCAAGCTCGCAGACGAGGCAGTCACTGGGACCCTTGTGATCGGCGGGGACGATGAGGCCAGCTTTGTCGAACAGGTCAAGGCACTGGTGGAGCGCCAGGACCGCAGCCGGGATGTCATCGAGGTAGGCAGCGGGACCATCGAGATGCCACCTCCACCGACCAACGGCCACAGGAACGGACACCAGAACGGCCACAAGAACGGGAGCGTGTGATGGGCATACCAGGGACCACGAGGCGCAAGGTGCCGTTGAAGCTCACGGGGGACCTGCACCTGGTCAACCTGACCTACACCGAGGCCGACCTACTGGGCTGGACCGAGAACGTGAAGCTGCGCAGGTTCGGGTTGCACGCAGGCCATGCGTACGGGTGCCCCAACGGGCAGTACGACCGAGGTCTTGCAGCGAGAGGGATCAGCACCGGGGGCCATGGGCTCGTGGCGGGCGAAGGGGTCGCCAGAATGGACGTGCTCACAACGTGCCGGGAGTGCGGGACAAGCGTCACCGAGTTCGTGGAGTTGTAGGAGGGGACATGGCCGACCAGTACCAGCCCGACATCGACGCCATCGTGGGCATACCTGACAGGCGGGAGCGCCATGCCGCCCTGATTGCCCACAACGGCCACTACGCCACCGTGCTCCAAGCGAGTGGGGCTCAGATCGACGGGGCAAGCATCGTGAACCTCAGGATCGAGGCGCTCGTGAACGTGCTCGATGCACCCCTCGATGTCGAGTACGAGGTCGGGATGACACTGCGGGAGCGATGGGAGGTCGAATACGAGACCCTTGTGGCCCGTATGTTGCTCGATGTCATCCCCCAGGTGCGCCAGAGCAAGCTTCTGCAAGGGGTCCGGCAGCCCACCGTGCCCAACGTGTTCGACTTCATCCGGGGCAACGGTCACCAAGGCCCGTGAGGAAGGGAGCGACATGCGTCCGTGGAAGTGGTTGATCTGTTACGACGGCACTGCGGCCAACCTCGGCATGGTCACGTTGCTGGAGGTCGGCATGAGGACGGAGGGCGAGCTATGGGTCTTGCTCAGGACGGGGGGCAATGAGCGCAAGGTCATGGAGGTCGAATCCAAGGAGGCGGGCGCACAGCTCATCCGGGACATCGTGATGAGCCAGGCGGAGATCGTCGATGTACGCAGGTCGAACCTGGCTCGTGCATAGAAGGGCGTCCGGTGCGGGGACCCGATTGCTTCCCGCTCGCAGGCAGGAGCCACCCCGCACCGGGCCAATCTGCTTCGATGGCCGGGATGGACCAATTGGTGGTGCCGGTGCGAGGCTCGTGCCCCTACTGCGGGGCTTGGCTACATCGCCGTGAGCGGGTGCGCCATGTCGAGACGTGCGAGACCATCGAATGGGAGCTGCACGCAGCGCAGGCGGCCGACGAGAAGTCGAGGCGCTACTCGCAGCAGCGGCTGGCAGTGCTCAGGCAGCAGCAACAGCAGGCACAGGCAGGGTATGCATGATCGTGCTCGCAGCGCTTGTGGCGGCACGGGCGGCCTTTTTCATCCTGGCCATAGGCCGGGCTCGCCATCGGGGCCTTCCTGGGGACTCGATCGGCCAATGGGAGCGCCGTATGCGGGACCTACGGGAGATGACGGAGGGGGACCAGTGACGGACGACGACATGGACGATTTCGAGCCCATCAGCAAGCCGGAGGCGGAGGCCATCAAGCGGCTCCTCGACGATATGCCGGTGGAGACCTACACGATGCGGGCCGAGTGGCTGCGGTTGCAGTTCAACGCACTGGTGGCGGCGGGCTTCGAGCGCAACGAGGCGCTCGTGTTGGTGGCGTGGGAACAGTTCGGGGTCAAGTTCCGGGGATGAGCGCCACACTGTCCGTTGGGGACTACGACCGGCACGTAGCGCCAGAAGCGCCTTACGGCGACAACTTTTGCGTGGTGCGCACTGCGGCCAGCCTGACGGCCGTGCGCACGTGGAAGCTGCCTCGGGCGGGCATGTTGCCCGAGGGCTTCGAGATGATGCTCGTGGACGAGTACGGGGCCTGCAATGCCGTGGCCGGGACCTATGTGCAGGTCGTTGCAGAAGGGCTTACCGGCGATCCTGACGACCCCTATGCCGGGGACCAGATCGGGGGCTTCAGCAACACGACTGCGTTTCCGCTCCTGAACCCGAGGTCCTATCTGCGGCTGCGCACTGACGGGGCTACGACCTGGACCATCGTGGCGCAGGACCAGGCGGACCTTCAGCAGTTCACGGCGACGGGTACCTGGATCAAGCACCCCAGCACGAGGTACGTGGACGTGTTCGTATGGGGCGCTGCGGGAGGGGGCGCATCTGGCAGGCGTGGCGCTGCGGGGACCGATCGCAGAGGCGGAGGTTCTGGTGGGGCCGGTGGAGGCGGCTGGATACGGATACCGGCAGGGTCCTTAGGGACCACGGTGGCCATCACGATCGGCGCAGGCGGGACCGCAGGCGCAGCGGTCACGTCCAATGACACGAACGGCAGCGACGGGGGCAACGGCGGCACCACGAGTTTCGGCACCCACTTGAGCGTGGCGGGCGGTCTCGGGGGCAAAGGCGGCCAAGCCGCAGGCGGGGGCCTTGGTGGGGCCGGGAGCGACATCACAGCCTGGCCGAACGTGATTCCTGGGGCGAGCCCTTCGGGGGCGACCGCATTGGGCGGCATTGTGGGCCGCAATGCGCTTTCCTGGACCACTGGGGCGGCCGGAGGCGCTGGGGGCAGCATCACCACGGGCGATACGAACCTCGACGGGGGCGCTGGGGGCGCAGGAACGGCTCTTACCGGCCCCGCAGGCGGGAGTGGCGGCGCAGGAGGCGCTGGGGCCGCAGGTACGACCGGAGGCGGCTGTGGGGGCGCTGGAGGCGGTGGGGGCGGCTATGCCGGTGGGGCAGGCGGTGCACGAGGCGGCAGCGGTGGCGGCGGGGGTGCCAGTGCGAACGGGACCAACAGTGGCGCAGGCGGCGCAGGAGGCCGAGGGGAAGTGCATGTCTACGCCTACCGTTGACCGGGCCGACTGGCAGCAGAATCAGCACTACCAGATTCCGTTGCCGCAGGACGACGACGAGTTGCACGCAGCGGTGCAGCTTCTCTGGGGCGTCAACATCCCGAGGACCCCGGTCTGCCCTGACCATTGCACCCCGTTCCAGGCGTTCGCCGATGCCTTTTTCATGCGCTACCCGGTCATCTTGTGGAAGGCCAGCCGGGGCTTCGGGGGCAAGAGCCAGACCCTCGCCCTTCTGGGCATCACGGGGGCGGCCGTCTTCGGGTGCGGCATCACGTTGCTCGGCGGCAGTGCTGCGCAGAGCCAGAGTGTGCACAACATCATGACCGAGGCGTGGTTCAGCAGCCGGGCTCCGAGGTTCCTCCTGAAGCAGGAACCCACGGTCATGGAGACCAAGCTCATCAACCGGGGTTCGATCCGGGCGCTCATGGCCAGCCAGCGCAGCGTTCGTGGCCCGCACCCCCAATGGTTGCTCCTGGACGAGATCGACGAGATGGACCTGCCGATCCTGGAGGCGGCGCAAGGCCAGCCGATGTCGAAGCGGGGCATCCGTCAGATGACGTGCATGTCGAGTACCCACCAGTACCCGGACGCCACGATGGCCGAGATGCTGCGCAGAGCGGTGCAGAAGGGCTGGCCGGTGCGGGAGTGGTGCTACCGGGAGACCTCGAACCCGATCGACGGGTGGCTCACCCAGGAGATGATGGACCTGAAGCGGGCCGAGGTTTCCGAGGCCATGTGGCGGGTGGAGTACGACCTTCAGGAACCCAGCATCGGCGACCGGGCGATCGACGGGGATGCGCTGGCCCGCATGTTCGATGCCGAGGAGGGGTCCTGGGCGGGCCTGCCCGACAAGCAGCTCATCATCAGGCAGCCGAGGGCGGGCCGCAAGTACGCCACCGGGGTCGACTGGGCCAAGGAACAGGACTGGACCGTCATCAGCACCTGGGACACAACCCAGCGGCCATGGCAGCGGGTCGCATGGGAGCGCACCAACAAGCTCCCGTGGCCGGTCATGGTGCGCAAAGTGGTCGACCGGCTGGACCGCTACCCAGGACCGCTCGCCCATGATGCGACCGGGATCGGCAACGTGGTCGGCGACATGCTCACGGACCTCGGGGTGCGGCTACGGCACCCTGTGCACGACGTTGTGATGGTCGGCCGGGAGCGGGAGGCCATCTTCGCCGAGTACGTCGCTGCGATCGAGGCCGACGAGTTGCGCAGCCCGATGATCGAGTTCGTGTACAAGGAGCATCTGTACACCCGGCAGATCGACCTGTTTGGCGGCTACGGCTCGGGATCAAGGTCGGGCCGGGGCCATCCTCCTGACAGCGTGGTGGCGGATGCGCTCGCATGGCGGGTACGCACCGGGATCAGGCCCTTTGCACTGCCCATGGTCGACCAGTTCACCAGAGACTCCCCGTGGATCATCCAGTGAGCAAGAGCACCACCTGGCCCAGCGGCCCCGTTACCCTCGGCCCTAGAACCAAGCCGAGGAGACCTCCGTGGCATCGTTTGTCGCCAACATCGCCAAGGGCCGGGTTGTCGAGTACTACAACCGGGTTGAGAACAACGACCCGAGTGCGAGCGCACTGATCGTTGTGGTCATCACGCAAGGGGCCGCCACCGACGACTCGATGAAGGACGCCGACACGCTCACGGCCCTCCTGGCCATTTCGGGCGTGGTGGAGCGCAACACGAACAACTGGGCACGCAAGACGCTTACCGATGTCGAGTTGGCGAACCTGCCAGCGCCGGATGACACGAACAACCGCTACGACGTGAGCCTTCCGGCCATGACCTGGAGCGCAGTGGCTTCGGGCGGCGGGGCGAGCACGCACCTGGTGGTCTGTTACGACGCCGACACGGGGGCGGGCACCGATGCCAACATCACGCCGCTCACGTTCAACGACTTTGCGATCACGCCGGACGGCTCCGACGTGACGGCCAACTCCGGTGTGTTCTTCCGGGCCACGGACTAAGGGGACCGATGGATCAGCAGACACTTGCGGCGTTCGATTGGCACGGCCTGGCGGCGCACCTTCGGGAGGCTGCCAAGCTCGAAGCCGACTTCGGCAAGCTCATGGCGGACCTGTCGGATGATCCTGAGGGCACGGCCCAGGCGGCGATGCTCGCAGTGGCGGCCACGCTGGCCAAGGCCGATGCATACGACCTGATCGCAGCCACGTTGCTCGACACGGCCCGCAACGACTCGGTGCAGGACTGATGCATGGCCTTCGACCTGCTCAACGACGCAGGCGCTGCCGTTGACCCAGCGCCATCGGGCTTCGTAGCGCTCTCCGGGCTGGACTCGGGCGACTTCCTGATCCTTTCAGCGCCCTTTGCGCTCACCGGGGTCATCTCCGGGTGCAAGGTCAAGGCCCGTGCGGCGGGGGCCAACATGACGCTCGACCTGGACACGGGCCAGTTCATGGTCCAAGGCCAGTCGGCGGGCCTCGATGCGATCGCCAACAGCTCGACGGCCTTGGTCATCGGCGGTTCTCACGCCTCGCTGCACCGGCTCGACCTCGTGGTGGCGGCTCCGACCCGTGCGCTCATGGCGGTCAGAGTGGCGACAACCACTTCAGGCACGATGAACTCGTCTTTCGCCAACAACTCTGTGGTCGATGGCGTCACGCTCATCACGGGGGACCGCATCCTCATCAAGGACCAAGGGAATTCCGACAACGGCATCTACACCGTGAACAGCTCGGGTGCGCCGACGAGGGCCACCGATGCCGATGCGACCGGCGAGTTGCTCACCGGGGACAGTGTGCCTGTGATCGCCGGGACCACGAACAAGGGCCTCAAGTTCTGGTTGACCAATGTCGGCACCATCACGATCGGCACCACGACGATGACGTGGCGGCAGCACACCGAGAGTGGCG
>Ga0233424_10000255_pt1 | contig 72350 bp, 55 predicted proteins | sample Watercolumn_Towu_FD_181011 | JGI IMG/M metagenome (GOLD analysis project Ga0233424, IMG submission 181011) | Freshwater microbial communities from Lake Towuti, South Sulawesi, Indonesia - Watercolumn_Towuti2014_125_MG | ecosystem: Environmental > Aquatic > Freshwater > Lake | place: Indonesia... | reverse complement strand
CGTCCGGCGCTGCGGCAAACAAGCGGACGCGTTCCAGGTCGATTGGGGCTCGCCCATCCGTCCGGAACAAGTCGAGGCCAAACTGGCGACCGGCCAGTTCGACGCGCTCACGTTGATCCACAACGAAACTTCGACCGGCGTGATGAGCCCGCTGGCGGAAATTGCGGCGCTGAAGAAAAAATTCCCGGACGTGATGTTCATCGTCGATGCGGTCAGTTCGTTCAGCGGCGCCCAAATCGAATTCGACGTTCTTGGCATCGATGTGTTGCTCGCGGGCACGCAAAAGGCGCTCGCGTTGCCGCCGGGTCTGGCGGTGTTTGCCTGTTCGCCCGCTGCGCTGGCCAAAGCCGCCACGATCAAAGATCGCGGCTATTACTTCGACTTCGTGGAATTTCAGAAGAACGCGGAACAAAACATGACGCCGAGCACGCCGACTATCGGCCACATCTACGCGCTCGCATCGAAGCTGGAGGACATTTTCGACGAGGGATTGGAAGTGCGTTACCGCCGGCACGCCCAACTTGCTCAACTCACACGCCAATGGGCCGCCGGCCACGGTTTCACGCTGTTCCCGGAAGAGGGATTTGAATCGGTCACGTTGACCTGCGTGAACAACGGCGCCAAGGTCAGTGGACGCACAGTGGATGTAGCGAAACTGCAGAAGCTGGTGAAGGACCAAGGCTTCCTGATCGACGGCGGGTACGGGAAAATCAAGGGTGCCACCTTCCGTATTTCGAATATGGGAGACGAGACGGAGGCGACGATGAAACAGCTCTATGCCGCGCTCGATGCGGCAATGAAACAGGTTTGATCAGTACTTCGCCTTGATCTGCGCCTTCTTGGCCTCCAATTGCTCGCCGAGGTCTTGCTGATAAAAGTAGCCGTCGCGCGAGCCGTCCGTATTCCAACTGTGGATGAAGAGCATTTGCTGGAATTTCATCCAACTCGCCGAGCCATCCATGTAAAGCTGATTCCCCCCCTCTGGCAGCCGATTCGGACCGCGGTGCGGCGGCATTCCTTTGAAGGCCGAATCCCGGCCGCCGCCCCAGGTGCGGTCGATTTTCATGATTCCATCCGACGCCAGCACCCAGCCCGGTTGGGAGATGGATGACTTGACTGGACTTCGCGAAGCAAAGGTTCCGGCCGGATTTCGCCAGGTGCGGATGCCCCCAAAGTATTGGAAGCCGATGACCCATTGCGGATATTCCGCTTCGTAAGTTGGAAACGTCGGGCGGTTGGGACAGGTCCAGATTTTCGCGACTGTGTCATTGGTGCCGACGGTCAACCCCACCGTGCCTGCCGCGCGGCCTTCGGGCGGATTCAGGCAGATCTGGACTTCTCCGCCTCGCGCTTCGAGAATGTTGTCGTTGTTGTCGTCGGCGTAAATGGTCATGCCGATGCCGATTTGCCGGAGGTTGTTCAGACACCCGGAGCGGCGGCCCTTTTCTTTGGCGCGGCTCAACGCCGGCAACAACATGCCCGCCAGAATCGCGATGATGGCGATGACGACGAGCAGTTCGATGAGGGTGAAGCCAGTTCTGGCCGGCTTGGAGCCGCAGGTTACCGCGCGCATAAGCTCAACGTCTGTAGAAATTCTGTCGGTTTCGTTTAAGGCTACTGCAACCAAGCCCGCCTTACCAGTCCGAATCCAAACAACAATCGGAGACACGGTGGCATCCTTACAAGTACCTGGTCCGTGCCGCTGCCAATCCCTTTGGGATTCCGAACGGCGACATTGCGTGTAGGGAGCAGGGCTCCGTCGCCGCACTCCAAGACACAGTTCACACCGGCCTAAATTGGTCCACCGGCGTGAACTTTTCGACACCTACCACAAACCCGGCCCCAAAGGGCGGCGTGTGCAGCGAAGTCACGTCGAGCTGTCCTTCCTTCACGCTCAGCTTTGGCCAGCCTAAAGCGCTCCGCTCGTAAAGCCCCGTGTGAGCCGCCAGCACTTGTTCCTGGATTTCTTTGGAGAACATCGAGAGCCCCGGGAAATAATGGTGGCCGTTGCGCTCGACGCTTTGAATGCCCAGCGCCGCCATCGCTGCCAAATCCTGGATGACCGACACCGGCCCAATGGTCGCCAGGTCTTCGCCGCTCATGATCCATTTCGCCCGCGGTTTTTCGCGTTCCAGGTGCGTCAGCAGACACCGGTTGGCCAGGCCCTTGAACACACCTTTGCAATTCTTGTGAGTGATCCCGGCGTAGCCCAGCGCGAGCGCTCGCGGCAGGCTGTCCAGCGTCCCGTCGGATTCGTCGATGATCGTCGCCGGCCGATTCGGCCATTGCGCGAATAGCTCAGAGACGTCGCCTCGCAACGCGACGTCCCGGTGCAATGGTTGCTCCACGAACAGGAGATGCTTCAAGAACTCTTTCAAGCTCGCGGTTCGCTCCACCGTTTCCCAGAAGGCGCGGAAGTCGGCCAGCGACTTGAACTGTTCGTTCCCATCCAGACTGAACTGGTACTCCGGGTGCGCCTCCCGCAGGAGAATGCGCGCGAGTTGTTCCAACCGGTCCAGGTCATGATCCAGATGGCCGCTGATTTTGATTTTGAAATGGCGCAAGCCGTACGTCTTCACGCACGCCTCAAAAGACTGCGGCAGGCCGTCGTTGAGCCGGTTCGCGGGCTCGATGTGTTCGTCCAGCAACGGATCGACCAGCCCGACCGTGTGGCGAAGCGTAATCCGGTCGAGTGGCTTCGGCGGCAAGAAGTCGCCCGGATTCTTGTCGCGCAGCGGCGCATGAATCTCCCCCAGCCGGATGCCGAGTTGATTGGTTCGCGCCATTTCGCTGAACGGCCTTCCCGCCCCGCGGCACACGGCCTCGATCAATGCGCGCTCGACCAGCGAAGTGCCGAAATGGGTCAGCAACGGAGGCAGGTTCTCTCGCCGGCCCCAGTCGTCCTGCTGTTGGTAGAGCTGCCGCCAGACCGAGAACGCGGTGTCGCCACCGAGGCCGATCGACACCGTCGCGGCGTGCCGGATCACGTTGATCATCTCAAAAATCTCGTCGTGAACGGGCTTATCCGGAACTTTGGTAAACCACTTGGGCGGGAGCAAATCCGCCGAGATGCCGGCGAAAGCGTTTCCCTCGACCTCCGCTTGAACCCGGACGAACGCGTGCGGCACGCGGGTCATCGTGGCGATGCCATACTTGAACGGCATGCGCGTTTGAAGGTTCGTCAGGTGAATGTCACAGCGTTGAATTCGAATCGAATAGCGCGGCATGAGAGCAAGGCTAGCGTGACCATTCCGCGCCAACGAGTGAAAAGTCTCGGAGCGTCCGAGAATGTAGGGCAGGCTTCCAGCCTGCCAGTTCGAGCGGCATCCTGCCGCCCGAACGACGGGGCAGGGATGCCCCGTTCACCGGCAGACAAGATGTCTGCTCTACTTCAGCCACTTCAGCCAAAAGTCTCCAGCTTTCTCTTGACCAAACACGCGGAGGCTCACACTTTCACTGCGAATCCTGCTGGAGCGCGAGTTGGGCGAACCTCGCGTTGTAGCGCAGCGGAGCCGCAACGATAGTTACTGGCACGCGCGTCCCGCCCGTGCGCCTCAAAACCGAACGGCGGCAGATCCATTCCGCAACGCACAGGCGGGACGCCCGTGCCACTGCCCTGCGAGAAGCCGCGGTTCGCCGACATTCAGAAAACGCATTTGAACTATGCTTTGCGATCTTTGCCATCGGAACGAAGCCCGGCGACATATTTACCTGTTCGAACACGGCCGAGGGCGGAAGACATTTCACTTATGCGACCCCTGCGCCGACGCCAAAGGCCCGGAAGATTCCCGGAGCGATTCGAACCTCGATCTTTTGCGGGAAGTCCAGGAACGCCGGCATTCTCGCCTCGCCGCCCGGGTGAACCGGGCCGTCTTTTCCGCGCCTGTTTTTGACATCCATACCCACCTCTACGATCCGGCCTTCGGCGAACTGCTGCTGTGGGGAATCGACGATTTGCTGACGTATCATTATCTCGTCGCGGAGGTGTTCCGATATGTGGACATGTCCTATGAGAAGTTCTGGCAGTTGACCAAAGCTCAGCAAGCCGACCTCATCTGGAAGAAGCTGTTCGTCGAACATTCCCCCGTTTCCGAGGCCTGCCGCGGCGTCGTCACCACGCTCCAATCGCTCGGCTGCGATCCGAAACAAAAAAATCTCGCCGCCATCCGGAAAAGTTTGTCCAACTGGAAGCTCAAGAATTTCATCAGCCATTGCCTCAGCGAAGCCGGCGTCGCCAAAATCTGTATGACGAACTCGCCGTTCGACGATCTGGAGCGCCCGGTCTGGCTGCGCGGATTCAAACGCGACGCGCGTTTCGTGGCCGCGTTGCGGATCGATCCACTTTTGCTCGCCTGGAACGACACCGCGCCGCGGCTCCGCGAATGGGGTTACGAGGTTGGTTCGGATCTCTCCCCGAAAACGATCCGCGAGATCCAGCGATTCCTCCGCGATTGGACTCGGCGCATTCAGGCCAAATATTTGATGGTTTCGCTCACGCCCCAGTTTGCTTTTCCAGACGCCGGGGCTTGCGCGCAACTCATCGAGAAGGCGGTCCTGCCGCACTGCCGCGAATTCGGGTTGCCATTCGCGCTCATGATCGGAGTCAGGCGCGCGCAGAATCCGGGTCTCCAGATGGCGGGTGACGGGATGGGACGGTGCGATCTGAGCGCCCTGGCCAATCTCTGCGCGCAATATCCGGACAACAAATTCCTGGTCACCGTGCTGGCGCGCGAAAACCAGCACGAGCTTTGCGTCCTGGCGCGGAAATTCCGCAACTTGCACATCTTCGGCTGCTGGTGGTTCACGAATGTGCCTTATGTCGTCGAAGAAATGACCCGGATGCGGATCGAGTTGCTGGGGTTGAGCGTGACGCCGCAGCATTCCGACGCCCGCATCCTCGACCAACTCATCTACAAGTGGCAGCACTCTCGCAGGATCATCGCCGAGGTGCTGGTCGAAAAATACGCGGCGCTGGCGGAGAGCGGCTGGGAAGCGACTCCAGCCGAAATCGAGCGCGATGCCCGGGAGCTTCTCGGGGGCGGATTCGAGCGATTCTGCGCGCAGTAACGTCAGAACTCACTAAAGGGCGATGTTGGTTAAGTCCAGGTGGAGCGAACGGAGAAGTCGGGGAATTGAATCGATTACAGTCCCGGTCCTGACAGGCAGGAACCCTGTCCTACGTTTTGGACTTCCACGATTGCCTTCGGCACGCGGCCAGAATCGCGCGCCACTGCGCCCGGAGGAAAGCCGGTTGGACCAACGCCTCGCGCGCGTATTTCCGTCCCGCTTTCGCAAGGTCAAGTTCCGCCTCGATGACCATTTCGTCGCGATTGTTGGCCAGGGCCAGGACGCGGGAGTCTGGGCCGACGATCTTCGAGTCCCCGGCGGACCACAGCCCGTTTCCCTGCGGGCCGACTGAATTCGCGAAGACGTAGAAAATCTCGTTCTCGAACGCGCGCGCTGCCATTCCGTCGCGTCCTTTGCGTTTGGCTTTCGAGACCGCCAGGGAATCCAAACCCGCGTTGGGATGAAAAAGGATTTGAGCGCCCATCATGACCGGCAGCCGAACCAGCTCCGGAAAACGGCGTTCGTGACAAATGATGGCCGTGCAAGGGATTCGGTCCAGATGGAAGAACGCGATGGAGTTTCCGCGAGCAAAGTAACGCGCGTCACGCGCGGTCAAATGAATCTTGGAGTAACAGAAAGTTACCCGCCCGCCGCGGTCAAAGACCAGCAGCGAGTTGGAGAGGCGCGTGCCCAAAAAAGTCGGGCAGCCGGCCAGGACATGGCAGCGAGCTGCCCGAGCCGTTTTCGCCAGAAATCGCAAAGCCTGCCGGGCGGTCTCGGGCGAGAATCGATGGAAATCGCGGTTGTAACCGGTCACGGCGCATTCTGGGAACAGGATGGCATCCACTCCGTCGCGTGCCTTGCTGTGAGTCGTCTCCGCTATCCAATCGAGATTATCCGCGGGTGAATCACGGAACTTCATCTGCGCGGCCGCCACGCGGAGCATTTTCCTCTTCATTTCAGTTCGCATCCAGGAATGTTGGGCCGCTAACTTTGAACTTGAAACCCGGAACTTTGAACTCCTGGCGGCGGGGTGACAATCGGTGCGGTTGTTCAGATCAAAACCCGCGGTCCGAATTCCGCGGATCGTTTTCTTCCGCCAGAGCGTATTCTTCTTTTTCTTTGCTCACTTCGATCTGTGCCGCCTCCATCTTGACGTAGTGGAGAACAACCGGGGCGAGGATCATGCCTGGAATTCCCAGCAGCCGTTCGCCGACGATCAATCCCAGCAGCGTGAGCCAGACCGGGTTCTTGATACGGTCGCCGATGATCTTGCTGTTCAGGAAATACTCGAGCTTGTGCAGAATCACCAGAAACGCCAGCGCCGCGATGGCGAGCATGGGAGAAATCGTGAAGCCAATCCCGACGATCACGAAGTTGCTGATGATGTTGCCGATAATCGGGAGCAGGCCGCAGAGGAACGTGACGCCGATGATCACGCTGGCGTAGGGCAATTTGACGGAGAGCACGAAGATGGCCGTCAGCGTCGTGTTGATCGCCGAGATGGTGATTTGGGCGCCCATCACGGTCGCGAAACTGTGATAGAGGTTCCGGAAGCGTTTCGTAATTTCGTCGCAGGAAAGCGAATAAAGATTGTTCTTCAGCCGCCGCCGGTCGCGCTCCAGATCCATCTGCGGGTTGATAAACAGGCTGGCCGCGACGACGATGCCGATCACCAGGAGCACGAATTGCTTGGTGGTCGCTTTGGCGAAATTCCCGACGAACCCGAGATTCTCTTTGATGGCTTTGACGGCGCTTTCCTGGAGGTCTTTCACCGTGAGCGTGTCGGGATTCTCAAAAGGCAACTGCAATCGATTCTCCTGGGCAAAGTGCACGATCCTCGGAATGGACTTCTCCGCGACCGCCGGCAACGCCTCCACGGCTTCCTTCGCGAAATGTCCGAAGGCGTAAAAGATGCCGGTGACCAGGAGCGTAAAGATCGCAACCACCATCCATTTCTTGAGCTTGGCATTGAGACCGCCCAGCGCAGGCAACAAGAAAAGCCCGGCGCTCAAGCGGTCCAGGGCGAAATAGGCGAACAACACCGTGATCAAAGGCGTCGCCATGTGCGTCCAGCCCACGAGCACGAGAAGTCCGAGGATGAAGAGAAAGGAGAGGCGGGCGGGCCGTATCATAAATCGTCTGTAATGTGGCCTGAAAGTTAGGTTTGGCAAACGGTTTTGGGAAGGGGAAAGCGGCCCGTTTCCCCGCCCAAGGCCTCTCCCTTCTTGCATTCCAAGACGTCGCGTCTGCTGAAACCTCCGTCCGCGCCCCTCTTCCTACGGGAGAGGGTTCGGGTGAGGGAGAATCGAGCAACTCCACAGCGGCGCAAGAAATTGAGACGCGCGTCCCCGCCGGGACTGTTCAGGAACCAAGCCTCGCGAGTTAAGGCGTCACCAAATGCCGCAAGGCGCGGCCCGGACGAGCGCCAGTATGCCTTCCACGGTCCAAGACAACTTGCCCGTTCACGATCACATATTCGATCCCTTCGCTTTATTGGAAGGGCTCTTCGTAGGTTGAACGGTCCATGACCCGAGCGGGATCGAAGATCACGATGTCGGCAAAGGCGCCCGTTTGGAACAAGCCGCGATTCCGAAGGCCGAGCTTGGCCGCATTCAGCGAGGTCATTTTCCGCACCGCGTCTTCCAGGCGGAGCAGGCCGCGTTCGCGCACGTACACGCCGAGCACGCGGGGAAAGGTGCCGAAGTTGCGCGGGTGCGGATTTCCCCGGCGGAGCAGCCCTTTGGTCGCGTAAGCCGAACCGTCCGACCCAATGGAACACCACGGCTGCGCCATCGCGAGATTCATGTCCTTCTCCAGGACATTGACACGCCCCTGGAAAAAGACGCGGGCAGCGGACCGAACAACCACAGCGATCTCAAGCAGCTCTACGCCGCCGCGATCGAACCCGACGTCGCTCGCCGTGAAGCCCGGCTTGCGGAGTGGCTGGATCTGGACCGGTTCATCACGCTTGCCGCAGTGGAAAGGCTGCTGGGTCACTGGGATGGTTACACCGCCAATCACAACAACTATCGACTCTACCACGACCCGAGTTCGGACAGTTTTGTTTTCATTCCAGATGGAATGGACCAGTTATTCCAGGACCCGAATTACTCCATCATGCCTCAAGCCGTTCTCAGCGGACGGTTTAGCCGAAGCGGGGTTGATCGGGACGGTATCGATCTCGGCCTGGGCCGCGGCGGACCGGAACGAGACGGCTTGGGTCGTGGCCTGGGCTGGCGTGGCTTTGGACGCGGTGGTTTTGGCCGAGGCAGCATTGTGGCCAACAGCGTTTTCGAGATTCCAAACTTGCAGCGCAAATACGTGGCACGCACCGGGGAACTCTTGGAGAAAGTCTTCACGGCCGATTTACTGGCCGCAGAAGTCACGCGCATTGAAGAGCGCGTCCGGAAGCAACTGCTTGCTTCCGACGCCGTGATTGCGACCAATTTGTTGAGGCAAGCCGGCGCGTTCCGGAGCCGATTGCAAGCCCGAGTCGCCGCGGTCCGCGCTCAGTATGACGCGATCGGCAAATGAAGACGGAGCCATAGGCCGATAGGCCAGAGCAATTCAGATCAGATGGGAGTGTGCGCCGCCGTCCCGGAGGGACGGCTGACTCATTTGACCACAACAGCTGCGTTCAGCCGTCCCTCCGGGACTCGACGCTCCGACTCCGCTAACCCAGTGTTGAAACACTGGGCTATTCTCAGAAATCCCTCCGGGACAAATTTCAGTTGCTGCACAAGTATTCATGGCTTGAATCAGCCTAGAAATTCGAAGCCTTATCTAAGCGCCATTCCGGTCGGACCCAACGCGCCGCCGCCAAAACCAGACGACACGCCTTGCACGAATTATCGCGAATTGCGAGGGATCTCTTCTCTTCGAGTTACTCTATCGGTTTGTTTGGCTGCGGTTTCGCCCCGACGCTCGATCGTGCGATAAATCCGGAGCAGTTCTCGCGCGGTTATGCGGGCTGCGTCCTCGCTTCCGCTCCCCATCAAGCGCAAGAGTCTCGCGGCTTCGCGTTCAACTTCTGGCTCGCCGTAGAAGAGGTCCCGGGCGTGATGCGCGAATTTCATCGCCATGAACGCGTTGAACCAACGGAAGATCCGGCTTCGAAATGTCGCTTCGTTCGCCGTGTTCTCGCGGATTTCGTCGAGGGACTTCGCGAAGTTCTGTTTTTCAAGGAACGACTGCATGGCCTCTGATCCGCGGCGGGCCAATTCCTGGCTCGACCTGGCTCCGTTGGCATAAAGCGCCGGGATGGATTCAAAAAACGCTTTCAAATCCCCAAACGCTTCCAGCGGGTAGGTCGCGCCCTTCAACTCCTGCAAGGAATCGAGCACCGCCTTCCCGGTGCCGAACGGGACGCGATCCGAAGGGCGCGGCGAGGGGATCACGCGCGTGGCCGTCAAATCGGCAAAGCCTCCGAGGGGAATGATCTTATGCAGGAAGTAGAAATCCTCGCCCGCCTGCCGCTTGTTCATGCCGCCTTGCCGTTTGTACGCGTTCGAGCGCACGGCCATGCTGGAGCCAATCGTGTGGTGCGCGTGCGGGAATCCGGCGTAGCGCAGCGCCTGCGTGTAATAGCGGAGATGCAGTTCGTAGGCAGCGATGGCCTCATAAATCTTCGGCTCCAGCGGACCTTCCAGGGGATGCTCGAAGTAAATGCTGCAACCCGGACAGCGCGGCTGCGCGCGAAAATGATCCGCGATCGCCGTCAGGTAATTGGCGTCGCATCGGCAGTCGGCGTCGAAACCGGCGATGATGCCAGTGGGCTTGTTCAACGCGTCAAAGCGCCGCGCGGCTTCATCCATCCCGATTTTTCGCGCGAGGCCGACGCCGGCATGTTTTCGTGGCAGGTTGGGAAGATGAACCAGGTGGAACGTCAGGAGGGGATCCTGGTGTTCGGCCATCCAGAAGGAAGCTTCTTGGGAGCTTCGCTCGTTTTGCAAACGAATCGGCGCCGGGCAACCGATCGAGGAATTAAGGACGACAATCACTTCGGTGGCGCCGCCGGGGCGTTCGCAATTCCAAAGCGATTCAAGACTGCCGACCAAATCCGGCTCGTTGAAGCACGGGATCACGACCGCGAGGCCCAGTTCGGGATGCGGCGGCTGGGCAATCTGCGCTTCGCAAAAGCTGAACCGCTCGTAATATTTGTCCGGGCGCATTTGACGGGCGAGGATCGTCCGCCGCTGCGCAGTCCCCGTCAAACGCCATTTTCCAGAACGCGCCAGCCCCGGTGCATCCACGAGTTGTCGGGTTCCCGTAGCGGAGATTTGCAATCTGCTGTATCGCAGGATTGCATCCTGCGCGGCGCCGGCAAGTCCTCTCTCGCCAAGAATTGCCGACGCGCTGCCGATTTCAAATCGGCTTGCCTGCCGAAGCCTCGGCGCAGGCAGGCGATACGGCAGAGTGCAACCCTGCGCTACGTGGACGGAATCACCGACAACTTCGGGATGCCCTGGGTCAAACTGGTGGACGGTCAGCAATTCTCATTTTGACTCGGAGCGCGCCCATCCTGGGCGCAGCGCGCAGAGAAATCCGAACGCGGCAAGCTATTCCGCGCCGTTTTCGCTTTCCGGGGCCGCTGCGGCCTGGAAGGCCGCGCTCCACGCACGCCATAATGAGAATTGCTGGTGGACGGCTCAATGACATTGAGCAGTCCGGTCGTTTGCGCTAGTAGTTCTCCCCATGACAACGAACGCTGGCCGTCGTCTTTTCCGGGAAGTGCTCCGCCCCACCACACTGATCGAATCTGCGCGCCTGAGCGAGCGACTGGGTGTGCGGCTGACGATTGCGAGCGAGACCTTCCAGCACACCGGCAGTTTCAAGTTCCGCGCCGCTTACAATGTGGCCGCAAACGTGCCCCAGCAGAAAATCATCGCCGCTTCCTCCGGCAACTTCGGCCAGGCGCTCGCGTATGCGTGCCGGCTTTTGGGCAAGTCCTGCGTCGTCGTGATGCCAAGCACGTCGGCGAGCGTGAAGGTCGAGGCCGTGCGCGAATACGGCGGCACGGTCGATTTCGTCGATGTCAGCCTGAAGAGCCGCAAAACGCGCGTGGACGAGTTGGCGCGAATGCACCCCGACGCCTGTGTCGCCAGCGCCTACGACGACCCGCTGGTGATTGAAGGCAATGCCAGCTTGGGCGTGGAACTTGCCGCGCTGGGCGCGGAATTCGATGCCATTGTGGCGCCGGTTGGCGGCGGCGGGCTGAGTTCCGGAATTGTCAAAGGCCTCCGCGACGCCGGTTCACGCGCGCAGATTTTCGGCGCCGAACCGCTGCTCGGCAACGACGCGGCACGGTCGCTGAGGGCGGGCCACATCGTCGTGAGCGAAAACGAATCGCAAACCATTGCCGACGGCGCGCGCACGTTGAGTCTGGGCCAGCACAACTGGGCTCTGCTGCGCGACGGGCTCGCGGGAATCGTGGAGGTGCCCGAAGACAAAATCAAAGAAGGTGTGAGGCTGGCCTTTGCGCTCGCGAACCTGAAGACCGAACCCACCGGCGCGCTCAGCCTCGGCGCCGTGTTGACGCGGCCTGAACTATTCCGAGATCGATCCGTCTGCTGTGTCGTCAGCGGCGGAAATGTGGATCCGGCAGTGTTGAGCGCTATTCTTTCCGAATAGAGTAGGACAGGCTTCCAGCCTGTCCATCCTAGCAAACTCCATTCTACCATTTGAGGTTCCGCTGCGTATAATCCGCGCATGCCACACAACGCTTCGCCCGCATCATCAGCCACGCCATCGCCCGCCTCCCCGCGCCTTCTTTCCCTGGATGCGCTGCGCGGGTTCGACATGTTTTGGATCGTCGGCGCAGAGGGATTGGTTCATGCGCTCGACAAGATCAGCGACACCGGAATCGTGCGCGCGCTGGCGAACCAGCTTCGCCACAAAGAATGGGAAGGCTTCGCGTTCTACGACCTGATTTTCCCGATGTTCGTGTTCATTGTTGGCGTGTCGATCGTGTTTTCTCTGGGCCGGATCGTAGAGCAGGAAAGCAAGCTCGCGGCCTACCAGCGAATCCTTCGCCGCTCGATCCTGCTGTTCGCGCTCGGGTTGTGGTACTACGGCGGCGCGTCGAACGAATGGCCGAACATCCGTGTAATGGGGGTCTTGAATCGCATCGCGCTGTGCTACCTCTTCGCCGGCCTCGTGTTCTGTCACTTCAAAACCCGAGGCATCATCGGCGTCAGCGCGGGCCTGCTCCTCGGGTACTGGGCGTTGATGACCTTTGTGCCCGTGCCGGGAGTCGGCGCCGGTTCGTTCGCGCCGGGCGCAAATCTCGCCAACCACATCGACAAACTCTATCTCCCCGGCAAGCGCTACGACGGCGACTGGGATCCTGAAGGGCTGCTGAGCACGTTGCCGGCGATCGCGACGTGCCTGCTCGGCGTGCTGGCAGGATTCCTACTGAAGAACGACAAGGTGGCGCCGAGCCAAAAAGCGGCGTGCTTGATCGGCGGCGGAATCGTGGGCGCGCTGATCGGGTTCCTGTGGGGGCTGCATTTCCCGGTGATCAAAAAAATCTGGACCTCGTCCTACGTGTTGGTCGCCGGGGGTTACAGTTGCGTGTTGTTGGGGCTGTTTTACCAGGTGATTGAGGTCTGGAAGTTCCAGAAATGGGCCGTGCCGTTCGTGTGGATCGGGATGAATCCGATCACGATTTACGTGCTGGACAACGTCGTCAATTTCGAGCGGCTGGCAACGCGATTTGCCGGCGGGAACATCAAGAATTTCTTCGACGCCGCGGTCACGAAGGGTTTTGGCGATCTGGTGATCCAGATGGTGGGTCTTGGGATGTGCTTCCTGGTCGTCCGCTTCCTGTACCAAAGGAGGATATTTCTGCGATTGTAAAATTCTGAATTCTTCCGGTTCAGTCCGGCGCGACTTTCGACGCGAGCCTGGTTGGCGAGGGTTGACCTGCACTGCAATGGCCTTCGCCTCCGTTCGCGGAAGGGTCGGTCTGAATGGCGGCCTTCGCTTCGGCCAAATGACCCTTCCCGATCGAAACGCCGTTGAATGCCTGCACTGCGGCTCCATCGACGCAAGGCTGGGGCCGTGGCCAGAAATTGTATTTGAAATTCTTCCAGTTATCGCCGCGCTGGTAGTTGGTGCCGAGAGCTCCGCTGGGATCGTAGCCGCAATGGACCATGCAGTTTTCGCAGCGCGCATCCCGGGCTACGCCGTTGACGACCCCGTATTTCTCCCAGGCCACTTTCTCCAGCATTTCTGGGTAGCTGGGGTAATGACCGTCGGTCATGAGATAGCAAGGCGCTTTCCAGCCGCGCACATTGTAAGTCGGAATCGCCCACGCGGTGCAGGTCAACTCGCGTTTGCCCGCCAGGAATTCCTGATACACGGGGGTGCCAAAGATCGTGAAACGCTCGCCCCACCGCAGGATATCACTGAACTTCCGGCGCGTCAGATCGCGTGTGAGGAAGAAATCCTTCGGGTCCTTCCCCAGGCGTTTGACCATGTCCTTTTTCGCGGCGTCGTAATCGTAGCCTGGAGAAATCGTGTGCCCATCGCAGCCGAGCCAGGACAGAAACCGGAACATCGCCTCGATTTCGCGGACATCGCTCTCCTTATAGACAGTCGTGTTCGTCGCAACCTGGTAGCCGAGGATCTTCGCCATCTTGATCGCGGCGATGCACTCTTTGAATACGCCCTCGCGCTCGACGATGAGGTCGTGGGTGTATTCCAGGCCGTCGATATGGACGTTCCAGTAAATCCATTTGCTGGGCTGGATCGTAACTTTGGCGCGCGCCTTATCGCCGGCGTGGCGGATTTGCTCGGCCTCTTTTGCGGAGATCAATTCCGCCTGCACCAGGGTTTGAAGTTTGCGGTCCATTTCCGGTGACCAGTGCGCGGCCATGTATTCGCGCATTTTTTTCCGCATGAAGACGCCGTTGGTGCAGATGTATATGATCCGGCCTTGCGCGCGCAGGCCGGCGACTAACTCCTCAATCTTCGGATAAATCAACGGCTCGCCCCCGCAGATGGAAACCATGGGCGCATCGCAATCGTCCGCCGCCGCCAGACATTTCTCCAAGGGCACCATGTCCTTGAGATGGGTGGAGTACTCTCGGATGCGCCCGCAGCCCGTGCAGGTCAAATTGCACGTGTGCAGCGGTTCGAGTTGCAGAACGAGCGCGAATTTGGGCGTGCGCCGTGCTTTGTGTTTGATGATGTGCCCTGCGATCTTGGCCGTCAGGGCGAAAGGGAATCGCATAGATCAGTCTTTTTGAGCGATGAGCGGAGGAGTTTCCTGCGGAGTGGAAAGCGGCTTTGGCTGGGAGGCGTCAGGGGAGACGGCCCCCAGTCCGGGCAAGAAGAACGTGGCCGGAGAGACGCTGTGGGACCCGCTGAACCCCCCGCATCCGGCGCCGAAAAGGGCCAGGATCGGGATGATCCCAAAACGTAAGAGTCTCAAATTCAATCGCACAATATGGAGTATAGATATGGAACCCCTTGGCGCAACACTTTTTGGCCCGGACGCCCGGCTTGCACCCGGACTTGGGGCCGCGGAAATCGCTAAAGTCATTTGTGAAATCTGCCGATATCTCTGAGTGAGCGGCAATGCGGATGCATTGTCGAGTTGATGGAAACAGTCATGTTTCCGGCGGCATGGATGCCGTCCACGCGGATGATTGAGACAAAAGGATTTGTCTTATGGTCATTAAGTTGAATGGCGCAGGCGCTTCGGCCCTGGCGTTGGATCATTCGATGCCTTCCGGCGGAGCAAACGCAGAACTCGATCCGCTCGCGGGCAGGGTCATTGCCCTGGAAGTCAGACCTGGGCCGACGAGCGCAAGCGGATCGCAGCCCGATTCCTTATCTCCCCGGTTTCGACTCGAGGAGCGGCTTGAATCGTTGCTGGCCCGCAGCCTGAACTTGGTCGTGTCGAAGGCTGTCGAGCGAAAGACGCGCGAATATGCTGAACCTTTGCAGGCCAACGTTATTGCCTCGGGCCTGAGCCGAAGGCCTTCGGAGTTTTATCCTGAAGCAGCGTAGTTGGTCCGCGAGAATCTAGACTTGCCGATGAGTGATGAAGTCACGGTTTCGGTGGCAGGCTCCCGTCTGCCGCCTGATCCGCGGTCCGCGGCGTACCGTTTCCAGCAGCAAAAGCGCAAATCCGACCGCGAATCGCCGGGCGATGGCGACACGCTCCTGGTCGATATGTCGCAGGCGCGGTATCGCGACGCGACTGCTTCCAACCGGAGCGATGTCGAGGAGGCTGTTTCTTTCAGTCAAACTCAGGCGGCTTTTCTCGGCATGGTTCAGCGCGCATTGGATCGCTTGGGCAAGTTAAGTGTCCTTTGTCAGGACGCGACCAAGAGTGATGCGGACCGCGCCGGATTCACCGTTGAGTTCACTCAGCTCCAAAACTTCGTCAGCGACATCGGCGCCAAGAAATTCAATGGCGTTGGCCTTTTCGAAGGGGCCACGCTAAGCGTAGGTGACGAAACTGAGGGCAGGCGCGTTCCGTTGACTCCGATCAATTGGTCCGCCCCCTTTCCAGATCAGAGCCTGGCTGTCGCCTATGATTGCAGCGTGACCGAGGTGACAACTCAGGCGGGCGCCAGCGTGGCGGTGGCCAACATTCGGAAGGCTCTGGAGAATCTTGTGGAAATGCAATCCAAGGTTTCCACGAATCTCCAACGATTGAGCCTGTCGAATGAGCAACTCTCGGTCTTGAACCAAAATCTTTCGGCAGCCAACAGCCGCATGAACGACATTGACTGGGCCAAGAAGCTCACGGAGTCAGCGCGATTTAGAATCCTTGGGGAGGCCGGTTCCGCCCGGTCCACTCAGGCCAACACGAATCCTCAAGCGACCATTCGGCTCCTGGAGCCGAATCGGTAAGCTTTCGGGAAGACAGGTAAATTCAGCATGAAACCGATTCAGCCGCCGGACCGACATTTTCTGCTGGCCGCGCAGGGATGGCTCGAACTGGGCAACCAGTCAGAGGCCTTTAAGGAACTGAGGAAGATTTCTCCCGAATTCAGCGGGCATCCCGAAGTCATCAAAGCGCGGTGGAAGCTTTATAGCGAAATCAAAGGAGAAAAGGGAACTCAGGTCATCGCGGATATCATCTCTGAACTGGACCTGACCAGCGTGATGAGCCAGGTCCAAAGCACCCGCCGCTCCATCTCTATCGCGCGAAGGTCCAAGCCGTCCGGGGAAACCGTGATGGCGTCGGTGAAGTTGCCGCTGCTGTTCGCTGTCCCCTACAATCTGGCCTGCTACGCGTGCCAGTTGGGGAATCTGAAGGAAGCGTGGGAATGGCTTCAGGTTGCGGTTGAGCTTTGCGACGCGGAGGAAATCCGAAATCTGGCCATCAACGATCCTGATTTGGAACCGCTTTGGGATCAGGTCAGGGAGCTATAACAAAGGGCACGGTGTTCGCCTTCGCCCACTCGTTCCGCGCCCACTTCGGTTTCTTCCATTTGGAACAACTGCTCCATGCCTCGCTGGCGACTGGTAGGCGACACTCAAGTCGAATCCGCGCCGTCGCCGGTCTTCCTCGTCGCATGTGATGCGCTCGCGTCGGCGGCAACGCACGTTGGGCTGGTCGAGCAACGTGAGCAATTCGCTGTTCGTCGGGTCGAAGCGGCTGTCGCAGTCCGGGCAACGGTCGAGGCTGGTATCGCAGAAGCTTCCGCACCCGCGACAGAAGCGTTTCTGATTGCGCCGGTCTTCCAATCCTCCGGGCGGTGACTGGAAGCTCACGACCTCCCACTTTGCGCCTTCGTGATAGAGAATGTTGTTCGGCCCAAACTCACGCCATGCCAGGAAACGCGGACGGGAGATGAACTCGCCGTCGTCCACGGAAAAGAACGAGCGCACGAAATCGCGGTAGTCGCTGACGACATTGAAATGGAGGTTGAAGATGCTCATGGTTTCTTCGGCTGCGCGCCTTCGGGTTTGGCGTTCACGCGCCGCCACGGCAGGAATGCCAGAATCAACTCGCGCTTCGCTCGCACGCCTTCGGGTTTGCGTTCAATCAGTCCCAATTCTTCAACCGTCGCCAAGTCACGCTGCAATGTCTTGGGCGAGATGCCTGCGTAAGCCTTGGCCAATCGCGGCGTCAGTTCGCCAACCTTTCCCACCGCTACCGGGTCGCTGGCCGTGCTCAACTCCAGCACCAAATCACGCTGGCGTTTGGTATTTGCGCCGGACTGGTCGCGGAACTTCTCATGCACTTAGCTGCGCCACGAAACGTCCCATTGCTGGTCGCGAATCTTGTGCAACTGCTCGCGCAAGCCGTCCACGAAACCGCGCGCCGCGTATTCGATGAACGGCACGATCTCGCCACCCGATTTGCTGGCGCGGTCAAGCTGCCGGTAATACTCCGTGCGCGTCTGGTTGTAGTGGTTGCTTAACAGGTGCGCCGCCGGAGTCGGCACGCCCGCGCCCAGCAAAATCTGGAACTCCACCAACCGCGCCGTGCGCCCGTTGCCATCGCCGAAGGGGTGAATCCACGCCAGGCAAAGATGCGCTACCACCGCTTTGATGATCGCGTAGTCTGTTTCCATCCCCTCGGGTGCGGCGAAGTCCTCTCCCGCGAGCCATTCGCACAAACGCCCGAGCAAGGATTCACAGTCCTCCGCCGGCGCGCCGCGATACACGTTGCCGACCAGCACCGAATGTTTCCGCACTTCGCCGGGCACGACGTTTTCCTCCAGCGTCAACTTCTCCAACACCTGCCGGTTGAACTCGCACACGCGCTCCGCCGTCAACGCCGCGTCGCCGGCTTGCAACCGTTCGCCGAAGCGATTGCAGGCCGTCACGATGTTGTCCACTTCCTGCCCAAGATACTCCTTGGAGGGCGGCAGCTTGAGTTTGCCCTGGATGCGCGCCAGCAATTCCTTTTCCGTACGTACTCTCTTTGTAGCGTCGCTTCATCACGAACTGTCAATCACCGCGCCTGCCCCAGGAAACTTGCTGCGTCGCCACCAATGGAACGGATGCCTGGACAGTCTGAACATCCGGCTCTACGCCGCCACTCTGCTGTCTGGCGATTCCCTCCCGGCATGGCAACGACAGTTGGCAACTGAGGTTCTCGCGGAACTCTCGTTGTGGGATCCAACTGTCTGCGAAGCGGGCGCCGGGCTGGGACTACGCGCCTTGCTCGATCCCGTAAAGTGGTTGGCTGACTTGGGCAGCGGACGAGGTTGGGCCGCCACAGACGACGCCAACGGAGCATCGGCGCGGTGGCGTGGAATCCGTCAAGAAATCGAAGGACGTAGCCGGTTGCATTCCGGGTGGCTCGCGGTTGCCGGGAGAACCGACTCTATCGCTCACCGCGTATGGAATGGACAAGTAGCGACGCTCCCACTCTTGGAACGTCAACGCCGGGAATTGCTTCGCAGCTATCGGGGATTGCTACGAACGCCTTGGACGACGCCGTATGGTCGAATCGGCCGCATTGAAGACTTGGAACTCAACCACATCGCCGACCAACTCGCGGCACAGCGAAGCGATGGGCTGCGCAGCACTTTTGAGTTCGTTTGCTGGCTGCGGGACATGCGCAATGATCTGGCTCACCTGGAGCCGATTCCCGCAACGCGCGTATTAGAAGCACGATTCCAAAGCCGCCTTCTCCAGGCATTGGCCTATGAGCCAGAGTAGGGCGAGTTTGGCTAGTTCAACTCTGGAACTCCGGTAACAACCCCTTCGGCAGGTCGATCCTCTGGCACTCGATTTCCTCCTCGATATCGCGCAAACGATCATCGCACGCTTTCGTATAGTCCAGCGCCAAATCGTAGATCTCCGGCGTGCCACAGTTCGCATATTTGTCCTTGAGCGACGCGAGTGTCGTCAGGAATGTGCGGCAGAAATGACCCGTCCGTTTCCACACCTCAGCGATTTCCTTCAGTCCGCCGCTGTTCCTCGCCAGGAGTGTCGCTGCGCGAAAAGTCTGCTTTAAGGTTCCTTCCAGCATCGCAACTTGGCGAGTGAAGACCAGACAAGCATCCTCCGCGTTCGGATCGGCAAACGACGCGCCGACCGCCGCGATTTCCTTCAACTGGGGCGTTGCGCTTTCGACGAGCGTTTCGACATCGAGGCAAGCTTTCACGCGGGATCGAGTGGAGCGGGTGATGGGAATCGAACCCACGTGGCCAGCTTGGAAGGCTGGAGCTCTACCATTGAGCTACACCCGCAACCAGATTGATAGTAACGACAACACTTGCCTTGTCAACTCGCCCCCGTAATATCCGCTCCGCAAATGAAGTCACTGCTGCTCGCCAACGGCCGCGTCATCGATCCCGCCAATGGCCTGGACAAGACCGCCGACGTCTTGATCGTTGATGGAAGAATCCGAGCGGTTGGTGACGACGCAGGCGGACAGGCTGATGAGGCGTCAGAGCGACTGGACGCCTCCGGGTTGGTTGTTTGTCCGGGGCTGATCGACTCGCACGTGCATCTGCGCGAGCCGGGGCAGTCGGCCAAAGAAACGATTGGGACCGGAACCCGCGCGGCGGCTCAAGGCGGGTTCACTTCCGTGGTTTGCATGCCCAACACTTCTCCCTGCGTGGAGAACGCAGGCACGGTCGCCTTCATCCGAGAAAAGGCCGGGCGCGAGGGACTGGTCCATGTCTTCGCGACGGGCGCGATTACTCATGATCTGGCTGGCGAGGAACTGGCGCCGATTGGTTCGCTCAAGCAGGCCGGGGTGGTTGCGATCACGGATGACGGCCATTGCGTGCAAAGCAACGAATTGATGCGACGCGCTCTTGAGTACGTCCGGATGTTCGATCTGCCGGTGCTGGATCACTGCCAGGATTCCACCCTGGTGACCGACGGAGTGGTTCACGAGGGGTACTGGAGCTCGGTGCTTGGGTTGAAAGGTTGGCCAGCGATCGGGGAAGAAACCATTGTCGCGCGCAATATCTTGCTCGCCGAACTCACCGGCGCTCATGTGCATTGTCAACATATCAGTTCGGCGGGGAGCGTGCGGCTGCTGCGTGAGGCCAGGCAGCGCGGCGTGCCCATCTCAGGCGAGGCCTGTCCGCACCACTTTGTCCTGACTGACGCGGCTGTGGCCGGCAGCGAAGTTTTTTGGAAGACAGACGGGAAGAGCTTTCGCCAGCAGGTCATGACCGGTGATGGGGAGCCTTCTTGGCCGCCTTACGACACCAATTTCAAGATGAATCCCCCGCTCCGCTCCGCACGGGATCGGGAGGCCGTCCTGCAGGGAATCGTGGAGGGCACTTTGGAGATTCTTTGCAGCGATCACGCGCCGCATTGCGATTTTGAAAAGGACGTCGAGTTTGACTACGCGCCGTTTGGGATTACCGGCCTGGAGACGGAGCTGGCGCTTTGTCTCATGCAGTTGTACCACACGGGCAAACTTGCGCTCTCTGAACTCATCTCCAAATTCACCACAGGACCGGCGCGCTTGCTCCGGCTCGCGAAAGGCACTTTGAGTATCGGCGCGGAGGCGGATGTGACCGTTTTCGATCCGGACAAGGAATGGGTTTTCGACCGGACGCGTTCGGCCAGCAAATCGTTCAACAGCCCGTTTTACGGTTGGAAACTGAAAGGAAAGGCCCTGGCGACGATCGTTTCCGGTCGAATCGTCTGGCGCGACCCGGAGGTTTCTCTGGCGGCAATCGCTACGCCTGATCTGGAGCGGATCGGTGTCGCGCGCTGATGGCCTCGTCACACTGAACTCGAAATTACGCGATGAAGGCAATTCTGGCATTGGAAGATGGGTCAGTTTTCCACGGGCGCGCTTTTGGCGCGCGCGGGTCCGCGTGCGGAGAAGTGTGCTTCAACACTTCCATGACGGGTTACCAGGAAATCCTCACGGACCCTTCCTACAAGGGGCAGATTGTAACCATGACCTATCCGTTGATCGGCAATTACGGCGTCAACGCTCAGGACGTGGAATCGTGGCGGCCGCACGTGGCTGGGTTCGTCATTCGTGAACTCTCGCCTGTGGTGAGCAACTGGCGCGCAGATTTCACTCTGGCAGAATATCTGGAGAGGAATTCAATTCCTGGGATTGAAGGGATCGACACGCGCGCCTTGACCAAGAAGTTGCGTGTTCGCGGGGCCATGAAAGGTTTCATTTCCACGGAGGACATCACCGAGGGCGAAGCGATGGCTAAAGCGAAGCACTGGCCGGGATTGCTGGGCGTGGACTATGTCCGGGAAGTCACGCATTCAAAGCCGTTTGCCTGGGATGAGGAAGACCGGCAGAGCGCCAGTTTCAAACTGACTTCCGGCTCTGGCTCCGCCGATTTCCGAAATGTGCGCGCGCCCTTGCCGTCGGCGGACGTGCCGATAGTGGCTTATGATTTCGGGATCAAATACAACATCCTGCGCCGATTGCGGCAGCGGGGCTTTCGAGTGCAAGTGCTGCCGGCCACGACGCCCGCAGATGAGGCCTTGAAACTCAAACCTGCCGGAGTTTTTCTTTCAAACGGGCCCGGCGATCCAGCCGCGCTCGGCTACGCCATTCGCGCGGTCGCGGATCTGGTTCGATCTGGAATTCCGATCTTTGGAATTTGCCTGGGCCATCAGATTCTGGGTCTGGCGTTCGGGGGGAAGACCTTCAAGTTGAAATTCGGGCATCGCGGCGCGAATCAACCCGTCAAGGATCAGGAAACTGGGAAAGTGGAGATCACTTCTCAAAACCACGGCTTTGCTGTGGACGCAGACTCGCTGCCCGACGAGGTAAGCGTGAATCGGATCAATTTGAATGATCAGACCGTCGAAGGCATGCGTCACAAGCGCAGGCCGATTTTCTGTGTGCAGTATCATCCGGAGGCTTCACCAGGCCCGCACGATTCGACGCCGTTGTTCGATGAATTCCGAGCCATGATCGCGGCGCATTGAACTTGACGTTTTCCTCCGCCCAAAAAAGTATCGACAAAACCGAAACTCAGATCGCCTGAATCCTTATGAAAGCGAACGCTTCGAAGCCGTCCATTTCCATGAAAAACTCACTCCTGACTGCCGTCGGCATCTGTCTGGGCTGCGGCGTCCTGAACGCCCAGGAGAAAGTCGATTTTATTCGAGACATTCAGCCCATCTTCGAGAAATCCTGCGTCAAATGCCATGGGCCGGAGAAGCAGAAAGGGAAACTCCGGCTTGATTCAAAGGACTCCACCTTCAACCGGGCGTCGGACTCCCAAGTCATCGTGCCTGGCAACGCCGAGAAGAGCGATCTTCATCGTCGTGTCGCCCTGCCACAAAGCGAGGACGATCGGATGCCCAATGAGGGTGACCCGCTGCCAAAAGCTCAGGTTGACCTGATCAAGAATTGGATCAACCAGGGTGCCATTTGGCCCGATGCGGCGACGTTCAAAACGGCTGGCTCGGAGAAAAAGGAAACCAAATTGCCCGATTACAAGCCTTCGGCAGAAGAACTAAAGGCCATTGCGCAACTTGAAACTCTTGGAATCTCAGCACGGCCTATTGCCATGAACCTGGGCTGGCGCGAAGCAAGCTTCCATCTTCTGGGTTCCAACGTCACGGACACCACTCTGGCTCCGCTCAAGAGCATTCTAGGGCTTGTCGATCTTAATCTCGGGGGAACGAAGATCACCGATGCAGGACTCTCGAATATTAAGAGCCTCACCAACTTGACGCGCCTCCACTTGGAAAGGACCGAAATCACGGATTCGGGATTATCGCATTTGAAGGATTTGCAGAACCTGACTTACCTGAACCTTTACGGGACGCCTGTGACTGACTCCGGCCTTGAGCATCTCAAGAGTCTCTCCAGCTTGAAGAACCTGTATCTGTGGCAAACGAAGGTTTCTGAAGGCGGAGTCGGCAATCTGCAAAAGAGCCTTCCCAAGTTGGAAATCTCTCGTGGCTTTGAACTCAAGCCCCCGGAAAAGGAACCCGCCAAAGAGCCTGCCAAAGAAGAAGAAAAGAAGTAGAGGCCGCACGCTGGGAACGTCGTGGGGAGTTTTTGTGCTGGTCGCGCTTTTTCCGGGGTGTGTCAGTTTGGCCTGAATCCATGGTCAGTCGCAGTGCGTGGGAGAACGTTTCTTCCGAAGTGGTCCATTTCATAAATAAATACGCTCACGTTCGTCGCGCCCAATTTGGCCTGGGGCAAGGCGCGACGAGGGAGCATCCCTCGAAAGTAGGGCTGTGACCGAGGAGCAACGCAGCCCCAGGCCAAATTCGGCGCAACCCTCCGGGCGGCAGTTCTTTTTGCGCCAGACTTCGTTGCTCGCTCCTCACAGACCACCGATGGGTATGCTCGTCGCTCGCGCCTTGTCTGGCGCAAAAATCCCTTGCCGCGCATGTATCGATAATTCTTTGTCACAGTACTAGTTTTCGGCTCTCCGCGTGTCACCTCGTGATTCCTATTCGTAATCTATTAGCTGGTAACAAATTGCGTCGGACTATTTGAGTTTGAATGTGACTAAAGCCTGTTGTTGGTGATCCATTGAGGGCATCTAACTAACTAACCGTTCCATAGGCATCATACACATTGAAAATACGTTTTCCGGATTTGACTATTGTCCGTTGCTTTGAGATGGTTAGAGGCTATTCTAACAGTCAATACTAGACATGCGGCTCAACACCCCAGGATTTAAGCGCGGCAAAACACCATCCAAAAGCCGCACACGCAAGGTGATCCAAAAGGCCACGAAGCTTCTACCCGCTCCTCGAAACCGGATGCAGAAGATGGGTCTCAACGGCCATCGTTCACGTCGTGGACGTCCTTCCCGGCGGGTGCCTCCGGCCCAACAGCCTGTTGCGGCGGTGCCTGCGGATTTGGCGCCCATCAAAACCCAGGCGGGTTTAGACCTGACTGAAAAGGTAAGAGACCTTGTTCGATTGGCTCAGGAGCAAGGGCATCTGACCTACGACGACATTAACGATGCCTTGCCGGATACGATCGTAACTGCGGAGGATTTGGACGAAGTTCTGGCGCGGCTCGCTAGCCTGGATGTTGAGATTGTCGATCAAGCTGAGGTCGATCAAGTTAAACAGCCTGAAGCGGAGGAGGAGGAAGACAAGGGACGCCTGGACATTCTCGACGATCCAGTTCGCATGTATCTGCGCGAGATGGGGAAAGTGCCCCTTCTGACTCGGGAGCAGGAGATTTCCATTTGCAAACGCATTGAGGAAGCAGAAGAAGAGGTCAAGCGCATCATTTACAGCTTCGGTTTCGCCGCCAAGGAGCATATCGCTTTGGCAGAAAAGCTGATTTCCGAGCCTCCGAAAGAACGCTTTGACCGCGTCATCGTAGATAAGAAAGTTCTGAGCCGCGAGAGCCACCTCCAGGAATTGCGGGCTCTGGTGAAGAAGGTGCGCCAATTAGACGAGCGCGTGGATGAGAAGTATGCGAAATGGCGTGAGGTTTCGAGCAAAGAGAAGTCAGAGAAACCGCTTCGAGAATTCAGACGGCTGGACCGGCGTTTGCAGGAGACGTTCCCGAAATTCTACTACAAACAGAAGGTCATAGAGGAAATGATGCTCGTGACCGAGAACATCCACGACAAGATCCGGGCCAGTCTGAAGGCGATCGAGGAATTGCAGCGCCATTCAAGATCCGAAAAGCAGCGCGCCATCATCCACTCGGAGCAGCAGAAAATCAAAGCGTTGGAAAGCTTCGCGCGCATGCCGGCCAAGGACTATCTCGACGCGTTCATGCGGCTCAAGCAAGCAGCCGCTCGCGCCCAGCAGGCCAAGACTGAGATGGCCGAGGCCAATCTCCGGCTTGTGATCTCCATCGCCAAAAAATACACCAACCGCGGCCTCGCGTTCCTGGACTTGATCCAGGAAGGCAACATGGGATTGATGAAAGGCGTGGAGAAGTTTGAATATCGGCGCGGCTACAAGTTTTCCACTTACGCGACCTGGTGGATCCGGCAGGCCATCACACGGGCCATCGCGGACCAAGCCCGCACGATCCGCATCCCGGTGCACATGATCGAAATCATCGGGAAGCTCGTCCGCGCGCAAAAGCAGCTTTTGCAGGATTTTGGCCGGGAGGCCACGCCGGAGGAGATCGCCGAGGAGATGCAGATCCCCGTCGAAAGGGTTAATGCCATCCTCAAAATGGCGCAGCAGCCTATTTCGCTGCAGGCGCCGGTTGGAGACGGCGACGAAGCGAGTTTCGGAGATTTTATCGAGGATAAGACTGCGGAAAACCCCTCCGATGTCACGAGCTATAATCTCCTCAAGACCAAGTTGGCGGACGTCCTTTGCACGCTGACAGAACGGGAACGGAAGGTCCTGGAACTCCGGTTTGGGTTGGTGGATGGGTACGCCCGAACTCTGGAGGAGGTGGGCAAGCAATATCGCGTCACCCGCGAACGCATCCGCCAGATCGAGGCCAAAGCGCTCCGAAAACTGCGGCACCCGACCCGCATTCGCCAGCTTCAGGGCTTTCTCGAAGACGCCCAGGCGGCTTAGCCGGAAGGATTCGGGTCACTGATTGTTCAGGATCGGTTTGACCGCCTGCTGTCTTCTGTTTCGCAGAAACTTCCTTTGATAAAAGAGCGATTTTGTTTTTCGATCGCTCGCGATGGCGTTGACTCATTCAATCGTTGGCGGGCTGTTATGCTTGGGCGTCTTGCTTGCGCCGCGAATCACGGCCGCCGCCGTGGCAGAAACCGCGCCAGCCGTCCCCGGATTGGTCAAGGTTCTGAGCTCCGACGATGAGCCATTGGCCGATCGGATCTCCGCGGCCCGATCCTTGTAAGAGTTGGGCCTCGCCTCCGCTCCCGCCGTCTCTTCGCTCATCGATATTTTCATCAAGAAATCCGAGGATCAGGCGCTGCGGCTGGCTGTGGGCTCTGCGCTCATGCGCGCACGTTCGAGTGAACAAGCAGTTCCCGCGTTTATGGTCGTTCTGAAGGACCGAAAGGAGCCGGCAGAACTTCGCGAAGCCGCTTTTGCCGGCTACTGGAAACTTGCTTCCAATTCGGTTGCCTTCTCCTCCGACTTTATCAAGGTTCTCCAAGACACGGCCGAATTGCCGGCCATGCGCGACAAAGCCGGTCAGGCGCTGCAGCGCGCGGCGGTCCGTTCTGCGGAAGAAGTGCTGAGTCGTTACGACGCCTCGCTGCGCGAAGTCGAAGCGCGGCTGGCGAAAGCTCGCGACGTCCGGACCGCTTTCGAGATCGGCGGCAGGGAGGTTCCAGCCGAACTGGCCCGCGTTTTGGCCCTCCTGGAGCAACGAAAGGGATCGATAGCGGCGCGCAGGTCACTCGCTCGGTGGCTGCTGTCGTCGCCGTGGAGTTGGATTCTCTTGCCGTTGTTTCCTCCTCTCATTTGCGGGCCGATCTGGTTACTCCTGCTCTGGCAGGCGCCGTTGAGGCTTTGGAGAATATCCCGACACCTGGAGCGGCTTCCTGATTGGAAAAGCAAGGCCGGCATCAGCGTGAAGTCCCAACTGCGAAGCTATTTGTTGATCTCGATCTTCGAGCACCATCCTCGAGTTCTGGACGCCTGGCTGGAACAGCATTGGCCGAATGCCGAGCGCGCCTTCAATGCGCTCGGCATCGTTTCGGATCGAAGTCTCCATATCCCAATTCCAGCGCGCCTCGGCGACGGCGCGGTCATTCGACCGACACCCGCTGATTTTAGGAATCGATTAGCGGCGTCGCGGACCATTCTGACGATTTGCGGAGAACCCGCCTGTGGAAAAACCAGCCTGGCCTGCCAGCTCGCTCGCTGGGCCATGGCCGAAAAACCCGAAGACAGAATCGTCAAACACCGCATGCTGCCGCTTCTGATTTCACGAGAACAGGACCTTCATCACGACGGCAACGGAATGGCGTTAGTCGCGGTCGTTTCGGCCAAGGTTCGCGCCTTGTGCGGTGACCCGGCAGAACTTTCGCCAGAATTTCTGGATTGCCTCCTGAAAGAGCAGCGCATTCTGGTAGTCGTCGATGGCCTTTCCGAGATGTCTGACGCCGCGAGTGTGTGCCTTGAACCGGTTTTGGAAGGGCGTTCGTCGATTCGTTCGCTCATCGTGACTTCACGGGTCAAAGATTGGCTCCCCGGAGCAGCGAGCGCAGCGGTCATCGAAACTCCGGCGCTCCCGTCGGAAGTCCTTTCGGAGTTTCTCGGCGCTTTCCTGACTCTGCGCGGCAAGCGGAGGCTGTTTGCGGATCGAGAAATCCTGGATGGCTGCGCCCGATTGTTGGATGCCCTGGAGGGCCGGCGTCCATCGGTTTTCGAGGCGCGCATGTTTGCTGAACTTCTGATCGGTGCGAAAGAATCCGGCTGTGCGTTTGCCGCGCCCGCCCATCCACTCGACCTGATCCGGCGATACCTGGAGGAGCTCAATCGCCGAGTAACGAGCGAGGAAAGGCTCGACCCCGCATTGATTTTGCGTCTGGCCAAAGCGGCGGCGTGGGCTTGCCTGCAAAGAAATTTTTGGCCTGCGGCGGAGGAGCGAACCGAAATGCTCACAACGAGTGGTCGGCAAGGAGGAGACGAATCGCATCTGCGCTACTTGCAGGACAAGGTGCCTTTGCTGTGCCTGGTGGATGGGGAGTCTTCCCGGTTACGTTTCGACCTTGCCGTTTTGGCAGAGCATCTCGCGGCCTGGCACGCGATCGATGTTTTCGGCGGTGACGAGCCTGCCTGGAGTCGGTTCCTTGAAGACACTGCGCTCCGCGCCAAATCTCCAAAGGCCCGGCCCTTCATTCTCAGGTTGCGGGATGTGTGTCTCTTGCAAGGCGAACAAGTCGGTGTCCCGGAGACGGCTGAGATTGAGCTGGGAAAACTGGCCGGGCTGGATCCACTTGCGCTTGAGCAGGCGCGAGTGCAAAGGAAACTCGGACGTTTGATCGAGCAACTTTCTCATCCCGAGACGGCTATCAAAAAGGCCGCCGTCGCGAAAGTCGCGGAGTTGGGGGCGGCAGCGGTGGCGACGCTTCCTGCGCTCAGGACGATTTTCCAGAATCCCTTGGAAAGTCCGGAGGTCCACGAAGCCGTCGTGACGGCGCTCGGAGGAATCGGCGGCGAAACCGACGAGGTGATACGTCTGCTTCTTTCGGCGTTGCAAGGCGGCGAACCAAGTCTGCAAGTCGCCGCGGCTCGGACTCTGCCTCGGCTCGGTCAAGAAGCGTTGGAAGCGTTGATCAAGGCCCTCAACGACAGGACCGTGTCCGAAGCCTTCAGAGTTCGTGTCCTGGTTTCGCTCGCGGCTTTTGAACGAGATCGGCCGGCAGCGATTGCGGCAGTGATTCAAATCTTGCGTGACCGGCACCAGGGCGAGCGCGTGAGGGTCGCTGCCGTGGAAACCTTGGGTAGAATCGGCTCGCCGGCCGAAATGGCGGCCCCGGACCTTATTGAGTCAATGAAAGAGAACAAGACCCTCTGCCAGGCGGCAGCCCAGGCGTTGCTGGAGATCGCTCCAGACGCCAGGCCTGCGATCCTGGCTCTGGTCGAGGCTCTCAATCCCACGCATGCGCCGAGTCCGCGGGAAATCCTGGCTACGTTTCGGCGGACGCTGGTCCAGACCGCGAGGCTCGGACCCAGTTCCGGTTCCGATGCAGCGAGTGGCCAGGTTCACCGGCTGTTGAAGGATGCGCTGGCCAATCTGCGGGCTCGTCCGCACGCCGTTGCTTACGCCGAATCGAATTTGGCGATCCCAATGGCCAATTGAGAGGTCCGGTTATCGGACGCGTGCCGTGAGGCATAAGCCGGCAGCTCCAAACGCGATGTTGGGCAGCCAGGCTGCCACCCAGGGAGTGACCCGATTGCCTGACCCCAGCGCCACGCCCAGCCGCATCAAAATGAAAAAAACAAAGCAGACGAAAATGCTGCTCGCCACGCCGACAAACACGTTGCGCCGGGCGGACACGGCTCCGAAAGGTATGGCAATCAGCACCACGACCAAACACGTCAGCGGCCACGCGAGCCTTCCGTGAAGCTGTGTTTGCAGCAGGGCGGCGTCTTTCGGGGATGGGTTGGGATGGAGCCGCAGATAATTCAGAATTTCCGCGAGGGAAACCTGCGCACCCTTGGGTGCGCTGACGCTGCGGAGCTGATTGATCCGAATTTCGCTTTTGATTTGCTCTGGGGTCTCGGTGAATTCGGGCACGACCAGAGCGTTAGTCTTCATGGAGGTGGTGTCCACTTCGCCGGTCGGCCGATAGGTGAATTCCTCAACGTCCAGGAACAGCCATGATTCGTTGGTTCGAACGGCTCGACGAGCATTCAGACTGCGTTCCGTGCGGTCGGAGGTGCGCCACGAGACGTGAGGGTTCCTCATTTCGAACGTGTCCAGGTTAAAGGCGCCGAGGCTCCAGAAGCGGCCATCGCGCGCATTGTGGAAGTGCAGTTTGGGATGCCAGCGGCCTTCGCCTGTTTCGGAGGCGGACGGCGCTCCCCGATGGAGAATGGCTTCGACCGCTTCCACGCTTTTCGGAACCCAAAACTCGTTTAGAGCGAACAGGGCCAGCGTGAACGCAAGACCCACGGCGAAGTAGGGAGCGGTCAGGCGCCAGACGCTAATGCCTGCCACGCGCATGGCGGTCAGTTCCTGGTGACGCGCGTGGTTGGTCAAGGCGTAAAGCAGCGCCAGCAAGAGAGCAATCGGAAGGTCGACGACCAGCAACTCCGGCGTTTTGATCAGATAGAGCCGCGCGATCTCGGGCGCGCGCAGGCCTCGTTGCTGGTAGTCGTCCAGCTCCGAAAAGAGGTCGAAGGAAATCCAGAAAACCAGGAAACCCGACAGACAGTAGAACAGCGGGAGGAGCAGTTCCCGCAAGAGATAGCGATCCAACAGACGCATCGATTCGGCAGCCGGCTTCCGCGGCTAACCCTCGACGTAGATCGGCTCTCGGATCGGGCTGACCTCGGTGAAGTTGCTCAATTTCTTGAGCATCCAGGGAGAGATCCGGTTGCCGGCGTTGAGGATCAGCGTGCCGTCCACAGTTTCGATCGGTTCGACGAGCACCTGGCCAACGCAGAGGTCTTTGAGATGCACGGCGCGGCCTTTGCGGGGTCCGGAGGAAAACGCTGCCGAAACTTCTTCGAGAACTTTCGGATCATAATTGCCGGAGCTCTTGCGCATTTCTTCAAGCGCCTTGGCCTTCGACATGCCTTCGGACTCGAATTGCGCCAGGTCGCTGAGCACTCGAAGAATGCGGGAGCCCAGCGGGATGTTCACGCCCGCGACGGAGTCTTGCGGAAACCCGGTGCCGTCGAATCTCTTGTTCTGGTAATAGACGATGCGCGCCACATTTTCAAAACGCGGATAGCTTGTCAGGAGGTTCCGCCCATGCTCCGGAACCCGCTGGAGCGTGTCTTTCTCCGCGGGCGTCAACGCCATGCCGGCGCGCATTTTCTGGATGAGAATCGCCGGCAGCGCCACATAACCAATCCGGGAAAGCCCCGCGGCAACGTCCAATTCCCAGGCCTCTTCGATCTTCATCGCAGTCGTGCAAATCTTCATGTACTCCTTGTACTTTTGTCCAAACTCAAACGATTGGGGTTCGGCGATGGAAAGGATCTTGGTCAGGACCTTGATCGTGGCGTCAATCGTTTTCGCGAAAACCTCAGCTTCACTGGCCCGCGCTTTGGCCCTTTCTTGTTCGACCTTGTATTTGTGGAGGGCCATTTCTAAAGCGGTTTGCAGCTCTCGCTCTTCGAACGGCTTGAGGATATACCCGAACGGCTCGGTAATCTTCGCGCGTTTGAGAGTGCTTTCGTCCGCATGCGCGGTCAGGAAGATCACAGGCAACCCGAAGCGTTTTCGGATATCCTCCGCCGCGTCGATCCCATCCATCTGGCCCTGCAAAACAATGTCCATCAGGATCAGATCCGGACTGAACACGGGAATCTTCTGGATGGCCTCTTCGGCGGTGGCGACGGTGGTGGGGACATCGTAACCCAGGCCGGTCAACCGGTCCTGAATATCGGCCGCGATGACGCCCTCGTCTTCAACAACTAGAACTTGTGGATTAGACATGAGATGGCTCTCTTTCTTTATCTTTCTGCTCTTTGAATGTTAGTGTGAATTCGGTCCCACCGTTCCGGTGACAGCTTAGTGTTCCACCAAGCTGGCTGGTCAAAATCTTCACCAAGCGAAAATCAAGGGTGGGTACTTTGTCAAGATCGAACTCCGGCGGAAACCCCACTCCATCGTCGCGCAAGGTCAGCGCAAATTCCTCATCGCGGACCGCGCGAAAATCGATCCGGATTGTCCCGGGCCGGTTCTCCGGGAAGGCGTAGCTCAGCGAATTGGACACGAGCTCGTTCACGAGCAGTCCAACTGGAATCGCCGTGTCGATATCCAGGAAAATCGGATCGACATGGGTCTCCAGATTGACGGTTCCGGAATGCGTGCCGTAGGACCGGAAGAGCATCGCGAGAAGGCTCAGAAGATACTCGTTGAAGTCGATCCGTGCCAGGTCCTGGGACTGGTAAAGCTTCTGATGGATGAGCGCCATGGATCGAACGCGGTTCTGACTTTCACGGAACAGTTCCTTCGCATTCTCATCCTTCACATAGCCCGATTGCAGCCGGAGCAGACTGGAGATCACCTGGAGGTTGTTCTTGACGCGATGGTGAATCTCCTTGAGCAACACTTCCTTTTCACGCAGGGAACTCTGGACTTGCTCATCGGCCCGCGTGCGCTCCGTGATATTTTGAATCTGGACGATAAAATAAAGCGGCTTCCCTTTGCCGTCGCGCAAGAGCGAGACGCTCAAAAACACCCATACAACCGGAGCCGGAGCGGTGGGCGCGTTCGGCGTTTTGGAGTCGAAGCCAGATCGCGATGCGCTCCAGCAATTCCCCGCTGCTGATCGAAGCATCGATGTAGCCGTCCGGCTTCGCGAGGGTGTCGGTTGGCTTCTCCTTCGCCTGGTCCGAGTCAACGAGGTAAAGCACAGGAATCGAGCGCCCGGAATCGTCCGCTTTAACGCGGCGGCATACCTCGAAAGGAGCGAGTTCTGGCGAATCCAGGTCAAGAATTAGCAGGCAGGGGATCTCGTGCTGAAACTGCCAGATCAGATCCTCGCCTGACTCGGCCCGGAGCACCTCATAACCGGCGTCGGAGAGAATATGCATCATTCTCCGGGCTCCAGGCGAGCTCAGGCATCCGAAGAGTATCTTTGAGGACACGCTCATGCGTGGTGGCAGCCTAAGACGCGATTGGGAAAGACGCCATTTTCAAGAGATCCGACGTCAATCGAGCACGCCTGCCGGGCGTTCGGGGAACGTTTCAGTTCGCCGCGGCGGTGGACCGCAGTGGCGGCGGAGCGAGTTGGTTTGTTGATCCGACGATGGCACTCTTTTTCAGCGAGAACTGCACTGCGCGGCGTTGTCCCTCGGTGATCTGGTCTTGCGTCATGCTGACAGCCAGTTTGGCCCGGTGCTTGACGGCGTTCGTGTTGCCCTGGGCGGCGGCCAAATTGATCCATTTGTAAGCTTCAATGTAGTCTGGATTAAGGTCTCCTCTCCTCATAAACATGAGGCCGAGGCTCAACTGCGCTTCCGTATCACCCTGTTCCGCGGCCTTCCCAAACCAGTTAACGGACTCTTTGAAATTCTCCTCCACGCCTCGGCCGGTGCTAAACACCCAACCGAGGAAATACTGCGCCTGGATGAATCCCTGATCCGCCGCTTTCCGATACCACTTCAAAGCTTCTTGATAATCCTTAGGCACTCCGGTGCCGTAGTAATACAGGCTGCCCAGGTTGTATTGCGCCTGGGCATACCCCTGTTCGGCGGCGGTTCGGAACCATCTGAACGCTTCCTCCACATTCTGCTTTCTGACGCCTCGCTTCCCCTGCCCGTACGCCATGCCCAATTCATTTTGGGCAACCGCATCCCCGTTTGCGGCCAGGTTGGTGAGAGTGTTGAGATTCATCGTTTGATAATTCAACGGCACCGGTTTCGCGGTGCTGCCCGAAGCGGGTTGCTGAGCTCGATTGGGGAAGCCAAGCGCCAGCAAGGCAAGGACGATCGCGGACGGGAGAGTGGCCGTCTTCCAGCCGAAACGAAAGACCTTCATGCTCTCGAGATTATTTTCGTTCCGCCCGCCTGACAATGCTTTAATTCGAGCATCACGGCTTGGCGGCCAGTTTGGCCACTTCCGCCTCGAGCGCCTCACCTCTGAGATCCCGCGCCACAATCTTGCCTTCACCATCCAGCAGAAATGTCGCGGGGATGCTGACGATGCCGTATTTCTCGGCCAGTTTGTTCTGCCAGCCTTTGCCGTCGAAGAATTGTGGCCAGCTCATGTTTCGTTTCTTGATGAAGCCCGTGAGCGCCGCCTCATCTTTGTCCAGGCTGATGCCGATGATTTCGAATCCTTTGCTGTGATGTTTCTCGTAGGTTTTGAGGACATTCGGTAATTCCCCGATGCACGGACCGCACCATGTGGCCCAGAAATCGATCAGCACGACTTTGCCTTTATAGTTGGCGATAGACAGAGGTTTGCCCGCGAGGTCCTTTTCCTCGAAGTCGGGGAAAGTCGCGCCTACGACCAAGGCCTTCTGCATCTTGTTCGCGCCTTCTTGTTTCTGGATCAGGGCGATCATCTCATCGGCGCCTTTGGCTCGCTTGGTGTCGGGAAAGTCGGTTTTGAGCCGCTTGACCAGTTCCTGAGCCCTTTCAAAATTCTCCATGACTTCCAGATAAAGGACGGCTTTCATGAAAAGGATTTCCGCAACCTCGTCCGTCTTGGCGGCTTTGTGCTTCTCCAAGAGCGCGTCGAACTGCTTGAGTTCTTCCGCCAAATCCTGCTCGGTATTCTTGTCCTGCTGGAGTTTCTCTTTGACTTTCACGACCAGCGCCTGGAGGTCGGCCTTGGGATCGAGTTTCTCCGCCGCGATTCCGGCGATGTTGGACAGCGCCAGGGAGACGACAACCAACGCAAGCAATGTTCTTTGGATCATGGGGAATGGAAAGTGGAATTAGATTTCGTTCAAACTGCCGCGAATCAGGCCAGTGAAGACGGGCGAAGGCAAGAGAATTCCGCCCCCTGAGGCTCACCTGCACTCACGTGCTCATGCCTAGGGAAGCAGCCGTGGTGCTTGCCGGTGCGCGCCTGCGACTTTAAGCTGTGTCGGTGAGCGATTTCGTGGCTTCCATCGATGAAACCATCCGCAGTCTGACGCTCTTTGAGCGCGGCCAATCCATGTTGGTGGGCGTCTCGGGCGGGGTTGACTCGATGGCCTTGCTCCACGTGCTGAATCGACTCGCGCCAGAGCCTGCGTGGCGTCTGGTTGTGGCGCACTTCAATCATCGGCTGCGGGGGCGGGCCAGCGACGCGGATGAAGCGTTCGTGAGGAAGTCAGCCAAGGCGCTGGGTCTCGAGTTCGTGACTTCGGGAGCAGACGTAAAGAGGTTTGCTCGCCGGCACAAACTCTCAGTGGAAATGGCCGCGCGGAAGATGCGCCACAATTTTTTTGCGCGAACTTGCGCGCGCTTCGGCATCGGCACGGTTGCACTCGCGCATCACGCCGACGATCAAGTGGAGTTGTTTTTCTTGCGTCTCCTGCGGGGCGCGGGCGGCGATGGCCTGGCCGGCATGAAATGGATTGGCCCATCGCCGAGTGCTCCCGCAATCAGGCTGGTGCGCCCCTTTCTCCAAGCCCGCAAAGAGGAATTGCGCGCCTTCGCCCAACAGGAGGGCATCGCGCACCGCGAGGACGCCACGAATGCAGACCTCGACCATCAGCGGAACCGGATTCGCCACCAACTTCTTCCGTTGCTTGAAGCCAAATACCAGCCGGCGCTGGCAAAAGTCGTTCCCCGTGTCATGGAGATTATTGGTGCGGAATCGGATTTTTTGGCGAAGGTCGCCCGCGCGTGGTTGGCCGAGTGCGGCTCGCGCACCAGACTTTCCGTCGATACAGCGGCGCAGCAGCACCGCTCTGCCAGCGATGGGTTCATGGACCGTAAGCATGGTTCAAAGACCAAGGGAGCTTCCCATGACCCAATCGAGCCACGGGTCACAGACTCGAAGGCGATGGAACCTTCGCATGGGCTAACTTTCGAGCAAGGCCGCGACGTAGCGGGCCGATTCGAGGCGCTGCCGGTTGCGCTCCAACGCCGGGTCATGCAATTGGAATTGGCTCGCCTGGACGTTGCCCCGGAATTCGAGTTGATTGAGCGGCTGCGGAGTTCTGTAGAGGAAACCATGACTGTCAGCCCCAGTTTAGCGATTTGGCGGGACCAACACGGCCGGCTTCACTCTTGTCGTCCGGCTAAGTTTCATTTCGCGCCAAACGCGATCGCCCTGGATCTGGCCGCTCAGCGAGGCCACGCGGATTTCAGTGGACTCCAGCTAGAGTGGCAAATCTGCCCGTGGAAACGCGGCGCCGCCTGGCGTCCTATGCTAAAGGGGCAAATCGAGCAGTTCGATGCCCGGAAGGTCGGGTCTCCGATCTTTCTCCGGCATTGGCGGCCCGGGGACCGATTTCAGCCGATCGGACTGCGCGAGCCGGTGAAGGTGCAGGATTTGTTTACCAACGCGAGGATTCCTCGGACACTTCGCCACAGTTTGGTCTTGGCGGCCACGGCCGAACACGAAATCTTCTGGGTCGAGGGACTGAGAATTTCCGAGTGCTTCAAGATAAACCGGCGCACGACGTCGAGCTTGTGCTGGAGTTGGCGGCGGACGCATCCAGCATGATCTGGGTCTGGCTTTCCGGAGGAGAGCGCACGCGCCGGGCTGCGCCGGGCGTGGAAAGGTCGGCGCTTCTGCCAGGACTGAGCCGTATCCATGCAGAAGAAATGGGGAGCACACGCGCCCTCGCGTGTGCCGACTGGCCTGTCTGCTTTGCGGGCACAGGCAGGCGCCTCGCCAGTCGGATTGTCGGCAAGACCGCGTCATCAAACGATCGTTTTTCTGGACAGAAATGTGGTTGGCGGGGGCGCCAACCACCGCACGCGAGGGCGCGTGCGCTCCCCATCTCATCTGCATGGATACGGCTGTGGCATCGAAGACGGACGGGAGGTCTCCAATCGGGAGGCGCCGGTCGAGACATGCGAGGCGCGTGTGCTTTTCCAGTTCGCAGTGCAGACCGATAGTCAATCAGTGGACTCAATTTTCAGTCGAACAGGCCGAATTCAGCGGTTGCGTCGCCTATGGCGCCATGTTAGCTTGGACTGGGTTGAGAAAGCAAATGGCTGACGAGAACAAACACACCGGCAACGGAAAAAAAGAAAAGAATGGCGAGATTCGAGTGCCGCCGAAGAACTGGCTACTCTGGATTTTGATTCTGGGCGCGATTCCCTTGCTGATGCTGCTTCAGAACAGCAAGAAGGCAAACGTCCAGGCGATCAAACGCCCGCACTTGGTCCTGCTGCTCACTAATGGCAATGATTTGATCATCAAAGGTGAGATCCATTACCCGCAGGCCTCCCTCCTCAGCGAAATCACGGGCACTGCTTACAAACACGATATGGAGGGGCATCGGACCGAAGGGGAGTTCAATTTCCGGATCAAAACGCGCCTGGACGATGATCTGGAGAAGGCGCTGCTGAATTCCGGCAAATTCGAGACCTACGAAGCCAGCGCGCTCCTGTTGAATTTGTTTGTCACGATTCTCCCGATTCTGTTCGTGGCGTTCCTGATTTACTTTTTCTTCATCCGTCAGATCAAGATGGCTGGCAAAGGCGCGCTCAGCTTCGGCAAAAGCAAGGCGCGGCTCCTGAGCAAGGAGAAAAACCGGACGACCTTCAAGGATGTCGCGGGAGTCGAGGAAGCGAAAGAAGAGGTGTCCGAACTGGTCGAGTTTCTCAAAGACCCAAAAAAATTTCAGAAGCTGGGCGGGCGCATCCCCAAAGGCATCTTGATGATCGGTGCGCCGGGGACCGGCAAGACGCTTTTGGCCAAAGCCATCGCCGGGGAAGCGGACGCGGCGTTCTTCAGCATCAGCGGCTCGGACTTTGTCGAAATGTTCGTCGGCGTCGGCGCCAGCCGCGTGCGCGACATGTTCGAGCAGGCGCGCAAGAACACGCCTTGCCTGATTTTCATCGACGAGATCGATGCGGTCGGACGCAGCCGCGGCCACGGTCTGGGCGGCGGGAATGACGAGCGCGAGCAAACCTTGAATGCGTTGCTCGTCGAGATGGATGGCTTTGACACGCAGGAAGGGATTATCATCATCGCCGCGACTAATCGACCAGACGTTCTTGATCCGGCGTTGCTCCGGCCCGGACGGTTTGACCGGCAGATCACCGTGAATCTGCCTGATGTGCGCGGCCGGGAAGCGATTCTCAAGGTTCACGCAAAGAACGTTAAGCTTGACCCGACCGTGGACCTCGCCGTCATTGCGCGCGGCACGCCCGGCTATTCCGGGGCCGAGTTGGCCAACCTCCTCAATGAAGCCGCGCTGCTCGCTGCGCGCACGAGCAAAAAGGCAGTCGGCATGGCCGAGTTGGAAGAAGCGCGCGACAAAGTGCATTGGGGACGCGAGCGCCGCAGTCTGGCCATGACGGACGAGGAAAAGAAGTTCACAGCCTGGCACGAAGCCGGCCACGCGCTCGTTAACGTCGTTTTGGAGCACACCCATCCCTTGCACAAAGTGACGATCATCCCGCGCGGACAAGCGCTCGGATCGACCATGTCCCTGCCGAAGCAGGATATTCTGAACCGCCGCCGCAAAGAAATGCTGGCCATGATCTCGGTGACCATGGCGGGGCGGATTGCCGAAGAGATCGTGTCGGGGGACATCTCAACCGGCGCGGCGGGCGATATTCAGCAAGCGACGCAAATGACCCGCGCGATGGTTTGCCATTTCGGCATGAGCGAAAAGCTCGGCATGGTCCAGTACGGCGACAACAACGAATACGTTTTTCTGGGACGCGAGATGATCCGGAGCAAGGACTACAGCGAACGCATCGCAGAAGAGATCGACGCAGAGGTCAAACGCATCATCGACGAATGTTACCGCATCGCCAAAGACATCATTGACACCCACCGGGACAAGTTGGAGTTGATTGCGCAGTCTTTGCTGGAATATGAGACCCTGGAAGGCAGCCAGGTCGAGGAGATCGTCAAGACCGGCAAGTTGACTCCGCCCGCGCCCACGCCGAAGACCGACCCGCCATCCGGCGCTCAGGCCGTCACGCCGTTGCCGGAGGTCCCTCGTCCAGCTCCGCCGCACTTGCCCGGCCTTGGTTCGCCGGCGCCCGCCACGGCTTAATTGACGCGATTTGCGTCGCGGATTGGGATCGCCTGGAATTCAAAAGATCAACGGATTGTCAGGATGGTTCGGACCCATTTGCGGACGCCGGTTACGGAATTCGCTCTAAGGCTATCTGAACTAATCCCGCTGATCATGTGAATCCCGTCAAAGTTCCTCATGGATGGAACGCCGATTCCGTTCCGAGAAGTTGACTCTCGCTTTCAAATCCTTAGCCTCCCGCCATGATTATTGCCCCCTCCTTGTTGGCGGCTAATTACGGTCGGTTCGGAGACGAAGCCAAACGCGCGGAAAAGTCCGGCGCGGAATGGCTGCACCTGGACATCATGGACGGCCATTTCGTGCCGAACATTTCGTTTGGCCCCGGCGTGGTCCAGACGCTCCGGCCGCTATCGCGCATGTTTTTTGATGTCCACTTGATGTGTTCGAGGCCGGAAATCCTGCTCGAACCCTTTGCCAAAGCCGGCGCGGACTTGATCACGGTGCACGTGGAATTGGGCGATCGAGTCTTGCCGTTGCTTTGGAAGATCAAGTCGCTGGGCAAGCAAGTCGGGTTGGCGGTGAACCCACCCACATCCATCGCCGCCGCGGAGCCGTTTCTGAAACAAATCAATCTCTTGCTGGTGATGACGGTCAATCCAGGGTTCGGCGGCCAATCTTTCATCGAGGAGACGGTGCCGAAGATTCAACAGGCCGACGCCTGGCGCCGCGACAAGAAACTGAAATACCGCCTGGAAGTGGATGGTGGAATCACCTTCAAAACCGCGGCCGAATGCGCCCGGTCCGGCGCCGACACTTTTGTCAGCGGCACGGGCTTGTTCGCTCATCGCAACATAAAGGCGGCGGTGAGGAAGATGCGAGCCATCGTCCAGGCGGAACATCCGGGAACGTAGTCAGTGATCAGTTGTCAGTTGCCAGTGGTCAGTTATCAGTGATCGGTGGTCGGTAAGGATGTTGTTGTTCATTTCACGCGAGAGCAAGAAGGTCTGACTGGCGGCTTTTCAATTGATTACTGAACACTGATAACTGGCAACTAATCAGACGATGACACCCATCAAATTCGGAACCGACGGCTGGCGCGCGGTCATCGCGGAGGATTTCACGTTTCGCAACGTGGAACGGGTCGCGCAGGCGCTGGCCGACTTCTGGATCGAGAATCCAGCACCCGACACGCAAAAGCGCGGGGTGGTTGGATATGACCGGCGATTCTTGTCCGATCAGTTCGCGGCGCGAACCGCGGAGGTCCTGGCTGGAAACGGATTTCAAGTCACGCTGACGGACCGGCCCACGCCGACGCCTGCGGTCTCGTTCGCTGTGAAGGCGCAGAGGGCCGTGGGCGGCGTCATGATCACAGCCAGTCATAATCCGCCGCGGTTCAACGGCGTGAAAATCAAGGCGCACTTCGGAGGTTCGGCGGATGCGACCTTGTGTTCCGGCGTGGAAGCGCTTTTGGATCGGCAGCCAATCAAGTCGATCAACCTGAGCGACGGCCAGGCCTCCCACCAGATTCTGGTGAAAGATTTGTGCTCGGCGCATTTCCGGGCTGTGAAGCAAAAAGTGGATTTCTCGCTGATCGGCAGATCAAAGATTCGTTTTGCGCACGACGCGTTGTTCGGGGTCGGCGCGGGGTGCTTCGAAGAATTGCTGGCAGGCACGACGTGCCGGGTCACGACGCTGAACGCCCAGCACGACCCATTCTTCGGTGGGATCAACCCGGAGCCGATCGACAGGAACTACACTCGCAGCTCGGCCTACTTGAAGAAGCATCCGCATGACATCTGTTTGGTGACCGACGGCGACGCGGACCGGGTCGGCGGCATGGATGGGCGCGGGAATCCGTTGACCACCCACAAAATTATCTGCTTGATGCTCCGCCATCTGGTCGTGAATCGAAACAGGAAGGGCCGCGTCATCAAGGCGCTCACCACGACTTCCATGGTGGACAAAATGTGCGCGGCTTACGGGTTGCCCTTGGTGGAGACCGGGGTCGGTTTCAAACACATCTGCTCGGAAATGCTGAAGGGGGACGTGCTCCTGGGATTCGAGGAGAGTGGCGGGATCGGTTTTCCGGGACACATTCCGGAACGGGATGGAATCCTCGCCGGCCTGATGTTGCTGGAGCTGCTCGCGGCAGAACGGACACCGCTGTCGAAGCTACTGGCACGGCTGGAGAAGGATTTCGGCCCTCACCGCTACGGAAGAATCGACACGCATTTTCCACTGGAGAAGCGTCCTGATTTGATGGCGCATTGCCGGGAGCATCCGCCGGCCAAACTCCTGGGATCCCCGCTCGCCGAGTTAAAGTCATACGACGGCGTGAAATTCATCGCCCGGGACGCATCCTGGCTCATGTTGCGCGGATCGGGCACCGAGCCCATTCTTCGGATTTACGCCGAGGCGCAATCGGAGGCCGGAGTCGAAAAACTTCTTCGGCTGGGCGTGGCGATGACACGTTCGGTAGCGATGCATTCCACTGCGTCCCAAATCAAACCTTGAAGCGGAAGGTCAACAGGGAAGCGACGGTGGGGGCCGAGGCTCCAGGTTTTCACGTCGTCCGCCTTGGGTTCGCGCTGCAGCTTTTGGCCAATTCAGGGACACGGTGGAGCACGGTGGGACGCGTCTCTGTTTGGTGCATCCACAAGTTGACGGTGGTTTGGACTGGAACCGGTCAATTTGGAGTGCGCCGGCAGAGCGCAGCGGCGACGGCGCTTTCTTGTCGAATCGCCACGATTCGGATGATCCTGGAGCGCCAGCTTAGCCTACGCCAAGGCGGCGTCGCGCTCCGCTTGCCGCCGCACTCCATAGAATCACCGACAAACTTCGGGCTGCACTTGTCCCTGTTCACACGAATCGAATTCCCTTTCCTTCGCGCCGAGCGTGATTATCTTGTCCGCCCGTTCGCGGTCGCAACTCCGTGGTGAACGATTGAAAAGAGTTCGGTTTCGGATTACGTAGAGTAGAGAATTTGATCAAAGTTAATGGACGCAAAACACATTCGGAATTTCAGCATCATTGCGCACATTGACCACGGAAAGACCACGCTGTCGGACCGCTTGCTGCACCGGACCGGAACGATCACGGACCGCGAGATGCAGGATCAGCTGCTCGACTCGATGGACCTGGAGCGCGAGCGCGGGATCACGATCAAAGCGCATCCGGTGACCATGCTCTACCGCGCGGGAGACGGGCAGACCTATGAGTTGAATCTCATCGACACTCCCGGCCACGTCGATTTTTCCTACGAAGTTTCGCGGAGTTTGAGCGCTTGCGAAGGGGCGCTGCTCGTGATCGACGCGGCTCAAGGTGTGGAGGCGCAGACCGTCGCCAACGTGCACCTGGCGATGAAGCAGAATCTGACGATCATCCCCGTGATCAACAAAATCGATTTGCCCCACGCGAATGTTGATCTGACGAAGACCCAGCTTGAAGACATCCTGGCCATCCCCGGGGAGAGCGCTGTTTTGGTCAGCGCGAAAGAAGGCATTGGAATCGATGAACTCCTGGCGGCGATCGTCGCCCGCGTGCCTCCGCCGAAACCCACTGGCGCAAAGTCGATGCAAGCGCTCTCGTTCGATTCCTATTTCGACACCTACAAAGGCGTCGTGACCCATGTGCGCGTGTTCAACGGAGAATTGAAACCAGGCATCCAGGTGAAGCTGCTGCACTCCGGAAAGACCGTCGAAGTCAAAGAGGTCGGAAGTTTCAATCCCAAGCCGTACGTGCGGGAGAAACTGGAGGTGGGCGAGACGGGTTACCTCACGGCGAATATCAAGAGTCCAAAGGACGTGAAGATGGGCGATACGATTACGGACGCGCGCCATCCCGCTGCGCCGTTGCCGGGTTTTCAGGAAATTCACCCGATGGTTTTCAGCGGCATTTATCCGATCAACACCGCGGATTACGAACATCTCAAGGCGAACATGGAGAAATTGCAGCTCAACGACTCCGCGTTCGTCTATCAGCCGGAGAGTTCGGTGGCGCTGGGGTTCGGGTTTCGTTGCGGTTTTTTGGGATTGCTGCATTTGGAAATCGTGCAGGAACGGCTGCGGCGTGAATACGGCATGGACATCATCGCAACGTATCCGAGCGTGATTTATCGCGTGACGATGACAGGCGGGGAATTGAAGGAAATCGATAATCCCGCGTATTTGCCGGAGCCAAATTACATCGAGAAGATCGAGGAACCGATGGTCAAGGCTTTCGTGATTTGCCCGAATGAATACATCGGCGACATCATGGGCTTGATCGCGGAGAAACGCGGCGTGGTTGATCATACCGAAACTCTCGACACGCGGCGCGTGATGCTGACGAGCTTGCTGCCGTTGAACGAGATTTTGATCGACTTCCATGACCGCATCAAAAGCATCACACGCGGCTACGGGTCGATGGACTACGAGTACGCGGGCTATGCCGAGTCGGCCATGGTGAAGCTGGACATGCTTGTCAACAGCGAGGCGGTCGATGCATTTTCGTGCATCGTGCATCGGGACAAAGCTGAATTCCGGGGCCGCGCCCTGGCGGCCAAGTTGAAAGAGGTCATTCCCCGGCAGCAATTCGCTGTCGCGATCCAGGCGGCGATTGGCGGGAAAATCATCGCCCGTGAAACGGTCGGCGCGCTGCGCAAGGACGTCACCGCGAAGTGCTATGGCGGCGACATCACGCGGAAACGCAAGCTGCTGGAGAAGCAGAAGGAAGGGAAAAAGAAAATGAAAGCCTTCGGGTCCGTGCAAATTCCACAGGAAGCCTTCATTGAAGTCCTCAAAGCTTAGATCGTATTTTAAGAGTGCCTTCCGGGTGGAACAAGCCACTGGTCGGTTGCGGCAGGCTGGTAGCGTAGCGCAGAGATGCACTCTGCCGTATCGCCGATTTGAAATCGGCGGCGCGCCAGCGAGTCCCGAGGCGCTGGAGTTGGTCGGACGCCGGCGGAATGCAATTCCGCGATACGGCAGATTGAAAATCTGCGCTACGCTGCAGGCCTGCCGCCATGATCGCGGCAATTACACCTCGACGCTGTAACGTTTCAACGCTTTAACGCCGTAACGAATCCATGCTGATCCGCTGGCTGACTTCCCGAACGGTTCGCGAGGCAAGCTACCTTTGCCAGCGAGTGAGGAAAATCGCGAATGCTCAGCGCGACTTGCTGGTTCCCCAAGGACTCGAGTCCATCGGCCGGGCTCTCTCCGAAGTGCGCCTGGCTTTGGCCAACGGCGCGGACCCGGCCGCGGTTCTGGACCGCGCCGCGAATTTGGAGGCTGCGGCCAACAAGTGGTTGAGGCCCTATCCTGCAGCCAGCCTTCGCGAAAATGTAGATGTGATGCTGGTCGCGCTGGTCGTAGCGCTGGGGATTCGCACTTTTTTCCTGCAACCCATGGCGATCCCGACCGGCTCCATGCAGCCGACGCTCTACGGCATCACCTACGAGGACCTGAGGCAAAAACCGAATGTTAAAGTTCCGGGGATGCTCGCGAGGCTTTTCCAACGGAGCCTTCTGGGTGCGAAGTACTGTCACGTGGTCGCGGAGCGGGACGACGTTTTCCTTGGATTTGAGCCAGCCCGAAAAGTGGCGGGCTTTATCCGAACGCAGAGACTCATGTTTCAGAACGGTCCGCCGCGCACGATTTGGTTCGCGCCGGAGAAACTCGATGAGAAATCGGGGCTTCATTCGCAGCGCCCCGTTCGCAAAGGCGAGGAGCTCATCAAACTGAAGGTCGTGAGTGGAGATCGGTTATTCGTGGACCGACTTACTTACAATTTTCGGCGGCCGGACCGCGGTGAGATTGTAATCTTTTCTTCGCAAGGGTTGCGCAAACTGACACCGGACACCCATTACATCAAACGCCTCGTCGGACTCGGCGGAGAAAAAGCTCTTATCGGGGACGATCGACATCTTTACATCGATGGCAAACGCATCGAGGCCACGGACCGGGGTTTCGAGAATCTCTACAGCTTCGACGGGCCGCCGCAGGAAAACCACTACAGCGGCCATTTGAATGATGCCACGGCAGCTCGGTGCGGAAAACCGGGCCTGGCTCCCAATTTTCCGAATGCAGCCAGCGAGTTCTCGATCCCGCCGGCGCATTACCTATTCCTGGGGGACAATACCCTGAACAGCTCAGATGGGCGATACTTTGATCCGATCCCGCAGGAGAAGGTTGTGGGGAAATGCGCGTTCGTTTTCTGGCCTGTGAGCAACCGTTTTGGGTGGGGGTTTCGGTAAGAACAGCTGCATGGATTATCATTGGCTTTTCTCCCGCACCGTGCGCCGAGCGACAGAGCTCCAACACCAGGTTCTCCGGCTCGTCAATGAACAGCGAGACCTCCTCTCGGCGGATGCCGCGGCATCCTTGACTCAGGCGGCGGCGGAACTCAGATCCGCGATTCGGTCTCGGCAAAGCAAAACCGAACTGGAGGCTGTGATGACTCGGTTGACGGAAGTCGCGAATGAAAAGCTGAAGTCTTATCCTCATCCGGGCGCGCGCGAAAATGTGAAGGAATTTCTCGTCGCCGCGACCGTCATTTTGGCGTTCACCACCTTTTTTCTTCAGCTCACGAAAATCCCGACGGGCTCGATGCAGCCGACGCTTTTCGGGATTACGCACGAAGATCTGCGAGATCGGACGGACGTCAAAATCCCCGGACTGCTGGCCCGATTCGCGCACTACTGGTTTGGTGGCGTGTCGTATTACGATATCACCGCTAAAGCCGACGGCAGGGTCCGCGAGGTGAGCCAGCCTCGGTTTGTTTTGCCGCTTGTAAAGAGGCAGCACTTCAAGATCGGCGATGTCTCCCATCAAGTCTGGCTGCCGCCCGATCAATTGCTCTCCCGGTGTGGACTGCAGGAGGGCCGGTCCGTGCGCGTGGGCGAAACTATCGCCCGGCTGAAAGTCGTCGCGGGAGACCATCTGCTCGTGGATCGGTTCACGTATAATTTTCGTCGTCCGACGCGCGGTGAAATTATCGTCTTCAAAACCCGCGACATTCCTGATCTGGACCAGGATCAACTTTATATCAAGCGGCTCGTCGCGCTGCCGAGCGAACGCGTCCGCATTGGCAACGACCAGCATCTCGTGATTAATGACCGGCGTCTGGACGCCGCCACACCTGGCTTTGAAAACGTTTATACTTTTTCTCCGACGAACCGGGTCGAGAATCATTATTTTGGGCACGTCAACCAGGCCGTGGCGAGCCGCTGGCGGAACGCGTACCTTGCACCGCGTTTCATGGATGAGACCGCGGAGCGTGTCGTTGGCCCGCGCCACTACTTCGCGATGGGCGATAATACACTCAACAGCCGCGATTCCCGCGATTGGGGCGATCTGCCACAACAGAATGTTATTGGCAAATGCTGGTTCGTTTACTGGCCGTTTACCGAGCGCTTTGGCTGGGCTGTGCGTTGACGCCGCTATCCGAGAACGGAGCGGAGCGGGCTGGGGCACGGGAGCGTTTTGGAGTGCGGCAGCCTTCTGCCGCTTTTCGCGCGGCCCGGCGGATCGACAGCCCCAAGGGACTGGCGCACTTTCAATGAGATGGTAAGGACGCGTTTCCACGGCCCTGCAATCTCTCTTTCGATTTGCTAAGCCGTATCTATTCCTTGAAAAGGTGACTCGCCCTCACCCTGACCCTCTCCCCAAGGAGAGGGAACCGCTCTTTCCCGCACCGGGAAACGGTCACTCAACCGTGATGAGTCCGCGGGCCGTAAAAGTTACTCCCTCTCCCTCGGGGTGAGGGCCGGGGTGAGGGCGAGCTTTTCATCGCATGAATACTTACGGCTTAGCCTGGTAGGGCATCGCTGCCGCGATGCCGCAATTCCATCTCACGAGCGAAGCGATGTTTTGGCCGCCGTGTCACGCGCTTTCTGCGCGTTTTCTGGCGAGAAGGAGAAGCGGCGGGCGGCACGGCCTCCCCACCAACGCCGGAACACAGACGCAGGCCTCACCGGTTCATCGGACGAGCGCGTGAGTTCCACGCCTTTCGGGTCAAATCTTGGCCTGTGAAAAACTATTCCTTGACAAAGGATGCGTAGAAAGCCACGAATGATGCCGCATTATTTTACAGGAAGGCATTGTGAGGCTCGCTTCGGTTTTTTTTCCGCAGCCCGGTCTGCAATTTGCTTTTGTTTCCGCCAGCGGTGTGGCACTGATCTCGCGGGATAAACTTCGCGAAAGCATAAGATGAGCCGAACTGGATTTGATCGAGACCTTAAAGAGTGGGTTTGTCATCGATTTTTGGAGTCGCTCAATGCGACTGAAAACGCCGATTCGTGCCCAGTTAGAGACAATTAGAAATGGACGAACCGGAAGCTATCTGTGGTGAATAACATGTGAATAACTTTTTTTTTCTGAACTTTTTTCTTGCATGAAAATTGAAAAAACCCTATTTCTACGCCTAATGCACAAAAAACTTGTCCAAGCTCCGACAGATATGCGAAAGAATAGTTACCCCCAAAACACCATGAATAGGCACTTCATCAACCTTTTAGGGAAACGCCATGGCGTAACCGGGCTATGGGCCTTGTTTCTCGTTGTGTGTACCTACGGTGCCGTGCTGTCGGCACAGGCGGCCTCGTTCGAGGCTAAATCCAAGACGTTGGATGGCGGTGCGGAAAGTTGTTTGCCGCCAAACGGAGCTATCGATCCAGGCGAGACGAATACCGTCACATTCCTTTTTAAGAACACGAGTGGCGGCAATGCATTGACGGATGTAAAGGTAAAACTAAACAGTGCAGATTCGACTTCTACGGCGGGTGGCGTTGACTTTTCGTTGACGGGAGAAGTCGCTATTGCTGGGAGCGTGGCAAACAACGCAGAATTCACTGCCACTTTCAGGTTTCGGGCGAGCGGTGTGTGTGGAACTACATTGCGGCCGACATTCACGATTAACGGTAAACAAGATGGCAATTCATTTGCCGCGGTAACGAGCTTAACCAACGCCGGTAACTTCGATTTCCAATTGGGCCTGACGATTGAGACAACCTATACGTTTTCAAACACGTCCGCCATCACTATCCGCGACTTCAATACTGGAAGTCCGTATCCCTCCACCATTACTCCGTCGGGAGTCCCCAACGTTTCTGACACCACTGGCGAGAGGGTGAAGCGTGTCGCGGTCAAGCTGAATGGCGTGACCCACTCGAACGCGAAAGACATCAACGTGATGTTGATTGGGCCGGACAATCAGAGCGTGGTGCTGATGCGAGAGGCAGGTGGGATCAATTCGGCAACAGCACCGATCAACGGTGCAGACCTCACGTTTGTTGAATCGGCTTCCGGTAAGCTTCCGTCAAGCGCTCAGATCGCGACGGGGAGTTTCAAGCCGTCAGACTACTCAAGCGGAAACTTCGTGACGCCATCCGGTTCCGGAACGGCATCTGATCTCGGTGCGGCTACTCACTCGAACCTCAACACTGCCTTTGCGGACCGAAGTGCGAACACCCAGTGGAAGCTCTATATCTTCGATGATAGCCCGGGAGACAGCGGCACGGTTGCTGGTGGATGGGCCCTTACGCTCACGACGACGAAGGTCGTTTGCTGCGGGGTCGGTGAGACGTTTCCATTTGTCGCAGAGGGAGCCAATCCAGATCGAAAGGCGGGAATCTCAAACAAAACGGGTGGCAGTGGCTTCAACGAGGACTTTACGAATGCGGACATCCCGTTCAAGGCTAACGATATTGAATCTGGCGGTGGCGGCTTAAGTTATGCCGCGACGTCCTCAAATCAGTCAATAATTCAGAACTCCCAATTTGAGTTCAGCGGGTCGGGAGCCGACCGCAATTTGAGGATTAAGAAGCCTGTCGATAATGCATTTGGAACAGTCGCGATAACAGTAACCGTTACGGATGGTAGCGCGAAGTCAAACTCCACGACTTTCGATTTCGAGGTGAAATCGGTCAATGACAGTCCCACCTTCCAGTCCTCTGTGCGTAATCAGTCGTTGAACAAAGGTTCAAGAACTCCGGAGTTGGCATTTACAATTGCTGATGTCGAAACCGATCCGGCAAACCTCATTGTCACCGCCACTGCGACGGACACGGGGAGGTCAGCGCCAATGAGCGGCACATCGAACACGATTGTTCCGAATGCGAACATCTTCCTTGGAGGTTCGGGCGCCAACAGAACGATCACCGTCGTTCCAGCTCAGGAAGGGAGCGGTGGAACTGATGGACAGTCCACCGTAACAGTCAGGGTGCTCGACGCTAGTGGGGCTGTGGCGACTACGTCATTCGTGGTGGAGTTCGAGGCGAATCGCGACGAGCCTACGGTGTCTCCAGTGAGTGCCGTGAGCATGGATGAAGATACGGTAAAGAAGATTCCATTTACGGTCCGTACCGCAGCATCTCCGGCAAACGGCGCTCAAACCACGGCGGACGGGCTTACAATCACTCGCTCTATCTCTTCAACGCCAACAGACCTATTCGCCAGCGTGACTTTCGAGGGGAGTGGCGCTGAAAGAAATATCGTGCTGACTCCCGCGGCGAACAAGAGTGGCACCGCGTCAATAACGATTACGGTCTCCGATGGTCAGAAGCAGCGATCTGCGGCCGCGTTTTCGGTGACAGTGGTGGAAATCAACGACAGGCCGACCATCGGCGTTTCGGCCACCCAGGTGACGATCCCAGAGGACAGCAACACCGCAGAAATCGAATTTACGATTGGTGACATTGAGACATCGGATCTCAATGCCTTCGTGGTGGGCGCTAACACAGGAAAACGTATCTCTGTAGAGGTGCAGCCCTCCGGAAGTACGCTCGTTCCAGCGAGCCTCGTGAATGACAATAATACTGCCGGCTTGAAGCTTGGAGGGACAGGCGCCAAAAGAACTATTCGCGTCAAGCCAGCCGCCGACCAATTCGGAAAGGCGACGATCATACTGACGATTAATGACAACACCGGTGGCGACACCGCCACCGCGTCAGCTAGTTTCCTCGTAAACGTGGATGCCGTTAACGATGCCCCGGTCCTCGGTAAAGTGAGAAGAAATGGCCGAGATGGAGCCGTTGGCTCTGGAATTGCCGCAGTGAGCCCCGGGACAACAGGGTGGCCGCTGGATGCGTCAGGTGATGCGGCAGAGAAAGACTTGGTTGACGACGCAGCTAACGCCATACTTGTTGTCGATGAGGACGCGCCAGGCCTAGATTCTGACGGAAACCCTAGGGAGGCTCAGTTGATCATAAGTGGAATCCGCGCAGGGCCGGCCGGCACAGGAGCACAGGAGTTCGATCAATCCGTGGCGCTGACAATGAGTCGAGATGATGCGAACGGAGTCATCCTCTCTGCGAGCTTCGATCCGGACACAACCACAGAATCCCAAGGCGGACCAACATCATCGACGAAGCTCAAGCTCAAATTGAACAAGAATAAGTCCGGAGATGTAAACTTTACGATCACTGCCACAGACAGCGCCGGGGCGAGCACAAGCAAGAAGTTCAGGCTTAGGGTCAACTCGGTCAACGACTCCCCGACTTTCACGGGTTCCGGAAGTGGCGGCGCTATTCCGGATCAGAGTATTGGCCAGGGGCAGACCGTTGTAATTCCAATCACCGTGAGTGACATAGAGACATCAGTCGCCAACATGGTTGTTGTAACGAAGACATCAAGTGCCCAGACTGCTGTAAGCAATAATAACATCGTCTGGGACCCCAATCGATCAAGAGTGACGATAACCTCTAATGCAGATGCGGCAATTGATGCAACCGCCACCATTACCCTGAAGTTCCGGGACAGAGGCAAAGACGATAGCGAATCAGGCTCCGGAGGCACGACGATCGAGACTGCCGAACGTCAATTCCGCGTTACGGTCATCAATATCCCAATAAACAACGCTCCATCGATGGATTTGAGCCGCAGTAGCCAAACGATACAAGAGGACGCGGTCGCTACGTTGACGTTGACTATAACCGATATAGAGGAAGCTGGAACATTCACGGGAACACTGAGTGCGACGTCCAGCGATGCTACACTGGTGCCAGCCGGAAATATCCTTTTCGGCGGGACAGGCACCAACAGGACTGTTGTGATTATTCCAGCGGCCGATAAATCCGGGAGCGCAACGATTACACTCACCGCTACGGACATTGGTGTGACAGTTCCCGGAACTGGAGCAGGTACTGGCGCAGGCCAAAACAAGCTGTCCGTGGTAAAGACATTCGCGCTTACGGTCATTCCTGTGGAAGATCTTCCGACAATTAGCTTTAAGAGCGGCAACGGAGGACCATTCTTTACGGATGAAGATACAGCAGTTGCAGACAGCCGGAACTCTGGGTCGAACTTGATTGAGATAAACGTTTCCGATGCCGAAACACCATCCGATCAGTTGACGATATCGAAAACGTCCTCAAACACTGGAGTAATTCCTAACGACAATATCGTCGTCGAGGGCACTGGAACTACGCGCACTGTCCGCATTACGCCAGCCGCGAATAGGAACACATATAGCTTGAGTGACGGAACCAGTACTCCTGTGCAAGTTACATTGAAAGTAAAGGACAGCGCAAATCAGGAAGTAACATTGCCGGCATTTGACGTCTTTGTGCGCGCAAAGAACGATACACCAACATTAACTAAACCGGGGGACCTGACAATTAACGAAGACGCAGGAACACAGACTGTGACACTGACGGGAATTACAGCCGGGGGTGGCGAGTCTGGACCAGTCAATGGCAATGCGCTGACCCTCAGCCTAACCGCACAGGCTGTGAACACCGGCACCGATACAGCAAACACGTCCCTATTAACCGGTGCTCTTACGATTACGCCAAGCACGATCACTGTGACCGATGGTTCGGCTACCTTTACCGCGGCGCTTACCTTTTCGCCGGATGCTGACAAGTTTGGTGACGCCGAAATCAAGGTGACCGTTACTGACGGTGCGAGCAACGCTGCCGTATCCCAAACGGGCGGTTCGAATGGATCAGGTAGTTCCGCATCGTTAACCACTGCTACCGATTCTAAGTCCGTAACTCAGCGCTTTAAAGTCACGGTGAATAGCGTGAACGACGCCCCTACAATTAATCCCATACAAGATATTACCATCCAGCAGAATGCATCAAGTTCGATCATCCCGATTACGATCGACGATAAGGAGACACCCGGTGTCAATTTGCAGGTTGCGCTCAGTTCGTCGAATACGAGTCTTGTCCCGAATAATACCACCGACTCGAGTCAGGCAGGCATGCAGCCTACAGGAAGCGCGAACAACCGTGGGGTTGTGATAAAACCTATATCGGGAGCATCTGGGACGACAGATATCACTGTCACAGTGACGGATCAAGCCACGGGAGGAGCTGCTGCAGTGAGTTCCTCGCGGGTTTTCCGTGTAACAGTGGTCGCGGGGCAAAAGCCGATTATCAGCACAATACCAAATCAAACGCTTAGCGCGAATTCGTTTAGTGATATAATCGCGTTCACTGTAAACGACGCTCAGACCGCAGCGGGAAGTCTATCGGTCAGCGGTGTATCACTGAACACATCTATCATACCGAATGCTAACATTCAATTCGGCCCGATCGACACAGCCAACCCATCGCGACGCACAATGATAATCAAGACGGAAGCAACGCCGGGAACTGCTGATATTCGAATTACTGTCGGAGACTCCGACGGCAATGACGAGAAGGTAACATTTACGGTCACAGTTCGCGGTGAAGCGCCGACGATCACTGTAGTTCCAGACCAAACAATTGCAAAAAGCGGCAACACAGGTCCAATTCCATTCACTGTGGCCGACAAAGAGACGTTTCCTGGATTCCTCCGAGTTGAGGGAAGATCATCGAATCAGGTTTTTGTGCCAAACAGTAATGTCGTAATCGGGGGCAGCGGCGGGAATCGAACAGTCACTGTAACAGGCGTAGCAGATCAAGAGGGTTCGACGACGATTACGTTGACCGTGACAGACAACGAAGGACAGACAGCGACGCGGAACTTTATCGTTAAGACACCGGATCCCAAGAACGATGCTCCTACAATCTCGTCGATCTCGAATCAGACCACCGATGTAGGTGTACCCTCGCAAGTGCTCGTATTTTCTGTGGGAGACGATCAGACTGCTGTGGGATCACTAACCGTAACAGCAACATCATCCAACAAGACACTTGTGCCAGACGCTAATGTCTTCCTAGGCGGCTCAGGTGCGAGCAGGACTGTTTTCGTGCAGCCTGCCGCGGGCCTTGTCGGCACAACAACGATCACGGTGACGGTCACAGATAATGGGCCCGGCGCAGCAAAGTCGGCCAGCACGTCATTTACGGTAACCGTCTCTGCGAATGAAAATCCAACAATCTCGACGATCCCTAGTCAGACGACAGAGCGAAACAGAGTAACTTCGTCGGTTTCGTTTACGGTAGGTGACAAAGAGACGGCTGCAGCTTCTCTTACGGTTGCAGGCGCATCGAGTGACGCCAGTATCGTGGCCGTTTCCGGAATTGAACTTGGTGGCAGCGGGGTAAACAGAACCGTGGTTGTTAAACCGGTTGCTAACGCAGTTGGAAGCGCTAGCATTACGCTGACTGTTACTGACGGTGGAGGAAAAACTGCAAGCACGAGCTTTAGGCTTACGGTTACACAACCTCCGCCGGTGAAGGGTGACTTCGACGGAGATGGGCAGTCTGATCTGCTATTCCAGGACAATGATGGCTTTCTGGCAGTGTGGCTTATGAATGGAACTTCGGTCTCGTCGGCTGGCTTCACTCTGCCGAGCAACGTTGGCGATGCGGCCTTCCGAGTCGCCACCAGCGGTGATTTCAATCGCGATGGCAGCGACGATATCATATTCCAGCACACAGACGGCACTCTCGCCATCTGGTTCATGAACGGAACATTTCAGGATAGCGCCGCCTTGCTTAATCCTAGCAACCCTGGGGACAGACGTTGGCGCGTTGTAGGTTCAGCAGACCTGAACCGTGACGGCAAGCTCGACTTGGTATTCCAGCACACAGATGGAACTCTTGCGGTTTGGTACATGGATGGCACAAGCCTGAGTTCTGCGGCGCTGCTCAGCCCGGCTTCCCCTGGTGACTCAAAGTGGCGAGTGGTCGCCGTGGGTGATCTTACCGGAGATGGCCGCGAAGATTTGGTGTTCCAATACTCGGATGGCACCCTGGCATTGTGGGCGATGAATGGAACCACTCTGACAACGGCAAGCTTGCTAAGTCCGTCAAATCCTGGCGCCGGCTGGCGAGTTGCGGGAAGTGGGAAGGTATCCAAAGCCTTTAGCGTGTCTCTGACGGGTGCTGCTGAACGGCCTAATGCCGTGACCACGACTGCGACTGGCTCAGGGAAGTTGACAGTCGTCGGCAATCAGTTGTCATTCAACATCACGTATTCCGGCCTATCAGGGGTTGCAACAGGCGCACACATTCACCTGCCGGCTTCAACCGAGCAGACGGCCGGCGTCTCGATTAACCTCCAAGCATTCAATGGCGGTGCATTTGGAACAGCGGGAAGCTTAGTCGGCACGGTCACACTGACGGCGGATCAGTTGGCAGGGATTGTGGGTGGACAGGCTTACGTCAATATCCATACCGCTGCCAACGGAGGTGGAGAGATCCGAGGACAGATCGCCCCAGATGCTTCCGCCGCCAGCAAGGTTGACCTCATCTTCCAGAGCGCGACTCGGGACTTGGCTATTTGGTTCATGGATGGGACTAAACTCAGTTCCGCACAGCTCGTCACACCGAGTAACTCAGGCGGCACGTGGACTCTCGTTGCTCCGAAGTAGGACGTAGGATTCTTGAGATCGAACCACCCCGGGCTAGTTCCCGGGGTGGTTTTTTTATTTGAGAAGTCTGAATTCTAACAGACCGCGAATGTGAAGGAACGCCCCATACTGGAATTGCGCAACTTATGCCTGGACTTGACCAGTCCGAACGGAGCGATGCGGCTTATTGATGATGTGAGTCTTTCAGTTCAAAGGAACGAGATTGTTTGCCTTGTGGGCGAGAGTGGCTGTGGGAAGACCATCACGGCTTTGTCAATCGGGCACTTCATCGGCAGCCTGCCGGTGGAGCTTCGGCGAGGTGAGATATTTGTTTGTGGCCGGAATGTCCTCACGATGACGGGGGCAGGACTTCGCTCAATGCGTGGCCAGGTGATTGGTTATGTTTTCCAGGAGCCTGGAAGTGCTTTGAATCCTGTGCTGAAAATTGGCACGCAGATCAAGGAAGTCCTGAAGATGCTGCACACGCGGTGCTCATCGGATGACGAAGTGATCCGACTGCTGAATCTTGTCGGGATCGGCGACGCGCGCGTGCGAATGCTTAGCTATCCTCACCAGGTCTCAGGTGGGATCCGTCAACGACTATTGATTGCTATGGCCCTGGCTGCACGCCCTAAGCTTCTGATAGCTGATGAGCCTACGACGGCCCTTGACTCAACCGTGCAAGCCCAGATACTCGACCTGTTTAGGGAGCTTAGAGAAAAACTGGAAGTGGCGGTACTGTTGATCACTCATAGTCTCGGAATTGTTGGCGAAGTTGGTGATCGAGTCGTGGTTATGTATGCGGGGCAGATTGTTGAAATGGCTCCTGCCAAAACCCTCGTGCAAGCACCTCTGCACCCATATGCAAAGGCGCTGGTTGCGTGCGCATCGAGGTTGACAGGTTCAAGGAGCCAGTTGCCAGCGATTCCTGGGCAACCTCCAAAACCGGGTTCCTTTCCATCCGGATGCCGCTTTCATCCACGCTGCAATTGGGCTCGACCGGAATGCTCAGCGAGGGAGCCACATTTGGAGCAGGTGTCCCCGGGACATTGGGTGCGCTGTCCATACTGGAGTGTGATTCCCCAGCTTCAGAAGAGGGACCAGGCGAGATGCCATTAGTTGAAGTTCGCCAATTAAGCGTTCATTACCGTATCAGGAGTCAGGCCCTGGGGGCTGGCGAGCGCATAATCCGCGCTGTGGACAACGTGAGCTTCGATGGGAATTCGGGTGAAAGTCTGGGTCTGGTCGGCGAGAGTGGGTGCGGGAAGACATCTTTGGGTCGCGCAATTATGCGGCTAACCGAGCCGACGTCGGGAAGCGTATGGCTTGATGGCGAGGACATCACGCGCCTGAAAGGAGGAGCGTTGCGGTCGCGTCGGCGCAAATTCCAGATGATCTTTCAAGATCCACAAACCACACTCGATCCCAGGATGCCAGTTGAGGAGATCGTTGGAGAGGCACTCGACATTCTTGAACTCGTCCCGAACAGGAGGGAGCGGCGCGCGCGCGTTGTTTCCTTGATCGAGAGCGTCGGGTTGGCAGTTGATCATCTGTGTCGCTACCCGCACGAGTTCAGCGGCGGCCAAAGGCAACGGATTGCAATCGCGCGCGCGCTCGCAGTTCAGCCGCGGTTCATCGTGTGCGACGAACCGGTCAGTTCGCTGGACGTTTCTGTGCAAGGGCAGATTATCAATCTCCTGCGTGACCTGCAGCATGCGCACGGCATCGCGTATTTGTTCATTTCTCATGATCTGGCGGTGGTGGAACACATCAGTCACCGAATAATGGTGATGTATCTGGGAAAGCTCGTCGAGATTGGCGACACGAAGGCAATCTGCACTGCCCCTAAACATCCGTACACGCAGGCGCTGATCTCCGCGGTCCCCGAGATTTCCCCCGAATCCAGATGGCGTCGAATTATGCTTTCTGGCGAACCGCCGTCACCGATTTCGCCGCCGTCGGGATGCCCGTTTCATCCTCGTTGTCCAATGGCTGAAGAGCGGTGTCGGAGCACACCTCCTGAACTGCGCCAGGTTGGCGAGGATCACCGAGTTGCCTGTCATCTGGGCTAGTTTCGCGTCGCTTTTTGCCGGGGTTGGGGCTATGAATCAAAACGAGTATGGCGGACGACTTGCCTCAACAAGCGCCGGTGAACACGCCTCGGAGCGCATGGCCGAAGGCTACGGCGTGGATGGTTATCGTCTTTCTCTTTTTAGCGTCGAGCATCTACGTTTTTCGTTCCCTGCGGAATTTGCCGGGAGAGATCTTAGACAAGACTGGCAGCACAGTTGATAAGGCCAGCCAGGCGTTGAGGGATATCGCGGCGGCGTTCAGCCAGGGCACGGTGACCACCTCGTTTGTCAGTTACGCCACCAGTCTTTACGCGAATCACTATTTGCAGTTTGCTACGCTGAAGCAACGGGAGGTGTTCACCAGGACTGACGAAGCCAGCACGGGCTTCGGCTATATTCCCCTTCCAGACGTCGTGATTGAGGCGCATGCACCAGTGGAATACACCTTCTACATCGATTTCAACGCCCGCTGGGATATGCTTCTGAGAGACAACGTCGTCTATGTGCTGGCGCCATCGATCCAATTCAACGAGCCGTCCGTGAACGCCTCCGAGATCACTTACGAGGTCAAGAAGGGAGGCCTCTTTCGGAATACCCAGCAAGCCAAAGAGAATCTCAAGAAATCCATCATGCCCATGGTGCAATGGCGAGCAAAGGAGAATGTCTCGTTGGTGAGGGAAACTGGCCGCAAGGAGGTCGCCGATTTCGTGGAGAAATGGCTGGTGAAGTCGTTCACCGACGGAAACAAGTATCCGGTGAAGGTTTTCTTCGCGGATGAGACCTTGCCCGAGGATCTGCAGGTTCTTCCGAAAGCAACGGACTGATCGGGGGAATTTGGGACTGAACGTCGGCGATGTTCTACTACGGAGTTCGGGTTTAAGACTTCGGTTCCGGCTTCGCCAGGCTTTGCCGCGCGGTGTTGTTACGGCTTACCACTCAACGCCTGGACCACCGCTTTCGGCGAGATAACCGCCAGGTCGAAATTCTCGCCCCGCGAACGCCAGCTCACGGACCCGGCGGATTCGTGGCTCTCGATCGGCCAAACCGAATCGATGGCCGGGTGGTGATGCCAGAGATCGGTCAGCTTGGCCGGCGTCAGCATGGCGATGTGCGATCAGGGATGCGCCTCGCGGAGCCGCAACAAAGCCGGAGTGCTATCACCGCGTCCCCCAGCCAGTTCACGCCGCGCACGAGGATCCCGGCAGGTCGAATTGAACTGGTGGCAGTCAAGTCGTTAACCGATTTGACGATTTAACTTTTTAACGTTGTAACGAAATCGGTTGACGCTTTGCCGCGCTTGGGGTCGTGCGTGGTTGCGCCTCCGACTGGCACCTTCCTCGGTTTCCACCGCTGATGGACCCAGAACCAGTTGGCCGGATCGCGCAGGACGGCCTTCTCGAAAGCGCGATTCATATCGTGGGTGATTTCTTCGACGGGCCGAGCCTGGCCATTCGAGTGGGTTGGGATTTGATCTCCGACTTCAATGACCCAGCGCGCCAATTCCTTCCGAAAGCAAATCGCGGTATAGAGGGTTGAATGATAGCGAAGGGCAAACACGGCGGGCGCGGCGCTCGTCGAGCATTCCCGGCCCAAGAACGGCACCCACAAACCGCGGTCGCCAGCGTGCTGATCCGCCAGCAAGCCCAGAAGCATTCCCGAGCCGTTCAGCGCTTCGCGCAACGCCTTCGCATCCGTCCGCCGCTCGTAAAAACCGCAGCCGGAGCGCTCCCGCAACGATTGCAGCAAACGATTCAGCGCAGGCTGTTTCAAGCCGCGATAGGTGGTCGCCGGCTTCAAGCCTTTGATGCACATGGCGCGCCGGGCATAGAGCTCGAAATTTCCGAAATGCCCGATGGCGACGATGCAGTTTCTCGAACTCGGATCACTTGGGTCCAGCACCAACCGCTCGGCGCCCAGCACCGTCAGGACATCGGCCAATTCCGCGTCGGACATCGACGCTGTTTTGATCGCGGAAACATAATTCTCGCCGATCCTCCGAAAATTTTCCCGGGCGAGGCGCCGCAGCTCTTCCCTGGATTTGTCGGCTCCAAGGCCCAGGGCCAGGTTCCGCAAAGCGACACGTCGATGCCGTGCGTCGAGCCAGTACGCCGCGGCGCCGCCGGCGCGGCCCAATCTCGCGGCCCACCGCAAGGGGAGCCGCTGAATGAATCCCACCGCGGTCCGTGCCATCCAATAAAGCAGCCGATCCATGGCTAGCGGAAACAAATCTGCCGGACGCAATCCTGGAAGTCCTTCGCGCCTTTCAGGATTTTGATTTCCACGCGCATGAAGAGAATCGGGAGGTCGCGGCGATCCAGTTTGGGGAAGCGCACCGCGTCCTTCTGCGTGGTGACGATGGCCTCGGCCTGGCGCTTCTTGCCGCGATTGATCACGTTCAGGATTTCCTGCTGGGAGAAACGGTGGTGATCCGCGAACCGTTTGGTATAGACCAGTTCGTTGCCCAGCTTCACCAGCGATTGCTCGAAACTCTCCGGCTGCGCGATGCCGCTCAAGGCCGCGACGCGCTTGTTTTTCAGAAACTCCAATCCAAACCGTTCTCCCGTGAACACATCCTCGAAGTAGAGCGGATGGTGCACGCATTCGATGATGCCGGCGTTGGGATTCAACCGGGTGATCCGCTTGCGCAAGCCGGCGGCGTTTCCGTCGCTTTTCGTGATGAAGATGGTGCTGGCGCGGAACAGGTGCGACGGCGGTTCCCGCAACGTGCCGCGAGGCAGCATGAACTCGTTGCCGAACGGTTGCTGATAATCGATGAGCACGATGTCGCGACGCCGGCCCTTGAGCTTCCAATATTGAAAGCCGTCGTCCAGAAGCAGCGTGTCGCAGCCGAATTTCTCAATGGCGTATCGTCCGCTCTTGACCCGGTCTTTGTCCACGAGCACGACGACGTCCTTGAGATTGGACGCCAGCATGTAAGGTTCATCGCCCGCGGTCTCGGAATCGAGGAGCAACGATTTGCCGTCGGAAACGACCCGGGGCGGAGTGCTGTCCTCGCGGAAGAGCACTTTATCGATGAACCGCTTGGTCAAGGGCGGCGGCTTGGATCGGTATCCGCGCGAAAGAATCGCCACGGTGCGGCCCTGGTCTTGAAGTTCCCGGGCGAACTTTTCTACCACGGGCGTTTTGCCGGTTCCCCCCACCGTGAGGTTGCCGATCGCGATGACCTGCACGCCCAGCGTATGATCCCGGAGGATGCGGACGCTGTAGAGAAAATGGCGGAGCTTGACGGCGATCTGGAACAGCTTGGAAAGCAGAAAGAGCGAAAACCGCACGATGGCCGCGCGTTTGCCGCGCCGTTGCTCGAAGATGACTTCGAGAACGAAAGTTTCGAGATTCTCTGTCCAGGCTCGAAATTGCTCGCGCATCTCGAGGCCAGTTTGCCAACCTGGAAACTCCAGAGCAAGAGTAGGGGTCATGGGAGCCGGCCAAATCAAACGGGTAATTCAAGGGAAAATTCTCTAACCGCGAATGGACGCGAATACACGCGAAGGGACGGGGAAAGGCAAACCAGGCTGTAATCTGCCGTATCGCAGGATTGCATCCTGCGGGGTGTCCACCGGGCGGGATTGGTTGAGAATGGCTGACGCGCGCGGCGACTCCGAAATCGTGCGTGCTCGTGCCTCAGCGGAGCTCTGCGCTACGTGGACAGAATCATCTATAAACTTCGGGATGCACCGTCCAGTCGGGCAAAACTGTTGACGCACTGGTTGTGCATGGTTAGATTGCGCCTCCATTTTGAGTTCCAGAGTAGCTCAATGGTAGAGCAGCCGGCTGTTAACCGGCGGGTTGTAGGTTCGAGCCCTACCTCTGGAGCCAGATAAGAAACTGCTACGCCCATCTTTGTTATGGTGGATTCGACCCCCTCGTTGAACCCAAATAGGAGCCCCCATGACATCCAAAGCCGCTAGCTTTGTGCAAGTCGTTGCACAATTACACCTCCTATGAACAAAATGATCGAGTCGCCCCAACACCACAACACCCGGTCCTTCCTGCGCGTTGCCGGGCCATTGATTGCCGTGGGCGGGCTGGTCTTCATTGCCGTGGGAATGATCAGCTTCTTTTCCGCTTTTGGAGGTTTTGAGCCCCCTAGACTGTTTTGGTGCTGTTTTGTCGGGATACCAATCCTGTTTGTCGGTCTGGTCATGTGCAAGTTGGGCTACCTCGGCGCGGTCGCGCGTTACATCGCCGCTGAGTCGGCCCCGGTGGCGAAGGACACAGTCAATTACATGGCGGACGGCACAAAGGATGCGATTAAGTCTGTCGCGCGAGCAGTTGCCGAAGGCGTGCAAGAGGCGCAGGCCAAGAAAGGAGAGTCGGATTCTTAGGGTTCAACCGTGCGGTTCGGCAAAGCGAGACGAAGATCAAGGTGCGCGATGCCAGGATCGGTCACTTTTGTCCCTGTCAGTCCGAAGTGGACCAGTCCCGCATCGGTCACGTCGGTGTTGCAAATGGCGCATGAACACTGCTCCAAACCCATGTTCTGCGCGCCTGGATTTTCTGATGCTCGGCGGCCTGACGCGGCCCTTTCTCCTGAATGACTTCGCCGACATCTTTGTGAAGGATTTGGATCGCCTTACCGATTTCGCGCTGGCGGCAAAGAATCAGCAGACCGGGCGCGGGGTGAGAACGTTCCTCTGAACCTTGGATTTCGCTGCCATGAGCCAATCCGCTTGTCGTTCCTCCCGGTTTCTGATTCCATCCCGGCCAACCCAGAGCGTTTATGGAGATGACTCTCGTGCTCTTGAAGCCGGATTGTTGCGAGCGACAGCTTGTGGGCGAGGTCATTGGGCGGCTCGAACGGAGCGGGTTCCGGATTTGCGCGTGCAAGACGTTCCGGTTCACGCTCGAACTCTTGCGCGTTCATTATGCGCACGTGGTTCACCTGCCGGTTTATCCTCGGCTGGTGGCTTACATGCAGTCGGGCCCTGTGATCGCGCTGGCTCTCCACGGGGAGCAATGCGTGGCGCGGGTCCGGGCGATGGTCGGTCCGACCGACTCAAAGAACGCGCCCCAAGGAACTATTCGGGGCGATCTGGGTGAGGACAGCATGCGGAACGTCGTCCATGCATCCGACTCGGTTGAAAACGCGCTGATCGAGCTTCGGCGCTTTTTCGATGAGGAGGAACTCGTGGTGAGGTCAACGGATTTTGCGGCGGCAATTTGACGCCAGGCCGAAACGAATCAGATGAAGGCAGGCTGCGCTCCTAAGCCGTAACAATTCAATAGCGATGGGGAGCGCGCGCGGCTCGCGGGCTGTGTTCGGCGGCTCGCCGAACACTTCAGCACAGATCGTCCGCGCTCACTTTTAAGTGATCGAAAAATGCGCCGAGAAAAGTCGCCGCCGGGCCGGCGGCGACAGCACGCGAGCCGCGTGCGCTCCCCAACCGCCCTACTTTGCACTGATGCACCAGAGGTTCTTGTAGGTCCGGATGAAGATCTCGCCGTCGGAAGTCGCCAACGATGACATTGCGGTCTCGCCGAGCGAGTTCGTGCTCAACAATTCAAACTTCGGACTCGCTTTGAGCACGAAGGTGTCGCCGCCCTGGTTGATCACGTAGAGCCGGCCTTCCGCCAGCACCATCGAGGACCAGGAAGTCCCGTTCGCCTCCGGCCCTCGGAGACGTTCTTCCCAAACCAGTTTGCCGGTCTTCAGCTCGAAGCATTCCGCGACGCCGGGATCGTTGTGGATGTAAATGTGCCCGTCGTGGATCACGCCCGAACCGATGCGTTGTTTGGTTCGCGGATGTTGCCACAGCCGGTGCGTTTGGGTGACGTCCTCGATGCCGCCGGGCTTGACCGCCGCGGCCGAGCCATTGAATCCGCCCATTCCCACGACGATTCCCTCGGCAAAAAGCGGCGACGTATAAACGAGAGGATTCAATCCGCCGCACGTCCAGAACTCGCGCCCGGATTTTGGGTCCAATGCGCAGATTCGTTTCGGAAAAATCATGATCAATTCCTCGCGGCCTGTGGCGTCGATCACGATGGGAGTTGTCCAGGAGCCGATCCAGGTGTTCGCGGTTTCGCCGGGTTTCTTTTCGCCGGAATGCCCGCCGGGTTCATCGACTTGCCAGACGGTTTCGCCGGTTTTTTTGTGGAGCGCGATGAGGAAGGTGCGTTCGCCGGGGCCGAAATTCAGGATGCACAGATCGCCATGAATAATGGGTGAAGCGGCATTGCCCCAGATGTGAGTCTGTTTGCCCAGGTCGCGATGCCAGATTTCTTTGCCGTCGAGGTCGTAACAATACACCCCGGCGGACCCGAATGAGGCGATGACCCGTTCGCCGTCTGTTACGGGTGACGCCGAGCAATCCGGATTGGTTTCGTGCGTGAGCTCGATCTCGGGGTAGGTTGTGCCGACTTTCCACAGCAATTGGCCGTTGCGTCGGTCAAAGCACAGAAGGCTTCGGCCCCGTTGACCTTGGTGCGGATGCCCCTGCGTCACATAAATCCGGTTGCCCCACACGATGGGGGTGGAATTGCCGCGATCCGGCAATTCCGCATGCCAGCGGATATTCTCGGTTCGGCTCCATCGAACCGGCAGATTCTTCTCCGGCGAAACGCCCGTGCCGTAGGGTCCGCGCCAGGCCGGCCAATTCCCGGCGTGCGCAGCCGAGACGCCGAGGGAGAGGGCGAGTACAACCGCGGATAAGGCAGATGTGGGGGAAGTGATGCCTGGTTTCATAGCTCTGGAGAATATCGACCGGATAGTGCAGGTCCACGCGTGACGAATCAACCTGAGATTTGGTATGGGTCTTCACGAACAATGAAAGTCCTCCTTCTCGGCGGCACAGGAAATATCTCGGCGCAGTGCGCGGCGTTGCTGCACGAACGTGGCCATGAAATCTTCATCGTGAGCCGGGGCAAGAGTTCCGTCCCGTCGAAATACCGGGCCGTTCAAGCCGACCGGAAGGATTTGGAGGCGATGCGCGCCGCCTTGCGCGGAGTGCGACCGGATGTGGTGATCAACTTCATCGGATTCGAAGTGGCCGAACTCCAGATCGACTTCGAATTGTTCAAGGACGCCGTGCGACAATATCTTTTCATCAGTTCGACCACGGTTTACGCGAAACCCCACCGTCAGTTGCCATTAACCGAGACTTTGCCTCTGGGAAACTCGTTCTGGGATTACGCGCAGAAGAAAGTCGAGTGCGAACAGTGGCTGCGGCAGCGCTGGGAAGAGAACCGTTTTCCGGTGACGATTGTCCGACCGTCTCACACCTACTCGAATCGCTGGATTCCGAACATCGTTTCCAGTTCGAGCTACTCGTTCGCGGCGCGATTGGAACAGAGCAAATCCGTGTTCGTGCCCGACAACGGCGAGAATCCGTGGACGCTCACGGCGGCGAGCGATTTCGCGGTGGGCTTGGCCGGACTCGTTGGCAAAGCGGAGGCGATTGGCGAGGCGTTCCACGTCACCAGCGACGAAGTGCTGACGTGGAACCAAATCTATGCCGAAATCGCCGCAGCGCTGGGTGTCGCGGCGCCAAACATTTTGAAAGTACCCACGGAATTCGTTTGCCAGACGGTGCCGCGGATGATTGGCCCGCTCAAAGGCGACAAATCCAATCCGGGCGTGTTCGACAACTCGAAGATCAAGCGGTCCGTGCCTGAGTTTCAGTGTCGCAAGCCGTTTCGCGTGGGCATCCGCGAGTCCGTGGCCTGGCTGCGGGAGCATCCGGAGCAGCAGAATCTGAATCCACAAGTGGATGAAGTGTTCGACGAAGTCGCCGCCGCGTGGCAAAACGCAGGCAAAGCCTCCGGCCCATACGATCAGAAGTAATCGTACACCGCGCCGCCCTGAATAACTTCCGAAAATCAGGCCTGATTCATTTCCCGATCAGGCACCCTGCTGAAGCTTCACGTCAAGTTCCGAGAACGGATTGTGGACGAATCCGCTCGCGGGTGGAGGCGAGCCGGCGGTTCTGGCCGGCGTTGGGCTCGGCCTGGGCTGAGGGGGAGGCGGACGCGACGGAAGGCTATTTGCACTGGGAGAAACGGCGTGGAGTTTTTCAGGGCTGATACCAGTCTCGCGAGGATTCTTCGCGCGCTTGTTCCGAGGCAGCGGGCTCATCATGATGTTGATCCCTTTGCCAATCAATTTGGCCGGAGCATCCGGATGTCCGAAGGGGGCGAGGTCTTTAATGAACCTCGCCACAACCTGGAATCCCAGTTCGGTGTGCGCCATTTCACGTCCGCGGAAGCGCAGCGTGACTTTGACCTTCATCTCTTCGCACAGGAAGTCGATGGCGTGGTGGAGCTTCACGCCGAAGTCATGCGGATCGATCGTGGCGCTCAGTTGGATTTCTTTGACCTTGTTTGCGTGCTGATGCTTCTTCGCTTCCTTTTCCTTCTTGGCTTGCTCGTAGCGGAATTTGCCGTAATCCACAAGCCGACAGACGGGCGGAGCGGCGTTAGGAGCGATCTCCACGAGGTCCACGCCATGACTTCGAGCCATGCTGATGGCTTCGGCGAGGGGGATTACTCCCATTTGGTGGCCATCTATCCCGATGACGCGCACCTCGCGGGCGCGAATCTTCCCGTTGACCTTGACGAGCGAGTTAGAGGAGAAGGAACTGCGAGGCGTGAAAGGGCGGCTCAAGACACCCTCTTCGGTTGAAGTTTATCCATGCTAAAATCTCTGCGGCCTGTCCATTAAATTAGACATATACTGTTTTTCTTAGCCGTCTGAGCGCGTTTCTGCAAGTGAAATATCGGTTATAAAATCTTGTTGCGCCGGGGGCGAGAAAATGGTGAGCTAACGTCAATTCCCAGTTGAGTGAACAGTTGGGTTTCGAGCGTCGAATTGGTTCGGTCGAATTATCGAGATGAAGCATGGCAACTCAACCAACAAAGAATCCCATGAATAACAACACCAGCTTCCGATTGGCGGCAAAGCTAACTTCTGCCAGGTCGTTGAGGGCGTGGATGCCAGCGGCGGCCATCGCGGCAGCGTGTTTTGCGTCTGGAAATGCAGCGACGTTCAACACCGCTTTTACGACCGATCCTGGTGGAACCGCTCTCGGCGCCGCCGAGATCGAGAACGGCATCCTGAAGCTCACGGACGTATCCAAGCTTCCTCCGTTCGATCCCCCCAAGCCCCTGCCTCAGAATGGATCTTACATTTTGCCTGACTTCAATGCCGGCGCGGCCATTCAAAGTTTCACCGCCACATTCAAGGCCGCCGTCGGAGGCGGCACCAGTTTGGGCGCAAATGGATTCTGTTTGGTTCTTGCCAATGACCTCGCCACGGACACTCCTTTCCGCGAGGCGGGAGGCACGGGTGACGGTCCGTCCGCGAGCAAAGGATTGATCATCTCCTTCGACACCATCGACAACCTGGCCGGCTCCAATGCCAACGGCAACGATCCTGGCGATGCGCCCGGGATTATCGTCCGATTTGGCGGCGCAAAAGTCGCGGTGCGGAATTTCCGAGGCCTTCAGACTTACCCGGCGGATTCGACGGCCGTGCGGTTCGCGAATGTCGAAGTCAAACTCGATCCGGACGGCACCCTCGACATCACGTATGATGGTGTCAAAGTTTTTGACAACGCAGGAATCGGTTACACACCGACTTCTGGAGTCTTCGGGTTTGGCGCCGGAACCGGCGAACTCACGGCCGCGATCCGCAACAACCATTGGATCGACGATCTCAATATTACGACGACCACCGTCGGCACGGGTGCTTTCGTTTCTGCCAAATCACCCGCGGCACAAGGGGCTGCTCCAGACGCCGTCGTGTCCATCGTCGTTCAGAATCTTGCTTCTCCCACGGTCCAATTGAAGTTCGACGGCGCCGCGGTTACGCCGACGGTCACCAGCCAGGGCAACACGCGAACCATCACTTACGATCCCCCGGGTTTGCTGGCTTCGGCATCAAGTCACAAGGTCGAGTTGACTTACGATACGTCCAAAACATTCGCGTTCGATTTCAGCGTGGCCAGATACGCGACCATTCCGCCAACCGCCAAAGTTCCCACGGCGACCGTCAATACCGGCTCCAGCGGCTTCAAGGCGCGCGTTTATCAGATCGTCTCCCCGGCGCCGGGGACGACCGGCGCGGCGGAAAAGCAATTGGCAGGACTTTCGGGCCCCAACATTGCCAACAAAATCGGCGCGAACGCCGACGGCACGTTCAACCTCGCCACGATCAATTTCGACGCCGACCAGGGTGGCGTGGGCCAATTCCCGGCGGATGGACCGATTCCAGGTTACCCCGGCGTGAACCCGGACGGCACCGAGGTCTTCGACAACATCGTGATCGAAAGCGTTGCTTATCTGGACCTCCCCGCGGGTTTGGTCACGATGGGTGTGACGAGCGACGATGGTTTCAAAGTGACCGTGGGCAGCGATCCTCGTGACGTGACCGCGCCCGTGGTGGGCATTTTCGACGGGACACGCGGGGCCTCTGAGAGCGTCTTTTCGTTTTTGGTCCAAGAGGCGGGCATTTATGGTGTGCGTTTGCTTTGGTTCGAGGCCGGCGGCCAGGCGAATTGCGAGTTCTATTCTTTCACCAGCGCAGGGACTCGCGTTTTGATCAACGATCGTGCAGCCGCCGGCCATATCAAGGCCTACCGCGACCGCACGGGCGCGGTGGGACCGTACATCAGCAGCGTCAAACCGGCACCGGGCGAAGCCAGCGTCAGCGCAAAACTCAGCATCGATGTCGTCGTCACGGAAGATGCGACAACCTTGAATCCGGGATCAATCAAGCTGAGCGTCAAGAACACGACCCTGACCCCAACCGTTACCAAGAGCGGCAAACAAACGACCATCAGCTACCGGCATCCCGGCCATGTTCCGGAAGGCGTGTATCCGGTGGCCTTGACTTTCGCCGATGGATCGGGGAACTCGGTCTCAGGTTCGTGGTCATTCTCGACTCCGCCCGGCGCTTGTGAAAACGTAGGCGGACCCGCGGCGACGGGCTATTGGACCTTTGACGACGGGACCCTCAAGGCGGCCATCGGCAGCGATATCGCCTACATCGACACTTCCATCGCAAGCCACTATTCCTTCGGCACGAGCGGGCAGGGTGCCTATGCCGCGGTGCCGGGCGTGAACAACCAGGCGATGAAGTTTCTCGTGATTCCGCGCAACGAAAACGGCGAAGACTTTCGCAAGACAGGCATCCGAGTGAAACCCGGCCTGGCCGCAAGTGGCGGGGGCAAGAACGCGAATCAGTGGACTTTGATTGTGGACCTCTACTGGGGACAAGGTCACGGATTTGGCACCATCTTGCGCACGCACGACCTGGGTCAAAACAATGATGGCGATTTGTTCTGGCGCGGCTCAGATGGCGCGTACGGCAAGGGCTGCTGCTCGAACTACGACGGCATCAACCCGGCGAACAGCCACCAGCGCGAAACCTGGGCCCGGGTCGCTTTCGTGGCGGACATGACTTCGACGCCGAAGCGGTTTGCGAAATACGTGAACGGCGTGAAGCACCGGGAAGACGTCGGCGGCGACGGCGCGAACATCGATGGGAGATTCTCGCTTCCTGCCGAGATTTACATGTTCAATGACGGCGATGATAACGAGCAAAGCACCGCCTTGGTGAGCGCCATTCAATTCCGCGAGGGCGCGTTGACGGACGAAGAAGTTGCGGCCTTGAGCGGTCCTTCGCCAAGCGGCATCCCGGCGCCGGCTAAGGCTCAGGCGACGGGCGTGGCGGCTCAATGGGAATTCAACGGGAATCTCCAGGCCAAGACGGGCACTGCGGTACAGTATATCGACAATTCGATCGCCAGTCATTATTCGTTCGGGACCAGCGGCTCGGGCGCATACGCAGCCGTGCCCGGAATTGGTGGCCAGGCAGTCCAGTTCCTGGTTATCCCGCGAAATGAAAACGGTGAGGACTTCCGCAAGACTGGCCTTCGCGTGAGCACCGGTCTGGCGCCCAGTGGTGGCGGCAAGAACGCTAACAAATGGACGATGATCGCGGACCTCTATTGGGGCCAGGGGCACGGGTTCGGCACGATTTTGCGCACGCACGACTTGGGACAGAACAATGACGGCGACCTCTTTTGGCGCGGCTCGGACGGCGCGTACGGAAAGGGTTGCTGCTCGAACTATGACGGCATTAATCCGGCCAACAGTCATCAGCGGGAAACCTGGGCGCGGGTTATCTTTGTGGCGGACATGACCTCCACACCGAAGCGCTTTGCGAAGTACGTCAATGGAGTGAAGCACCGCGACGACGTGGGCGGCGATGGCGCAAACATTGATGGCCGCTTCTCGTTACCGGCCGAAATCTTTCTGTTCAACGACGGCGACGATAACGAACAGAGCACGGTCTTGGTGAATTCGATCCAAATCCGTCCCGAGGCTTTGAGCGATGAAGCAGTAGCCGCCCTGGGTGGTCCTTCTGCCGCAGGCATTCCTGAGCCGCAGACCACTGCCGCGGATATCAAAGGGCATTGGACGTTCAGCGGCAACCTGAACGCGACGGTCGGGAGTCCGATCGCGTACATCGACAATTCGATCGCCAGCCACTACTCGTTCGGCACGAGCGGGCAGGGCGCCTTCGCGGATGTGCCGGGCATCGGTGGACGTCCGGTTCAATTCCTGGCTATCCCTCGCAACGAAAACGGGGAGGACTTCCGGAAAACGGGCATTCGCGTCAAACCCGGCCTGGCCGCGAGCGGCGGAGGCAAAAACGCGAACAAATGGTCGATGATCGTCGATCTCTACTGGGGCCAAGGGCATGGTTTTGGGACCATCTTGCGCACGCACGACCTCGGTCAGAACAACGACGGCGATCTTTTCTGGCGCGGTTCAGACGGCGCCTACGGCAAGGGTTGCTGTTCAAACTATGACGGCATCAACCCCGCCAAAAGCCATCAGCGGGAAACCTGGGCTCGCGTTGTGCTCGTGGCGGACATGACTTCGACGCCCAAGCGGTTTTCGAAATATGTGAACGGCGCCAAGCACCGCGAAGACGTCAGTGGCGACGGCGCAAATATTGATGGCCGCTTCTCGTTGCCGGCGGAAATCTTTATGTTTAACGACGGTGACGACAACGAGCAAAGCACCGCGCTAGTCAACGCGCTCCAAATCCGCGAGGTCGCTCTCACGGACGAGGAAGTGGCGGCGTTAGGCGGCCCCACTGCGGACGGTCCGCCCTTGACAGGCGCCGGTGCGGCCACCTGCGTACCGCTGGGCCTGCCGCCCGCCGCCGCCGCTGAATTGTTTGTCGCTGACGCGGTCACCGGGCCTTATGCGGCCCTGGCGAGTGCCGCGGTCAATGCGGCTGCGAAGACGATCACCGTTCGGGCGGCGGCGACGGCGAAGTTCTACCGTATCCGCAGCAGCACGGCGGTTAAGATCAAAACAGCCAGGGTCCAAGCCGGGAGCTTGGTCATCAGCTACGAATAGGCTGAATTTCCTTCTGGGTAGAAGGATGAGCGGGCTCCGGTGTCTTAACGTGTGTCCCGGAGCCTGCCTGCTTTCAAGAATCGCGCCTCGCATGAACGACGGTCCTGGAACGCGGCTTTCAAGCCGCTTCGCCGCTCGATTCCACCACAAGACCGGAAGCGTCCGGGAGAGAATTCTCCCAAGCGCGACTTCGCGCATTGAACCCCTGAACTGGCGCGCGGGCGACCTCGCCCGCAGCGCGGCGGCGATTCGAAGGCGTTGTGAAGAGCGACAAATTCCGCGGTTCGAGCGTGCTGCGGGCGGGGTCGCCCGCGCGACTAACGAAAGGTTCGTGGGGAGGGCCTTCCAAGTCATTCCACCGCCTGCTCGTGACGGATTCACTTTGATCGAATTATTGGTCGTCATCGCGATCATTGCCATTCTTGCTTCGTTGCTCCTCCCCGCGCTGGGCAAGGCCAAGGTCAAGGCTCAGGCAATCCAATGCCTGAATAATCTCCGCCAGTTGCAGATCGGCTGGGGCATGTATGCGGAAGACAACAGTGAAATCTGCGTCCGAAACGGCACTGGGTCCGACGAACCGGGCTGGGTCGCGGGCTGGCTCGATTTCACCTCCAGTCCGGACAACACCAACACACTCAAGCTGCTTGATTCGCGTTGGGCGAAACTTGGGCCCTACGTTCAATCGGACGGGGTCTTCAAATGCCCTGCGGACATGAGCCGGGTGAAGATTGTCGGCCAGAACCACGCCCGGGTTCGGAGCCTTGCCATGAGCACCGCCATCGCGTGTGACGGGGGTTTGAGCTGGCTGCCCAGCCCGCCGTATCGGCTGTATCGGAAACTGGGCGATTTCGCGGTCCCAGGACCGGCGCGCATTTTCATTTTTGTCGATGAACATCCGGACAGCATAAACAATGGCGCGTTTGGGGTCATGATGTCCGACGCGGCGCGGCCGAGAGAAGCGCGGATTTTCGATTATCCGGCCAGCTACCACAACGGCGCTTGCGGCCTTTCCTTTGCTGATGGGCACGCCGAAACGCATAAGTGGATTGACCCGCGAACCAAACCGGTTCCCAAATACCGCAACGAACTTCCGCTGGGCGTTACTTCTCCAAACAACCCGGACGCCATCTGGCTTTCCGAACACGCCTCAGCGAAAGACAACACACTATGACCTATGTCTGCCCTATCCGAGGATTAACACTATGAAAACCATGAAGTGGACAATGCTTGCGTTTGCCATCGCGCTCGCCAACTCGCCGTTTACCGCTCAATCGCGCGCCGCCCTGTTTAAGATCGATTTCGGCCAACTCGAAAACGAGCGGGAAATTGTGGATGCCGATGGAAACCCCACAGGAAAGTTCCCTGATCCCTTGAAAGATTGGGACATTATCGGAACCTGGACCTTCGCGGATCCTGCTGCCAATGGAGGCAAAGGCGTGGCGAACGCCGCCGGGACTCAAGTGACCTGGAAACTGAGAGACTTCGCCAACTCCGGTGACGACGATGTGACGCTCACCATGATGGATAACAAGGCCGCCGCGGAGAAAGTCAGCTCCGACAGCCCGCCCTACATGCAGGGCCAGACAGCCAACAACCCAACGAAGGACGGACTGGCGGCGGTTTATGACGGAGTTCTGGTCCCCGCCATCGTCAAAGACGACTATCTTTACCGCAATCCCGACACCGGCGGAACCGAGGTGCTTATGCGCTTTGCCAACCTGAATCCCGGGTTCTACAACGTGACGGTATTCGAGGGCCGTACTACCGATAGTAACGGGAGGTATGGCAAAATCTGGGTGGATGACATCAACGGCAAGAAAGAGCCCGCGGCGCAAAACACAGGCAACTATTCTGGGGTCAACGCTGAAGGGCGAGTAATTCCCCTGGGACAGCCGAGAACCATGACGGTGGAAATCAAAGCCGGGGAGTATCTATGGTTCGCGGAAATGGAGGATGGTTCGGGAGGCATCAGCGGAATGATCATCCGATCCGTTTCCGCCGCGGCACCGGTCGTCGATGTGTCCGCCTCAAGAGGTTTGTTCAAAATTGATTTCGGCCACCTTGAAAACGAAAGAGTGCCTACGGATGCCGACGGGAATCCACTCGGCGACGCCCCGGCCGCTTTGAAAGATTGGAACGTGATCCCGACCTGGACGTTCGCAGATCCCGGGGCCAGTGTAGTGGCGGGCAGCGCCAGCATCGCCGGCACTGCCAACGCCGATGGGACTGCAGTAACCTGGAAACTGACCGACTTCTCCAAAGACGCCAACAAGAATGTGACCTTGACGATGTTTGATAACAAAACTCAGGCGGAGAAAGTCAATCCGGACAGCCCGCCCTATATGAGTGGCCAGACGGCCAACAATCCAACCAAGGACGGATTTGAAGCGGTGTACGACGGCGTCGTGGTTCCGGCAATTGTCAAAGACGACTATCTCTATCGAAGCCCGGACACGCCGGGAACCGAGGTGCTGATGCGGTTTGCGGGTTTGAATCCTGGAACGTATAACGTGACCGTGTTTGAAGGCCGAACGACCGACAGCAATGGACGATTTGGCAAGATCTGGGTCGATGATATCAACGGCAAGAAAGAGCCTGCGGCACAAAACACCGGCAACTACTCGGGCGTGAATCTGGATGTCGGCGGGGTTCCGACTCCGGTGGGACAACCAAGAACGATCAGTGTAGAGATCAAGGCCGGTGACTATCTCTGGTTTGCGGAAATGGAGGATAGCTCAGGGGGTATCAGCGGCATGATCATCCGCGGGACCAGCTCCACGGGTTCGCCCCCTGCTCCGAGCGAAATCCCGGCGGCCGGGCTTCGTCTCTGGTTGCGCGCCGATGCAGGCATCACCGCATCGGCCAGCGGAGCGGTCACGGCGTGGGCCGATCAGTCGGGCAGCAATAATAACGCCGTCCAGGCCACCGAGAGCAAAGCGCCCAAACTCGTGGCCAGTGCTCTCAATGGAAAGCCCGTCCTGCGCTTTGACGGCGTGGATGATTACCTGGA
>Ga0233424_10000253_pt1 | contig 72481 bp, 81 predicted proteins | sample Watercolumn_Towu_FD_181011 | JGI IMG/M metagenome (GOLD analysis project Ga0233424, IMG submission 181011) | Freshwater microbial communities from Lake Towuti, South Sulawesi, Indonesia - Watercolumn_Towuti2014_125_MG | ecosystem: Environmental > Aquatic > Freshwater > Lake | place: Indonesia... | reverse complement strand
CTGCATGGTTTCTTCTCCTTCACTTCGTGACTGTGTTAGACCGAACAGGCAGACCGTCACCGCCTGCCTGTTGAGCTTTGCAAGCTCCATGCTGTCCACCGAAACGATGGACAGTGTTGGAACTAGCTGCCGACGACGCCGTCATCGGCGTAGTATCCAATCTTGCGCAACACCCTGTCCGCCACCGCGTAATGCGGGTTGGTCGCGATGAGTGCATCGCATTCGCGGTCCATTGCAATCCGCATTGGCAAGAGGTTGGTGTCCGACACTTCGAGGAGCAACATGGCCTTGTGGATTTTGGCCATGTGTTCCAACGCCCATTCAAGGTAGAGCGCGGAGTCGCACATGACGTGGCTGGTCGTATCTTCCGTGGTCTGCATGGTTTCTTCTCCTTCACTTCGTGACTGTGTTAGACCGAACAGGCAGACCGTCACCGCCTGCCTGTTGAGCTTTGCAAGCTCCATGCTGTCCACCGAAACGATGGACAGTGTTGGAACTAGCGGGCGTCGGCTCTACACCGTCCGCTTCATCGCCTCTGCGATGCGGGCGCGCCGCTCATCGTCGATGCGATTGATGCGATACTCGAAGCCTTCCGCCGCAGTCAGGAAGGCGACCGCGTCCCACAGGATGGGGTCGCGCAACAGCTTGCGAATGGAGCACAATGCCCGCACGTTGTCCTGATGCGTCAGCAGCGCGCTGCCAATGTCTGTCCTTGCCACAGCCACAGTGTGCTCGGCGGTGTTCAGTAGTGCCGTGATGTTACTGCTCATGGTTGGTTTCCTTTGCTTCGGTGCTGGTTGGTTTGCAAGGCCCGGTGACGCACCGTTCACCGTTCCTTGTCGGGGTTTCCCCCTGTCCAACCCACCGTCTCCGATGGGCTGGAAAGGGGGAGTGATTGCTCACTCCCTTGAATACTAGGCCGACGCGAGCGCATCCTGCGCGTTGGCCACGAGCGCATCCACGTCAACCGTGGGCTGCTTCGCCGCCGCCAACTGCGCCTTCAGCGCGCTGATGGTCTGCTCCATCTCGTGAATGCGCGCCTTCTGCGTGACCGCCGCCGCCGCCTTCGTCGCCCGCACGGGCTTGAACACGATGACCGCCGTGCCGCTCTTGCGCTCGGTCAGCGTCGCCCCGGTGCGCCCCGCGTCGAACTGCCGCTTCACGGCGAGTTCGGTCAGCTTCCGGCTGAGCAACTGCGCATTGCTGTCAGCGAGCGCGACCATTTCCTTCGCCGCCTTCCCGCTCAGGCCGGGATTCGCCGCCTTCAACGCCGCCCGAAACGCCTTCGTGTTGTCGAACCCGTGGCCGTTGAGCACGAACCGGACACCGCTCTGCTTCACGATGCCCTTGCTCGTCCGCATGACCGCCGCCCCGCTCAGGAACACCTTGTCAGGGTGCACCTTGCACGGAATCTTCGGGGCCGTCGTCGCAACTGCCGTTGTCGTTGTGGTTTGCATTTCCTTTGTCCTTTCACTGATGCGCGGCGTCATTGCCGCGCAGGGTGCTCTCAGAGCACTCCTGTCTCGCCGGGGGGATTCGTTCTGTCCCCACGGCGAGGGAAGGAATGTTCTGTCACCCGTGGGTTCGCGCTAGGCGCGACTGCACCGGGAAGTCCCGGCCACCACGGTTCGTGGTTTTGTCCGTTTGTTTTGGCTTCTTCCAACCTTTCGCGTGTCAGCCCATTACTTGTCAGATTCCACGCCGCACCGCTTTCGCGTGATTAAACGACGCTTCCTCTCAGGACTGCCGACCCGTCTTTCAGGGGCGTTTGTCAGCTCCCGGCCACATCGCCCAACAGCAGAGAACGTCTCACGACGTGCACGCCACCAAGCCCGACCGTGGGACAACTTGCTACGCCGTAATGCGTTTCGCATATCTACGACGTGGATTCATCGCGTGAAACCATTCCACCGGCAAACACCCGTTCGCCGACACACGACCTTTCCTTCGCAACTTGCACTTCCGTTGTCCATGATTAGGGTAATCTCCCTTCACAGGCGGCCACTGTTCGGCCACCGCCTAGCCTACACGGTTTTATCTATCCAGTGCCAAGCCGCAACCCTCTCCGTCACGCCCGCTCAACACTCCGCAACTCACGGTTCAATCGGCTTACTCCCTGAGCTTCAGTCTTCTTTTCAACCTAGCCCTTGCCTTCCGTGTCCGATTGGCACGTCTATCACATGGCCAATCCAATCGCCAACACTTCCCGAATCCGCACACGCCACTAACGCGCACGGCTTAGTTTCAGCCGGGATTTTACAGTCGCCAGACCGTCTAACTCAGGCCGTTGTCCTCCTGACAGGCGACTCGGCTACCGAACACCCGTTTCCTCCGCCTAGCGCAAGTGTCCTTCCGCACGGCTTCACTTCGCCCGTGTGAGTGTGCTTCTACGCGCGCCGCCTATTGCCTTCCGGCGCAGCGGCTTAGGAGTGATTTGGTGTCCTCTCCACCTTGTCCACGGCGTTGCTGAATCTCTTTTCACCGAATACCCTTTCGGTGTTCGGGCATGGTTTCGGGCTTTGGCGGCGGGGGTGTGGGGGAGCGCGCCCTCGTCTGTGGCGGCCATTATGCCCCCTTTTCTCTACTTTCCGGTTTTCGGTTTTGAGGGATTTGTGGAGGTGGCGATGGTCTTCTGTATGCTCTGTATCTGTATATGTCCACGCGGTGTCCACTTTCGCCTATAGACAACGCATCAGACCTGTGGCACCTTTGAAGGTATGACATGCCCGGACTGCGGATGTTTTCACACGAGGGCGGAGTATTCTCGTGATGTTCGATACAGGTGGCGGTGTCCTGATTGCTCGGAGAGGCGGGGGGGGTGGCGTATTTGAGGGCTGAGGCGGCAGGGGTCAGCGGGGAGGCATTGGAGAAGCTATCGGAGCCGAAAGGGGCGTAGCTGGGCTGCTTGGAGGGTTTACGGGGGTTTTACCGTCGTCACCGAACATCCAGATGAGCAGGAGGGCGAAAACGACACCGAGGAGGATGCCGAGGTAACCGAGCCACTCGTAACCCGGAGGTAGCCAGCGGAGCAAGGGGTGCATTCCTCTATCTACTTTGATGGTTGAACGAGGTTTGTCTTGGCCCAATCCTTGGCTTTCTCGACGGTGTAGGCGCAGAACGCTGTGGTGAGGATGGCGAGGATGAGGGTGGTGATGATGCCTTTTCTGCCGAACAGGGAGCGGAGCTTGAGGACGATGTCGTGGGAGGCTTCGATTTTCGGGGTCATCTCCTTTTTCCAAGCGAGGTCGGCTCGTTGATAGGCGCGGTCATCGGCGTCGTGTTTGTTGTAGAGGTCGGCCACGCTTTCGACCATGCCGATGATGTGCGTGTTTTGCTGGCGCGCAATGTCGGATTGCTTCAGCAGATGCTCCATGACCCTGCCGGTGGCGTCCTTGGGCAGGTCGCTGCATAGCAGGTCGGTTTCAGCAGATGGCTCGAATTTTGGGATGTCCTCGGTCATGCGTCATTGCCCTCCACGGCCAGCCAACTGATGCTGTCGTCGTGCCCAGACGTGAACATCGCCGTGAACCCACCGTCGGACTTGCAGGATTCGGGAATCACAAACGGACAGGAGTGCCCGTTCATCTGGAAGAACAGCCTGTAATCGTTCGATGGCATCGGCTTCTTGAATTTCACCGCAATATTGGTGTCGCCATGCTTCACTGGAATCGAGCCGCACTTGATGATGGGATTGCTCAAGGCAGTTAATCCTCCACCAGTTCGTTCCGTCGTCGCTATCGTCAGGTTGTTCATGGCGGCGTCAGCCCCCGTCTTGATGGCGTAAACCTTCCCCGCGATGCCGTAGGCCGCGTTCTTCACCGTGACCGCGTTCAAGGTGAACGTGCCCGAATCGGCAATGTTCGTAAGAAGCGCCCCCGGACGAGATGTAGACGTTCGTGAGCGAAAGAAGCGTGAACTGGTTCGCGTTGAACGATGGCAGGGAACCGGATGCCGTCACGCCGAGATACGTTCGCTCGGAGGCCGCAGTCTGGTTCGTCAGAAGCCCCATCGCCCACGCGGTCGGGTTCACAATGACCTGCGCCTTCAACGGGAAGGCGAACAGGTAAAGAAGGATAAGGAGCCTACGCATAAAGCACCTGCATCCGTTGCTCGTTCGTATAGACCGCGCCACCCGCAGAAGGGGTAGCGGGGGCACCGGCAACAACGTAGGTAAACGTCGCAGCGCCGGTCACCGTAATCTCGGCCTCGATGTTGTACTCAGGCTCAGCCGCGCCCGTCACGTTCACCCGCTGCCCGGTTACAAGGCCGTGGTTCGCGGCAGCAGTCAAGGTTGCAACCTGACCGACTCGGGTGATGCTGTTCACCGCAAGCGGGGTCTGGTTGTGTTTCACACGCCAGCCAGCCAAATCGAACTTCGACCCGTGCGGTGCCTCGACCAAGAACGTCACCCCGGCACCGAGTGTCTCAAAGTCGGCGTCCGCGTTCGGCCCGATGGTCACGTCGGCATTGTTCGAGGTGTGCGCCTTCAGCAACGCACGCTGGGCATGCGCCGCATAGGTGACCACAGGCGAACCCGTGGCCGGGGTCGCTGAGGGGGCGTTCTTCGGCGCATACGTGAACGTCGTCGCCCCGGTCACCGTCACCTGAAACACGCCGTTGTAATCAGCCTCTACAGCCCCGGAAATCCTGACGTATTGCTTGTCGAGCAGCTTGTGGGCAACGGTCGATGTGAACGTCGCAAGCCCGCTCGCATACGTGATGCCACCGGAAACCGTCGGCGGGTTCAGCGTCTTGGTGGTTCCGGGCACCGGGCTGGAAGGAACGTCGTGCTTGCGGAAATCAAGCTCGGCAAGGTTCAGGAAGGAGGAGCAGTTCGCGTTGTTCATGGTTCTAAAAAATCACCGGCAGTGGAGGTCTACACCGAATCCTTCTCGGGCGCAACCGAAAAACGCTCGCGCATCCTGTCCAGCCAATCCACATGCGCCACGTTAATCGCTTCGGCAATGCGTCTCGCGAGGCTCAAGGACGTGAACCGTGGGTCATTGTAAATCGCGGTTGTCGGCCCTGTCGCAAAACAAGACAGGCACTTGACCCTGTAGAACAGCCCGAGCCGACGAGCCGTTGTCTTTGTCTTTCTCACCACGCCGGGCCGAACCCTATCGAACCAAAGCGACCCGGACCCGCACATCGGGCACTTCAGATATTCGGTGCGACCGGAATCAACGAGCTTGTAGCGCGCATACACCCATGCAAGCTCCTCCAGCCGCTCATGCGAAACCACATGGTCAACCGGAACCCCGACCAGCACTGGAACCTTCAACAGCGCCCCAAGTGACGCTGGGGCGTTCTTCGCGCTGGCCTTGAGCTTCAGCTTCGTGAGATGCGCCAGCCATTCCCTCCGTTTCGCGCCTATCTTCGGCGGCTTTGGCACGAAGCAACTCCTTGATTAACCCGAGGTTGTTCCTGAGCAACGACACCAAGGCGCAGTCCCGGTTCTCAAGGTCGACCCCCGGCTTCGCCAGCAGCATGACGCCCTTCCTCCCCCACACCGCGTGCCCTGTCGCCTCCCACGGCCCCGCCGTGCACGCAGGCTCCAGACCTTCGATTTCCTTGAGAAGCTGTTCCGCCGTCATGGACACAACCCTTCGGCACCGTGGCCCGAAAGTAAAGGGCGCACGCCGCGTTCACGCACAGGACGTTCGAGTGGTTTGTGACCATCGGCGCTCCACAGTGGACGCACCGGAACGCGCTAGGCTCCCAAAGCCCGAACCCGGAACACATCGCCTTTGGATGCGGCATCAGCATGTTCCAATGGTAACATCGGGAACCTCCGTGTCAATCGTCACTTGTGGGCCTTGCGCGGGGGACGCCCCCTGTGGCCCTTTCGCCATGCCTTGCTCCCTGTCTTCCTGCGCTGGGCCACGGTGAACTTGGACTGGCATGGGTCGCACCGCCACTTGAACAGGTTGAGCTTGGAGGGACAGCACACGCACAGTCCCTTGGCATGATGCCGCTGCTGGTAGCGATGCTGCTTGCTCACAACCACGGCCTCCTCCACCACTCGCGAAGTTCGCGCCTGAACTCGTGCGGTTGCGAGCACCAGAAGATGATGCGGAGCGTGATAGCGAACACCGTGACGGAGATGAGTGGCGACGCGAGGAACAGGAGCAGGATGAGCAGGCAGGTCAGCATGGCAAAGGCAGGCCGGGCGTCACGTTGCACCGCTCGCGCACGAGATTCACGTAATCAGAGTTGAGTTCAATGAGCACCGCCTTGCGCCCGAGTTCTAGCGCGACCATGCCGGTTGTGCCGCTGCCGCCGAATGGGTCGAGGACGGTGTTCGGTATCGGGTCGCCAGCGTTGCACTCGCAGCCGGGTTGCCAGCCTACGGTGCGAGTATTCCAACTGAAATCCTCGCCTGTCCTTGCTCTCGGAAGAACACGACATTCGCCATTCGGGTCATTGAGCACATCTCTAACCTTGCCGGTGTCATTGGTTTTGCGAACATTAGTCTTTGTTTTCTCCACCACCCGCTCCCACGGCTCGTAGCACTTCGGGCAGCAGCCTTTGGCGGACGTTCCGGCAAGGATGGCGCGTTTCGGTATCTCGGTTGGGAACGTGGCGAAGTGCGCCTCGCTGTAAGGTTCGGGGCCAAGCGACCAGACGTTGCGCTGGTTGCGGCCTGTGGCCACGATTGCCTTTGATTCTTCGCCGCGCAAGGTGTCATGGTCGCAGCGGCTTTCGTCCAACTTGCCATTTCCGCCCCGCGTGTGTCCCTTGGCGGCTCGCAGTTGCATATCCTCAGTGTTCGGCTCCTTCACCGCCTCGGCGTCGTAAAAATACTTCTGGGACTTCGCCAGCAGGAATATCGGCTCCCAGCTATTCGTCGGGCGGTCGGTGACGCTTTCGGGCATACAGGACTTCTTGTGCCAGACGATGACGGAGCGCAACCACCAGCCGTCCGCCTGCAACGCGAGGGCAACGCGCCACGGTATCATGCAGAGGTCTTTGGGTTTGAGGCCGTCCGGCACAACGCCGCAGTTCACACCACCCAAGCTGCCTCCGTTCGTTGTCTGCTTGGACAATTGCGCCGCTTCCCGTGTGAGGCTGTTGCTCGGCCCCTTTCCGCTCCCCGCATACGAGTCCCCCAGATTCAGCCACAACGTCCCGCTGTCATGCAGGCATCGCTTCACTTCACGGAACACCTGCACCATCGTTTCCACGAAGGCTTCGGGCGTGGCTTCTGAGCCGATTTCACGCGCCTTGTCGGGGTGGTCTTTAAGCAGGTAGGAGCGCAAGCCCCAGTAGGGCGGACTGGTGACACAACATTGCACGCTCTGGTCCGGCAGCGACCGCAACGCTGTGCGGCAATCACCGTTGATGATGTGCAAAAGGTCGCTCATTTGTTCTCCCTGTTCAGGAACATGGTGTCCGGCTGGTTCATCATGGCTTGGCTTTTCGCAGGAACTCCACCACGCAGAGGCGCGAACAGAAGTCGTGGGAGAGTCCTTCGGGTGAATCAGTGAGTCCTTTGCTGTCCGGTTGTTCAGTCAGTTTGAACCAGCCAGCGAGAGGATGGTTGAAGAACCATGCGCGATTGCATTCGACCTCGAAACGCACTTCCTTCCCGCATTGGTCACAAGTTCGGATGGATTCGGTTTTGTTCATGGTTGTTCTTGCTTGCTGTCGAGCCATTCCCGCACGGAGCCAAGGTCGCCATTCATCACACGGCGCGTCTCGGCTTGGGTCGCGCCGAAATGCTGCATTACCAACGCTAACGAGGCAAGCACCTGCGCCTCGCACCCCACCACCCTCTTGAGCAACTCGGCCTTGCGCTCGGCGTCGCGGTTCGCGTCGGTCTGCACATCGGTCACGCCGCGCCGATGATGGCTACGACCTCGCGCGGTGTGAACCGTTCCGGTGCGGCGCGGAGGCGGCGGCGTTCGATAGGGGTGAGCGGTTCAAGGTTCATGGCTGGCGTCCGGTGTCCAGTGTCAGCCTGATGCCGAGCGTGCTCGCCACGTCCTTCGCGGCGCGTATCTGTTGCAACCGGCTCAGGATGCTGTTCGCGTTCCTGCCGAGCTTCCGGGCGGCTTCGTGAAGCGTGGCGTCGCAACCGGCGGTTGCGGCGTCGGTGGCCTCGACTGCGATGGTCTGCGCCTCGGCGGTTAGCCGTTGGAGTTCCTGACGATGCCGGTGTAGCAGGCTGCCGAGCTTGTGCTCCGGCGTGAAGGGCTGCGGGGTGAATGACGGTTTGGTGGGCATGGTTATTCCGGGTCAATGGTTTCTCCGAGTTCGACAAGCTCGCGCCGTCCGTCCCCGCCGCCGCGCCGTTGCGGTGCGCACTTAATAACCCTCCCGGTGCGCGGCCTATTGCCTTTCGATTGCAGCAGCGGATTCATGCGCTGTGTCCCGGTAACGGTAGCTGGTTAGCCCACTGTTTCCTTGCGCGTGTTCGCTTGGCGTTCTGAACGTGTTCATCCATGTCGAACCGCAAATGACACCGCTGACAATACGCCCGTAAATTCTCCGGTCGGCAGTCCATCTTGTCGTGCTTCGAGCCGAGCGAGCCGTCCGGCTTCGGGACACCGAGATGCGCGACCGTGAGAATCACCTTGCCCTTCGCCCACTTCGCCGGTTCACCGTGACATTCGGTGCATCGGCGCGGGCCGGGCGTTGTCTTGTGCAATCCGCACTCGCCTGAGCACTCGCATCGTCCGCCGCTGCGCTCGCGGATGGCTGCGCTGATGGCCTTCCAGTTGGCCGGGTAGCGTTTGCGGTCAACGGGCATGACGCCTCCGGTATGCGGCGAGGGCCGTGACCTGCGCCCGCAACTTCTCCGCCGCCTCCCTCATCTGCGCATTGGCCGCAAGCGCCGCGTCGCGCTCGGCGGTGAGGCGGGCGATGGTCTTGCAGTTCTCGCCGACAGCAGCCTCGGCATCGTCTGCGCGGCGGCAATGCTCAATGGCTGAACGCTTGGCGTCCGCGCACTCGGCGACAGACAGGATAACGAAGCACGGCAGGCACAGGTCGCTTGGCGCGGGCGCGTGCGGCTCGAAGGCCACGTAGCAGGTGGTGCAGGTCATGGGTGGTTCTCCCTTTCAGCCCGCTCCTCGCAAGCCCTGTCCCGCCGCTCGTCATGCTCTCGGTCGGCGCGTTCGTATTCCCGTTCCTCACGGCTGTCGCGCTCGGCGTCGGACTCATCCTCGCTGTCGTCGAAGCGCGACATGGTTTGTGTTCGGTCAATCATGGCGTCCATCCCCACTTCTTCTCAGGGAAATGTCGTGTGGCGTAGCACAGGCTCCCTGTCTGTCCGGTTGCAAGGAATGGAGTGTAGCATCCGCAACCGAAAGGTGAGCCTGTGAACGGTCTGCATCGTTTCAGTTCGTTGTCGTGTATCGGGCAGCGATGGCAGGTGCGCATCCTGATGAACCACGTCCTTCTTGCAGCGCCGCCACGATGACAAATCATCTTCCACATCGCCAAGAGCGCGTCCTTCAATGTCAGTGTCCGTGCTTCCATCTTGATTATCCTCAGCCACTGTGCGAACCGCACCGGCTTGAATCCGAAGGCAGTCATAGCCCTTCCATCGACAGTTGTTTCGCCGCCTCGACATCATCCTCCATCTCGACCACGAGCGCCTGCTCGAATGACGCGCTCCAGTAGCGCATTGGGAGAACGACCTGTCTGCCGTGCCCCCGGTCGATGCTGATGCCCTTCTGCTCGACAGCCTTCATCGTGGCGTGGTAGTGCTGGCCGGTGTCGGTGTCCGTGACCCTCAGCCTGTCAGCCCCAAGGCGTTTGGCATCCTCGATGACAGTGACATCGAACGCGATGCCTAAGGGCTTGCGAAGGAAATGAATCCTGCCCGAGACTTGCTTTGAGAACACCGTTCCGTCCACCCGCCCCGCAGTCCTCCCGTCTCTCGTCGTGATGATGTTCATGGTTTGATGTGGTTCAGGCTCCAACTGCCTTTCTTCTTCTGAGCCAAGACGAACTGAAAGAACGGAAAGAGCCGCGCCGCCATCTTGAGCTTGAGGAACGAATCCTCGCGCATGAAGCCGCCCTTGACCTCGTAGGCCGTGAGCAGCCCATCCGACAGCTTCCAAAAATCCGGCGTGTAGCGCATGTCATCGGCCAGCTTCAGCGTAATGGCTTGAACGCCAATCCAGTCCGGTCGCCACGGCTCCAGAATGGTCCGCAGGAACTCGGTTTCGGTCTTGTTCAGCTTTGTCAATTCGGTGCATGACCTCAGCTTCAGGTTCAACTTTGCACTGTCCAATACCTTTGGAGCTAACGCCGTGCCAGCTACCTTGGCGTTGTGCGCCGCCACCATTTGCGCGGTCCAGTTCACGGGCACACCCCCCATTGTCCGATGGGACACAGGAACCCTTTTTCACGCGCCCATTTCGGGTTCAGATGAATCTGCTTGTGCCCTTCGCGAGAAACGGCCAGCCAGAATCGCCGGTCATTGAGAAGCCGACCCGACCGCCCTCTGGTGTGATGAATGTCGGTCGTCCTGCCTCTGGTCACGGGGCAGGTCGGGTGTTGTTTGAGGAACTTGGTTCTCATCTTGTAGTAGGCCCGGATTTCTGTCAGCCGCTTGAGCGACCTCGGGTTAGGGCGCTTTCTGCGAGTCAAACTCGCGAAACGTCTTGCAGATTTCAATGATGACCCAGCGTAGGAGGAACTCCTGCGCCACCCTGATGTGCTTGCACGTCCGCCTGCTTTTCTCTTTGCGGTATTCATAGTCTGGACAATCGCATCTTCCCCGCCCGTGGTGAAACGCCAAATCAACGACGTATTGACCACGGCCCTTCGAGCTTCGCACAAGGAACATCAGCCTCCCGATGGGGGTGACCTTCATGGGGCCATCGGGTCGGGTGGTGTTTCAAACCGCGTGAACTTCGCATTGAAGAACAGCGGGATGGTTCCAAGGCCGCCGTCCCTTTGCTTTGCAATATACAGCGACGCCTGTTCACCCGACGGGTCCGAGGTGCTGAACGAGCGGGTCAACAATCCAACGGTGTCGGCGTCCTGCTCAATCCCTCCGCAGTCCTTGATGTCGGAAAGCCTTGGCGGTCTGCCCTTGTCTTTCTCTGGTTCCCTGTTCAACTGCGCAAGGGTCACGAGCGCCACATTGCTCTCGATGGCTGCCGACCGTAACGCCTCGCTGACACCGCCAACCTCGTAGGTGCGTTTCTCGTTCTTCTCAAATGGCTTGAGCTTCTGAAGGTAATCCACCAGCACCATCCTGACACCCATTGCCGCGTGTCTTCGGATTTGTGCGCAGGCTTTGGCCGCTGTCATGGCCAAGTCCTCGACGATGTAGAGCGGTGCGTTGGCAATGAGCGCGTTGAACAGCACAATGCGTTTCAAGTCGTCCTCGTGCAGCGTGCCGTGCTTGAAGTCCCGTGCCGGTATGCTGGTGTGCATCGCGCACAGCCTTGTGACAAGTGCCGTGGCCGTCATCTCTGCGCTGAGAATCAGCGTGGGTATCCGCTCAACGAGACATGCCTTGTGCACGAGGCAAAGCCCCATCGACGTTTTGCCATGACTCGTTCGCGCAGCAATCACGAACTGCTCGTTCAACAACCCGCCCGTGAGGTAGTCCAGCCGTGGAAACCCCGTTGGTATTCCGGGTAGCGCACCGTTCAGCTTCATCCGTTCCTCGACCCGTTGGATGAAGTCTTGGGCCAGTTGTTTCCCACCCCTGCCGCCCGTCGAGTCGTCCTTGTCGATGTCCGTCAGGGCTTTCCTAAGCCCCTCGATGTCAACCATGCCTTCGCCAAGAGCTTGTTGAGACGCCCTCACGCACACCTCGGCAAGGAACCTTTTCTTCGCAGCTTCTCTAAGCTGCCTAAGGAACTCGGGCCAATGAGAGGGGCTTGAAGCCGCATCCACAACCTCTTGGTAGTAAGCCATTCCACCCATCGCTTGTTTCTCGTCATTGGTCGCGTTGCCCCAAACTGCTGGCATGGAAGGGTTTGAGGCTCTGTTGTAAAGCCGTTGCATTACGAGAAAGACGACCTGATGCCGTGGGTCGTAGAACCACTTCTCAGTCAGTCCGCTCGCCACCACTTCGGCCATCACCTTCTGGTCCGAGAAGATACACGACAGGATGCCCTGCTCAGGGTCTAATCCGTAGCTCATAGGCATTTCACGATTTGAGCCGCCTCCGCCTTCGTCATCCCTGTCCGCTCGAAGAACGCCTCGTCGGATTCCTCAATCACTGGTTTTGAAGGCGTGACGGTTGCAGGTTGTTTATTAATAACAGCTTCGGGGAAAACACCCAACCAGCCGCGCTCAATGGATAGTTCAACGGTCGCGATTACGGTGCTGAGCGGGTGTCTGGACAGCTTTTCCCACATTCGCTGCTCTGAGATAGGTGTAAGGGGCTTCCTTGCCTGCTTCCTGAACATGATGAAGTCGGACCAAACCTTCCTGAAGGTTGGGTTGTCGAGTGATGGAGGCAGGCTGTTCGGTTTCTTGGTGCATGGTCGTTCGCCGTTCAGGGCATAATCATCCAGAAGCAATTCACCATTTGGCTTATTATTATTAGGAGACTGGAGACTGGAGACTGGAGAGCTATCGTGGGCCATTGGCCCGGCTATTGGCCCATTGATGTCCGGAGGATGGCCCCGGCTATCCTTGGCCCATCGCTTCTTGGCCCCCTTGCGGCCTTTTTCCCTCTGGCTTTCGATGAAGTCAGCCCGTTCATGCCGGACGTTTTCGAGCCGTTCATTCCTCCGCTTGCCGTCTGGCCACACCGGGAACTTGGCAAGCACATCCTCAGTCACTTCTCCACCCGCGACGTTCTTCATCTTCTCAAGCGCGGACGGGATGAAGCCATTACCCCATTGGTAGCAAAGCAGGCGGACGTAAGCGCCGGTTTCGGCCTGAGAGAAGGATGCCGTTCCGCCAATGAAGTCGTCAGCGTAGAACTGGAAGGATGGGGCTTTCACATGACACCTGAGAATCCGCAAAGCAATCCTCGGCGGTGGAAAACGGGTAACACCGCCCGCTTGCGCGAGTAGAAGCCCATTGGCACCGAGGACTGCTTTGCGATTTCTGAGGTTGTCATGTCGGTGTTAAGAGACGGCGGTTTTCCAATCGCCGGTTCGCCTTTCGGTGAACGAGTGGACGTTAATGATTCATGGAGTGCGAGTCAACTACGAAGGCAGGACGACGAGTTTGGGAGCGCCTTCCTTGAACTCGATGACGTCAGCCAGTGCGGTGTTCACCATTACCTTCGCCTCGTGCTCGGTGTGACCCCCGGCTTCGGCCAAGGCAGCCTCCAGTTCACCGAGCATCAGCTTGCAACTGGCATCCACCACGGGGTCACCGAACGCCTCGACCGCGAGTCGGATGGCCGCCGGGTTGTTCTTGATGTTCCTGAGTGTTGACCCTTTGCCGCGTTTCATCCCGACGGAGAGCAGGGTGTCGTCACTGAGGGCCAGCAGCCGTTTCTTGACGGCTTCAAAGACCTTCTCGGCGACCTGATGCTTCTCGTAGACCCTGCGAAGGGCTTCGACGGAAACGACATCGGCCATGATGACGGCCTCCTCGACGGCAATGTCGGCGACATCGACGATTGCCCAAGCCATCGCCTCCCTGCAATACGACTTGGCGGGGCAGTAACGGCACCACTTGCCAGCAAACCGTGGAGCCTCCGGGTCTTGCGAGCGTTCGACGGCGTATTCGATTTCCCACCGGGCCTTGGAGAGCGCGTCGGCGTCAAAGTCGGCGACGTCCAGCTTCGACGTGAGCCGATGATGGGCAACAGCAACACGGATATGGGAGAGGTTGAACTCCTCGGCAACGGCCACCGCCTGCACCTTCAACTGCCAGTTGTATTCGGCCTTGGTGACGGCGAGGAACCCGGTCTTGTGGTCGACCACCAGCCCCTTGTTGTCGCTTTGGAACACGACGTCGCATTGGGCGCTGCCGATTGCCTTGCCGGTCTTGGAGTCATGTATCCAGAACCGTCTCTCCCGCGATTCGTGGACGGAACCGACAAGACCTGACGAGTCATACCACTGACTGCGCGCCTCGCTGGTCAGGGCAGTCAGCCGCTTCGCTATTTCGGCGAGTTCCTTGTCGTCGGGTTCGTAACCACCGGCAAGGGCTTCGGCAACCTCGGTTCCCTCCTGTGCCTCCTTGGATGATTCCGAAGGTAGCCCCTCCACGGCTTGATGGGAGCCGGGACAGTTTGCGACGCGCTCGAAACCGGATGCTGATGGGAGTCCGGCCCGGACATCAGGAGGATTTGATGGCATGTTGGAGTGTTCCGAAGTTACCCACCAGCATCGGAAGGCGCGACGGGCAGACCTGAGCGAGGTCCGCCACGGACGCGACACCGGCATCGGCGGGGAAGTATTTTTCCTTGAGACAGAACGCGAGAAGCTTTTCCTCGGTGATGGAGGCCATCTTGCAGAGGGTCGCCAGTTGGTTGAGCAGTTCCTCCGGTGTGCCTGAGGGGAGGGGCTTTCCAGTGGTTGGAGCAGAAGTCTTGGCGGGAACGGGCGGGAACAGGTCGTCCAGCTTTCCTTCCCCCGTGGTGATGGCGGTTCTCATGCCGGTCAGGGTTTCGAGTTGTTCAAGCCCGACGTCCTCGATGCCCTTCACGCCGAGCGCGAGGTAGATTCGTCTCTCGTCCACGCCCATCTTCTTGAAGTAATCGACGGCTTTCGTTCGCCGTTCCTCAAGCGTGGTCGCGTCCCCGACGGCCACCTGCTTGCATTTGTCGTAGATAGTCTGCACGTAGGCACCGGGGATGACGGAGAAGATGGCGTTGCGCAGGGCCACCGCGCACGCCGCGTTCTCGGTCAGGGTTTGCATGTCCTCATTGAACACCCTTCCATCCTTGTCCGTGATGCGCCGCTTCACCTCGCGCACGATTAGCACATGGGTTTGGAGGTCGTGACAAAACGCCTGAGCGACAACGTGCTTGCCGTCGTTGCTCACCGGGCGCGCACCGGCCCTGATGTTCTGCCATGTCGAGGCGATGATTTCAGCGAGGCGCACGGACTTGCCTTCGATGATTTTCCCCCCTCTTGGGATTTTGTAGAAGCAATCCGCAGCCATCTCCTTGGTCATGGTCGCAAGCTCAAGGGCGGATTGACGGCAAGCGTGCAGATTCCTTGGGAACTTCTTCGCCGTGGCAACGAGCACCTCAATCTGAGCGCGCTCAATCGCCTCGACGTGGCTCAGCGCCATTGGTTCAACAACCACCTCCGCTTGCACGGCGGGTGGTTCATCGGGTTTCTTCTTCATGGTTTGTCTGGTTTGTCCTTCGGTTCTTCAACGGCCTCGTCGACGAGCGACACGAGCCACTCCTCGAACGACATCAGCGACATGGCGGCCTTCGCCTTCGCCTTCGCGTGGGTCATCATGGGGAGGCGTATCTTCACCCACTTCGTTTTTCCCTTGCCCATGTCCAAAAGTGTAACTACAGTTCGGTCGGTGTCAATGGTGTATTCGGTTACAACCAAACACCGTTCGTCTCCTATTGAGCAGCGGCGGTGCCAATGAACTTGCGCGATGGTGGAACTATTGCAAAGTGTCTGAGATGGCGAAGCTGAAGTCATTACGAACAGGGCCGACCGACGCCGAGAAGCGGAAAGCGGAGCGAATGGTCGTCGAGGAGGGGGCGCGGTCCAGCGGCGACTTCAAGACGGCGCTGGTGAATCCAGACCTGAAGCTGAGCGCGGATGAGGGGGCGCTGGCGGTCGCCTACCATGCGTTCCACCAGAAGCATTACGTCCAGATGCACGACCTCATCTGCGGTGTTGTCGGGTTGCAGGTGGTGAAGCTGAAGAAGTTTTGCGACAAGCAACTTGAGATGATTGAGAAGTTCGAGAAATCGGGGAAACCGGACGAGGTGAAGGCGGTGTTGATTGCGGAGGCGAACGACGCCTTCATTCGCGGCACCGAACTCCTGCGCAGGTTCGGTTCCGACGTGAGCAAGAACACGCTAATGAAGGCAGCCCTGCTCCAAAGGCAGAGTGAGATACTGAAGATGAACGGGCGCAGGCAGAAGCCGGGGTTCGGTCGGTGCGACGCCCCCGTCATCGATGCCACGACAAACAAGGCGGTGGAGACTGTTCCGAACGGAGTGAACGGAGTGAATCACGACGCCGCGCATGTCGAGGAGACGTTGGGCGCTGAAATCGGCATCATCGACGCAGCCGTTCAAACCGAGGCGAAGAAGGAGTTGGGGGTATGAGTGCGAGTGGCTGGAAGCCATCGTTGAACCCGACGCAGCAGGCCATCTTCGATTCCACCTGCAAGTTCATCCTGAGCTACGGTGAGCGCGCGTCGGGCAAGACCATCGGGGCGTTGCACAAGATGGTGCGGCACGCCTACGAGAACGAGAACGCGCTGTGCATCATCATCACCGGCGTCAAGCGTCAGGCCGAGGAAGGAGGCGCATGGGACAAGCTCATCCGTAAAATCCTTCCTGATTGGGCGATAGGACTTGGCTTCGACCAAGCGAATCCTGAGAACCAGTTCTTCAGCGACCCGAAAACCAACATCGCGAAGGACACGTTCCTTTGGGTGCGCAACTGGAAGAACGGCTGGAGCCGCATCGTTCTTCTGTCGATGCCTGTCGAGGGGTTTGTCAGTGACCGCGTGAAAGGCATGGAGCCGTCGTTCGTGATGGTGGACGAGGCGCAGACCCTTGAGTCCGACACCTACTTCACGTCCATTGTGCAGCAGATTGGGCGTCGGGAGGGAATCAAGCTCCAGCAAATCATCTACTGCTGCAACCCGGAGGGGAAACGGCACTGGCTCTACAAGCGGTTTTGGGAACGCAGCATTGGCGAGGATGGGAAACCGAAGCCGGAATACGCGCGGTTCCACGTCCCCATCGCGGAGAACCGGCACAACATTCCAGACGATTATTGGAACTCCGTGGTAGAGGCGGTGCGCGGCGACCCTGTCGAGGAGGCGCGGATGGTTCGTGGCGAGTGGGTGGACCGCCCGTCGGGAACGGCAATCTTCAAGGCGTGGTTCATCCCTGAAATCCATGTGAAGGGCGACTCGGCGAAGAACACCGGCCTTTCGGTGATACCGACCAGCCCGGTCATCATTGGTTACGACCCCGGCCCCGTGAACTTTTCGGTCAGCTTCATGCAGATGGTTCCGACCACTGAACGCTCGTTGTGGACGGTGTTCGACGAGGTGAACCTTGTCGGGGAATACATGCCCTACTTCGCCGTGGTGCCGATGATACTCGAACGGATGAAGTATTGGAACGAGCGGTCTGGCGGAAAGCTCAAGTTCGTGCACATCTCGGACGAGGCCGCGTTCAGCCATCAGCGGTCGGACGGGAGCTTCGACGCCCGTGAAATCGAGGAGTTGTCGAAGGGCAGCATACGGCTGATGCCGTGTCCGAAGGGGAAGAACTCAAGGGCCGACCGGGTGAGGCTGATGATTTCACTGTTGCAGCAGGAGTGCTTGGTCGTCTCCGCGCTGTGCGACGGGCACATCGAGATGTTCATGCACCTCGAATCGGAGAGGTCGAAGTCCGACTACGACCCGATGGCCGGGTTCAAGCCCGCGCGCTCGCCGCACATCCACCCGTTCGACTCATGCAGCTATCCGCCGTTTCTCTACAGCGTGCATCCGTCAAGAATCGCGACACGGGCGTCCATGAGCGGCGACAGCTACAAGCCGGAGGTCTACCTGTGCGGAGCCGGATGGATGACACCGAAAGCGTTTGCAACTCCGCGCTTCGCGACCTAAAGATAACCCATGCACGACAAAGCAAACATCATCCACATCAGTTTCGACGGTGCGCCCGAGTTGTTCGAGGCGTTCCAATCCTACAAGGTGGGCGGTCGTTGTTCCGCTAAGGTGGCGTTCCTCGTCACCTCCATCGACAGCAATGGAATCTCCGGTTCCATCGAGGAGGCTGGCCCGCTGCACAATGGCGAACACACGCCTCCCCCGTCGGATGATGTGGGCGCGGTCAAGCTCGAAGGCGGCGACGAAAAGGAGGAGAAGTCGCCAGCGATGATTGTGGTCGGCGGGGCGACCTACTGACGATGAACCCAGCAGAAACCACCGCCGGGGCCGCAGCCGAGGACATCGAGTCGCTGAAGTCGGTCTGGAACGACACGGGGCGTTCGGTAAGGCAGTTGCTCCTCTACGACCATTGGGTGAAGATGGGCGTGCTCAACGGCTGGACGAAGGAGCACGTCGCTGAACTGGCGTTGCGGTGCGAATGCACGCCAGCCGAGTTGCTGTTCGGTGTGGCGGCGGTTCCGGTGGAGAAGGAAGCGTGGACGCAGTCCGGTTTTCTGAAGGGTTCCGTCGCGCTGCACCTGCACCTGTTCTCGCAGTTCCTGTTGAGGCGCACCATGTCGAAGAAGCCGATTGTCCCTTACAACCTCATCATCCAGACGCGCAAAGGCGCGACCATCACATGATTTGTTTCGACGCCATGCGCAGAATGGGCACGACCGACAATCGGTTGGCCGAAGTGTTCACCGCCGTCGCCCCGACCGAGGCCGAGAAGTCGAAGATGACGAAGGAGCAGGTGGAACAGAGGCAGCAGGACGTAAAAACACGGCAGCATTTCGAGGAGAAGATTCGTTCGCGCCTCAACGAGCACATGGCGTTCAGCCTGAAGAACCATCACATCTGGACCGCCGTGGACCTCGCTTGGGATTCACCGCCTGTGAACCGGACGAAGATACCGTTGCTGCTCTATGCACAGGGCAAGCTTCAGTTCGAGCAGGCGGTGACCGACTTGGCGAACATCTCGAACGCGGACAAATACATCAGGAAAGACGGGACCGGCAAGGTGACGGGCATCGAGCTTCCGACCTTCGTTGAAACCGAGGTGAACCTCATCCGCAGCATGGTGACGAGAAGGCTCTCGGCGCAGAGCAACAAATACACGAACCTCTGGCCCTACTTCAAATACGAGCCACGGGGAACCTCCGAGGTCGACCTGCTTCGCTCCGATGCACTGTCGCAACGCGCCGACATCATGGTCGACCAGTTTGGCCTGCGTGCGCATGAGGTGCAGGTCATCAGGGACGTTCTTCTCTACGGTCACTGTCTCGATTTCGTGCGGTCAAGCTGGGAGAAGCTGGAGTCCATCCACGTCGACGAGAACGGCAATCTTGCCTCGTCCATCGAGAAGGAGGGCATTTGCTTCGTGAACCCGCATCCGTCGCGTGTCTTTTGGGACAACGCCTATCCCATTTCCACGCTGAACACGGACACTGGGTCGAGCTACGTCGGGTTTTGGGACGTGGCTCGGTTCGGCGACATCAGGAACAACCCGCTCTACTTCAACAAGGACGTGATTGGTTACGGGATGACGTTGTGGGGCCAGTATTCGGCCTACCGCCCCTACTTCACGAACTACTATTCGGCTTTGAAGCCGCCGCCCTCGAAGACGGAGATTGACGAACCGGCGATGAACGACCGCGTGAACAACGTGGGGTTCTACGGCAGCCTCATGGACGACACGTCAGTCTTCAAGACCGAATACTTCGAGAAAATCATCCCGAAAAACTACGGCATCGGCGACTACCCGCATCCTGTCTGGATGCGGTGCACGTTCGCGTCGGAGAACGCGGTCATCTTCGCCGAGTTCATGCCGTCCTCCCCGTGCTGTTTCTACGCCTACAACGAGAACGAGAACCGGCAGGTGAACATCTCGTTCGCGCACCAGTTGATGCCGTATCAGGACCAGATGACGAACCTCGTGACACAGATGCTGAAGACCGCCGAGGCCGACCTGATGAAGGTTGTCACCATCGACATCGACGTCATCCCTGACAAGCAGCAGCGCGAGAAGATTCAGTCGCAGTTGAAGGGCAAAAGCTGGTCGGCTGAACCCATCATCGTCGAGTTGTCAGGGTCACGGGCGAAGGACAACGGCATCGACATTTCCAAGGCGGTCGTGCTGCACGAGACACGCGCGGCGCAATCCATCACGGCAAGCGTTCAAGCAATGGCGCAGCTAATCTCCTTGGTGGAGCGCATGGAGGCGATGTCACCGAACGAGCAGGGTCAACCCGCGCCTCGGGAAATCAGCGCGACCGAGGCGAACCAGATTGCGCAGACGACGACCTCGGTTTTCTCGTTCATCTCGGACGGCATTGACGCGGGCAGGGAGGCGAAGAAGCGCATCATCTACGAATCGCTCGTGGCGTGCGGCTCGGAGCTTCGTGTCCCTGTGATTGCGCGGTATCCAGAGTCGGTCATCAAGAAGGCCGGGTTCACCGTGGCAGTTGACGAGAACGAAACCTTCTCAGACCCGCTCAGGAAGAAGCGCACCATCATCGGGCTTCCGAGCGCGCTGGTGCATTCGGTCTACTTCTCGTCGAAGGACGGCTCCGAGCGCGGTTCCAACCAGCAGGGGGCCACCGTGCTCACGCAGCTTATGCAGTTCCTGTCGGCGATGCCCGGTGTCATCGAGGCAATGGGCAAGGAGCAGCTATACGCCGTCATCAATGAAATCCTCCGGTCCTCTGGCGCTGCCGTTGACGTGAAGCTCGAACTCGCCCCCGGCGAGAACACGAAGTTCGGCCCTGACGAGAACGAGAAGATGCAGATGTTTATGCAGCAGGTTTCCGAGGCGTTGGCGAAGGAGACGGAAGACACGGCGCAGATGCAGCAGGTCTTGATGCAGATGCAGAAGCGCATCGAGCAGCTTGCGCAGGCACCGAAACCGCCGACCGTCGCCTATGGTTCAGCCCCGCCCGACGTCCAGCGCCAGATTGAGCAGGCGAATGGACTGACGCCATCGGAAATGCCTCCTGACATCAAGCCCGTAGAAGCAGCAGCGTAAGGCCACAACCAGAAGACTAAGATTATGGAAAAGACTTCAGACCTTAAATTCGGAGAAGCAATCGAGGCGTTGAAACGCGGGCGGCGAGTGACCCGCCCCGGCTGGAATGGGCGCGGAATGTATCTGTGGCTTCTCCCAGCCGCAAAGGTAAAGGCTGAATGGTGTCGCGAGCCTCATCTTAAAGCCTTGGCCGAAGCGAACGGCGGCGAGGTTGAAGCCCTTGGCAGCATCCGAATGATGACCGCCGACAAGAAAGTCCTCACAGGATGGCTGGCAAGCCAGACAGATATGCTGGCCGAGGACTGGCAAATCATCAGCGAATAAGCACCCTCAAGAACCAACACCACACACCACACCATGCCCGACCCAATCGACCCATTCGTTTCAAAGCTCGCCGAGAAAGTAGGACTCGTCATCGGCGACCCGTCGTCACGTCCGAAGGTCACACCGGCACCCGAGGATGGCGTCGCGAACCAACTTGCAGTCCCACTCGCAGACCAGATGGCGAGACAGGCTGAAATCGAGGAGGCGCGAAAGAAGAACGAGTCTGCCCCACCTCCTGCTCCGGCTGCACCAGCACCCACACCCGCTGTTCCTCAAGCACAGAAAGCGGTGAAGCTCGCGCCTGCAACACCGCAGTTGTCCATCAAGCAGGCACCGGCCCCTGCCCCGACACCATCACCTTCGCCTGCGGCCACGCCGCCCCCAAACGACCCGAATGAGGGGTTGACGGAAAGCCAGCTTGAGGAACTCAGCCTCGCAAGGTTCGCCGAGACGCACAACCCGGCGAAGTATCCCGGTCACGAGGCGAAGATGCGCGACTACTTCAAGAAACTGAACACGTTCGTCTCCGAGCATCCGCACCTGACACCGGAAGACGCCGACTTCGAGGAGTTTGTGAACACAAACCGACCGAAGTATCAGGAGGGCGACCGTCGCAAGCTTGAACGAGCGCAACTCATCGACGAGGCGAAGCAGCAGGCCGCCAATGACATGCGGGCGACGATGGAGAAGCAGCAGGCTGAACTGCGTGCCGTCAGGACACAGGCATCAAGGGACGCTCAAATCAGCGGGTTCATGGGCAACGTCGGCGCTCAGCAGAACGGCTTCATCCCGAAAGCCCTTGTTGATGCGGTGCAATCTGGAGGGTTCACGCAGGAACTGCTCGACAAGTATCCCGTCGAGGCACCCATTCTGTTTGCGGCGCATCAGGCGGCAACGAACTACGTGAACCTCGTGAACGGCGTGGCCGAGTTCGACGCGCGGAACAGCGACCATGTATGGCTTTTTCAGTTCCTGAAGGAACAGGAGCGTTTGTTCATGCGCGATGGCGGGGCCAGCAAGGTTGTGAACGGAAGGACATTCGCGACACGCGAGGCGATTGCCTCGATGACCGAACAGGAACGCGCGGCGCACTGGACGTTCAGCGACGCACAGGTGCTCGCCATGATTCAAGTGAACGCCCAAAAAGAGGCCGAACACAAGATTCGGACGCTCGAAAAGGGCGGCTATGTGCGGGCGCAAGGCCACCAACCCGCTCCTGCTTCACCGAATCCGCCGAAAGGGACATCCCCGCACGCAGGCATTCAGCCAGCGCCGGGGCCGACAGCTTCTGGCCAGCCAGACGGGGAAATCCAACAATTCTTCAAACGCCTGTATCCGGGTGCTGAGAAGTTCGCCACAGGCTGATTCGATATAAGTCGGTCTTCGGGAAAAAATCTTCAACAATCTGCGCGGTGAAGGTGGTCTGGTTCGTAAGGTGCCGGTAATCTTGGCTCCAACGACAACCCATACTCAACATGGCCTTCCCCAACAACTGCAATCCGCGCGTCGTCAACATCCCGTCATCGGCTGGCTGTTCGCTAACGCGGGCGAACATCATCGGCATGACACCTCAGGCGTTCGAGGACCAAGGCAACAAGGAGGTGGGCATGGACAAGCTCATCACCAACGCGCAGGAGGCGAAGGCGGCGGGTTACATCGAGAACACGCTTGAGATGCTGCTGTTCAGCCGCCTCGCCCCGGTGAAGAACGCGGTGAGCAAGGTGCGGATTCCACCGAATGATTCGGTCATCCTGCCCTACATCTACCGTCGGCAGAAGCGGAACATCAACAGCAACTACTTCGTGCTGACGGACGCGGCGCAGCAATCGGCGGTCGGCGGTCAGGCGTATCGCCTCACGCTGACGATTGGCAACCACGGCGGAACGCTCGCGACGGCGCTGCCGAACGTCCAGAACTACTTCCTCGTCGGCAAGGTGTTGCAGGTCGAATGGGTGGACACCACGACGAACGTGGCCTACGCCGCGCAGTTCACCATCATCAGTTCGGTCGTGAACCCCGGCGACCCGACCAAGGCTGATGTGGTTGGCGAGCCGAACTACTCCTCGGGCGGATGGGGGGCGCTCGGCGCCGCTGGCCGCAAGCCGTGGCAGGGACTCCTCACGCAGAAGGCGGGCACGGTCATCAACCTGACGAACAGCATCAGCGATTACGAGGCGTGGTGCTTCAACGAGGTGGCCGAGAACACGAACAAGCTGCTGACGTTCTGGCTCCAGACCTCGCGCTACACGCACGAATACTCCGACGAATACCTGAAGGCGCTCAACGCGGCGCTCACCTCGGGTTACTTCAAGGAGTTCGCGCAACTGCCTCTGGCCGAGCAGAAGCGCATCAAATACGCGAAGTTCATGCGCGACTGGGTGAACTCGGTGTTCTACGGGCAGCGCATTAACGAGAACCAGACGGTCGAAACCTACACGTCGCTCCCGACGGTGATTGACCCGAACGCGGGCGGTTGCACGCTCGAATACAAGGCCCGCGCGCTTGGTTTCAAGACCATGTTGCAGGACTGCGGGCGGTATCTGGACCACCAAGGCAACCCGCTCAGCGTGGACAACCTCGCTGCGGTCGCCTACCTGATGAAGCGGGCGCGTGAGGCGGACGGCGGCACGGTCGACACCATCGACTTTATGACCGACCGCGACACGGCGGGCAAAATCCTCCAGTTGTTCACCAGCTTCTACAAGGCGAAGTATGGGGTGGACACGGTTCGCTACTACAGCGAGCAGGGCGCGCTCAAGTTCGGCGACCAAGTGGCGATGCCCTACAACCTCTACCAGTTGCCGCCGGACCTCGGCGGGTTCAACCTCGCCATCTTCCATCACCCCTACTTCGACGACAAGCTGTCGGCGTTCCAATCGGGACAGGCGAACCGTGGGCGCACGATGTGGGGCATCGACTGGACGGACGTGCTGCTCGGCATCGCCGGGACATCCTCGGCGCAGAGGCAGACGAACATCTACGACAACCTCTACAACTGTGTCATCAAGCCGAACATCCACCACTACGAGTTGCAATCGCAGACATGGACGGCCATCATCGAAGACCCGAACCGCCACTTCATCATCGACAACTTCAGTTCGGCGTGCCCGAGCCTGACGGTGCCGGGATGCACGGTGTAACCCACGGGCTGACGACACAACAACCAGAACACCATGAAAATCCTCAAAACACTGCCGTTCACGCTCAGTGCTGTCGGTGCCGAAACGAACGCGGGTGTCACCGAAGTCGACCTGTCCTCGGTGACATACCCGGAGGAGTTCATCCTGACGGCGAAGGCGGCTGGCAACGCGACCTCGGTTGGTGCGGCGCGAACCGTGACCGGCGTGTGGTGGTTCAGCGACGAGCCAGTGGCGGTTGGCGATGTTGCCACGCGCTTGGCAGACCGTGCGGCGAACTCCGGTGCGAAAGCACTGACGGACGCGGCGAACGCGGTGGATTTCTTCAAGCTCAGCGGCACGCTCAGGAAGGAAGCCCGCTACCTCTACGTGGCCTACTCGAAGACGGCTCAGGACGCTGGCTCGTCCGTGGCGCTCTCCGTGAATCTCGTGCGCCTGCCGAGCACCGCTCGGGTGCTGTAAGGTTTTCAGTGGGGTGAAGTGTGTGGCGAGGGGCCGGGTGCAGCTTGCGCCCGCCCCTTGTTTGTTGTAAGAGGCAGTCATGCGATACTTCTGCGCGCACAACATCTCGCGTTACATCGCGGGAGTCCTGTTCGAGCCTGCGGGTGCCATTGGCGGCACATTGACAGGCATCTACGCCACGGACGACCCTGTCCTTGGAGCAACCCTCGGAGAATTGGCGAAGAACCCGGCATCGGCTGTGTGGGAGATTGAGGAGGAGGAATACGCAAAAAAAAAGCCGAGGGCGCAAGGCACGGCAAGCTTTCCACCGTCACCGCCCCAATCAATAACGGGAACGGGTGCCCAAGTTGTGGAAGGGGGCCAGTCCCCGCCGCCAGTTGAGCAGGCTCCCGTGCTGAGCGTGGCCGACGCCACGAAGGTCGAGCCGGTCAAGACGGGTCGTGGGAGGAAGAAGTCAACCTAACTGACGACGTGCGATGCCCTACAAGTGGGAACAATTCAGGGCCGAGGTTGGTGCGTTGCTCACCGTGGATTCAAACCGGCTGGGTGGCGGTGATTTCGTTTCGCTCATGGTCAGGCAGGGGTGCATCAACCTCCAGTCGCACATCCAGAAATACCGCCTCAGCAACGAGAGCCTTTTGCTGCCCGGTGATTTCATTCAAGAAGGGAAGGCCGCCCGCGCCGTGCTTCCCGAGGACGCGGTACTGACGGGCATCAGTCTTATCAAGCTGAACGACGACGGTTCCTTCAACCGCTACGACTGCGTCAAGCACGACTGGAAGCTGAGGCACGAGTTGACGTTCGGTTACACGCCGTTGAACGACGGCAACCCGCGTTATGCCATCGACCCGGAGGGATACACGTTCTACATCTACCCGGCCTTGGAGGACGGCATGATGCTGGCCTTGAATTGGAACGGCATCAAGGTGGACTACCGTGACGACGAGGAGGTTCCGTTTGACGAGGGCGCGGTGATGGCGGTGGCTGAGTTTGTGAAGGCGAAGTGCGCCCGCGAGTTTCAGAACGACGTGAACATGCACAACTCCTACTGGACGACCTTCCTGATTCAACGCCGTGAACTGCTGCTGAACGCGCAACAAGCCGCACAAGTATGAGCACCCCAACGTGGCCACCCTCGCCGATTCCGCCTTACACGCGGCCCATCCAGTCGCCCTTGACCGAAACCATCTCGGGCGACGGCACCATCAACCTGAACGTCGACACCACCTACCTCGACAAGACGGCTGGAGGGCCATACACCGTTGTCCTTCCGAACGGGAACCACAGGCGGCAAATCAAGCGCATCTACGTGCCGGGCGGTTCACAGCCGACGACGGCCACGTTCAACGTGACCGGCCTGTTTGTCGGGTTCACTTCACTCCAGTTCACCACCATCGCGACGTCTGCTGTCCTTGAATGGGACGGCGCAAAGTGGCAGTCCATCGGGGGTAACGCCGACACCATTCCTTAACATGAACACACGAACCTCGCTCATCGCAACGCTGTTCGCGGTCATCCTGATTCCGTTTGTGGTTGCCCAGACCCTGCGCGGGCCGGTGACCACCACGACCACGACGCGCAACCTGCTGACGAACAATTCGGTTTCTGAACTGCGCACGTTCTTGGGGGTGGGTGGAACCAATCAGGCGTTCTATGGCATCTCGAACGTCGGCCAGTTTGTGACCTACAACCCAGAGGCGCATCCTTCATCCATCTCCATCGGGCTGTCAAGCAAAGCGGCAAAGTCGAACGCTGTGGCGATTGGATACAACACCCACGCCACGAACTTCATCGAAAGCTTCCTTTATCAAGTAGGGCTGACAGCGGTGGGAAGCCAATCGAGGGCCGGTGGTCCCGGCAACACGGTGGTAGGCTATGGTTCATTCACCTACACGAATCAATACGCAACGGCGGTCGGCATTGGGTCTGTGGCGATGGGAAACTTCAGTGCGGCGTTCGGTGCGAGTGCGGCGGCTGGGCTTAACAACTCGCCGATGATTTCCAACGCGACCGCTATCGGCATCGCTGCATGGTCAACGAACACCGACAGCACGGCAGTCGGCTACTACGCACGGACGACAGGGACGAACCAAGTTATGCTCGGAGGTCAGCCGGGTGGCACAGGCAGTTACGCCGACGTCATCATTCCCGGTCGGGCCATTCTTTCGCAGGCAGGCAGCGGACTAATGGTGAAGGAGGGTGCCAACGCGACCTCGGGCGCTGCGGTGCTTGTCGCTGGAACCGTCACCGTAAACACCACGAAGGTCACGGCGACATCAAGGATTCATCTCACCTCCAACGTGGATGGCGGGACGCCCGGATGGGTGCGCGTCTCGGGGCGCGTGGCCGGAACCAGCTTTACGATTACATCCAGCGACGCGCTGGACACGTCAACGATTGCATGGTTCATCATTGAACCTGCGCCTTAAATGTGGGCACCCGAAGCAAAGCCATCGAGGTTCACCCGAGGAATGGTGGCAAGCTCCTGACGAGCGCGTCGTCGGAGTTGGGAGGTCTTGCGAACTATACGGTCAAGCGCGACTGGCGCAGATACCTCGACCGTGAGATGCGCTCCGAGGGCACCGACCAGTTCAATCCTCGCGGTCTTGCCGTCCCCGGAACCCAATCAGCCCCGCCAGTAAACGGGAAGGCCATCATCGCCATCGCCATGATGAAGCGCGCGGACGGGCGTTCCGCAGTCATCGTGGGGAGCGAGGACAAGCTGTTCCGATTCTCGTTTTACGACAGCCCCTATTACACGCCTGACACCTACTTCGATGTCGGCTACATCGCCGCAGCGGGCGCGGATTGGACGGAGATAGGCTCCGGCTTCTCGACATTGGGCAGACGATGGGAGGTCGTGGATGTCAACGGGACGCTGGTGTTGAACAACGGCTACGACCTGCCCGTGGCCTATCGCATCGACGACGGCTACGTGAAGCCGCTCTACCAGTTGCGTGACAGCGGAATCGCCTACGTCCGTGGCATCTCGACCATCAACGGCGTCTTGCTCTGCTCGAATGTGGCTCAGGTGAAGCCAGCGAACCTGCCCACGTTGCTCGCGCTCAAGGGCATCACGGGAATCACGCGGGCTGGGAACGTGGCGACGGTGACGACTCCAGCGGCCCACGGGCTGGCCACAGGCGACAGGCTGACGGTGAGCGGGGCCGACCAGTTGGCCTACAACGTCACCCGACCGATTACGGTGACATCGTCAACGACGTTCACCTACGCGGTCTACAACAACCCTGCGACCCCGGCAACAGGGGCGCTCCTCCAGTATTCGGACGCCTACCGTCCCTACGTCGACTTGAAGAACCTCGACATCATTTCGTATCGCATGGTGTGGAGCGGGGTGAACGACCCCGAGGACTTCGCGCCATCGGTCAACGGCAACACGGTTGCAGGGACGCACGACCTGACACTGGCCTACCCTGCGAAGTGGATAAAGGCCGGGGACACCATCGTCATTGCGGGCGCAGGATTGAATGGTGGCAACTTGGTCACCTTGGTCGACCTTGTTTACGGCAACGGGACGAAGGTGCTCATCAGGGCGTTTGCGAACAACACCGTGACCGCCCAGCCGGTGAGACTCATCGGAGCATCAGGGTCGGTGTCAGGGTTCGCAGACCTCGGAGACGACGGTTATCCCATCAACAAGTCGCTTCCGATTCGGAACGTGCTCGTGGTTTACAAGGAGAGGAGCATCCTGCTTGGGCAGTTCACGGGTTCGGTCGATGCGCCGTTCCTGTTCGAGCAGGTTTACCAAGGGGAATACACGCCGCAGTATGCGAACGCGGTGATTCTTGTCGATGGCATCTACCACGTTTATCCGGGCGAGCGGGCGTTCTTCAGGTTCGACCTCGTGAACCGGCAACCAAGGGAACTCGACATCGGCACTGAAAGCGAACGGTTGTTCTACAAGAACATCAAGCCATCGACGGAGAAGCTGTTGTTCGCAGCCGACAACGCCGTGACGCGCGAAATCTTCCTCGCGTTCAAGTCGTCCTCCATCGACCGCGCCATTCGTTACGATTACAGGTTCGGAACCACCTCGACCACCTCGCAGGGAATGACCGCTGCCGCGATGGTGGAGCGGCCTTCTGCAACCTTGGTTCCCGAGAACCCGGAGGAATGGTTCCTGATGGGGACGGAGGACGGGAGGGTTCTTCGGTATGGATTGTCTGCGGCTGAGGAACTGCCGGTGGTCGTCTCCCAATCAGGAACGAACGTGAGCAGCATTGCGGCGGTGTTCCTTCAGGAGCATGTCGGGCGAAGCATCCTGTGGCCGGACGGAACGGTTGCGAAGATAACCGGGTTCACGTCGGCGAACGTGGTCGTCGTTGACACGAACGAGACAAGGGCGTCATCGTCCGCAGTCATAATCCCTTCGGTGTGGAGCAGGGACGGGCAGGATTACGATTCGACGCTTCAATCATGCCTCGAAGGATTCGGGAACGCCTTCGACGAGAAGAAGCTGGAACGCTACGTGGTCCTTCTTTCAAGCAGGCCGCAGAAACCGACCGTAACGGTGGACCTGCTTGGCAGCGTGAACCCCACCGACACGCCGACGGTGCTTGGGACCAGAACATGGACGAACCCGCAGACATCGAACATGGTCGCCACCAGTTTTCTGAGGAATTATCTGGCTGATAGAATCAGGGTTTCGGGGAAGAACAACCCGTGCGAAATCACGGGCAGAATCTTTTCGGTCATCGGATACGATGACGACAGCCTCAGCCGAACATGATTGAAAAGCCCGTCAAGACCACGCCGATTGTCGCCGAGGAATGGCCCGAGCTTCCGAGCGACCTGCTTGTCGGGTTCGCGTTCAAGGAAGGGCAGCAGGCGAAGCTGGCCGCGTGGTGGTTCGACGTGCAGCAACAGTTGAACAACAGGTTCAAGGAACTCGACGAGCGCATCAAGAAGCTTGAGAACCCGTGATTGACCTGCAACCGAATCGAATGTAAACAACGCCATGCCGCTTACGGTTCCACCGCTGACCTACCGACTGGTAAAAGGTTCGCCGCTCACCTTTGACGAGGGCGACGCCAACCTTGGCATCCTCAGGGACTTCTGCAACGCGCTGGCGGCGGTGCTGGATACGTCGTTGAACCCGGATGGAACACTGAAGCCGGGGGCCATCACCGACCGTTCGGTGACGCAACCGAAACTCGCGTTCGGGTTCAACATGGTCGGGCCGGATGTCGGCGGCTCTGCCAACAACTACGCTCTCGACGTGCAGCCCTACCCTGCCGCGTATGCGATGGGGATGGTGTTCTATTTCATTGCGGCGAACGACAACACCGGGGCGAGCACGTTCAAGCTGAAGAAGTCGGCTGCGGTGGGTGATTTCCTTGCAGCGAAAAGCATCGTCAAGCTGAACAACGCGCCGCTCGACCCCGGCGACATCAAGGCGAACCAAGCGTGCTGCGTCATCTACGATTCGGTCCTCGACAAGTTCAAGCTGCTCGCTGCCGTGAACTTGGTCGGCGTGCAAGCCAACATCCCGAGCTTCAGGGTGTTCAACGGCGGGTTCGAGTATTCGGCAGGCGGCATTCCTGACCGTTGGACAAGGACGACCCTAGCCGGTGGTGGCACGGGGGCGACTGACACCGCGCAATCGGCTGAGGGTGCGCAAAGCTGGAAGTGCGTCTCGCTCGGCGGTGCAGGTGTGGGTGGATGCGAGCTTCAGTGCAACGATTTCCTGCCATGCGACGCCTTGGAAGTCATCCTGCTTTCGTGGTGGATGCGGATTTCGACGGCGACGATGCACAACAGGGTTGAACTGCTCTGGTTCGACAAGGACAAGGTCGCATCCGGGACAAAGACCATCTTCGATGTCAACGCGGGCAACATCACGAACACTTGGACACCGTATCAGGCAGGGGCGAGGGCACCTGCGACGGCGAAGTTCTTCAAAATCAAGATAACGGGCGGCGTGTTGAACGGCGCTGAGGGCACGGCTTACTTCGATGATATTCGGGTGGTTCCAACACATGTCATGCGGCGCAGGGTCGAGTTCAACACGGCGGCGACGCACACTTGGAAATGCCCTGCTGGTGCTGCGATGGCCCGTGTCGTCTTGATTGGAGGAGGAGGAGGAGGCGGTGGCGGGAGCGGTGCAGAAAACCCGAACGGCGGCGCGGGCGGTGGTGGCGGTGGTGAGATGTCAGACTCTTACGTCCCTGTCACTGTGGGAACGACCTATACGATTGTCGTGGGGGCGGGTGGTGCTGTCAGTGACGGAGGCACTGACGGCAATCCCGGCGCTGATTCAACATTTGATGCCGGTGGTGCGCTCGAACGCAGGGCGAAAGGTGGTGGCGGGGGCCGTAGAGGTGTGGTCGGTGGAGTAGGTGCCGGAGGCACGGGCGGGACGGGCGGGACGGGCGACATCCTGAATGACGGCCTTGCCGGTTCTCCCGGCGACACGGGCAACGGTGCAAACGGGCGCGGTGGCCGTGGTGCAGACTCGATGGATGGAGAAGCAGGCGGAGCCGGTGGTATCGACTTAGGCGCTGCTTCCGTGGCTGGACTGCCTTACGGTTCCGGTGGTGGCGGTGCCGCGCGCATGGAGGTGTTCGCCTCAGGAGGGTTTTCGGCGGGTCGTGGGTCAGCAGGCGCGAGGGGCCGGTGTTACATTGAACTGTTCTAACGAACATGGAACAACCACTCATCAAGGTCGAACGCTCAACCGATTGGGAATACTTCGATTCGGTGTTCAAGAAGCCGGAGATGTTTTCCAAGGTCGCCGATGACAGGGCCGACATCACCAAGCCATCGCTTCGGTCTTTCCTTGCCTCCAGCGCGAACGTGGGATTGCGTGTTTACATGAGCGAGCAACCCGTCGGTTTCTTCCTTTTCGTGAATCGTGGTTTCGGTGTCTACGAGGTTCACACCTGCCTTGAGAAACCATGCCGTGGAAAGGAAGCCATCATCGCTGGCGGGGCCGGGTGCGATTTCATGTTCACAAGAACGGATTGTGTGCGGCTCGTCAGCCTGTGCCCGCACGACAACATGCCGTCCAAGCTGTTCGCCAACGCAGTCGGGTTCAAGGAGGATTGGATTGTCGCGAAGGGGATGCTCAGGAACGGAGCATGGATACCCTCGACGATGGTTTCCTTCACGGTGTCTGAATGGGTGCGCCTTGCCGAGCAACGATTCCGGCCCGGTGGCAAGAGTTTTCACGACGCCCTGTTTCAGGCCGCCCCGCAGGACAAGCACGAGGACGATGCGACCCATGACGGAATGGTGGGAGTGGTTCTTTTGATGGCGATGAGCGGCCACGCCGACAAGGGACAGAGGCTTTACAACGAATGGGCTTCAATGGCGGGTTACCAACCGATTGAAGTCATGGGCGAGATAGGGTCGATAAAGGTGGTGAACATCAGGTCGATGCTGATTGGTCTGACACAGGACGGGCAGGTGCACGTCCTCGCACAACCGGAAAGGAGGGAGCCATGCCAGTCGGTGCCATTATAGGTGGGGCTGCGCTTGGAGTAGGCGGGGGTGTGCTTTCCGGCGTGTCGCAGGCCAGCGCCCAAAGGAGGGCGAATGCCGCGAACCGCGCCATCGCCGCCGAGAATCAGGCGGCGCAGGAGAGGTTGTGGCGTTTGAGTCGTGGTGAGGACGTGACGAAGCTTGGAACCGACAAGGACAGGTTCTCAAACGTCATGCTGCCGTTCTACGCTCGAGACGCTGAAGGCAGGATGATTGAGCCTGAGTTGATGCGTGAGGCGCTCATTGCCCGCAACATCGGCATCGAGGAAACACCGGAAGCGCAGGCCGCGAAATACTTTGCCATCCGCGACAGGCTATCCCCATTTCAGGCCGATGCGGAGGCGGCTGCATTGTCCATCCTCGGGCCGGGCTACGAGGGCGAGAAGCTGCGGTTCCTTGCGCCGGTCGAGAAGGCGATGGAGGACGTGACCGAAAGCCGCGTGTCCGCCGCTCAGGAGGCGATTGAGCGGAACCTTGGCATCATCAAGGCCAACCAGATGCGGAAAGGATTCTCCGGTGACAGCCTTGCCGACAGCCGTGTGAGGGGAGACGCGCTGCTACAAATGCTTCGTGAAGCTGGGATGGAGCGTTCGCTGACGAGGCTGAACATCGAGAAGAACCGGGCCGATGTCAGGAACCGGGCGCACGACCTTCGAGTCGCCAACCTGAACCTGCCGATGAACGTGGCGCGAAGCGCGGCAGGCTTCGTAACCCTGCCGAACATGCTCGCACAGGAGGACATCAACCGCAGGAACCAGAACCTGAACTGGTTCAGGATGGGGCCGTCACAACCCGGCTTCACCCCGATGCCGCCAGTCGGCCCAATCACGGGAACAGGTGAGATACTCGGAAACGCGATGTCGAGCGCAGGGTCGGCCTTGGGCAGTTTCGGTGCGGCGAAATACGCTGCACAGCAGCAGGGATTACAGACCGAACGTCTGATGAAGCTACAGCACAACAACGACATGGCGCTGCAACGGTCATGGTGGCAGCATGTGCGTGGTGATGGTGGCGGGATTCTTGGCCCCAGCTACTACAACGGTCCAACGGATTAGACTCTATGCCCAACCCTTTTGACGCCGCGTTCAGACCCATCCTTGAGGTGTCCGAGGACATCCGAAGGCGTGCCGGTCAGGAGGCGCAGATGCGGCTTGCTCTGGCTCAGCAACGGTCTGCTGGCGAGATGGAGGCGATGAAGGAAGCCAGCCGCAGGATGTTCGCGAGAGAGCAGACGGATGCCGCTCAGCAGCACGACTACGCCATGCAGAACGCGAGGTTTATGCATGAGGTTAAAATGCAGACGGCGAAGGAGAATGAGGCTGCACTCGCATTTCGGCGTGAAAAAGAAGCAAAGACAGAATCTGAGTGGCTGGACCAAGCCTCCAAGTTGCGCGACAAGGCACTGGAGCACGGGGTTGATGTCTCATTCTTCATGCGTGAGAACGGCGTGGTCAACTTCGTGGATATAGTCAAGAGTCCGGCGCTGCACGCACAACTGCTCTCACAAATCAACCGGGCGCAGGCCAATTCCTACATCAACTTCGTGGAGATGCAGGAGAAGGACGAGCGGGCGGCTGAACAGCAAATCAACCGCATGGTCGGGTCGATGCAGTTGACCCAAGCAAGGGAGCGCGTCAAGGACTTTGCCAACAGCAGCGCCGCAATGCAGCTTGGGCGCGACCACACAGCATTGGAGGGCATCAGAAAGGCGTTGCTCGAAGAATCGGTAAGCCCGAAGGCAACGACAGATTCCCTTGCGACGATTCTCAATCAGTTCGTTTCTTCCGCCATCAAGAGTCCGACCGGAATCACCGGGCGTCTCGATGAGAAGAAGTCGAACACGATTCTACAGGGATTGACGGCTGTTCTCGATGAGTTCAACAACCGCGCAGCGACCGAGAAGGGCGGCTCATCGGCGTCACTGGTGCAGAAGGCTTACTTCAGGGAATACTTCGACCGGACCCAAAGCAGGCTCCGGTGGTATAGGGAGGTTGGTGAGAAGCAGTTCAACACAATGAGCAACGAGGCTCGCATCATCGCTCTTGAATACATGAATCGCAAGAGTGGTGGCGCAGGAGGTGGCGCGGCGGGCGATGGCGCGGGCCGGGTCGACCCCACCCTGTTCCCGATACCGCAAGTCCCGCAAGTCCCGCAAGTCCCGCAGAAAGGCGAAGGCGGCACCAAACCTCCGGGCACCGAGCCGCCGCCAGTCACAACGACACAGCCTGATTTAACACAGGGGGAGATTATAAAGGCAATGGGGTTTCCAGCGGGTGAGTTTGACTGGCAAATTCTACCGCTCCGTAAGATGAGGGGTGAAGGTCTTGGAGTTGTAGATGAGGTGGTAAAGAATCAACTCGGGCCGATGGCTGGCATCTCGAGCATCGGGCCACGGGATTGGAGGTGGGCATATTTTGACGCCAGCAAGCCAAGGTTTCAGCATCCATTCAGACAGCGGACTGATGAGCCTTTGACACACAAGCAGGAGATGGAACTCTGGGAGCGCACATTAAAAAGCTTCATACAAAATGAAGCTCAGAGAAGCGGCGCGTCGGGTGATGTTGTAACACCAGCTATCCCGCTCAAGTTTGAAGGCGGCCCTCGTAGTGACGCCGGTTCGCCTGTCAACGGACTGAACCCTGAATCGGCACAACGCGCCATGCAGTCGTTCGGCACCGTTGACTTCAACTTCTCACCCGAAGAAGGCCAGAAGATGAGGGAACTCGCCACGCGCGACGGCATGAGTCCGTTGCTCATCCAGCAGACGATTGACGCCGCCAGCCAAGGTGATGTTGATGCGCTCAGGATGATTTACACGTATCGAGACAAGGTGAGGGGTGGACAGTTCTTCCTGCACAACATTTAACACGCCGTGCCCGACACGCTTCAGATGCCCGGTGCCGCTGCGACTGGGGAGAGTCCCATCGACATCCTCCTGCGACAGCATCGCGCCCGTTACCCGAATGACACCCGCACTGACAACGACATCATTCAGGCGATGGGAGACGCCGCCTCTCCTGACGAGCTTAGGACTGCGGAACCGTCATTCTTGACGCGTTACAACGCCCTGAAGACGGGCGAGTCGCCTGCTGTGAAGCGAGCCAGAGAGCTTGCTGAATCATTCGTCCCGAGCAGCGGTGTCATCGCCGAGGGTGTCAAGGGCATCAAGGCTGGCACCTACAGTCTCGGGTCGACCATCGCCTCTTTCGGTCAGTTGGCGAGTGCGGTCGCTGACTTCGAGGGTGGGCAGAAGTTCTTCGGTGAGCTGGCGCACAAGGCCGAGGCACAGGCGACGAGGGAAGACCTGCGGCCAGCCGTTCCAAGCTACAGGGACGTTGATTCAGCTTCCTCGCTTGCCAAGTATCTCGCTTCACAAGCGGGCCAAGTGTTCCCGTCCATTGTTGAGTCCACAGCCACGGGCGTAGCAGGGGCGTTGATAAGTACAGGCGCAGCAGGGCCGGAAGCTGCGCCGGTAGGGTTTATCGGTGGCTTCCTTGGCAAGTCGGCGGTCAAGAGCCTCTTGAAGAAGGCAGTCGCCAAGGAGATTGGACACGGGCTGACCGACGCTGCTCAAGCCGTGGTTAAGAAAGAACTGACCGACGCACTTGAGGGGCGGATTGGAGCGGCGGCCCTGTCACCCATAAGCAGGAGCCTGCTGACTCAGGAGATAAACGCGACAAAGGGCTTGTGGGCTTCCCGAGGCGTGGTGATGGCGAACTCGGCGGCGCTTGGGCAGGGCGAGGTCTACCAGAACCTCATGGCCAACCCGGACATCCCGGAATCGGACAGGTTGTTCTACGCCCTGACCTACGGTCTGGCCGTCGGCTCTCTGGACATGCTGCCAAACAACGTCCAGAACCTTGTATCAGCCAAGGCGCTTGCCCTGAAGTTTCCGGGGTTGGGCCAGAAACAAGCGAAGCATTATCTTGTTCGCGTCATTCAAGACGCGGCGGATAGCATCCCTTCGGAGGCAATCACGGAAGGGTTGCAGGAGGTCATCAACATCGCTGCCGAGGCGCACGCTGCGAAGAAGGAAATCGTGTGGACGCGCGACAACGTGGACAGGGTCATCAACAGCGCGATTGGTGGCGCTGCGGGTGTCGGCATCAGTTCCCCGTTCTCGGCCTTGGTTCACAGGAAGCCACCGCCCACACGGAAAGCGCCCAAAACGGAGGACACTGGAACCGAACCACCGGCGACCGAGGAACCGCCACCTGCTGGCGCTCCTGCTGGCCCCGCGACCCCACCTGCTGGCGCTCCTGCTGGAACCGCAACGCCGCCTGCCGGAACACCTGCTGCCAGCGGAGCGGTGACACCTACACCGACACCGGAGGCTGATACCGGGATTCGGTTCAACGGCGAGCTTGTCCTTGATGGGGACACGGTTCTGACACAGGACAATTTCGAGCAATACTATGGAGGCAAGGCGGCCATTCTTGGCGGGCTGATTTACACCGTGGACGAGGCGGGCAAGCGCAGCGACCAGCCTGTCCTTGCGGTCCAGTTCAACGAGGATGGAACACAGTCACTGGACGCGAACGGTCGTTGGAAGGTCAAGAAGGTGTTCGGCAAGTTCACCGAGGACGAGGCTGCGGCGCACATCTGGAACGGGTCCGACGTGGACGAGCGGAAGCAGTTGATTGGGGACGCGCCCGACATCCACCGGCCATTCGCCGACCTGAAGCCTGAGGAACAGAAGAAGGTCAAGGAAGGCGCAATCGGTTTGCTGAATAAAATCCAGCCTGTCCCCGAGGCTGCGAAGCCAGCCGAAGAACCGGCTGAGCCTGAGCCAGCACCGGCCATCACGCGGAAGGTTCCAACACTGGTCGACGACAAGGGTGTCGCCATCACGATTGGCCAGCAGACCACGGGACGCAGGAAGCTGAACAACGAGATGGTGCGCGAAAACGTCACCGTCACGGACATCATCAGCCCGGAGCTTGTCGAGGCAGTCCCCGAAGGGTCAAAGAGCGCGTACCAATACCATCCGTCCGACCTTGGTGTGGGTGGCCTGAAGGTTTCGGAGAAAGAGGAAACCGTAGCGGCCCCACCGAAGCCCAAGGCTGTGGCTCCTACTCCTACTCCTGCACCTGCACCGAAGGTCGCGCAGAAGACAGAAAAGGTGACGGCACCTGCAAAGGAGGCTGTGAAGGAGCCTGCCAAGAAGGTGGCGCAACCGAAGAAGAAGCCTTCCGAGGCGAGCAACGCCAAGCTGGTGAGCCGCATCACGTCCGAAGTAAAGACCAAGCTCGGCCTTACCGAACGGCAGCTTGGAAGCCTTGCCACCCTCGTCGAGGAAGAATCAGCCGGTGAAGGCGACTTGCACGCCATTCAAGTCGAGGAAAAGAAGCGGGCCGCCTACGAACTGTTGAAGGCTGAATCGGACAAGCTGGACGACGACCTCGTTGCGCAGGTCAAGGCGACGAACAAATACTTCGCCAGCAAGGGAACCGGGATGCTGTCAGCCGAGGGCATCCACGGGAAGTATCGTGGACGCATCTCGGAGAAACGGGCGCAGAGGATTTGGGAACGGGTCAAGGCGGATGCCGACAAGGAGGCCGCCGCACAGCCAGCACCCGCCACGGCCCCACCGCCGGTGGCCATCGACCCGGAACTCAGGAGCATCCTGTCGCGTTACATCATCCTTCCCCACACCACGCTGGACGGGTTGATTAGTCTCCTGTCTGCCACGGCTTCCTCTCAATGGATACAGGCGCATCTTCCGCAAATCGAGGCGTTTCACAGGGAACGGGTCATTGAACTGGCTGAGAAGGACAAGGAAGTCGGCTCTGGCATCCTTGAGTATCCCGACCTCACGGCGAAGTATTGGCCGCTCATCAAGGAGAACGAAGCGTTGCTGGCCGAGGCCAAGAAGCGCAAGAAGGACGCCGAGCAGAAGGCATGGGAGGAATCGAAGGACATCCATGCGGTGTCACGCGGCATCCTGAAGAAGGCGTTCCATCTGGACGACGACCAAGCGGAGGCGGCTGTCGCACTGGCCAAGGCGATGGGCATACCGCTCAACAGGCTGGCCATCGCAGCGCCAAGCGCGGAGATACCGAAGGACTTCGATGGCGGCGGAATCCTGCTTCAGCTTGAAGGGTTGCACGCATCCTATGCCGACATTCTAAACCAGAAGAATCCTCAGGAGCGAAGGCTTCTGGTTAAGTTCATTGGCAACGGTCAGGGCACTGCGTCATTCGGCTGGGGCATCTACATTGCCCAATCACCCGCCGTCGCAAAGCAATATCAGGACGAGATGTCAGACAGACTGCCACTGTCTGGCGCAAGCGTGGTGGACAAGAACAACCGGCCTCTAACGGAGGATGTGCTACTAAATCACCATGTGGCCAATCGGCTATGGAGTGCGATTCAGCAGCGCAGAGATGTTAGCGAGGATGGACCCGTAACGCTTGAGGACGTCATCTTTGCTCGTAAGGGACTGGATATAGCCATAGACGTCAAAAAACACAGGGAAGCAGCCGGGTTTCCATCATCACCCGTAGACACAGAGTTAGAAGACGCGCTGGCTCAGGTGCGGGATATTCTGTATGAACTAGAGCGAAACCCTGAGGCACTAAAGGAGCGCGGCATACAGTGGAAATGGCAGAAGACCCCAATCTACAAGGTGTCAGTGGACGCCAACGTGGATGAGTTGCTCGATTGGGATGCACCGCTTGGTGAACAACCCGATGTCGTAAAGAAGGCCATCGATGCGTTAGGGGTGGCACCGGACGATGACGTGTCTAAAGAGTTGAATGCGAATGGGGGGTTCGCATACAACTATCTGGTCGGATACGGCCCCGAAACGCACTACAACAAGCGCGTGGCGTCCAAAGCGTTGCGTGCACACGGTGTCAAGGGTATCCGCTACAAGGACCAGTTCAGCCGCGTCACACCTCCAGAACAGCATCAGGAGGACGGCGGCTTATGGCGCGTATCAGGGGGGTCACTTGGCTTGCAACTGTTTGCTACGCGCGACGAAGCACAAGCGCACTATGACCGGATTAAAAAGGATGCGACTTACAACTACGTCATCTTCGACGATAAGCTCATCCACATCGTAGGGGTGAATGGCCGCGACCTGTCCCCTGTCGAGGTTCTTCACTACGAGTCGGGCGGAATAGCGGGTCAGGAGCCGACCGCAAGCACGTTCTTCCAAGGCTCCCGTCTCGGGGCGAAGGCGATGGTGGCTATCGCCGCAGATGGTCGTGCCATTATCTGGGGTTTCAAGAACGCGGACTTCAGTTCGTTCGTGCACGAGATGGCGCACGTCGCACGATTGAACCTGCTAAACCGTAATGTCCCCGCCGAGCACCGCAGCGGCATCACGGACGGGGACATCAAGACCGTGGAGGATTGGGCCGGTGCCAAGGATGGCGTGTGGAGCGAGGCTGCCGAGGAGAAGTTCGCCCGTGGGTTCGAGCGGTTCCTCTATGACGGCGGGGCTGAGAACGCCACGTTGAAGAAGGTCTTCGCGGCCATCAAGAAGTGGATGAACGACATCTACAAGACCATTTCAGGCAGCGCCATTGACATTGAGATTACGCCCGAGGTCAGGGCTGTGATGGCGAAGCTGGTGACGCGCGGACTGGCTCCTGCCCCGACCAAGAAGCTAGAGCCAGCCACTGAAGCGAAGAAAGCCGCACCCGAGGAAGAAGCCGAGGAAGTGAAGGCAGGCAAGAAGAAGGTCGCCGACAGGTTGACAAGGGTGAGTCGCGCGAAGGAAAAGAGTGACGAAGCCAAGAAGTCGAAGGACACAGAACGCATCAAGGAGGCCAACAAGGAGTTGGACGCCGAGCTAAGGGCTTTGGCCGCCGAGACTCAGGCGCTCAAGAACACGAAGGTCGAGGACGCCACGAAGAAACAGGCGGCGCGCATCAAGGAATCCAAGGCGGAACTCGCCTCCGCCCTCAAGAAGGTCGAGGAACTCAGGGCGGAGTGGAAGAAGAACCCGACCGAAACCAACCGCAAGAAGCTGCTCTCGGCGGTGGACGCAATGGCAAAGGCGACAGCGGCCCACAGGAAGCTTGTCGAGCCGAAGCAGGAAGCTGCTCCAAAGCCAAAGGAGACGAAGGAAAAGCCCGTCAAGGAAGAAGCGGTGATAGACATGGGCGCGGTGATGGCGGTGCTGACACCGACCGAACCAGTTGCTCCGGTAACCCCGACGGCATCAACGCCCGAACTCGACGCTCTGTTTGCAAAGGCCACCGAACAGGTGGTCGCAGAGGACGCCAAGGCGCGTGAAGGCAAGACCGAGGCTGTTGTCGCTCTTTCGGTTGTTCCAGACGACGCCATCCCTGTGACTCAAGTGGTGGAGCAGCAACCCAAGCCTGCCCCATCTCCTGCGAAACCCGCTGACGCCGTCCCTCAGGCTGAACCCGCCAAGAAGGAAGACGCAGGCCGAGTTGTGGACAAGGTCATCAAGACGGAACACGGAACCGTGGTGGTGGGGATGGTGGATGCCACCGACGTTGAGGCTCTCGAAGCCAAGGCGGACGAGGCGATGATTGATGCGGCAGGCGAGCGTGTCCGCAAGTTGTTCGAGGAAGCTGCAAAGCAAGAAGCAGAGCAAGAAGCCGCTGCCAAGGCTGCTGGTGACGACCCGATTGAAGCCGCGTTGAAGCGGATGCTTGCCAACGCAGAGGCAAGGTCGAAGGCGAACAGGGCAAGGCTGTTCAGCTTCATTGAACCCATTTCCGGTGTGGTGACGTGGGCGATGATAAGAGCGGTCGAGGACGCGATGCCGCACGCTATAAGGGCCGGAATCGTTGCGTATCAGGCTGCCAAGGGAACCGCGAACGCCATCAAGGATTTCGTCACGACCTATCGCAAGGTGATGCTGGAATGGCTTGGGAAAGCCGACCTCGACAATGACGAACTGGCAAGCGCAGGTGATGTCGTGGACTGGATGGCACTCGAAGCCGTGAAAGAGATTGAGCAATCGGGGACGAGGAAGCTGCGGATTCAACAGGCGGTGTTCTCAGAGTTCGCTCAAGGCGGCAGGCAGCGCGAGTTCGTGAACATCTTCAAGACCATCAGGAAGCAAATCAAGGATGTGCAACCGGATGAAGTGGCCCCGGCCTACTTCGCAGCCTTTGAAAACTGGATGTTCTCGTTGAACGGGGCTGAACTGGTCGAGTTGCTCAAGAAGCACCGGCTGTTCGCACCGGAGGGCAAACCTTACTTCCTGAGAACCGAAGTGAATGAGAACTTCTTCGGCGCGCTCAACCGCGACCAAGCCGCCTTCGGTTACATCAGGGACGAGATACTTCAGTATCTCAAGGAGAACTACCCGAACTCCTACGACAAGTTCTTCCAAGCGTGGTCGGCGATGCGCGAGAAGATTGGGCGCAGGGTGCGCAAGGTGGTCGAGGCGCACAAGACCGGGCACGAACTCCTGACACCCGAGGACATCGACTTCGACAACACGGTGCTGATTGCCGAGAAGGTGAAGCCGGGCATCAAGCTGACCAAGGGTGCCGTCGAACGCTTGGTGACGCCGGATGAGGTCAAGCACAGGGTGGATTCCATCATCAAGGAATACGGTATCTTTGAAGGGGCGAAGGCGGTCCTCGAAAAGCGAGTGGCTGGCATCGAGGAAACGCTGAAGCTCATCAAGGAACTTGAGGACGAACTCAGGACCAAGGGTTCGGATGAACGTCCCGGCCCGAACCTGCCCACCCTGAGCGAACGCATCGCCGTCGCCCGAAATTACTTGAAGGCGCAGGAAGCGGACCTGAACCAAGACTTGGCGAACGAGGTTGACAAGCACATCGTCCCGGCCTTCTACGAAATCAGCCCGGACGAACTCGCCAACGTCCCAAGGTTGATGGACACCTTCGCCAGCGAAGGCAGGACGTCGGCTGGCACGGAGGGCGACATCCACCTTGAGCACGAGTCAAAGAAGGTCGTCTACCTGCTCGACAAGCAGACTGGCAAGGTCATTGGCGGGTCGTTCCTGAGACGGTTCACCAAGGGAGGGGCGTTCGAGGACTGGATGATTTGGCCTGAGAACGCCAAGAACAGGAAATCAAAGTGGAACAGGAGACTGCCTGAGATTCTTGCGGAGAGGATGGAGAACGGCGAGTTGCGCTACGTGCCGATTGCATCGGCCCGGTTCAAATACCGAATCAGGAAGTATTACAGCATTTACGACTCGGTCGAACAGTTCGAGAAGGAGTTCGCTGAACCGGCCCGTGACATGCAGGCAACCACGCGGTCGCGCTACTCCGTTCTTGAGGAAGCGCAGCGCGCATTGATGATGGAACAGCGGCAGGAGCAGATGGGGGAGGAAGAAGCGGTATCCATCGAAGCGACGGCTGAGGAAGAAGCCCAAGCCGAGGAACCGGGGAGCACTCCCGAGTCGCTCATCATCGAGGCCAAGACCGCCCCAAGGGAGGACTTGGTTGAGGACGCGCACGACAACGCCCGAAGAAGGGTTGAGGAAATCGGTTCAACCCTGTGGGACACCGTGCAATGGTGGGCCGAGAAGGGCGAACTGACGTGGAAGATATTCGACGCGGCATGGGAGGACACCTTCGAGCGCAAGGTCCAAGCATTGAGACAGACCAAGAAGGAAAGGAACGCGACGAGGGAGAGGTTGCTGAACAGGTTTGTGAACGATTACGCGGCCCTGCTAAAGACCGTGGCTGCGGAACATCGGGTCATGGGCAGGCACGAGATGTCGGACTGGCTGGTCAAGAGCGGCATGCCCATCTCCAGCATCCCTCAGGACCACAAGGCGTTCCTCCAGTTGTTCCTGAAACGGTTTGTCTACGACGTGGCCAAGGCTTACGACGGGCAGGGCAAGACCGACTTCGTGCGTGGGCTGAGCCGCAGGGTGATGGCGACGGCGACCTACGATTCCGTATTGCGACAACTCGGCAAGGACATCGAACTGCTACAGCCGAGCATCGCCGACCTAGTGCGCGTGGCTGGAATGACACGCCAGACGCTGCCGCATCCGTCGACATACTCTGCCATCCTTCGACGGTTCTCAAAGGAACTTTACGCAGCAAGCGGTGCTTTGCTGTCATTCCCGGCGCTGACACCGGAGCAGTTCAAGGCGTTCACCAATCTGGCCATCAACCTGATGCGGAAAGGGGCGCAAGACATCAAGACGGTCGGGAAGGCATTGTTTGAGCACGCCGCCACACTGGGCCAGCAGGTGTTCACGGCTCTTGTGCATGCGCTCGAACAGGTTTACAATACGGCGGCGGCCATTCTTAGACACGTTCACAAGCAAGCGCCGCAACAGGTCAACATCAGCGGGATAAGCCATGAAGCCGACGTCAAAAGAGTCACGCAAGCGGTCATCGCGTCGACCCAATGGGCCACGCAAGTCTCTGATGGAGGAGCTTCGGGAGGACTGGCCGCCGGGAGCACCGATACCACCGATACCGGCGGAGGTAAGCAAACTGGAGTTTCTGGAACGGCTGGCACTGGCGGGACATCCGGGGGCGGAAGCGTTTCTGGAGGAACAAAGCCGAAAGAACCCACTAAGCCCCCTGTTCGTAAAGGCGTAGACCCGCGCACCATCGAGGCGGAGAAGAAATACGGGAAGCGCCCGCCATTGATTTGGCCCGGTGAGAAGCTCCTTCCGACCGGCATCCCGTCCTTCCTGCGGTCAACGGATTATCCCATCCTGACCCCGCACCAAAGGGTGGCGGTCAACTACGCGCTGCACAGGTTCCTGACATTGAGGCTGAGGGCGTTCATGCTGGCTGACGGGACAGGGGTTGGAAAGACCATGACCGAACTGGTCGTGGCGAACGAGATTGCCAAGAGGACGGGCAAGAAGGTTCTCATTGTCACCCCGTCTCCGCCCATCATCAGGAGCCGGTTCCTCGTCGACATGAAGCGGCTCGGCATCGACCTGACGAACTTCGAGTTCAGCACCTACGATTGGGTTCGTAGAGGGGCTGAGACGGGAGCACTACCGGAATCATCGTCCAGTAGTATTCCGAACGCCTCGATTGGCGACGGTGACTACGGTGTCGTGGTATTCGACGAGGTTCACAACATGAAGAACCTCGGCAGCGGCAAAACACTTGCCGCTTTGGACGTCAAGGCTGACCACGAGTTGCTGGCCTCGGCTACCCCGTTCGACAAACCGGGAGGGGCGGTTGTCATCCTTGCCAAGCTGGAAGAAAAGACCATCGAACAGATGGAAGGCGAGCTTGGCATGATTCGCGAGGAGGAGGAGGACGCGGAGGGGAAAATCACCATCAAGCACAGGCCGGACACCAGTGCTGGCTACGACCAAGACCGCATCGATTCCATCATCGCCGTGAAGCGGGATGGTGTCGCAAGGAACAGCGGCTTCATCCGCAGGTTCTTCCCGGTGTTTTCGGTCAACCCCGACCAGCCCATTCGCAAGCAGATGATTGGGTTGAGCGACCGACTTCAAAAGGAACAGGAAGCCATCATGGAGTATTGGGAGGCAAGGATGGCCGAGGCCAAAGGGCCATACCGTGGGCGGTTGAAGGCCATGATGCTTGGTGAGCTTGCCCGGTGGGTGGAACCGACCAAGGCTGGTGAGGTTATCAAGCTGGCGCTGAACGACATCAGGCAGGGCAAGAAGGTGGTCATCTTCGCGGATGGCATCAATGACACGCGAATCAAGGGGCTGCGTGGCAGGAAGTTCAAGGGTTTCATCAACACCCTGACCGGGATGCTCGATGACGTCATGGTCACGGATGCAAAGGGTGTTCGCAGGAAGCCGAAGTGGGTGGGCATCTTCGGCAGGCACAACAAGGAAAAGAGCATGGATGCGTTCCAGAACGGGGACGCTGACATCGTGATTGCCACGGCAAGGTCGGGTGGCGTTGGAATCGACCTAGACGACCAGATTGGTCATGCGCCGCGCATGGTCTATATCGTGACGGCGGACTACGCCGGTGACGTGTTCGACCAAGTGCTTGGGCGGGTCAGCCGCATGATGACGAAGTCGCCCGTGGACATCAGGCTCATCTTCTCGAACGACGCCGTAGCAGACAGGCATCACGAAGGGGTGTTGAACAGGAAGTTCAGGACGCTGAACGCCATGCAGCACGGCACCGAACTTGATGCCACAGACCTTACAGCGTCCGAGGAAGCCGGGCAGTCTGGAACAATAGACGAGGTTGCCTCGATACCGGAAGGCGTGACCGTAACAGCCCTGCCGAATGGCAAGTTCCTGCTGACCGACGCGGTTGCGGGAACGATTGAAGGGAACACGGATGCTGCCGAGGGCATCATCGAGGGGTCGCGCGGTGATGAGCGGTTGCGCAGGCATTACGGTGGGGCGTTTGACTTCGAGGTTGTGACCGAACCCGAGCTTGGATGGGTGGTCAACCAGCCCGCGCTGGATTACCTGAAGGACAAGCTGGCCCCGTTGTTCGAGCAGGAGGACGACACCGGCACAAGGATACCCTCGGTTGCGACCCCGGTTGCTCCGCGCAGGCTCACACCGCAGCAGGAACACGAGCAGCTTGGCCGCGAACTGAACCAAGACGCGGCTGCGCCTTCTGCGATGTTGTCCGAGGACGGGATGCGCGTGGAGATGGCATCGGCACCGAACGATTCTGTCTTGGCCACGGTGTTCAACAGCACAAAGGCCACCCGGATTGCCGAACAGGGCGGGGCGCTCATCAACGGGCTGATGACGACCTACGCCATCACTCAGGACGTCAGAAGCGGTAAGTTCACAACCACGATGACGCGCGGTGGTGTGCGGTTCGAGACGTTGCGGGACGTGACCTACGAGGAAGCCAAGGCTTACGCGGCGCAGGTGATGAAGGCGGAGGCTGACAACGCCTCGGCTGCAACGGATTTCAAGGCCGCGCTCGTCACGGCGTTCGGTGAGGCCGTTGCCAAGGATGGAACCATTGACACCAAGGCTACGATGGGGGTGCTGGCGAGGCACCTGACGAAGCCGAGGCGAAACGAGACAGCCAGACAAAAGCGCATCAGGCAGGCGCAACGCGTCGTGGCCATCTTGCTGGAGCGTGTGCTACCTGAAGGGCTTAGGGTTGTGCTGGATGACGCGAGAGTGAAGATGGTTGAAGGGTTTGGTGCCTCTCACGGCGACTACGACCTCATCACGGGCGACATCGCTCTCTTTACTCGCGTCATTGTCACCGACTCACGAAACAGAAATACGATGCTGTCGGTGCCACTGGATGAGGTAGCGGACATCCTTATCCACGAGGCTGTGCATGCTGCCAGTTCTAGGCTCATCTACCGATACAATTCGATGCGCGAGACACTGTCGCGTGCGGAGTTGGCGGCCATGCACAAGTTAGAGGAGCTTTGGGAGGAAGCAGTATACAAGTTCCGGGAGGAAGCAGGGACCAAAGCGAAACTGCCTTACGGACTTACCAACCTTCACGAGTTCCTTGCCCTTGTCCTTGACCCAAGCCAAGCCGAATACGCATTTGGCAACTCGGGCTACCATGAGGCTATCGAATCTGCCGCAAACAAGCTCGGGTATAGAGGGCCGGAGCGGTTCATTCTGCTTGGTCGGCTGATGCAGTCCATCACAGGCTTCATGCACCGTGTCATCGAGGCTGTGAAGAACCTCATCCTGTCGCAGGTCAGGCGGGATGTTGCGCATGACCTGATAGACCGCCATCATGTGAGTGAACGTGAACTCGGAGATGCACTTGAATACCTTCTAGGCACCTCGATGCGCGTGTTGAACGTCTACAACGCCAAACGCGAGGAATCGTTCTTTGAGGATATAAGACGTAAGCAGACACCATACCGGGCAGAGAGAACTGGAGAGGACGTCTACGGTTCTACTCGGCACGCTTCCGTCGAACCCCAATCGCGGCGGTGGAATCAGGACGTGCGCATCGGTGGCTATCCAATAACCATGCAATTCGAGCTAGTGCAGGAAGGCGAATGGTCGTTCCGGTGGAGCGTAAGTGCAGGTGAGTTTGAGCAGCACGGCGCGCGGCCAAGTCGCATGTCTGCCATGCAAGCGATGGACACGGCCAGAATCGCTATTCACGAACAGGTGTCAGCCAAGGCCGTGGATGGCATCGCCACCAAGCTGAGAAAGGAAGTGTTCCCGAACGCAACCAATAAGGACGGCACACTAAGTGCGCATGCTGTGATGGAGCGATTGGTTACCATTCTCAACGCTGACATGGAAAGGGGGGCAGCCAAGGAAACCGAGACACGACGCGCTGAGGCTGTCGTCGCTCGGGCGCTTGTCAGGCTGTTGAAACACGACGACGTCCCTATAACCCTCAATACACACATGGACCCGGTTTGGATGGGGACTTACAACAATTCCACCAGCGGAATCACCCTCTACCTCCAGTCATTCCGTCTAGCTCGTGCTGTAACGAACCTAGACCCGGACGACCTGCTGGATGTCTACACCATTCAGACACTGATACACGAGTGCATCCACGCCGTCTCATCGAGGCTGATTCACAGATACAACGTCGCTCCAGAGACACTGAGCGCCGATGAGCGGTCTGCAATGGAACGGTTACAACAACTCTACGACGAGGCGCTTTTATCGTTCAGGCAGGGTGTTCTTGGTGAGCTTGCACAGGAGGACGTCGTTCTTCCTTACGAACTCACCAACCTTCACGAGTTCGTGGCATTCCTTTTCGACCCGCGCAGGTTCAGTGTGAGCGACCCGACATCCAACACATCGACAGGCGCAACATTGGATGCTGCGCGCAAGATACTGAAGGACAAGGGAGCGACTGTTGCAGAGAGGCGGTCTGCGCTGGCGACCATCCTTCAGAATATCAACGGCTTCCTTCAAAGGGTTATTGAGGCTTTGGTGGGGTTGATGGAGGCCAGCTATAAGGCTGAGCTAAAAGACAGGCCCGACCTCAAGCGGGTTCTCCCGTCAGCCAATGAGGTAGCAGAAGCCACGCGCTACATCATGGCGACGGCATCGGATGTGTTGCAGGTGGTCGACGCTAAGAAAGAGAAGTTCATGGTGGAAACGATGCCTGTGCTGTCAAGGCTTGGGTCGCAGACTCATGCAATGCCAGCGGCTCCAAGGACACCGACCGTAAGCAGGACCACGGCGGTCGAGATGATTGCCGCGCAGAACAACACGCTGCTCGACGCCGTGACCGCCGTGTCCACCGACCCCGAGGTCTTGGCGGTCTACAACGGCGACATGGCCAAGCGCAAGAAGAAGGCGACCCCACTCGACCATGTGCTGAGCCTGCTCAACATGGACGACCCGCGCGAGATGAACAAGGCTCTGGCCGAGCAGCGGGAGTCCACCGGCGACCCTGTGAAGTTCGACCCTGAGAAGCGTCTGGACGGGTTCAGGTCGAAGGCTGCCCGTGACAAGACCATCGGTGAGGCGGCGAGGGCCATGCAGAAGACGGCTGGCAAACTGGCTGGCCTGATGACTGAAACCATGTCGGACATCATCAGGACAGGAAAGGTGTTGGTGAAGGCCGAGGATGAGTTTGCAGCCGAGCAAGCCCATTACGCCGACTGGCTGTATGCGGCTGCGAACGCTGTCAGCGCCATGAAGCGCGAGATTCGCAGGATGTTCAGCCAGCTTGAAGGGAGGACGAAGCGCGAGTCGCTGGTGATGCAGGTGATGAAGGTGCTCGACCCGTCGGCCACACTCAAGAAATACGGTGACACCTTCCATGACCTGTTCGGCAAGGACAGCGGGCTGAACCCGGACGGCCTGTTCGAGGTTCTTGAGCAACTGGCGCTCGACCCGACCATCGACTTCACGGCTTCACCGGCAGACATCATCGCGGCGCTCAAGGCGGACCCTGCCTATGCCGAACTGGTGGATGGCAGCCTGCGTTCGGTCGCCATGACCGCCTCCATCATCGCCTTCGCCAAGACGCACATGCGGACGATGGCGGCGATTGAGTTGCGCAAACATCAGGACGGGGCGGCTCGTGTGGACATCGCGAAGTCCGTCGCTGACGCTGACAGGGACGTTTACAGGGGTGACAAGCGGGCGCTGGTGTCGTCGGTGGGCGACCTCAAGAGGACTGCAACCATCGCTGAACGCTACCGTAACGCCCATCTGAAGGCCAAGGTTGACCTGCGGAACGCACGTCGCGCGCACGAACGGCTCCAGAGCAGGCTGAAGATGGGGCAGGCGGCACTGAAGGTTCTCAACACGCACGTCAGCAGGTTGAACGCTGGCCTGTCGTTGAGCGCCGACTTCGAGTTCTTGGACAAGGCGACCGTCGTTGTTCCGCCTTCGCCTGATGCGACCCGTGAACAGCTTGTGTCCGAGGGCAGCAGGAAGACGCTGCGGCTCAGCAACAAGGGCACCGTGACCAACCCGGACGAGGTCGAAGGGTGGCTCCTGTCGATGAAGGAGTTCATGCTGGCAAGGGAGGAACGGGCTGCATCAGGGGACGAGGGCGCACTGGACTCGGACTACGAATACATCAAGCGTCAGTTCAGGATTCTGGCCGACAACCACCATATCAGGGTGAACGTGGCGGCGTCGGAGAAGCTGATGATGGAGCTTGGGTTCGCCCCGGTCTGGAAGAAGATTGCCGATGCGTTCGGGACAGGAATCGCGCGGGCCATCATGGTGATGGGGCACAAGTTCCAGACGCTGGACTACGAGTTCAGGAACACTCACGAGCGTTACGGTCGCAGGATATTCGACTTGGAGAACCATGTCTTGGCCTTGATGCCGGAATGGGTGAGCGACAAGCGGGCCTTCCTGCGGGAGCACATGCTCGACCCGGTCAGGAACGCGCTGCAATACAACTACGACCTTGAGGAAAAGTATGCCGACAACCCTTCTGCGTTGACCTCGGCCATCTGGAACAGGGTGATGAAGATGCTGATGGACAACGAGGGCACGAAGCACATCGTGTCAGCCGACCCCGAGGCATGGCGTTCGGCGCTCAAAGACCTCGTTGACATGCAGTCCGAGTTCATGGATTGGGCGATGGACAAGGTTGAGCGCAGCGGGATAGGGGTTGAGGATGAATCCCTGAAAGTGTTCAACCCTGCGACCGGCAAATACGAGACGGCCATCCGCAGGCATATACCGAAGGGTTCCTACACCTTCCCGCAAACGCTGCACCGAAGGTTCAAGATGATGGTCAGGACGCTGCGCGACATCGGCTGGTCGGACATGAACTTCGACGATGCTGACCAGCTTTACGAAAATGACAGGGCCGCCCTTGAAGCCTTGGTGAACAAGTTCTACGGCGGCACCTACAAGGACACGGTGCTGACGTTGTTCCTCAGGCCGTTGATGGAAATGCCACGGGAAAGCGCGTTCGAGGTATTCAAGGTGGGTGGCGACCCGGCGCTGAGGGAGGCCGAGGCGATGGAGGAATCGGGTGGTGACCGTGTCAAATACCGAAGGCTCCTTCAATCGAAGCGTGACAAGGACACGTTGAGCTATAGGGCGGACCCTTACCTTGTTCGCAAGGCGTTCGACGAGTCTGGCGGGAACGTCATCGCCTTTGCGGAGAACCTCCACGAGTTGACGGGGAGCGGCAAGAGCAGGGCCGAATACGTGGCCTACGTCCTGAACCGGCTCGGCTACTACTACAAGCATGCCGACCACATCCTGAAAGAGGCGGAAGGGGACGCGGCGAATGATGTCACAGGGATTGAGAATATGTCCCCTGACGCCTTCATCAACCCGAGGGTCATCGAAGACCTGCCCGGTGAATGGTTCAGCTACTACAACTTCGACCAAAGGGTGGCCGCGCAGGTGGCGAGAAGGATTGCGGCGCAGACGGCGTTCGGTCGTGGGCAAAGGACGCTGGCCAACGCTTGGCGCGACCTCACCGAAGAAGTGCAGTCCGGCATCGACGCGCTGGACAACGCCCGACGTGAGGTAGACAAGGAGGCTGCCGGTGAAGTCCTTTCCGCCTCAGAACACGAAGCGCGTGTTCGCGCTAAGCTTGGAGACGTGCGTTACAAGACCCTTGTGAAGTGGGAGAAACGGTTCGGTATCCTTGATGAGTCCAAGCACAGCCTGTCTGACTACTTCCGGCGTGACAATCACCCTGAACACCTGACACGGGGCTTGTTCATGTTCTCCAGCACCTTGGCGGGCATGATGGTGAACCAGATTGGGTCAGCCATCGCTCAGTTGGGTGCGCTGGTTGACCTGTCGTTCCGTTGGGGGGCAGGAAGTGATGTGTTGAAGGCTGTGGGCGGCACGGTGCCCGAAGCCGGGGTAGAGATAGCCCATTCGCTGGTTCAAGCCATCGGGTTGCAATGGCAGAACGAGTCCGAGGAACAAAAGCTTTGGGAGGAACTCAAGCTGACCGACCCGGCTGCCGTCAAGAAGCTGACCGACGTGCGTTACCCGCTTGAAGGGGAGCAGCGTTCGGCTCAGGTGTTCCGTGGGATTCAGGACGTGCTCGGGTTCGCTGTGGGCAAGGCTGGCGGGGAGGCCAAGCACACCCTCATCAGACCCTTTGCCCCGTTCAGCTTCTCGGCGATTGTGGCGAACAAGGTGCTCACGTTCAGGACATGGAAGCTGGCCAAGGTCTACATCAACAGGGCGATGGAGGTTCTTGACGGCGACCCTGACGCCGAGATAACCGGCGAGACGATGGGCTACACCGGCCTGAGGAAGGATTCCTTCATGCGGTTCGACGCTGACATGAAGAATTGGGGGCTGGACCTCAAGACGATTGCAAAGGACGCCATCGAACGGCGGGAGCGGGGCGACACCAACCAACTGACCAACAAGACGGCCATCGCCATTCACGCCATGATGATGAGCGAGGTATCGTCCGAGAACAACATCAGCACGATGCCGCTGGCGGCGTTCAACAACTCCATCATCCGGTTCTCCAGCCCGCTCCTTGGCTGGTCGTGGAGGCGCATGGTTGCAATACCGGGCCTCCGGCTCAACACCGAGGGTCGAAACAGCATGAAGGCCGCGCTAGGGGGCATAGCGGGGCTTGGAATCACCTTCTTCGGCGGCTTGTTCCTGTCTGCGGCGGTGGATTCGTATTACGAGAAGCTGCTCAGGAGGCGCAGGAACGTGCGCTTGCTTGGCGGTGAGAACCCGGTGGCTGCCGCGTTCGAGAACGTCAACCGCATCGGCACATTCGGGTTGTTCGGTGACGCCATCAATACGGTGGTGAACACGGGACAGGGCGGCGACAATCGTGGGGTGTCCGTGGACAGCCGCATCATCGGCGTGAACTCGCTGCTGAGCCTGTTCAAGGCCGGGCAATCGTTCTTCATCCAAGGTGACGCCGACTATGCAGGGGTCATCCGGCCTCTGGCCCAAGCTGCGGGTGGCGGTGGTGCCCTGCAATACATCCAGATGGTGAACAACTTGGCGGACTTGGACAATGCCGAGTCCCGGTTCATCCAGCGGTTGAACGCGCGGAACTGGCTGAGAATCACAGGCCGTGACTTGAAGATGGACGTGCGCCAGTCAACGGGTGGTTATTCGGTGCCGACCAAGGTGACGCCGTGGCTTGGTAGGATGGAGCTTGCCACCTATGGCAATGACCCCGGCGAGTTCTCGGACGCCTACCAAGGGGCCATCGAAGCCGCCCGAGAAGCCGGTCACGACGACCCGCGCGATTACGTCCAGAGGGCGTTCAGCGCAAGGCACCCGTTGCGGACGGTGTTCAGGACGGCCCCGAGCGAGGGTGAATACCGACGGCTGCTCTCGGCCATGTCCACTGACGGGGCCGACACCGTAAGTGATGCTGTCAGGGTGTTCAATCACTTCGGGCTGTCCATCGGCATCAAGCCGTTCACAGGCACCAGCAAGAGCAGGTCTACCGGAATGGCTCCACCGCTCAACTCACGGAACCTCATTGACGCCGCCGTCGGGATGGGCAGGACATCCGACAGGGCGTTCGCGTTCTGATGACCTACCCGCCTTCACCGTATCCACCCTATCACCGGGCGGTGAACGAGCCTCCCTACAGGCTGACCGGGGCTTCGGCTTACACCAATGGTGTGGTCGTCAACGGAGAGAAGAATGATGACTTCAGGGTGGACAACGACCTGCTCATCGTCGATGTCCAGTCCGATGATGAGTCAAGGGTCGTCACGGAGGTCACATCGGATAAACCGCCGCCCGGCCCTGTCATCATCACGGTCGTTCCGCCAGATGAACCTCCGGCCCCATCGTCACCATGTTCTGCTGGTGCTGCGAACACCTTCGCAACAGGCGGGAATGTAAAGCCCATCACCATGACCGACCCGCCGCAGGAAGTGAAGAACGGGGTCGAGGTAGACGTGTCGGCTGCGTTCCCGAACCTGTCCTCATTCGGATACTCGAAGGTATCCCTTGTGTTCGAGTTTGTGGCTGCTCCATTGCCCAGCCGGTTCTATTTCCGTGGGTTCAAGCTGGTCAGGAATGGAACGCGGGTTCCAAGCAGCATCGCCGTTCATGGCCTGAGCACCATCAATCCGGTTGGGTTCGTCCACCAGACCATCGTGAACGTGCTTGGCGAGATAGGCGGAACCCTTGTGCCGTTCTGCATCTACATCGGGAACTCGGTTCCGACGCAGCCGGTCATCTACACGGTGGACTTCGGCGTCGCCATTGTCCGGTGCGATGGAACCCTGCTCTTTTCGGTGACGACCAACATCCCTGTCGACAAGATGACCGTGTTCAAGTGGATGTTCGGTGTCGGCGCTTCCGGGGTTTGGGGTCGTAGCCTCGTTGAACTCGATGCAAGGATTGCTTCGGTAGGTGACGGGATGAACTTGGCCGAGGTTGACATGAGCGATGCGCCGGGGGACATCTACGTCCGGTTCTCCGCCATCCCACCGAACCCAATCGGGGGAGGGCTGAACGGGTTGAACGTGACCCTTTACATCGAAAGCTCGGTGACCTCGCCGAGGACAACTACCAAGCTGAACATGGTTCAGTTCTGACCTATGGCCGGACTCATTCCAGTCTCCATCCGTTCGCAGGCAGGGCCGTGCGTCGACCCTGTTGGCACGGAGGAACTCATGCGCAGGACAGCCGAGCGCAATGCGTTCGTTGGCACGACGGCGTTCCCTTGGGCGGGGCCACCCTCCATCGGCTGGGCCGCCCGGTTCCATGACGGCGCTGGCCCCGGCATCGCCCCGCAGGATGGGTTCTACGCAATCGCAGGAGTCAACACGGCGAGGAAGGTGCCGGACGGCTACTACAACACGCCCCTGCTGAACTCCTTGGCCAATTACATCGACGGCTACAAGAACGACTTCGCGCGATTGGGTTCACTGGATGGTCTTCTTGTTGAGGTTCAGGGCGGACTCGGGCTGCTTGATGGGGACTCGCTGTTCACTGACATCACCCTTCCGCCTTTGGGCCAGATTCCGACCGCCTCTCCGTTGCAGGACAACTACGACGAAGCCTACAAGCTGGCGGTCAACCCGGTGGCTCCTGTAACTCTGGATGCCACAGTCACCAAATATGCCCAGCAATTCAGCGGGGTTGGTTACTTCACGACGGCAGTTGAGCTTGAGTATTCGGTGGGTGGAATCGGCGCGCTTACTTTGAGGCCCAACGCCGAATGGGGAGAGGACGTGAAGTGGCCGACCTTTCAGGAGCGGGTGTTCATCTACGAGGACAGCAACGACCAGATAGGAACGCTGGTGACCGAGCTTACGGTGGGGTGCATTCGTGACGTCATCCCCGGAGGATACCAGAACCCGGTCTTGACTGGTGGTTACTACAGGCTGCTGGCGTTCGCTTCCACTCCTGTCTCATTGGTTCCTGAGAAGAAGTATTGGCTTGTTGTTGAACGGGCGAGCACGGACTTCGACCTGAAATGCGGCACCAAGGACGACCCGCTTACCAATGTCACGGTTGGCATCACCCGCAGATACACGATGGGGGGCTGGGTTGACCAGCCGGACACAAAGCGCATGAGGTTCCGCATCCTGACAGGGATATTCAGGAAGTTCGTCCGGCAATGCAAAGACTACCTGTGCAGGTTGAGGCACTCCCCGACATTGGTTCAGGCTCCAACGCCTTCGATGTGGGCCATTGATGGTGGCGGTTTTTCGCTTACCACTGAGACATCAGGCAGGAACTACGGAGCCAGTGGAACATCATGCGGTGAGGCAAGGGGTGTCGTGTTCGCTGGTGAACCGACTCCAGACGGGCTTGCGGCAGCTTCCGAGGAGACAGGAGCCTTTGACGACCCATTGCAATTCTACGCCATCTACGGAGCCACGGAGGGAGTATTGAGGGCTGCGTGGGCACCGAACTTCCAGTTCTACGGCAGGGTCGCGGTGGTGTGGACAAGGATTGTGGTTGTTCAGGCTACAGTGGCTGCGGGTGGCGCAGGCCACAGCGTCGGGCAGGAATACGACTTGGAGGATAATGGCGGGCCGCTTTCCACCAAGGCGAGGTTCAGGGTGGACGCGGTGGCTGGAGGGGTGGTGACTGCGATTTCGATACTGAGCGAGGGGGCTTACACGGTAGGCGGGTTGCCGGGGGTGGTGACCGTTGGTGGTGACATCGACCTTAACCTGACCTACGGCATCAACGCCATCCTCGTCGATGGAGGGGAAGGCTACGAGGGCACACCTACCATCAGCATTGCCCCACCACCGGCTGGGGTTCCGGCGGCTGCTTCACTGGTCATGTCGGCTGCCGATGGCAGCGGGGGAAAGTCAATCGCCAGCGTCAACACGACAAACAATGGGTCGGGTTACTTCCTGAACGTCGGTGCGACTGTGTCGGGTGGGATTGCCGCTTCGGTGGCTGCTGGAATTGCGAAGCCGAACAACTACAAGTTCGCACCTTGGCTGACGCAGGCTGACATGGCGGGTGGTGATACCGATGTTCTCCCTGCAAGGTTGAGCCTGCCGGTGAAGCTGTTTATGAACGTCGTCGGGCAGGCTTCTCCTGCCGGGTTCATCAAGCAGGCCGGTGCACCGTTCGGGCCGCAGGAGAGCGGGTCCGACCACTGGCATTACATCGGGGCTGGCAACACAGCGTCGGATTTCACCAGCCAGAAGTTCGGAAACAAGTTCAACGTGGCGTTCGAGGGGCCATGCCCGACGGTTAAGGACACCACAACGACAGGCTCATGGAGCATCACTCTGGCGTGTGGCATCGTAGATAAGGGCGGGGCGTATCGTTACGGTTAGCATGGTGGTGCCGTGGATGTGGTAAAACTGCGACCACCGACGCAGCCAAGGAGTGGCGTCCCTATGTCGAGAACGCATCCAGAGGAATGACGAAACCTGCTGGATTCCCTAACCCGCTCTCACGGCTTACGGGGCTTGGCGCGGCGTAGTTAAACCGCGCCAGCAAATCATCCTACTCCTTCCCGTAGAGAACGTCAAAAACGGCGGGGTGCATTCCCGACTTCAGCATTTCCTCGCGCGTAACACGGGTCAACGGCTCGTGCCTTTTTCTTGGCGCGTGGTTGTAGCCATCGGTGGTCTTGGTGCTTGAGTGACCCACCCGTTCCGCAACCAGTTCCATCGCCATCCCGTCCAAGACCAGCTTGGTGACGTAGGCATGGCGGATGGAATGGAAGCTGACATGAGGCTTCCAGACGTGCGCCTTCTTCAACAGGTGGGTGAACGCGGTCGACAATCCCGCCCTGCGCCTGACATCGAGAACCTGTTCACGCTGTTCCGGGAACAGGAACCCGGTCGAGGCCATGCTGCGAATCAGGTTCGCTGTGGTGGCGCAGATTGGGACCGAGACGCGCTTGTCACGCTTGTCCGTCCACACGTTCAGCACATCACAGCCCGACTCGCTCTTTCCAAGGCAGGCCGCCTCAAGCTGGCAGATGTCGCTCAGCCTCAGTCCTGTCTCGATGCCAATGCGAATGGCAGCGTCCCAAAAGGCTGGCAGGTCTGGCAGTTTCAGCAGCTTGTGCATGGCCTCGTCAGACAGTGGCAGGCGTTCGACCGTCTCGCGCTGCTCGTGCGTCATCAGCCTGATGTTCACCTTCACCAGTGAGGCAAGGTTCGGGATGCCATACTTGCCGAAGCAGAACTTCCCGTAACTCCGCAACGCAGCCAGAACGACGCTGCGCGTCCCGCTCTTGGTTGGCTTGCCATCCTTGCCCCTGACCGAAATCTGCCCGTCATTGACGAAGTTGTAGTAATCCTCCAGCGTCAGGTCGATGGGCAGCTTGGTTCCAATCACCGTCCCGTTTGCATCCTTCGACGCCATCCAGTTCGTTACGATGCGCCTGTAATCGTCGCACGTCCTGACCGACAGCGTCATGCTCAGGAACGCATGGAACTCTGGGAATACCTCGTTGTTCGTTTTGCCGTCATGTCCGCTCATGTTGTTGGACTCACCGATTTCAACCACTTCGCGAGCATAGGCTCGTAGGTGGATTTCCAATCCTTGTGCCGCCGCAGGTATCGGAAGTTGCACCCCGGCGACTCAAGGTAGTTGACCGCCCGTTTCCATTCACTGAACTTCGCAAAGTCCACCCCGCACCCGGTCAGGAACCGCCTCATGGTTCCAAGTGGAACCGTGTTCCAGTCCAGCGACCACGACAACGCATCGACCGTGTGCATTTCAAGGCCGGATGCCTGCGCTATCCCGCTCATGGACATCGGCCTTCCTCCCTGTCTGGCCAGAAGCCTAACCAGTATCGGGGGCAGTTTGTCCGCCCTTTCCCAAAACGTCATCTTGCTCATTTGCAATCCTCCACCACGTCGGTCACGACCAGTTCGAGAACCTTGGCGTCATGCCGTCTGCACCAGACTTGCATCGTGTTGTCCTTGGTGAACCCTGCCTCAAGCTGCGACCATTCCTTCGGTGACACGCCCGCTGGTATCTCGGCCATGCACATCCTGCAATGAATGAACTGCTCGATGGCGCAGCAGTTGATGGTGTCGGTAGATTTTGCCATAGGTCAGACCTTGGGCACCTTCGGATGGTGCAGGTTCCAGAACTCGCGCCGCTCCTTGGCACCTTGACGTGCGAGCCGGTAGATGACTGCGCGCCAGCACGGGCCGCACTTGAACCCTCGGAAGTCATTCAGAGGCTGCATGGTGTTGCAAAACAGGCACCGGCCCCGACCATCAACGATGGACGCCATGAACTCGGCGCGCCTGCCCACAGTGCGACCAAAGAACCCGCGCGGTCGCAGAAGTGAATAGATTCTCACCACGCTCACACCGTGTTGCTTCGCCAGTTGCGGCCCCGTCCTGCCGTTCAGCCCGTTCTTGGTGACATCCTCGATGAGAGCCAATGACTTGGCAGACAAAGGACGGCCTCTCCCGCCGCCACGCCTGTTCGTTCGTGCGATGCCATGCAGCTTGTAAAGATGTCTGGCGTATTGGCGTGTGGTTCCGAGGGCGTCCCCGACCTGTTTAAGTGTCCAGTTCTCCTTGGCCCCATGCTCAAGGATTGACAGGCGTTCGGTCGTGAGAGGCACAGGCCCGTGGCCAGTTCCAAGCGGACGACCAGTCGGTCTGGTCTGATAACCCGCATCCCTGCACAGCAGGAACGCCGTGGTGACGCGCGGCAAACCGATGCGCTTTGCGACCTCCCTCAAGGTAAGGCCGTCAGGCAACTCCAGAATCGCCTTTATCCTGCGCCGCCGCTCGGCGCGCTGTTCCTCTCTCGTGGTGATTGGTGGTGGTGGTGTTCCATTTACGGTATCGATTGTGGTGTCATTCATAGTGCGTGTTGTGTCCTACTGTCTGCGTAGCTACTGCTATGCCATCTTTGTCCTGCCGTCAACTGGACACAACACAACAAGTGCGTATCCTAGCTGATTGAATACGCCTGTGACCATGTTGTGCATGGTTGCATCGTATCCGTGAGTGCAGGTCAGCGTCTTTGCGTTCTTGTCCACGGTGTAGATGGAGCCGGTTTTCGGTATGGCCCAAGTTCCGCCGTCCTTCAGCATGGCGAGCAGGTTCCTGCTCCATTGCAGGTCGTGCGGTGTTGGTTTGTAGGGTTCCATTGGTGGTTTCTCTGCGCTGTCGTTTTGCATGTTGCCTTTCTGCTGGTTCTTCGCTAGGTTGGCCTTGATGAATCCAACCTCAGTAATCAAGTCGGGGGTCAAGTCGTGGAAAACGACTGTGGCCGGTGCCGTGGCTGCCCTTGGGGTTTACTTCAAGTCGCAGACTGACATGGCCATCGTCGGCGACGTTCTCATTGCGGTGGGGACGTTCCTTACAGGGCTGTTCGCCCGTGACAGCGACAAGTCGAGCGAGGATGTCGGGGCCAAGTAACCATGACCGCCGCCATCCTCGGGATTGTCGCAACCGTGGTGGCCGTCCTAGCCAGAGTCCTTTACAGGAAATGGCAGAGGGACGACGACCCGGTGGTGCAACTGCAAAGGGCCAAGGATGAAAATGCCAAAGCCATCGCCGCTGCTGACGCTTCTACTGTCAACCGCCTTCTTGACGACGGCATCAACAGCGTGCCTCCGAACAAGGGTGGTGGTGATACCGGCGGACAAGACGGTGACAAGGCTTGAGGCGGGCAGGCCGTTCACCCCTGCGATGCCGGGCTACTTCGTGCCTGACGCACGGATGAAGGAGATTCTCGACAGGCTGTCTGAGAAGGCTGTCGGGGTGACGAACCGCTGACATACTTACCTTCGACCTGCTTGAACCGCTCCCGCCTTGCGCGTTCAAGCTTCTCGATGCGTTCCCACATCGAGTCAGCAATCATCCTCCACAGGACGACAAGGCATCCACCCATGACCATGCCGCACATGAGGGACACGGCGGCGACCTGCACCAGTGTTTCGGTATCGGTGTTCATTTGGGCATTGTCTTGAGCAGGGCTTTCAACTCCTTGCGGCTTTCGAGGGCGTTGTCGCGCATGGCTTCAAAGCCACCGATGGAGCCAATGTCTCGCACGTTCCACGTTCCATCAATGGCCATGTCGCAATCCTTCTCAATCAGCCGAAGGTGCAGGATGGCCTTGGAGACGATGCGCCGGGCTTGCTTGGCTGTCATGGTGTGCCCGTCGCCTTTCTGATGACTTGCCTTGCTCGGTCGATGGCCAAGTTCAGGTTGACCTGCTTGGCTTTGGGGCGGCTGTAAAGCACAACCCTTTCCAACGCTGCGAGCAGTTCCGCGTGCTGCTCCTTGAGGTCCGCGCGCGGGTGGGACTTCGTGGTGGCGCGGGCGTTCATATCACAATGCCTCGTCCGTTGCACTTGCGGCACTTGAGCCACACGGGGGTAAGTCCGTCAGGGCAGGAATCCAAAAATGTCTTGCCCACCTTACACCAATGCCGCTTGCAGGATTCGCACCCGTGTGTGTTCATCCAGATTCGGCGGGCCTGCTGCTCCACTATGGCAACAGCGGCATCCAACCGCGCAAGGATGGTGCCGGTCTTGCGCGTTCCGCGCTTGGTCAGGTCAACCTCCACCGTGTCGGTGGTTTGCTCCACGCCCTCCACGATGCTACTGACAAGCACCAGCACGGCGGGGGACTCGGCGGTGAGTTTGTATAGATTGTGGCCGTAGTGCGGGCGTTCGCCATCATCGCACTGGACTCCGATGCTCAACCCGCACACGGAATGCTTGTAGAGCATCCGGTCAACGTCGCCCCAATTCTTCGCCCCATAGCGGCAGAAGATTCGGCGTGTGTTGTTCTGCGCCGTGAAGAATGAATCGGGCGGGATTTGCTCGTTGTAAGGGGCGTGCGGGTGGTTCGCCGCGCCCGGTGGGTAGTAGCTTCCGAAAATGCTCATGGCTGTGCCTGTAGTTTCGCGTTGTGTTCCTTGATTTCCTTCATCTGCTCGGCCTCCATCTTCGCTAACTTGTTCACTTCATCCATGTCGAGGTTCCGTGCGGGGATGCCGGTGTTGCCAAACATCCCGCAGAGCACGTTGAACTTGTCATCGTAGCACGGCGGACTCCAACATCCAGACCGGCACAGGAAGATGGCGGCGATGGGCCTGTTGAACGCCCTCGGCTTCATCCTGCTCAGGAACTGGAACGTGACGGGGAGCCGCTCCTTGATGTTTTTGTGCGTTTCCCTGCTGCACTCAGGATGCTTGAACCGCCAGTCAGGGTAGCATTGCGTCATGGAGTTGAGCATCCCCCTCGCATGAAGGTGCGGCACCCACGACCCGCAATCGAACTTGTCCTTGAACTCGGCGTTGTCCAGATTGTCGCCGTAACCGCAGTCGTGGTGCGCGTCGATGTTCACGACATCGCACTTGTCGCCGTCCTTCAATCCAAGCTTGTCGAGCAACTGCGGCAGGGCGGCATGGGACTCGGCGCACCCGACCAGTGCGTTGCCGAACAGCAGGTGTTTGTAACCGAACGTCGTGCCGAGCTTCATCACAAACCGCTCCGGTGACGGCCCGGTGAACGGCGTCACGTCCTCGATGGACTCAGCCTCCCGAGTGGCCATCCAGCCTGCGAGCCTGATGGCCCACATCGTTTCGAGGAAAATCGGTATTTCCCGATGTCCCATGTCGAGCTTCGGGTCTTCCTTGATGAAGAAGTCCCAATCAATCGATAGGATGAGTGGTGGATGTTTCATGGTTCAGGCTCGATTGTTTCACCTAGTTCGACCAGTTCCTTGTATCCGTCTCCACCGCTCGCTGCCCATCCGCAGAAGCAGCGGGCCAGACCGTTGTGATGGTCGCACTTGTTGCACACCCATGCACCACAAGAACGCGAGAGTTCGATGTCGTCGGAGCCGCACTTATCGCAAAGTTTCATTCGTCCACCGTCCTCAGTGTGGCCTTCAACCGCTTGTGCAGGAACAGGTGCGGCTGGCTCGGCATCGGCATCAGCGCACCGTTGATGATAGCCACTTCCGCCGAGACAATGACAGGGACTTTCCCAAGTCCGACAGGCACCCGTCCAAGCACATCGAATTGCAACGTGACGTTCTTCACGGTGATGATTCTGCGTTTCATGGTTTGTCCTTTCTACTACGTGCGCAGCTTGTCGCCGGGCTTCAACCCATGCGACGCCAGCACACGCTCGGCTTCTTTCAAAGCATTCTTCTCCGCCTTCAACTCCTTCTCGCCAATGTCCTGCTGCCACCTGTAATCAGCGATGGAGTCGAACTGTTGTGCCAGCACCGACAGGGCGTTGACTGCCTCGAACAGCCCGTTCCTCCGGACGTCGTGCAGGATGCCGCCAAAATCCTGACTCTCCGGCGCGCGGCCGCCACGATTTGCGACACTCGCAAATCCGGTTGACGGCGCATGGCAGGTTTGCCAGCATCGGTCATGCTTCTTACGCACGCACAGGTGCTCGACCTCATCGATGCCCTTGATTCCTCCACTCCACGCCCCTTCCTCGCACTCTGCCAGCACTTCGGGCAATGTCAGATGGCTAGGGATGGGTTCCTCGTGCAGCACTTCAACCTCGAACACCGTCTGGTAGAACTTTCGTTTCGTCATGGCTAATACCTTTCGATTGGGGTGCAGGTGCAGAGCAGTCGCTCGTTCCCGCAGGTGGCGCAATACTTCGCCGTCACCTTGTCCACGGTCTTGATGGTGTCACCGAACCCGATGCGAAGCGCCCCAATCACCGTGACCCTATTGTTTTGCTTGGGCGCGCTCCATCCCGTTGTTCCCTTCACGTCGTCGAACTTGCCTTTCGCAAGCATGTCCTTGAGTTTCTTCCTCGCATCCTTCTTCGAGCGAGCCGCCACCTTGAACTGGATGGAGCAAGGCATGGCGTAGCTGTAACTGCAAACGTAGACCTTCATCCTAGTATTCCTCCGGTGTGAGCAATGTCGTCACCGACCTGTCCCATTCGGTGATAATCCACAGCTTGTCGTCTCCCTCCCCGTAGCTCGACAGCAGCCTGTCGCCGCCGAGCATGGCGTCGTCGTTGTGCTTCCAATCCTCGTCGCACAGGTCGCCCCAATCACCCCTGACGTGGCGATGGACGAACTCGTCCCCGTTCTTGTCGAGCTTCTTGAGCAGGGCTTCCGCGCCGGGGGTGATGACCACCTTCCCGAGGTTGAAGCACGGCCCGTCCGCAATCTTCCTTTCGGTCATAGGGAACCTTTCTTCCCGCAGGACTCGCACTCGTAGCTGACGCTGTAATCCTTCATGTCAATGCTGCCGAGCCGATGCCCGCCGCACTCGCACTTGTCGGTCACGTCCGAGTCGTAGATGTTGTCCTTCATGTCCGAGAACCCTTTGCTAAGGGTTTCGACACCGTCGCACCCAATCTGGTCGTGCGCCGTCTTGACCGCCATCGCCCCCGCTGCGAACGCGATAGCGGCCAGCTTGAACATGCACAATGGAAGCTCGGGATTCTCGGACTTCTCGTCTTTCATCGACGCCATCATCTGGTGGTAGAACACACCGAACGATGCCCGTAGAAGCAGGTTCAAGTCCTTGGGAGCATTGAGGTCTGGCGTGGTTTCCTCCTGTTTCCTGCGTTCCATCTTCTTGCGCCCGAGCAGCACGTCCAAGAACTGCTCCTTGTCAGCGTAGTTGCAGGCGCACATGGCCAGCGCGTTCGCCTCGGTCAGTTCGACAAGGCCGAACTTCCTCGGGCGATGGTCCGGCCTGATGACCATGCGCTTGAACTCATTCTCGTCGTGGGCGACGCCAAGCGCGCTGAAGTGCTGGTTGTCGACCTCGACCACCACCGTCTTTCCAAGCGGCACGTCGTCGAACGAGGCTGGAGGTTTGTCCAATGCGACGGCATCCCCGGCCCCAATCAGTTTGTTGAGCTTCCCGAACAGGGGAAGCATTTCCTCTTTTGCTGTTCTCTCGATGTAGATACCCATGATGGGTTGTCCTTTCTTTGTTACTTCGTTTTCGCAGGCTTCTTCTCAGGGTCGTTCTCCGGCCAGTAGCCGACGACCATACGATACATTTGCGCCACGATGCGGAACCGACCGTGCTTCGCAAGGGTGCGCAGGGCGTCGGCGTTGGTCGAAATCGCACCGCTATCTGTCACCAGTGTTCCCGCCACTTGTCCGTTATGGTCCTTCGCAGCGGTTCCGGTGTGGCAATGCTGCCTTGCCATTTCCTCCAATGCGTCCAACAATTCTGTCCTGTCCTTGTCTGCTGTCATGCGTGTCCTTTCCTCACCGGAGCGTATCCGGCGAACCTTCCGTTCTCCACGAGCAGCCTGTCACGATTCCCTTGGCTGTCGTAGTATTCGAGCCGCCTTCCCGCGAGCCTTGCTGCCAGCCTCTCGACCACCCACTCGGCGTCGTTGGTCACGGTGAGATACACGTTCCACGGGCCAATGTCTCGGATGCAAAGGCAATCGGCGGTGTCCTCCACGATTTCCCATCTGGCGTGGTTCATTGGTTCACCCCTACCTTGTGACCCGTTCCACCATCCGCTTGTGCATGGCCTCTGCGTCTGCGCGCAGGCCCGAGCAACGCTCCTGCTCTTGGTCGAGCGCCCCACCGAACACCATCGTTTCCCGCAGCACGGCGGGGCCGTCACCAAAGGCATGGTCTAGTCCGAGGAACACGGTGGACACTTCGCAGTCTCCGACCTTCTCCACCTTGACCATCCGGTCTGTCGTCTCAAACCATTCCGCCCACTTGAACAGGTCGGGTTCGAGCACGGGTTTCCATTCACTGTCCAGCACGTATCGTCCGTTCTTCATGTTGTTCTGTCCTTTCGTTGGTTGTTCACTTCGCGTCCCAAATCTTCCTGAGCAACGCCTGAGGGCAGGTGTCCTCCTGTTTCACAGGCGACAGGCCAGCCGCCTTGAAGTCAGGTTCGTAGTCCTTGACCGGAACCTTGACGACCGTGCGGTCCACAAGCAGCGCGTGTTTCTTCATCAGCCACGACCTGCCCGTCCTGTCCACCAGCACAGGGCCGTCCTCCGTCCCGACGACGGCGAACTCGACGGGCAGCGTGTCTCTCCTGATGATTTCCACGTCCGAATGGGGGGAGATATTGAACGAGCCGACGTTCACTTCAAACTTGGCCGTGACGTTTCCATCCATGTCCCTGACCTCCCGAGTTCTCTTGGCAAGCGGTCTTACCCTTGCCCTGCAATCGTTGACCATTTCGACGACGCACTCGCCGCCTTGCGTGAGCAGCACCACGTCGCCGACCCTGAGCATGTCCTTGTTTCTCATGGCGCATCAGGAATGATGACCAGCCCTGCATCCTCGAAGCACATTGACACCTTGCCATCGAACAGGATTTGAGCCACCAGCCTGCGTGTTGACTGCCGGATGGACGGGCCAACTTCCTGAATTAAGACGAGTTCAAGGAGCCTGTCCTTCTCCTTTTCTGGAATCGTCCCAATCTGGTCGTGCACGGCCTTCAAGAAGGCGTCGTGCGCGGCCTTGACCATGAGTTCGGCAATCTCTCGCGGGTTGCGCGATTCCTTGGCCTCCTTGGACACCGCTAAATCCATCACAGCACCGGCCACCTGCTTGGCGCATTCTTTCGCGAATCGCTCGTAGTTGCGTCGCAGCATGTCTTTGTCGTCGTTATTCATGGGTTTGTCCTTTCATTCGATGAACCGTGGTTTCTCTCCAAGACAGCGGTAGACCAGCATGTGCTTCAACGCGCACACTGATTCCGCCATCGTCACCCTGACGCCCGCCTCCTGCAACGCATGACGCACGGCAGGATACAGCGCGTCGAACCGTGCCAGCGGGATGTTGTTCAGGAGCGGGTCTGCCATGAACAGGCGTCTCAACGCCTGTATCGGGCAGAGAAGCTCCTGCAACTCGACGGGCAGATAGTCCTGCATCCGCCGATACTTCTCATAATGTGCGCGGGTTGTGGTCATCGCATGAGTCCCGGCAGGTCTTTCGGGTCAATCGGCGACGCCTTGCCCTTGTCCATCCTGAGTGCCTGTATGAACGGCAGGCCGCCCTTTTCCATGACCTTGGCCAGCTTCTCAGGGTTGCCCTGCACCAAGACGACATGCAGCGCATCATCCTTGTTGAAGAACGAATTGCGCAGTTCCAGCATGGCGTTGTGCACCAACCCCGGCAGGCCCGGCCCGTAATCCTTGGCGAACGTGTAGGTGTTTCCAATCTTCTCATCACCGCTGGTGAGCGGGTTCATGTCGTCGTCCTTCCTCAGCCTGAGCCTGAACATGAACTTCCAAGGGCCATCCTTCGATTCCTTGAACAGCATTGCGACGCCATCGTTCCCGCTCTTGGCGTCGATGCACCACAACGTCTCGATGTATCCGTTGATGTCCAATGCAACGAATGGTTTCATTCGTGTCATCCTTTCAATGCGACCTTCCTGACGAACCTGCCGATGATGGGGGCCGCATTCATCACGTCGGCAATCACCGTGTAGTTACCGTGTCCATACATCATGTCCCCATCCTCGTCCGAGTAGGCCGAGGCGACGCCGATACCGTAGCTCTTGACGCCGTGCTTCAGCCGCCCCCACTCCGACACCATCCTCATGTGGCGCATGGCGGGTGTTCCTGACAACCCGCGACATGACGGCTGCCCGTCGCTGATGACGAACAGCAGGCGTTCGGGTGCTGACGGGTGGGCGGACGACAGGCGCTTGATGCAATACGCCATTGCGAATGAGTCGGCGTTGTTTCCAATAGGCAGAATACACATGAGCGATTGCGGGTCGTTCTGCTCCGGCACGATGAACTCAATCATGGACAGACCATCATCGGTGCTACCGCCGACCTTGACGAGTTTGTATCCAATCGTTCCCACATGCTCGGCGTCGGCGTCTGCGGTATGGCCAATGACCATCAGGTCGATGCCCTTGACGGTCTTGAGCGCCTCGTAAAGGGCGATGCAGACATCGCGCGCTTGCTCAATGCGGCTGCTGCAAACGTTTCCAACCTTAACTCCACCGCTCATCGACCCGCTCATGTCCACGAGCAGGCAGATGGCCATTGGCCTGATGGTTTCCGCTTCCATCCTTCGCCAGATGCGCGGTTTCTTTTCAACGGCGACTTCGCACAGCGCGTCATCGTCGAGTTCGCCTGCTTCAAGCTCCCTGATGTAATCCTCGGACACCGTGGCCCGGAACCGCAGGAACCCCTGTATCCTGTTGATGACCGGCTTCAGCCGTAGAACGGTTTGCTTGTAGGCGCTCATTTGCCAGCTTTCTTCGCTCTAAGGACAGCGACGCTCTTGCCGTAGTCCACCGTTGTTTCGATGTCAGGAATCTTCATCTTCTCGAACTCCGACTTGCCGAAGTCGCCTTCATCCATATTCCCAAGCTTGACTTCCGTTATTGTCTCCGTGGTTTTGGATTCATCGACGTTGCAGACACGGACACCGCCCGGCGGCTTCGGTTTCTCCTTCTCCTTCTCCTTCTCACCGTCCGGCGGTGGCTCTCCTTCTTCGCCTCCGTTGCCGGGTTGCTTTCCATCGCCCTGCGGTTCGCCCTCCTTTTCATCCTCCAGCACGAACCCGTGCTTCTTCATGGCTAGGATGGCATTGACCACGGCACTGAACCGCTTCGTCTTGGTCGAGGCTGTGAGAATTTCGGACGCTTCCTCGACCCCTGCACCGTAGGACGGCGGCAGGGTGGCTGTCTCGCCGTCGAGCGACGTCAGGTTGAACCCGATGGCGTGGATGGCGGCGTTCAGGAACTTCTTGTCTTTGGGCAGGGTGTCTATCCACGCCTGCAACTCGTCCTTCGGCCCGACCAGTTCGGCGTGTCTTTGCAGGAACGGCACGAAGCCCGGCCATTCCTTGACCAGCCTGTCCCGAGCGACCGCAGCCTCGACAATCGTGAACAGGTCGAACGCGAGCTTCCCTTCATCGATGGTCAGGCCGAACTGCGAGGCATTCGCGATGCCAGCGCCATACGCTTTTTGCCATTCCGACTTGCATATTGTGGCTCTGGCCATCACTTCGGTCATCACCTGACCCGACATGGCGTCGAGAACAAACCCGCGCTCATTCTCCTTTGCATCCATGTAAGGGTCGGGATTGATTGGGATGTGGTCAGAGCGCGGGTTGGACACGCGCTCGCTGTATGGACTGCCATCATGTAGCAGCTTAAGGTATAGCCGCCTGTCGATTTCCTCGTCATTGATGATGAGGTTGGCCTTGACCGCCAGCCTCTTGATGAGGTTGTAGAGAAGGTTCTTCCTCTCCAGACTCTCCCTCTCCAGACTCTCGGCGGAGCTTTTGTCGTCACCCGCCCTGAACGTTGAGTAGTAGGTGAGCGTCCCACCGTAACCCATCCAGTTGTTCCAATGGTCGGACAGGGATTCCTCCCTGCCCAACTTGTCCCATTTCTCCTGCTTGTCCCACCAAGGCATACGTGTCCTTTCTCTTTTGTGTGTGTGTTCTGCTGCTTACGCGAGCCGCTTCTTCTTCGTCACCGTCGCGGCGACTGACGGGAACTTGCCCTGAATCAGGGCCATGACCTTGCCGAACTCGGTTTCTTCACGGTTTGCGCCGTCGCACGGGAAGGCGTTGCCGAGCGTGAACCGCAGGCTTTCCGGCCCTGCGACGGCGAACTTGACGGCCGCAGCCTCCAGTTGGCGGGTGCTGATGGACTGCGTGTATTCAGCCGCGTCACCAACGGCCTTCGCACGAACCGTATTGGCCAAGTCCACGAGCGACTCCGCGTCCTCCTTCTTCAACGTGTGACCGAACTGCGCCGCGCGTTCAACGAGCACCCGGCTTTCGTCCTTCGGGTTCAGGTATTCACACAGGACGACGCCGTCCTTGAACCTGTCCCGCAACGCTGCGTCCATTGCGAACGTGCCCGTGTATTCGGCCCCGATGTTGATGGTGCCGATGAACACGGTCTGCTTTCCTACGGTCACCCATCGGTTCAACGGTTCGAGGAACACCGACCCGCGCCCGTCCAGAATCGGGAACAGCGAGTTGCCGATGTGCGACCGGCAACGGCTGACCTCATCCAGCACGATGACGTGGCCACCGGCCTCGATGCACCGGATGAACTGCGCCGTCGTGTAATAGGTGCCCTTCTCTGGCGAGTAACCCTTCTCCCCGAACATTTCGGACGGTCGCTCCACGATGCCCATGTCCTTCGTGAAGCACGGAGCCTTGACGTGGGCCGCCAGTTGCTTGGCAGCCTCGGTCTTTCCGCATCCACGGGGGCCGACGAACAACAGGCATTGATGCCGCCTGACCGAATCGTTCCACGCCAACGTGAAGTGGTTCTGCATTTCCTTCCCGAGCACGAAGGTCGGGTCGACCTCTGGAATAAACGAGGCCAGCGGCTCGCCGGAGTCGTCGGGCTTCTTCGTGTGCGCCACCGGCTCGGGGGCTGCGACCGGGGCCGCTGCCAGCAGGTAGCCGACCTTCGTTGCGTCGTAGATGGCGAGGAACACGCGCTTGAGTTCCTCCACCTTCTCGGCATCAGGTGCGCCGTTCGTCACGAACGCATCTATGCCGCCATAGCCGAGACGGGTGAAGTGTTGCTCCACCCTCTCGGTGAGTCCCTTGTCAGCAGCATGCTTGACAATGGCGTTTCGGTATTGCCCGACCTGCACTTCGAGCGGCAGGTCGCGAATGCTTTTGCTCATTGCTTCTTCTCCTTCATGTCAAACTCGACGAGCGCGGCATCGGCCTCGTCGAGAATCGAGTCTGTCGAAACGGGTGGGACAACCGCAGGGGTGTCCTTCACCAGTTCGACGATTGACCGAATGTTCCGCAGGATGGCCAGAGCCTTCGGTCTGCCGAAGCTCAGGTTGTCCGTCACCTTGCCATCCTTGACCACCGGCAGGTGCAGGATGGGCTGCCCCTTGAACATGGTCACGGTCGGGGTCGTGTAGAGTTCGCGACTCATACCTTGTCCTCCATGACCGGGTTCAACGGAGGGTTCTGGCCCTTGAACCACCAGTCCAACGACCGGACGTGCCGGTGGATGGCGTGATGGACTTGGGCCTCCAGCGTCGAATCCAAGACGACCTTCATCGTCTCGTCTCCGCTGCGGGCGGCTTCCTGCCGTTTGACCAATGCCATCGCCCTGTTTTGGGCGAAGCAGGTGTCGTTGTGCGCCAGCCAGTCGAGGATGACGGCGCGACTCCTTGGGTTGTTGAGCTTCCGCTCAACGCGCCCCGTGGTGAGCGGGGGCAACTGCGTGTGTGTGTTGTTCATGGTGTTCTCCTATGCCCGTGGTTTGGTTTGTTGTCCGACGACGACGGGCCATCGCCACCGGAAATCTTGTCCAGTTCTTCCTTGCTGGTGATTGTCTTGACTTTGTTCGGGTTCGCACCGAACAGTTCGCAGGCTTTGACCGTGGCCTCTGGAAGCTGCGCCCCGAAGTAGGCCGTGAGCAGCGCAAGGGTGCACCCCGACCGCTTGTCCTGCGACACGTAGATTTCGGGTTCGATGATGGGCGTTCCGTCCTTTGATTTCCCTTCCATTCTGAACACCATCGCCGCGTCGCCGTCCCGAAGCTCAATCAACTCGTAGCCGTTGTGGACGTTGACCTTGTTCATATCAGTTCTCCCATGCCATCCCGTGCGCTTCTCTGTATTCGGCGCACGGCTTGTGCAGCACATGTTCCATGAAGTAGCACGAATGTTTCGCATAGGTGCTGCCGAGCCAAGCGTAATACATGCTCACGGCGACTTGGTGGGTCTGTTTCGCAAGCCCTGTGTCCGAATCCTTCTCGCAGATGATGGCCACCTGCGTCCCTGTTCCTGTGTCGGTGAAGGTGAGCGCGGCGTCGCCGGGATTCAAAGTTATGGTGTGGGCGCTCATGCCTGCCTCCATGCCTTGTTCCACGCGCACCGTGCCATCGGCGCGAGCATCGGCTGAACCTTGGCTGACTCGGCGGCGAACACGAAGAACGTGTCCGCGCTGGTGACGTGCGTCTCGCACACTTCAAGCAGGCGGTTCCATTCCTTCGCAGCGGCGTCATACCGCGCGCGGATGTCCTCCGTGAGCAGCTTGTCCGAGGCGAGAAGCTCGGACGTGCAAGCCCGTTCAAGGATGCCGTCCAGAAGCTCGGCCTTTGCGTTGTCGAGTCGGGTCATGGGGATTCCTTTCCGAGTTCATCCGCCTCATCGCCAGTGAGGAATGATGGGAATGACAGGCATCCCACATACACCCACTGCTTGTGTTTGAATGTCGGCTTCCCACCTTCAACGCTGCGCATGACGTTCCACGACGCCTTACAGGTCAGGTAGTCGTAGTCGTGGTCGTCATCATTGTAACTCGCGGCGTCGTTCCGGAGCAACTGTTCTGACATTGGCACCGGGAACACACCGTAGATGACGTATGCCTCGTGTGTTCTGGCCAACGCAATGAGGTCGCCAATCACACGATGCAAGTCCTCGTCCGTCTCGATGCTGATGGCACCAAGCCTCTTTCCATCTTCGATGGCAACCAGCGTGTTGCCATTCGCCTCCACGTCGGCAACCTGCTCAACCGTTGGGTCGTGCCGACTGAACCAGATTGCGGGTCTTGTCTGCATCTTCTGTGTCTCCTATGCCAGCGGGGTTTACCGCAAGGAGAGGTCTGCTGGATAAGAACCCCTCAGTCCAACACCGAACATCGTCGGTGCTGGAATGAAGGGCGGGGTTGGCTGTCCCCCGCCACCGACTGCAACGCTGGTCAACCACGCGCTACCCACCACGGATTACCGCTTGTAATCTGCTTTCGCATTTCCGCGCTTAAACCACCGTGCCTAAGCCTTGTCCGTTGTGCGTTGCAAATACTGCCTACTTCCGCAGATGCCCGTCCTTCGTGAGCAAGGCGGCGTTGACGCCGTGCTTCACGAAGTCGGCGACCGTGACCGCAGGGACAGGAACCGCCGCCTGCGCCTTGAGCTTCCGAACCAGACGCTTGCTGGCGTCCTCAGACCGGCGCTTCGCCTGAGCAGCGAAGTAACCGGCCAGCGAACCGTGGCCCTTGACCCATTTGCGACCCTTGCGACACCAGTAACCGTTGACCCATTGCCGCTGCCGTTCGCCTTCGCAGGCATCGGCAATCACCCTGCGGTCAACGACTTCGCCGAGCCAGTTCCGCATCGGTGGTGGGCGGTTGCCATCGTATTGACGGGGGCGCAACTGCGAGTTGGATAGGGCCGTCGCAATGGCGAGGCCCATGTTGGTTCTACGCATACGTTTCCTTTGGACATGGTGTTTTGTGGTTTGCGCTGCAATGCGTTGACACCGAACGATTGCACCGTGGAGCAAGCTCCAGACTCCAGCCCTGCGAACAAGGCTGGAGGATTGGAACCGGCGACGACTACTTGCAGAGGCGGCGAAGGCGGCGAAGGATGCGCTTGTCGGCGTAGGTGAGCACTTCACCGTTCCACTCATGGCCGACCTGCACCGCCACCCGCACACCGTTCTGGAACCACTCCCAACCGAACGACGTGAGCTTCTTCTTCTTCATGGTTTCTTCTCCTTCACTTCGTGACTGTGTTAGACCGAACAGGCAGACCGTCACCGCCTGCCTGTTGAGCTTTGCAAGCTCCATGCTGTCCACCGAAACGATGGACAGTGTTGGAACTAGCTGC
>Ga0233424_10000250_pt1 | contig 73418 bp, 61 predicted proteins | sample Watercolumn_Towu_FD_181011 | JGI IMG/M metagenome (GOLD analysis project Ga0233424, IMG submission 181011) | Freshwater microbial communities from Lake Towuti, South Sulawesi, Indonesia - Watercolumn_Towuti2014_125_MG | ecosystem: Environmental > Aquatic > Freshwater > Lake | place: Indonesia... | reverse complement strand
CGAGGCCGAATGTATGTGCCGGCCAGAGCGCCACATGCTTTGAGCACATACTTTTTGCTACCGGCCCGTCTACGGTGCGATGGACATAGGCTTGAATGTATGGATCGAACTGGCCCAAGAAAGATCGATGTGATGTTCAGCTTCACCGGTCTGGCCACGCGCGCGGATGAGCACAAGGACGGTTTCGGCATCGCCTTCTTCGAGGGCCGCGGCCTGCGCCACTTTGTGGACCATCACAGCGCGCGCGTCTCGCCCCTGGCCGAGCTGGTCAAACGCTATCCGATCAAGAGCGACAACGTCATCGCCCATATCCGCAAGGCCACGCAAGGCCAGGTCTCGCTGGAGAACACCCACCCCTTCCAGCGCGAGCTCTGGGGGCGCTACTGGGTGTTTGCGCACAACGGCAATCTGGTGGACTTCGAGCCGCGCTTGCACGCCGCCTTCCGCCCCGTGGGCCAGACCGATAGCGAGCGCGCCTTCTGCTGGCTGATGCAGGAGCTGGCCAAGGCCCATGCCGCCGTGCCCAGCATTGCCGAGCTCAGCGCCACCCTGCGCGAGCTGCTGCCCCAGCTCAGCCGCCACGGCACCTTCAATATGCTGCTGTCCAATGGCGAGGCGCTCTGGGCCCATGGCACGAGCAAGCTGCACTACCTGCTGCGCCGCCACCCCTTCGGCGCCGCCCACCTGGCCGACGAGGACCTGAGCATCGACTTTGCCCAGCACACCACGGCCCAGGACCGCGTGGCCGTGATCGCCACCGAACCGCTCACCCGCAACGAGGACTGGGTGGCTTTTGCCCCGGGCGAGCTCAAGGTCTTTGCCGGCGGCGTCCTGCTGGATCTCTGAGCCCACGACAGGCCCGGCGCCGTTCGTTCGCCACAGCGATTCCGCAGCTCGCCGCCGCGGGGCTGTGCGAGACGCCCGGCCTGCCTACACTGCGGCCATGATGCTTTTGCACAGCGGCAGCCTGACGATGAACCGCTTCCAACGCTGGTATTTCGGCTGGGCCGAACCCTATTACCAACGCATGCCGGCCGAGATGCAGGTGCAGGCGCGCGCCATGGACCGCTTTCTCTACAGCCGCGGCGGCCTCTGGGCCTGGGGCGGCACGGTGGCTGGCGTGGCGGGCTGCAGCCTGGCCCTGGGGGCGCTGGGTATGCCCTGGTGGCTGGCCCTGCCGGTGGCCCTGGCCCTGGTTTTCGGCCTGGTGATGGGCCTGGTCACGGCCTGGCTCAAGCCCGATGTGCTGGCGCGCGGCGGTCTGCCGCGGGTGGTGCTGATGGTGCTGCTGGGCGCTTTGCTAGGGGCTGCCCTGAGCTTTCTGGGCCTGAACCTGGCGGGGCAGGGCGCGCGCGGCGGCCTGGGCGCCATGCTGGACGAGCTGCTGCGCGTGGGCCTGCCCGCGGCCCTGCTCACGGCCCTGCTGCTGCTGCTGCTGATGTGGACCGTGGCCAGTGCCCGCCGCCTGCAGATCCAGCAGGAGCTGGCGCGCCTGGACGAGGCGCGGCGCCATGAGCGCATGGCCCGCGAGGCCAGCGAGGCCCGGCTGCGCCTGCTGCAGGCCCAGATCCAGCCGCATTTCATCTTCAACACCCTCTCGGCCGTGCAGCACTGGGTGGACAGCGGCGATGCCCGCGCCAGCGGCCTGCTGCGCGCCCTCAGCGCCTTTCTGCGCGGCACGGCCGAGCTGATGCTCAAGCCCCAGGTCAGCCTGGCCGAGGAGCTGGCCCTGGCCGAGCAGTATCTGCGTGTGATGCAGGCGCGCTGGGGCAGCGAGCGCCTGCGCTACCAGCTGCAGGCCGAGCCCGCGCTGGCCGCGCGCGCCGAGTTGCCGCCGGGCATCGTGCTGAGCCTGCTGGAAAACGCGCTGGAGCATGGCATCGCCCCCGCGCTGGGCGGCGGCCGCGTGAGCCTGCACCTGAGCGCCCAGGGCCCGCAGGGCTGGTGCCTGGAGCTCTGCGACGACGGCGTGGGCCTGGCCCCGGGCTGGCAGGAAGGCCTGGGCCTGGGCAACTGCCGCGCCCGCCTGGAACATGCCTTCGGCTCCGCGGCCCGGCTGCGTCTTCTGCCGCGCCCCGAGGGCGGCACCTGCGCCCGGCTGGAGCTGCTGGCGCCCGGCAGCTTCGAGACCCCCTCCGGCGAGACGCCCGCCGCCCGATGATGAACCGACCCACCGCCCTGATCGCCGACGACGAGGAAGGCCCGCGCGAGCAGCTGCGGGCCGCGCTCGCACGGCGCTGGCCCGAGCTGGACATCGTGGCCACCAGCACCCATGGCGTGGACGCCTGGGATGACTTCCTGGCCCTGGAGCCCCAGCTCTGCTTTCTGGACATCCGCATGCCCGGTCTGACCGGCCTGGAGGTGGCGCGGCGCCTGGCGGCCACGGCCCAGCCGCCCCAGGTGGTTTTCGTCACCGCCTATGGCGACCACGCGCTCTCCGCCTTCGAGGCCGGCGCGGTGGACTATGTGATGAAGCCGGTGGACGACGAGCGCCTGGCCCAGACCGTGGCCCGGCTCAAGGCCCGGCTGCAGTCGGCCTACCAGAGCGCGCCCGATCTGCAGGCCCTGCTGCGCCAGCTGCTGCCCAGCGCCGCGGCGGCCGCGCCCCGGCCGCGCCTGATCCAGGCCTCGCTGGGCCGCGAGGTCAAGATGATCGCGCCCGAAGAGGTGATCTTCTTCGAGAGCGACAACCGCTACACCCGCGTCGTCTACCAGGGCGGCGAGGCCCTAATCCGCACCCCGCTCAAGGAATTGCTGGCCACCCTGGACGCCGAGGTCTTCTGGCAGGTGCACCGCTCGGTGCTGGTGAACAGCCGCCATATCGCCAGCGCCATCCGGGTGGACGAGAACGCCATGGTGCTCAGCCTCAAGGGCCGCGAGGAGCGGCTGCCGGTCTCGCGCCAGTTTCAGGGGCTGTTCAAGGGCCAGTGAGGGCGGCGCAGCCCAATGGCGGCTGCACTTTCAATTGATAAATTTGCCTTGATTTCCATGGTCTGGGCAGATTTGTTCAGTGTTTCACGGATTCATCCACGAAATTTACGCTCTAAAACTGCGTAATTGATAAATTCGATGCTGTTCTGGTGGCCGGGCTTTTGCCGGCTCGGCAGCACATATCGCAAGCAGAGGGCAAACCCGTTGAAAGGCGGGGACGCAAAGCCACCGGCCTACCGCGCAGCAGCGCCAGGGCAGCGGGGTTGCCAGGAGCGCCATCGAGCTCCTGAATCGGTTGGGCCCTCGCTCGGACTGTCAATCCTTGGAGCGTTCTGGTCATGCCGCAGTTTTCCCGCCCTCCCTTCCCTGCATCGCGCCTGCCCCTGGCCGGGCTGCTGGGCCTGCTGCTGAGTGCTTGCGGCGGGGGGCAACCAGCCGGCACTGCCGAGCCCGATGTGGCGCCCCTGGCCACGGCCAGCAGCACCCTGGAACTGCAGCCGGATGAACTGTCCGGCGCCGCCGCGGCGCTGGAGGTGCGCCCCAGCTTCCATGTGGCACCGGTGCTGCTCGATCCGCCCGGCGAGCAGGACATGCGCGACCCCAATGCCTCGGCCCAGCAAGGGCCCCGCCAGCAGTCCGTGCCGGCGGAGTTCGGCGCGCTGAGCAGCCGCGGCCTCACGGTGCAGACCCTGGAGGCCCAGGCGCTCCGCCACGCCATGGGCGGTGTGACGGGGGAGGGGGGCGTCAGCCCCCTGGCCGGCACCGCGGTGGTCTCCACCTTCACGCCCGCCCAGATACGCGCGGCCTACGGTCTGCCGGCCCTGCCCGTGGCCGGCGCCAGCCTGAGCCCGGCCCAGGCGGCCCAGTTCGGGGCCGGCCAGACCGTCTACATCGTCAACGCCCGGCACAACCCCTCGGTGGTGGCCGAGCTGACGGCCTTCAACCAGCGCTTCGGCCTGCCGGCCTGCACGAACCGTGTGATCGCCAGCACGGCCTCGCTGCCGCTGGCCAAGCCGGCCGCGGCGGCCTGCGAGTTCAGCCAGGTCTACAGCACGGCGGCAGGCGGCATGAGCGCCAGCGCGCCGGCCTATGACGCGGGCTGGGCCACCGAGATCGCGCTGGATGTGCAATGGGCCCATGCCATCGCGCCCCTGGCCCGCATCGTGCTGATCGAGGCGCCCGACGCCACGATCAACAGCCTGCTGGGCGGCATCAAGCTGGCCAATGCCATGGGCCCGGGCGTGGTGTCCATGAGCTTTGGTGCCACCGAGGGCAGCTACACCGCCTCGGTGGACGCGGCCTTCACCGGCGCCGGCATGAGCTACCTGGCCGCCACCGGCGACTCCGGTGCTGCCGTGTCCTGGCCGGCGGTCTCGCCCAATGTGCTGGCCATCAGCGGCACCAGCCTGAGCTATGGCGGCAGCGGCCCGCGCAGCGAGGTGACCTGGTCGGGCACCGGTGGCGGCGTCAGCGCCTACACCGCCAGGCCCGCTTACCAGAGCACGGCCGTGCCCGGCATGGGCGTGCCGCTGCGGCGCAGCGTGGCCGATGTGGCCTTCAATGCCGATCCCAATACCGGCCAGTATGTGGCGGTTCAGTCCAGCAGCGGCGCCCTGAGCTGGATCAGCGCCGGCGGCACCAGCCTGTCCACGCCGCAATGGGCCGGCTTGCTGGCCGTGAGCAATGCCATGCGCGCGCTGGCTGGCAAGCCCACCCTGGGCGCGGCCCATACCGCGCTCTACGGCGGCATTGCCAGCGTGCCCGGCAACTACGCCGCTGCCTTCTCCGATATCAACCGTGGCGCCAACGGCAGCTGCAGTAGCTGCGCCGCCAAGACGGGCTACGACAGCGCCACCGGCCTGGGCACGCCCAATGGCGCCAGCCTGCTCAATATGCTGGCGCTCAGCAGCGCCAGTGCGGTCCCCAGTGCGCCGGTCGTCAGCCCGGCCAGCATCAGTGCCAAGGCCGGCACGGCCCTGAGCTTCACCGCGTCCGCCAGCGGGCCCAATGCCCTGAGCTTCAGCCTGGGCGGCGCCCCCGCCGGCCTGCAGATTGCGGCCAGCACCGGCGTGGTCAGCTGGCCCAGCCCCGTGGCGGGCAACTACGCGCTGAGCGTGATCGCCACCGACACCAAGACCGGCCTGAGTGGGCAGGCGGTCTACAGCCTCAGCGTGGCCGCGGCCCCCAGCGCGACGGCACCCACGGTGGCTGGGGCCACGCTGAGCGGCCAGGTCGGCCAGCCCTGGAGCTACAGCCTGCTCACCAGTGCCCCGAATCCGCTCAGCTACAGCCTCAGCGGCGCGCCCAGCGGCCTGAGCGTGAGCGCCAACGGCCTGCTGAGCTGGAGCAATCCGCTTGCGGGCAGCTACAGCCTCACGGTCACGGTCAAGGACAGCAAGACCGGCCTGAGCGCACAGGCCCTGATCACTTTGAAGATCACCACCGGCGGTCTCTCCATCAGCGCGCCTGCCCTCAGCGGCGTGGCCGGCAAGGCGCTCAGCGGCAGCATCAGCGTGTCCGCGCCGGGTGCCACCGCGCTGGCCATGTCCATCTCGGGGGCGCCCCTGGGCATGATGTTCTCGGCCAGCGGCTCCATCGTCACCCTGGGCTGGGCCGCGCCGGTGGCGGGCAGCTATGCGCTGAAGATCGTGGTGACGGACAACAGAGGCCAGACCGCCACGGCCACCCTGCCCATCACCATCGCGGCCAAGTAGGGGCGGCGGCCGGCCTTGGCCGCTGCGGGCGAGGGGCGTCCGTAGCCGCGGGGTGGGGAGGGATGCCCCCACCGCGCGGCTGAGGGCTCTTGGGCACAATGTCCGCATCGACCTCACCCGATGCAAAGCAGAACCGATGGCCGCGCTTCCCACCCCCCGCTTCGACCAGTTCTACCGCTACGAGGAGCTCACTGCCCTGCTCTTCAGCTATGCGGAGGCCTTGCCCAATCTGGTCTCGGTGCGCTCCATCGGCAAGAGCTACGAGGGCCGCGACATCTGGGTGCTGGTGCTGACCAACACCGCCACCGGCGCCGATGTGGACAAGCCCGCCTTCTGGCTGGACGGCAATATCCACGCCGCCGAGCTCACCGCCTCCACCACCTGCCTGTACTACCTGCACCATCTGGCCACGCTCTACGGCGCCGATGACCAGGTCACCCAGCTGCTGGACAGCCGCTGCATCTATATGGTGCCGCGCCTCAACCCCGACGGTGCCGAGCTGGCCCTGGCCGACCGGCCGCGCCACATCCGCTCCTCTACCCGCCGCTACCCCTTCGACGAGGAGCCGGTGGACGGCCTGAGCATGGAAGACGTGGACGGCGATGGCCGCATCCTCACCATGCGCGTGCTGGACCCGCATGGCGGCTACAAGAAGCACCCCGCGGACCCGCGCCTGATGGTGGCGCGCGAGCCCGGCGAGTTTGGCGGCGAGTACTACCGCCTGATGCCCGAGGGCTTCGTCAAGAACCATGACGGCCTCACCGTCACGGTCAACCGGGACCGCGAGGGCCTGGACCTGAACCGCAACTTCCCCAGCGAGTGGCGCCAGGAGTACAAGCAGCTGGGCGCCGGGCCCTACCCGACTAGCGAGCCCGAGGTGCGAGCCATGGTGGACTTCATCACCAGTCACCCGAACATCGGCGCCGCCATCAGTTACCACACGCACAGCGGCGTGATCCTGCGCCCCATGGGCACCTGCAGCGACGATGACATGATCCCGGAGGACCTCTGGGCCTACAAGCAGTTCTCCAAGCTGGGCGAGCAGCACAGCGGCTATCCCGCCATCAGCATCTGGCACGAGTTCAAGTACCACCCCAAGGAAGTCATCACCGGCACCCAGGACTGGGTCTACGAGCATCTGGGCGCCCTGTTCTGGGTGGTGGAGCTCTGGTCGCCCAACAAGGAGGCCGGCATCGAGGGCTACAAGTGGATCGACTGGTTCCGCGAGCACCCGGTGGAAGACGATCTCAAGCTGCTGAAGTGGAGCGATGAGCAGTGCGGCGGTCAGGCCCATGTGGACTGGCGGCCCTTCCACCACCCGCAGCTGGGCCCGGTGGAGATCGGCGGCTGGGACAAGATGAACTTCTGGCGCAACCCGCCGCCGCATCTGCGCGAGCGCGAGGCCGCGCGCTTCCCGCGCTGGATGAACCAGATCGCACTCTCGCTGCCCAAGCTGGAGCTGTTGCGCACCGAGGTGCGGGCCCTGGGCCCCGACACCTGGCGCGTGCGCCTGGCCGTGGCCAACAGCGGCTATCTGCCCGCCTATGTGACCAAGCGCGCCCTGGAGCGCAAGGTGGTGCGCGGCGTGATGTTCGAGATCCACCTGCCTGCCGGCAATCCTGAGGTCAGCCTTGTCAGCGGCAAGGAGCGCATGGAAGGCCCGCAGCTGGAAGGCCATGCGCCCAAGCAGAGCCAGCAGGCCTTCCTGCCCAGCCGCGAGATCACGGCGGACCGCGCCGTGGGCGAGTGGGTGGTGCGCGCGCCGCAAGGCACCCGCCTGGCCCTCAGCGCCAGCGCCGACCGTGCCGGCACGGTGCGCACCGAGGTGGTGCTGGACTGATCAGCGGGCCCGGCGCCGCCAGCACCAGCCCAGGCCCGCCAGACCGGCCAGCATCAGGGCGAAAGCGCCCGGCTCCGGCACGGCGCTGGCGCTGACAAAGCGGATATCGTCCAGCGCGACGCGGCGCGAGCAGCAGCCCGCGCCCTCCAGCACCACGCGGTTGAAGCTCTGGTCCGCGATCCAGCCAATGAACTGCGGGGCTCCACCCGGCAGGCCGGCGGGCTCCAGGCTGCTGACCAGGCGGTAGGAGCCATAGCCCTCCAGGCTGTTGGCATCGGCACTCAGCCGCACAGGCACCTGGCTGAACCAGGCGCCGAAGGCGCGCTGGGCCGCGCCGAACTTCAGCTCGGCCCAGCCGCCGTAACTCAGGTCCAGAGCCAGAAAGGCGCTGCCGTCCACGCCCGAGGGGCCGGGCGGCGTTTCCACGCGCCAGACCCCGTTCACCACGAAGGCGCCCAGGTCCAGGCCGCGGCCGCTGCTGTCCAGATCGCTGGCAAAACGCTCGAAGCCCTCGCGCTGCACCCCGCCCAGAGCGGCCAGGAACTGGGCTTCGCTGTCAAAGAACTGCACGGCGGCCTGGCTGGCGGTCCCGCTCAGGGTGCCGCTCAGGGCCGCGCTCAGGCCCAGGGCCCAGGGCAGCCCGCGCCGCCAGAAGCTGTGGATCTTGTTCATCAGGACTCCCTGTGTGTGGTCGGTGCGCCCATGCTCCACGGACACGCTCGTCGAGTCCTGAGGAAAGTCTTGCCTTTCTCTCAAGCTTGAATTCCTGAGGCGTATCAGGCACTTGGCGCGGTCCCGCGGCGCGGCGGGCGCCTCCAAACTGGGCTGGAGATTCCGCCCCGGGGCGCCCAAACTAGCGGGACGTGCGCCCGCCAGGGCGAGCGTGTCCCGACCGGCCAGCCCATATTCAGGAGGAAACATGGCCATTCCCAGCCGACTGACCCGCTATCTGCAGCAGCGCGATGCGCGCTACGAGAGCGAGGCCCACCGCCCCAGCCGCTGCAGCGCCGAGACGGCCCACCGCGCCGGCGTGGCCGCCCACCAGCTGGCCAAACCCGTGATCCTGGAGGACGAGACCGGCCATATGCTGATGGCCGTGCTGCCGGCCGACGCCGAGGTGGAGCTGTCCACCCTGGCCGGCCTGCTGGGCCGGCGCAGCCTGCGCCTGAGCGAGGAGAGTCAGGTCATGCGCCTGTTCGGCGACTGCCGGCCCGGCGCCGTGCCGCCTCTGGGCATGGCCTGGGGGCTGGAGACGGTAGTGGAGCGCTCGCTGACCGAGGCGCTGCCACCCGAAGAACCCATCTACCTGGAGGCCGGTGACCACGAGCGCCTGCTGCGCATGTCGCGCCAGCAGTTCGCGCTGCTGATGCGGCCGGCCCGGCAGGAGCGTTTCGCACGCCCGGCCGGTCCGGCGCACTGAGCGCGACGGCTCAGCTCGGCTGCTGTCGATCCTGCTCGGCGGCGGCCAGCACGGCCTCGCGCCACAGCCGCGCCGGCACAAAGGTGCGCAGCTGTTCCAGGGCCTTGGCGATCAGCTGCGGGTGCAGCTCATGGCCGATGCCCGGCAGCACATCGGCCGTCACATCGCCGCCCAGCTGCAGCAGGGCCTGGGCCGAGGCCACGGCCTGCTGGTAGGGCATCACCGCGTCGGCCATGCCGTGCAGCAGGTGCACGCTCACGGCCTCGGGCGCTTCCTCGGGCAGGCGGGCATGGCGGCCGCCGAAGGCCAGCACCCGGCCGGCCAGCTGCGGCTCGGCCTGCACGGCCTCCAGAGCCATGATGGCGCCCTGGGAGAAACCGCCCAGGGCCACATGCTCCCAGCCCAGGCCGTACTGGGCGGCCACGCCGCGCACCAGGGCCACAAAGCCGGGCAGGGCGGCGGCCACGCGGGCCGGGCGGGTGGCTTCGTCGATCTCGCGCAGCGAGAACCATTGGTAACCGCTTCCGCCCCCCGGCACGCCGTCAAAGGGCTCGGGCGCATCGAAACTCAGCACCGCGGACTGCGGATACTGCCCGTGCAAGGCCTCGGCCAGCGGGCGCATCTGCTGCGCATTGCCGCCCACGCCATGGAACAGCAGAAACAGCAGCTGCGGCGCCCCCCCGCCGGTGGGCAGGAGCAGCAGGGCGGGGGTGGGCGGCGATACGGAACTCATGCCGCTATTGTGACCGCGCCGGGCTATGCTGCGGCGCCGCAGGGACAAGACCCCGGGGGGAGAAATCGGCGATGGAACTCAAGATCAACGGCGAACTCAAGACCTTGCCCGAGCATGCCCGGGACCCGGCCATGCCCCTGCTCTGGGCCCTGCGCGACGGCCTGGACCTCACCGGCACCAAGTTCGGCTGCGGTGTGGCGGCCTGCGGCGCCTGCACCGTGCAGGTGGACGGCGAGGCGCGGCGCAGCTGCGTCACGCCCCTGGCCAGCGTGGCCGGCCGCGCCATCACCACCATCGAGGGCCTGGGCCCCGACCATGCGCTGCAGCGCGCCTGGGTGGCCCACCAGGTGCCGCAGTGCGGCTATTGCCAGAGCGGCATGCTGATGGCCGCCGCCGCCCTGCTGCGCAAGAACCGCAAGCCCAGCGATGCCGAGATCGACGCGGCCATCACCAACCTCTGCCGCTGCGGCACCTACCCCCGCGTGCGCGCCGCCATCCATGCCGCCGCCGCCCAGCTGGCCGGAGCCAAGGCATGAGGCGTCGCACCCTGCTGCTTTCGGGGCTGACGGCTGCCGGCGCCCTGCTGGTGGGCGTGGCCGCCCTGCCACCGCGCAGCCGCCTGGGCCGGCCCGGCAGCCTGCCGCCGCGCGAGGGCGAGCTGGGCCTGAACGCCTGGATCAAGATCGAGGCCGAGAGCGGCGATGTGCTCCTGGCCATGCCGCGCAGCGAGATGGGGCAGGGCGTGCACACGGCCCTGGCCCAGCTGGTGGCCGAGGAGCTGCGCCTGCCGCTGGAGCGGGTGCGCCTGATCCCGGCCGGCTATGAGAGCCTCTACGGCAATGTGGCCATGTTCGTGGGCCAGCTGCCGCTGGCGCCCCAGCACACCGAGCCGGGTCAGGAGAGCCGCCTGGCGCGCCTGGCGCAGTGGAGCGTGGCCAAGCTGGCGCGCGAGCTGGGCGTGAATGCCACCGGCGGCAGCTCCAGCGTGGCCGATGCCTGGGAGCCGCTGCGCTGGGCCGCGGCCACCGCCCGCCAGCAGCTGCTGGGCGCGGCCTCCCTGCAATGGGGTCAGGCCCTGGCCGAGCTGCAGCTGGAGCAGGGCTGGGTCAGCCATGCCATCGGCCAACGTGCCCACTACGGCGAACTGGCCCGCGCCGCGGCCGCCACCCCGCCCGGCGAGGTGAGCCTCACGCCGCCCGAGGCCTGGCGCCTGATCGGCCGTCCCGCGCCGCGTCGCGATGTGCCGGCCAAGGTGGATGGCTCCGCGCGCTTCGGCATCGACCAGCGCCCGCCGGGCCTGCTTTATGCCGCCATCCGCCAGGCCCCCATGCTGGGCGGCTCGCCCGGCGCGGTGGACGCTGGCGCCGCTCTGCGCCTGCCCGATGTGCTGCGCCTGGTGCGCCTGCCGCCCTATGCCGGCAGCGTGCCGGCCCTGGCCGTGGTGGCGCGCAACAGCTGGCGCGCCCAGCAGGCGGCCCAGGCCCTGGAGGTGCAGTGGCAGGGCCGCCCGGCCGGCGCCCTGGACGGCGAGCGCATCGCCGAGCAGCTGCGCGAGGCCGCGCGCCGCGCCGCCGCGGGCGGGGGCCTGGCTTTTCGCAGCGCCGGCGATGCGGCTGCCCAGCTGGCCCGTCCCCTGGCCGAGGGCGAGCGCCTGGTGGAGGCGCTCTACGAAGCCCCCTATCTGGCTCACGCCACCCTGGAGCCCATGAACTGCACGGCCCAGGTGAAGGACGGCCGGGTCACGCTCTGGCTGCCCACCCAGGTGCCGGGTCTGGCGCGCGCGCTGGCGGCGCGGGTGGCGGGCGTGGACGAGTCGGCGGTGGAGGTGCATGTGAGCTATCTGGGCGGCGGCTTCGGCCGGCGCCTGGAGGTGGACCTGGTGGGCCAGGCCGTGCGCGTGGCCCTGGAGACCGGCGGCGCGCCGGTGCAGCTGCTGTGGTCGCGCGAGGAAGACTTCCGCCACGACTTCTACCGCCCCGCGGGCGCCGCCTTCTGCCGCGCCCGGCTGGATGCCCAGGGCCGGCCCCAGGCCCTGCTCGTGGGCAGCGCGGGCGACGCCATCTCGCCGCGCTGGATGGAGCGCGTGCTGCCGGCCCTGAGCAGCCGCTTCGAGGCGCCGGACAAGACCACGGCCGAGGGCCTGCTCGACCATCCCTATGCCCTGGCCCACCAGCGCATTGCCCATGAGGCCACGCACAGCGGCGTGCCCGTGGGCTTCTGGCGCTCGGTGGGGCATTCGCACAATGCCTTCTTCATGGAGAGCTTTGTGGACGAGCTGGCCCATGCGGCCGGCCGCGATCCGCTGGACTTCCGCCTGCAGTGGCTGGATGCCGCCCTGCCGCGCCATGCGGCGGTGCTGCGCCTGGCGGCCGAGAAGGCTGGCTGGGGTCAGGCCTTGCCACCCGGCGTGGCGCGCGGCCTGGCCCTGCATGAGAGCTTTGGCAGCATCGTGGCCCAGGTGCTGGAGCTGCGCCTGGCGCCCGACGGCCAGCCACGCGTGCTGCGCGTGGTCTGCGCCCTGGACTGCGGCCTTGTGGTGAACCCGGCCATCGTCGAGCGCCAGATGGAGAGCGCCATCATCTTCGGCCTCTCGGCCGCGCTGTGGGGGCGCATCGATATCGGGCCCGAGGGCGTGGTGCGCCAGAGCGGCTTTGCCGACTATCCCCTGCTGAGCCTGGCCCAGACGCCGCGCATCGAAACCCATGTGCTCGCGAGCACGAATCCGCCCAGCGGCGTGGGCGAGCCGGGCGTGCCGCCGGTGGCGCCGGCCCTGGCCAACGCGCTGTTCGCGCTCACGGGCGAGCGCAGGCGCCGCCTGCCGCTGTGGGGCTGAAGCCCAGACCATCCATCTGGCGGTCGTGCCAGCGCGCCAGCAGCAGGCTGCTGGCCAGGGCGCCCAGCAGGGCCATGAACATGTCCGACTGCGTGTCCCAGGGGTCACCCTGGGTGCCCAGGAACTCGTCGGCCCCCTGGCCCAGGGCCAGGGCTGCCCACCACTCGATCAGCTCGTAGACCGCGCTCACCGCCAGGGCCACGCACACGGCCAGAAAGCCTGCCATGCCGCGGCCGCGCACCTGGCCGGTGCGCAGCAGGATCTCGCGCGCCAGCAGGGCCGGGATCAGGCCCTGGGCGAAGTGGCCGATCTTGTCGTAAGGGTTGCGCGAGAGCGCGAACAGATCCTGCAGCCAGAAGCCCAGGGGCACGCGTGCATAGGTGTAGGCCCCGCCCAGGATCAGCACCAGGCAGTGCCAGGTGATCAGGGTGTAGAGCAGGGGCGTGAGCGGAAAGCGCCGCTGGCTCAGGGCCAGCAGGGGCAGGGCGATGAAGACCGGCGCCACCTCCATGGCCCAGGTCGCGCGGTCGTACGGCGCCCAGCCCGAGGCCAGCAGGGCCAGCAGCACGAGCAGGGCGAGCGAGAGCAGGGTGGGCCGGGACAGGCCGGCAGCGGGGGCATTCATGCCCCGATGGTAGTCAGAAGCGCCGCGCCTCAGCCCGGCTGGCGCTCGGCGTGGCGGGCGAAGTTGTCCAGGATGGACTGCCAGCCCTGGCGCTGCAGCTCGACGGGGTTGCTGTCCTCGGCGTCAAAGGTCTCGCGCACGGTCACGCCGGCAGGGCCGGGGATGAACTCCACGCGCAGCTCACGCTCACCGAAGCGGGCCTCGATCAGCGCATGCTCCACGATGGCGGTGTAGGTGCCGGCGAAGTCGAAGCCCATGCTGCCGTCCTTGGCCTCCATGCGCGAGCTGAACTCGCCGCCGACACGCAGATCGACCGCGGCCCGGGGGGTGTGCCAGTCGGGCGAGGCGGTGTTCCAGACCATGATGTCGGCCGGCGCGGTCCAGGCGCGCCAGACGCGCTCGATGGGGGCTTTGACGAGGGTTTCGATGCTGATCTTCATGGGGTCTCCCTGGGTGTGCGGGCTGGTGGCGGGGGTGGCCCATCCGCCCCCTTCGCCCTCATGACGAACCAGCCCGGCGAAATTCGACAGGCCGGGCGCCCGCGGCCTCAGCTGCGGCGCTTGTCATTGTCCCGGTGACCGATCAGGCGCACCAGGGTGGCGTGCAGGCGCGGCGCATCGATGGGCTTGGTCAGGAAGTCGTTCATGCCGGCCGCCAGGGCCTCCTCGCGCTCCGAGACCAGGGCGGCGGCGGTGAGGGCCACGATGGGCAGTTCCTCGGCGCTGAAGCGCCGGCGCACCTGGCGCGTGGCCTCGTGGCCGCTCATCACCGGCATCTGCACATCCATCAGCACCGCATCGAAGGGTCGGCCCATGCTGGCCTGGGCATGGATGGCTTCCACGGCCTGGGCTCCGTCGCTGGCCTGGGAGACCTCCAGTCCCCACTGCTCCAGCAGGGCCACGGCGATCATCATGTTCACCGGGTTGTCCTCCACCATCAGCACGCGCAGGCCCTGCAGATCCTGCTTGTCGCGCGCCTCGCGCAGCTGGGTGCTGATGGGCGTGGGCGCGCCGGCCAGGGGCAGCTCGGCCCAGAAGGTGGAGCCCTGGCCCAGGGCGCTGTCCACGCCCACGGTGCCGCCCATCAGGCCGGCCAGCTCGCGGCAGATCGACAGGCCCAGGCCCGTGCCGCCGTAGCGGCGGGTGGTGGACTCGTCGGCCTGGGTGAAGGGCTGGAACAGGCGCTCGTGCAGCTCGGGGGCGATGCCGGGGCCGGTGTCGCGCACCTCGATGCGCAGGCGCTCCTCGTCCAGCTTGCGCACCCGCACCGAGACCGAGCCGGCCTCGGTGAACTTCAGGGCATTGGTCAGGTAGTTGGAGAGGATCTGGCGGGTGCGCACCGGATCGCCCACCACCCAGGCGGGCACGTCCTCGTCCACATCGATCTTGAAGGCCAGACCGCGGGCCTGGGCCAGGGTCAGATAGGCCAGGCGCATGGTGCCCAGCATGTCGCGCAGGGCAAAGGGTACGGACTCCAGGGTCAGGCGGCCGGCCTCGATCTTGGAGAGGTCCAGGATGTCGGCGATCAGGCCCGAGAGGCTCTCGGCGCTGTCCAGCATCTGGTCCAGGTACTGGCTACGGGTGCCCTCGTCCAGATCGGGCTGCTGCAGCATGCGCGCCAGACCCAGCAGGCCGTTGAGCGGCGTGCGGATCTCGTGGCTGGTATTGGCCAGGAAGGCGCTCTTGGCGCGGCTGGCGGCCTGGGCCTCGTCCTTGGCCTGGGCCAGGGCGGCCTCGACGCGGCGCTTCTCCGTCACGTCTTCCATGATCCAGATGGTGCCGCCGCGGCTGGGGTGGTCGGGGTCCACGGCCTTGGCCAGCAGGCGGCACAGGAAGGTGGAGCCGTCGCGGCGGCGCATGGGCCGCTCGATCTCGACCTGTTCGCCCGCGGCCAGGCGTGGGCCCAGTTCCTCGCCCACCGCCGCGTAGGCCTCGGGACCGGGCCAGACCACCGAGCCGTGCTGGCCGATCAGGCCGCCCGGCGGCCAGCCGAACATCTCCTCGATCACCGGATTGGCCTGCACGAAGTACTGGTCGCGCGTGAGCGTGATGCCGATGGAGGCGTTCTGCAGGATGGCGGCATGCACGAGGCGGGTGCGCTCGCTCTCGGTCACGTCGCGGGCATTGATGACCAGATAGGCCTGGCCGTCCATATTGAAGGGCGCGGCCGAGAGCACCATGGAGATCACGTCGCCATTCTTGGCCACGAAGTTGGCCGGCACCTCGCTGATCCGTCCGTGCTCGCGCACGCCCTGCACCAGGCCCTCGCGCTCGCCGGCGTGCTGCCACAGGCCCAGCTCCTCGGCGCTGCGGCCCAGCACCTCCTCGGCGCTATAGCCCGAGAGGCGCTCGAAGGTCTTGTTGACCATGGCGAAACGGCCCGAGGCCATCTCGGTGAGGGTGATCACATCGGGGCTGGTGGCCACCAGGTGCGAGAGCAGGCCCTCGCTGCGGCGCAGGGCCTCCTGGGCGCGGCTCTGCTCGGTCTGGTCGATGAAGAAGGAGAGCGTGGCCGGGCCGCTGGCGGCGTCCACCCGCACGCTGGTGGCCTGCACCAGGCGGCGGCGGCGCGAGAGCGTGCGCAGGCGGAACTCGGCCACCGGCAGCATGCCGCCCACGGGCATGGCCTCGATCTTGGCGGCGCGCTGGCGGGCGCGTTCGTCATCCCCCGGCTCGTAATGCGAGAACAGGTCCTGGCCGATCATGCTGGAGCGCTGGGTGTAGCCGAACATGGCCATGGCGGCCGGGTTGCAGTCCAGCACCCGGCCCCAGCGATGCAGCACCAGGGGGCTGGGCGAGCGGCGGAAGAGCTCGCGGTAGCGGGTCTCGGTGGCGGCCACGGCCTGCTCGGCCTGCACCTCGTGCGTCACATCGCGACCCACGCCCCAGTAGCCGCGAAAGCTCCCCTGGGCGTCGAAGCGCGGCTCGCCGCTGATGGAGACGAAGCGCAGGCTGCCGTCCGGCGCGCGGCGCCGTGCCACCAGGCCGTGGAAGGCGCGATGCGCCTCGAGATCGGCGCGGTGGGCGTCCAGTTCCTCGTCGCTGAGGCCCATGGCCTCGATTTCCCAGGGGGTCTTGCCCAGGCGGCTTTCCAGGTCCAGACCGGACTGGCCGGCGCGATCCTCGGCCAGATGGGTGAAGCGGAACTCGCGGTCCATTTCCCAGTACCAGTCGGCCGCCATGGACAGCAGGTGGCGAAAGCGTGCATTGCGCTCGCCCGCCTCCTCGATGGAGCGGCGCACCATGCGCAGGCAGCCCAGGCCGATGACCAGGGCGGCCGTCAGCAGCAGCAGGTGGGTGCTCAGGCGAGCGCTCAGGCGCACCGCCCCGCGCGGGCCCCAGCCATCGAGTTCGGCCCAGCTCAGGCCGCCCACGCTCAAGAGGCTCAGGCCGAAGATCAGCAGGCCGCCACGCAGGCCCTGCACCGTGGTGGCCAGCACCACGATCAGGCCCATCAGTCCCAGGGAGACGCTGGACAGGCCCAGCTGGCGCGACAGCGCCACGCTCACCGGCAGGGCCATCAGCAAGGCCATCACCATCAGGGAGAAGGCGCTGCCATGGCGGCGCGGCGGTCGCCAGACGCTGACGGCGGCCAGCGCGGCAATGCCCCAGGCCAGCAGGGGCGGCAGCAAGCCTTCCAGGGGCTCGCCCGGGATGCGGCCGAACCACAGCAGGGTGCCGGCCACGGCACACAGCAGGGCACAGGCACTGAGGAACAGGCGCTGGGAATGGCGCTGCACACGCAGCTCCAGCCTGGCCTGGGGGCCGCTGGGGTCGAAGTCCTGCCCGACCAGGCTGCTCAGATCGTCCGGGATGTCCTTGCTCACGGTGCTGGCGCGCGCATACGCCCTTGGCTCTACAAAGGGTCGCAGTCTCCGCCAGAAAGCGGGCGCCTGAACATCCGGTCAGCCCCCCAAAGCCGGGGCTAATCGCACCCGGGCCGCCCGAGTGCGCATTAGTTCTCGCCCCGTGCTCAGGCGCGGGCGCGCTGCAGCTGCTCGCGGGTGGCCTGGGCCGCGCGGCGGGCCGCGGCGGCAAAGTCCTCCAGGCTGCTGCCGGCATAGAGCACGGCACGCGAGCTGTTGACGATGATGGGGCCGTTTGCACGCCAGCCGGCCTTGACGGTGGCCGCGGCGTCACCGCCCTGGGCGCCCACACCCGGGATCAGCAGGGGCAGGCTGGGCGCCAGCTCGCGCACCCGGGCGATCTCCTCGGGGTAGGTGGCGCCCACCACCAGGCCCAGCTGACCGTTCTTGTTCCACTGCGTCTGGGCCAGGTGGGCCAGGTGCTCGAACAGGCGGGGCTGGCCCGGCACCTCGGCCAGGCGCTGCATCTGCCAGTCGTTGCCGCCTGCATTCGAGGTGCGGCACAGCAGGATCACGCCCTTGTCGGGGTAGCGCAGATAGGGCTCGATGGAGTCCAGGCCCATGAAGGGCGAGACGGTCACGGCATCGGCCTGGTAGCGCTCGAAGGCTTCCTTGGCGTACTGCTCGGCGGTGGAGCCGATATCGCCGCGCTTGGCGTCCAGGATCACCGGCACGCTGGGTGCCACGCGCTTGATATGGGCCATCAGGCGCTCGAGCTGGTCTTCGGCGCGGTGGGCGGCGAAGTAGGCGATCTGGGGCTTGAAGGCGCTGACCAGGTCCTTGGTCGCGTCCACGATGGCGGCGCAGAAGTCGTAGATACGGCCCGCATCGCCCTTCCAGGCGCCGGGAAACTTGCCCGGTTCCGGATCCAGCCCCACGCAAAGCATCGAGTCGTTGAGCTGTTCGGCCTTGGAGAGCTGCTGGATGAAATTCATGGGCGGGCGGTGACGGAGGTCAGGGCGGGTTGAGGTGGCGTATTGTCCTGCTTTTGGCCGGCTTTCCGGCCTGAACGCCACACAAGAGGGGGGATCCGGGATGCAGGTGCTGATGACACCGCGGCTGCGGCTGCGCTGGTTCCGTGCGGAGGATGCGGGCTTCATGCTGGGCCTGCTCAATGAGCCGTCCTGGCAGGCCAATATCTCCGACGCCGGGGTGCGCGACGAGGCCCAGGCCCTGGCCTGGATGGAGCAGCGCCTCTTCCCCGCCTACTGGCGCCACGGCCATGGCTTCTGGGCCGTGGAGCGGCGCGAGGACGGTGCGCTGCTGGGCCTGTGCGGCCTGTTCCAGCGCGACTTCCTGCCCCATCCCGATCTGGGCTATGGCTTTGTGCCGCGCTTCTGGGGCCAGGGCTATGCGCGCGAGGCCGCCCGGGCCTGCCTGCAGTACGCCCGCGAGGCCCTGGGCCTGCGCCGGGTGCTGGCCACCACGGCCCTGCACAACGAGGCCTCCATGCGCCTGCTGCGCGACTGCGGCTTCGAGGACCGCGGCGAGCACCAGTTCCCGGCCTATGAGGACCCCTCGCGGCTCTTCGAATGGTGCGAGCCCGGCCCCGAGCCGCTGTGCGATGACGCGGCCGAGATCGCTGCGCTGAGCGCGCGCCTGCTGGGCGCCTTCGACAACCGCGAGGGCCGGGTGCCGGGCCTGGCGGCCCTGCCGTACTGGCTGCTGCCCGGCGCCAGCATCGCGGCCACGCCGCCCGGCGGCCTGCCGGTGGTCAGCGATGTGCGGGGCTTTGTGCTGCCGCGGGCCGAGCTGCTCTTCGGCGGGCGGCTGCAGGACTTTGCGGAGTGGGAGCTGGAGGGCGAGACGCGGGTGGAGGGCGCCATCGCCCAGCGCTGGCTGCGCTACCGCAAGCGCGGCCGCCTGGACGGCCAGCTCTTCGAGGGCGAGGGGCTCAAGACCCTGCAGCTGGTGCGGGGCGAGCGCGGCTGGCGCATCGCCGCCCTGGCCTGGCAGGACCTGCGCTGAGGGCGCAGGCCCGGGCTCAGGCTCAGATCTTCTGGGCCAGCTCGATGGCCTTGCCGATATAGCTGCCCGGCGTCATGGCCATCAGGCGCTGCTTCTCGGCTTCGGGCAGTTCCAGGGTCTGGATGAAGGCCTGGATGGACTCGCGGGTGATGGCCTTGCCGCGGGTCAGCTCCTTCAGGCGCTCATACGGGTTGGGCAGGGCATAGCGGCGCATCACGGTCTGGATGGGCTCGGCCAGCACTTCCCAGGCGCTGTCCAGGTCGGCGGCCAGGGCGGCCTCGTTGACCTCCAGCTTGTCCAGACCCTTGATCAGGGACTCGTAGCCCAGCAGGGCATAGCCCAGGGCCACGCCCATATTGCGCAGTACCGTGGAGTCGGTCAGGTCGCGCTGCCAGCGGCTGATGGGCAGCTTCTGGCTCAGATGCGTCAGCAGGGCGTTGGCCAGGCCGAAATTGCCCTCGGCGTTCTCGAAGTCGATGGGGTTGACCTTGTGCGGCATGGTGGAGCTGCCGATCTCGCCGGCCACCGTGCGCTGCTTGAAGTAGCCCAGGGAGATATAGCCCCAGACATCGCGCGACCAGTCGATCAGGATGGTGTTGACGCGGGTGAAGGCGTCAAACAGCTCGGCCATGTAGTCGTGCGGCTCGATCTGGATGGTGTAGGGGTTGAACGTCAGGCCCAGCTGCTGCTCCACCACCTGGCGGCTGAAGGCCTCCCAGTCATGCTCGGGCCAGGCGCTCAGGTGGGCGTTGTAATTGCCCACGGCGCCGTTCATCTTGGCCAGCAGCTTCACATCGGCAATGCGCGCGCGGGCATTGCGCAGGCGCGCCACCACATTGGCGATTTCCTTGCCCACGGTGCTGGGGCTGGCGGTCTGGCCATGGGTGCGGCTGAGCATGGGCACGGCGGCCAGGACATGGGCCATGCCGGCCAGCTTGTCCACGATGCGGTCCAGCGTGGGCAGCAGCACCTGCTCGCGCGCGGCCTTGAGCATCAGACCGTGGCTGGTGTTGTTGATGTCCTCGCTGGTGCAGGCGAAGTGCACGAACTCGCCGGCCGCCTTGAGCTCGGCATGGCCCTCGAAGCGCGACTTCAGCCAGTACTCCACCGCCTTCACATCATGGTTGGTGGTCTTCTCGATGTCCTTGATGGCCTGGGCGTCGGCCTCGGAGAAACGCGCCACAAAGCCGCGCAGCAGGCCGCGGGCGGCCTCGCTCAGGGGCTTGAACTCGGCAAAGCCGGCGTCCGAGAGGGCGATGAACCATTCCACCTCGACCTGCACGCGGCGGTGCATCAGGCCGAACTCGGAAAGCAGCGGACGCAGCCCGGCCACGCGCGAGGCGTAGCGGCCGTCCAGGGGCGAGAGAGCACTGATGCTGGAGAAGGCGGAAGAGGTCATGATGGCTTGGGCGCGGAGCGAGGGCCGCACAGGCTTGGGGCAAACCCGGGGATTTTATCCGGCCCGGCTCTTGCTTAATCCAAGCTGCCCGCGGGCGCCTTGCGCACCTTTGTGAAGATGCTGTGACAGCCCGCGGCTAGAGTCTCGCCCCATTCCCTCACGACCCCTGCCACGACCCTGTCAAGGAGCTCCCCGCCATGCCTGCTGTCGCCCCCGCTTCCGCCTCCCCCCTGTCCGCCCTGCGCCGCCTGACCCTGGGTCTGGCCGCCGTCGGCCTGGCCGCCCTGGCCCTGCCCGCCGCGGCCCAGGCCAAGCTCAAGGTGGCCGGCATCTACACCGTGCCGGTGGAGCAGCAGTGGGTGAGCCGCATCAACAAGGCCCTGAAGGCGGCCGAGGCGCGCGGCGAGATCGAGTACGCCTTCTCCGAGAACGTCAGCAACGCCGACTACGAGCGCGTGATGCGCCAGTACGCCGAGCGCGGCTACGGCCTGGTGGTGGGCGAGGCCTTCGCCGTGGAGGCCGCGGCCCGCAAGGTGGCCAAGGACTATCCCAAGACCGCCTTCCTGATGGGCAGCAGCGGCAAGCCCGCGGCGCCCAATTTCTCGGTCTTCGACAACTACATCCAGGAGCCCGCCTACCTGACCGGCATGATCGCTGGCGGCATGAGCAAGAGCGGCAAGATCGGCCTGGTGGGCGGCTTCCCCATCCCCGAGGTCAACCGCCTGATGAACGCCTTCATGGCCGGCGCCAAGGAGATCAACCCCAAGGCCGAGTTCACTGTCAGCTTCATCAACAGCTGGTTCGATCCGCCCAAGGCCAAGGAAGCCGCCTTCGCCATGATCGACAAGGGTGCGGACGTGATGTACGCCGAGCGCTTCGGCGTGAGCGACGCGGCCAAGGAGCGCAAGGTGCTGGCCATCGGCAATGTGATCGACACCCAGGCCCAGTACCCCGACACCGTGGTGGCCTCGGCCCTGTGGCATATGGAGCCCAGCATCGACGCCGCCATCAAGGCCGTGAAGGCCAATGCCTTCAAGGCCGAGGACTACGGCCCCTACTCGATGATGAAGCACAAGGGCGGTTCGCTGGCCCCGCTGGGCAGCTTCGAGAAGAAGGTGCCGGCCGATCTGCAGGCCAAGGTCAAGGCCAAGGAAAAGGCCATTCTGGACGGCAGCTTCGTGGTCAAGGTGGACGATGGCCAGCCCAAGTCCACGGCCAAGTAAGTGACGCTGGCGCTGCAACTCAAGGGCATCACCAAGCGCTTCGGCGCCCTGGTGGCCAATGACGGCATCTCGCTCTCGCTGGCGCGCGGGCAGGTGCTGGCGCTGCTCGGCGAGAACGGGGCGGGCAAGAGCACCCTGGTCTCCATCCTCTTCGGCCACTACCGGGCCGATGCGGGCGAGATCGAGGTCTTCGGCCAACCCCTGCCGCCGGGCCAGCCCCGGGCCGCCCTGGCCGCGGGCATAGGCATGGTGCACCAGCACTTCACGCTGGCCGAGCGCCTCTCGGTGCTGGACAACGTGATCCTGGGCCTGGAGCCGCTGTGGCGCCCCGTCTCGCGCCGCCGCGCCCTGCGCCAGCGCCTGGTGGAGACGGCCCAGCGCTTCGGCCTGCAGGTGGACCCCGAGGCCCTGGTGGCCGATCTCTCGGTGGGCGAGCGCCAGCGCGTGGAGATCCTCAAGGCCCTGGTGCGCGGGGCCCGCATCCTGATCCTGGACGAGCCCACCGCGGTGCTCACGCCCCAGGAGAGCGAGGCCCTGTTCCGCTCGCTCAAGGCCCTGGTGGCCGAGGGCCTGTCCATCATCTTCATCAGCCACAAGCTGGACGAGGTGCTGGCCGTCTCGGACCGCATCGCGGTGCTGCGCGCCGGCCGCCTGGTGGCCGAGCTGCCGAACGAAGCGGGCTTGTCGAAAGCCGATCTGGCCGAGGCCATGGTGGGCCGCGCGGTGCAGGCGCCGCGGCGCCGTGCCCCGCCCGCGCCCGGCCCCGAGCTCTGCCGCCTGCGCGGCGCCCGGCTCTCCGGCAAGCCGGGCCTGCGCGGCGTGGATCTGAGCCTGCACGCCGGCGAGGTGTTGGCCGTGGCCGGTGTGGCCGGCAATGGCCAGCATGCCCTGGCCGAGCTGCTGCATGGTCTGCACGGTCTGGAGGGCGGCAGCCTGGAGGTGCTGGGCCAGGCCCTGCCGCCGCGCCCGCGCGTCTGGAACGAGGCCGGCGTGGCCCGCATTCCCGAAGACCGCCATGCCGCGGGCGTGGTGGGCGATCTGGCCCTGTGGGAGAACGCCCTGCTGGAGCAGTACCGCAGCCCGCGCTTCACGCGCTTTTTCGGCCAGCTGATCCGTGGCGGCCGGGCGCGCGCCTATGCCCGGGAGCTGGTGCAGCGCTTCGATGTGCGCGGTCTGGAAGGGCGGGGCCTGAACACCGTGACCCGCAGCCTCTCGGGCGGCAATATGCAGAAGCTGATCCTGGGCCGCGCGCTCAGCGGCGCCGACCCGGCGCGGCCGCCGCGCCTGATCGTGGCCAACCAGCCCACCTGGGGCCTGGACATCGGCGCCGTGGCCTATGTGCACCAGCTGCTGCTGGATGCCTGCGCGGCCGGGGCGGCCGTGCTGCTGATCTCGGAAGACCTGGACGAAATCTTCACCCTGGCCGATCGCATCGCCGTGATGCACGAAGGCCATCTCAGCGCGGCCCGGCCGCGCGCCGACTGGAGCCTGGCCAGCATCGGCCTGGCCATGACTGGAAGCGAGGCGCCCGCCCATGCGACTTGAGAAACGCGCCAGCCCCGCCACGGCCTGGCGCCTGGGCGCGCCCCTGCTGGCCCTGGCCCTGACCCTCTTGGTGAGCTCCGGCCTTGTGGCCTGGGCCGGGGCGCCGGTGGGCCAGGCCTATGCCCTGCTGCTGGAGGGCGGCTTCGGCTCGCGCTTTGCCTGGAGCGAGACCCTGACCCGGGCCACGCCCCTGATCCTGACCGGCCTGGCGGCCGCCGTGGCCTTCAAGGCCAGGCTCTACAACATCGGCGCCGAGGGCCAGCTCTATCTGGGCGCCCTGGCCGCGGTGGCGGTGGGCGGCCTGCACGGCGGCACGGGCTTCGAACTCTCGCCCTGGCTGCTCTTCCCCCTGATGATGGCCGCCGCCGCCCTGGCCGGCGCCCTGCTGCTGCTGGCCCCGGCCCTGATGAAGAGCCGCCTGGGCGTGGACGAGGTGGTCACGACCCTGCTGCTGAACTTCATCGTGCTGCTCTTCGTGGCCTGGATGCTGGACGGCCCCATGAAGGACCCGCTGGCCATGGGCTGGCCGCAGAGCGTGGGCCTGCAGGACGCCCTGCAGCTGGACAAGCTGATCGAGCGCAGCCGCGTGCACACCGGCCTCTTGTGGGCCCTGGGCGCGGGCCTCCTGCTGTGGCTGATGTTCCGCCACAGCAGCACCGGCTTCGAGATCCGCGCCGTGGGCGCCGGTCCGCAGGCCGCGGCCTTTGCCGGCATGCCCATCGCCTGGGTCACGGTCAAGGTGGCCCTGATCTCCGGTGCCCTGGCCGGCCTGGCCGGTGCCATCGAGGTGGCGGGGCGCACCGGCTATGTGACCCTGGACATGAGCCCGGGCTATGGCTACAGCGGCATCGTGATCGCCATGCTGGCCGGTCTGCATCCGCTGGGCGTGCTGGCCGCCGCGGTCTTCGTGGCCGGCCTGCTGGTGGGCGCCGACAGCATGAGCCGTGCCGTGGGCGTGCCCACCTATATCGCCGATGTGATCGTCGCGACCGCGCTGATCGCCACCCTGGCCTGCAGCCTGCTGGTCAACTACAAGATTCGCTGGGGGCGCGATGGGCGCTGAACTGCTGGACCTGCTCTCGGGCAGCGCCTTCTGGATCGCGGTGCTGCGCATCGCCACGCCCCTGATCCTGGGCACCCTGGGCGTGCTGCTGTGCGAGCGCGCCGGAGTGCTGAACCTGGGCATCGAGGGCATCATGGTGGTCGGCGCCTTTGCCGGCTGGCTCACCGTCTACCAGGGCGGCGGGCTCTGGACCGGGGTGGCGGTGGCGGCCGGCGTGGGCGCCCTGCTGGGCCTGCTGCATGGCTGGCTCACCGTGTCGCTGAGCCTGTCCCAGCATGTCTCGGGGCTGGGCATCACCCTGCTGGCCACCAGCCTGGCCAGCTATGCCTACCGCGTCAGCTTTCCCAAGGTGGAGAGCCCGCCCACCATCACGCCCTTTGCCAGCATGGAGAGCTGGCTGCCCATGCCGGTGCTCAATGCCCAGACCCCGCTCACCCTGCTGGCCCTGCTGCTGGTGCCGGCCCTGGCCTGGGGCCTGAACCGCACCCCCCTGGGTCTGGCGGTGCGCATGGTGGGCGAGAGCCCGGCGGCGGTGGAGGGGCAGGGCTTCTCGGTGGCGCGCCTGCGCATCGGCGCCATCATGGCCGGCTCGGCCCTGATGGGCGTGGCCGGCGCCTTCCTGACGCTGGCGGCCTTCAACGCCTTCTACTTCAATATGGTCAACGGCCGCGGCTGGGTCTGCGTGGCCCTGGTGGTGTTCGCCTCCTGGCGTCCGGGCAAGGCTCTGCTGGGGGCCCTGCTCTTCGCCTTCTTCGACGCGCTGCAGCTGCGCCTGCAGCAGAGCAGCGGCGCCGGCGTGCTGCCCTACCAGCTCTATCTGATGCTGCCCTATCTGCTGTCCATCGCGGCCCTGGTGCTGATGGCGCGCAAGGCGGCCTATCCCCAGGCCCTGATGAAGCCCTACCGAAAAGGCGAACGCTGATGCTGATCCGCAATATCTGCCTGCCCGACGGCCGCCGTGGCCAGGACCTGCTGGTGCAGGACGGCCGCATCGCAGCGGTCGGGCCGAACCTGAGCGCGCCCGAGGGCGTGGAGACGCTGGACGGTGGCGGCTGGCTGCTGAGCCCGCCTTTCGTGGACGCCCATTTCCATATGGACGCCACGCTCAGCTACGGCCTGCCCCGGGTCAACCAGAGCGGCACCCTGCTGGAGGGCATTGCGCTCTGGGGCGAGCTCAAGCCTTTGCTGACCCAGGAGGCCCTGGTCGAGCGCGCCCTGGCCTATTGCGACTGGGCGGTGGCGCGCGGCCTGCTGGCGATCCGCTCCCATGTGGACATCTGCGACCCGCGCCTGCTGGCCGTGGAGGCCCTGCTGCATGTGCGCGAGCGGGTGAAGCCTTACCTCGACCTGCAGCTGGTGGCCTTCCCGCAGGACGGCGTGCTGCGCGCGCCGGGCGCGCTGGCCAATCTCAAGCGCGCCCTGGACCTGGGCGTGGACGTGGTGGGCGGCATCCCGCATTTCGAGCGAACCATGGCCGACGGTGCCGCCAGTGTGAAGCTGCTGTGCGAGCTGGCCGCCGAGCGCGGCCTGCGCGTGGACATGCATTGCGATGAGAGCGACGATCCCCTGTCCCGCCATGTCGAGACCCTGGCCTATGAAACCCAGCGCCTGGGCCTGCAGGGCCGGGTCACCGGCTCCCACCTCACGTCCATGCATTCCATGGACAACTACTACGTCTCCAAGCTGATCCCGCTGATGGCCGAGGCCGGCCTGCATGCGGTGGCCAACCCACTCATCAACATCACCCTGCAGGGCCGGCACGACAGCTATCCCAAGCGCCGCGGCATGACACGCGTGCCCGAGCTGCTGGCCGCGGGCGTGAACGTGGGCTTCGGCCACGACTGCGTGATGGACCCCTGGTACTCCCTGGGCAGCGGCGACATGCTGGAGGTGGCGGCCATGGGCCTGCATGTGGCGCAGATGACCTCGCAAGCCGGCATGAAGGCCTGCTTCGACGCGGTCACGGTCAACAACGCGCGCATCCTGGGCCTGGAGGGCTATGGCCTGGAGCCCGGCTGCAAGGCCGACTTCGTGCTGCTGCAGGCGCGCGACCCGGTGGAGGCCGTGCGCCTGCGCGCCCAGCGCCTGCTGGTGGTGCGCGGGGGCCAGGTCTTGAGCCGCTGCGCGCCCGCCACCGCCCAGCTCAGCCTGCCCGGCCGTCCGGCCACGGTGGACTGGACCCTGGCGCGCTGAGCCCGGCCCGCCGGCCGCTCACTCGCCGCCGAAGAAGCGCCGCCGCTCGGCGTCGTCCGGGTGGCTGGCGATGGCCGTGGCCCAGCCCGAGGGCTCACCCGCCTTGCGCGCCTGGCGCTGCTGTGCGATGCGATCGAAGAAGGCCAGCATGGCGCGCGGCTTGCGGCCATCGGCACGCAGCAGGTGCAGGGCGGCGGCATCGGCCTCGCGCTCCAGCGCACGCGAATAGGCCTGGCTGCTGAGCACGGCCGGCGCCGAGGCCAGCACGCCCGAGAAGTCGCCCAGCATCAGGGCACCCAGGGTGCTGGCCAGGCCGGCCTGCACCGTCATGCGCAGCCCGTGGCGACCCCGCACATGGCCCAGCTCGTGGGCCAGCACGCCGGCCAGGGCATCGGGCTGGTCGGCCAGCAGCTCGGCCAGAGCGTCGGTCAGCACCAGGCTGCCGCCCGGCAGGGCCAGGGCATTGGGCCCCAGCTTGTCGCTGGCCTGGCGGAATACCAGCTGGTACTCGGGCCAGGGTTCACCGCGCGCCCGGGCGCGTGCCACCAGGCCGGCAAAGTCCTGGGTGATGGCGGCCCGGCGGGCGGCGGGCAGGGCACTGGGCTTGAGCAGCAAGCCGTCCAGGCTTTGCAGGGTGCGCTCGTCCAGCTGGGCCTCCAGCGGCGCGGGCACGAGTTCGGTGATGGCGCGGGCGGCCAGGGGCAGGCCTTGCCACCACAGCAGGATCAGCAGGCCCATCAGCAGCAGGCCGGCGGTGAGCGTGAGGCGCCAGCTCTGCGCCCAGTGCACGGCCAGGGACTCGCGCAGGCCGGCGGCCCGGGCCCAGTCATCCCAGTCGGCGGCCTCGGCGCAGCTGAGCACCCCGCCGTCCGGCAGCAAGACCTGGCGCTGGCCGTGCCGCTGGCGTTCCGGCCATTGCACCTGGCGCAGGGCATAGCGCTGCTGGCGCCCGTCACCGGTCTGCAGCAGCAACTCACGGCCCTCGCGCCAGATCTCGGCCTGCTGGGCCGAGGCATGGCGGCCGTCGAAGTACTGCAGGCGCAGCCTGGGGCGGGGGGCGGCCGGCATGTCCGGCATCACAGACCCATATCGATGCCGAAGAAGTCGCCGGCGGCCTCGCCCGCGGCATCGGGCTGCTGCAGGCTCTGCTCGGCCACCCAGCCATCCAGCTCGCCCTGCACGCGCAGACGCATGGCTTCCAGGCGCAGCCGGGCGGTGTTGACCGCGGCAAAGGGCCGGTACAGGCCCAGGGTGAGCAGGGTGAACAGCCAGTTCTTCAGGCTCAGCCAGGCCAGGGCGCGGGCGCTCAGATCGCTGTCAAAGCGCAGCTCCTCGCTGCGGGTGCGGTTCCACACCAGGTTCTGCAGGCGGGCGCTGAAGAAGGCAGCCAGCAGCAGGGCCAGGCCCAGGTAGAAGCCCAGGGCCAGCAACACGAAGAGCACCATGCTCTTGAGGCTGAAGCTGATGGCCGCCAGGCCCACGAAGGCGGCGATATAGAGCAGCAGCAGGCCCAGCAGCTTGAAGCCCAGCAGGTAGAACTCGCGCGGGCCGGCCAGCAGCCGGGTGCGCTGGGCGGCCATGGCGTAGTGGCCATGCTGGTAGCGCTTGATCAGGGCCAGGCTCAGGGGCAGCAGCAGAACGCCCAGGGCGAAGGCCAGCAGCACCAGCACATGGCCCGGACCGAACTCGGCCTTGCTGCCTTCCTGCAGGGCCTCGGGCCAGAGGCTGCCGGCCAGCACCATCAGCAGCACCGGCACATAGCTGGGTGCCATGGCCAGGTAGGCACCCGCCAGCCCGCCCTCGAAGCGCAGGCGCAGGCCGCGCCAGCTGGTGTTGGCCAGGCGGAACTGCAGGCTGGCGCGCCACAGGGCCGGCCAGATCGCGCCCAGGATCAGGAAGGCCAGGCCGCCCGCCAGGGGCGAGAAGCGGCCCGCCACGGCGTAGCAGCCCATCAGCAGCATCAGCAGCACATAGCCACGGAACATGGTCCAGGGCTTGCCGTGGAAGCTCAGGGCCTGGCCGTCGATCAGGGTGTTGCTGTAGAAATAGCGCAGGCGGCGCGCCTTGGCGAAGGGCAGGTACAGGCCCAGGGTCAGCACCGTCAGCAGCAGGTTGACGATCCAGATGCGCAGGTACTCGCTGCCCGAGCCGCTGAACTGCACGCGGAAATAGCGGGCGGGGTTCTGGCTGCTGAGGCCGAACAGGGATGTGTCTTGCAAGGCGGTCCTCCCGAACAGGGCCATCGCGGCCTCGTGACGCGCTTTCTGGCGGGCGCGCTGTGCCGCGGCGGCAGTCTGGGGCTCGGGGCTTGTGCGCACAAGGGCCCCTGAAGAGGGAGGTGTGCCTGCCGCAGACAGGTCGGTTTGTCCAGCCCGTTGCGCAACAGCTGCTTCGCTAGAATCTTTGGCAACAGGACCCAAAGTCCCGCACCATCTCTACATGAAGCTCATCGGTTCACTCGCCAGCCCCTACGTCCGCAAGGTCCGCATCGTGATGGCGGAGAAGAAGCTCGACTACCAGTTCGTGCTCGAAGACGTCTGGGGCAATGACAACATCCTCAAGATGAACCCCCTGGGCAAGGTGCCCTGCCTGGTGATGGAAGGCCAGGACTCCATCACCGGGGCGGTGTTCGACTCGCGCGTGATCTGCGAGTACGTGGACACGCTCTCCCCCGTGGGCAAGCTCATTCCCGAGCGCGGCCGCGAGCGCACCGAGGTGCGCACCTGGGAAGCCCTGGCCGATGGCCTGATGGACGCCGCCATCGCCGCCCGCCTGGAGCAGACCTGGGCCGGCCGCACGGCCGAGCAGCGCAGCGCGGCCTGGGTGGATCGTCAGATGGGCAAGCTGCATGCCGCGCTCAAGGCCATGAGCCAGGGCCTGGGCGAGAAGCCCTGGTGCTCGGGCAACCACTTCACCCTGGCCGATATTGCCGTGGGCTGCGCCCTGGGCTATCTGGACTTCCGCTTTCCGTCCATCGACTGGCGCACGCCCTATCCGAACCTGACCCGCCTGCTGGACAAGCTGGCCACGCGTCAGAGCTTCATCGACAGCGCACCGCCCGCCGCCTGAGGCCGCTCGAGCGCCGCCGCGCGGCGGCGCTGCAGCACGGCGTAGATCGCCGCCAGGCGACGGCCGATCTCGGCCACCTCCAGCTGCCAGCGCTGGGCAATCTCCTCGATCAGCAAGCCCTGGGCCACCAGGGTCAGCAGATGCTGCTCGCTGCGTGCCAGGCCCTTGAGCTGGCCCGTGGCGGCCGGGGCCAGGTCTTGCGAGGCCGCCACGTTATGCGCCAGCTGCAGCTCGCTGCGCGGCAGGCCTAGGGCCTGCAGGGTCTGCCGGGCCAGGGCGGGTGACATGCGGGCCTGACCGGCCGCGCAGTCGCGCAGGGCCTCGGCCAGGCCGGTGCTGGCGCCCGGGTCCAGCCAGTAGCCCTGGGCCCCGCCGGCCAAACCTTCAAACAGCAGGGGATCGTCCGCCAGGGTGCTGATCAGCAGCAGGCGTGGTCGCGGCCGTGCGGGCAGGCGTTGCAGCAGGGCCATCACATGGCCATCGGCCAGGCGCAGATCGCAGGCCAGCACCTCGGGCGCGAGCTCGGCGATGCGGGGCAGGGCCTCGTGGAGGCGGTCGCTGGCGCCCACGCAACTCCAGCGGTCGGCCCGGCCCTGCTCCGCGGCGGCAAAGAGGGCGCGTTGCGCACTCAGCAGCGCGGGACGGGTACGTCGGAGCAGGAAGACGGAAGGCATGCGGTCGGCGGGCGGGAAGCCGGCTGATTGTCCCGGCTTCAAGGGACGCAACAACCCCGCGACCCGGTGTGCTGCGGCCCTTCAGGTGGGGGTGTGGCGCGCCCTGCGCCCGGCTGGGCGCATCGCGCGCCGATTTCAGCGCTTGTTGACCAGCACGATGCCCGCGGCCAGGGCCAGCAGGGCGATGCCCAGCCGCGCGCTGATGGGCTCGCCCAGCAGCAGGGCGCCGGCCAGCAGGCCGAACAGCGGGGTGGAGAGCGTGAAGCTGGCCAGGCGGGTGGCCGGGTAGTGGCGCACCAGCCAGAACCACAGCAGGTAGCTGACGAAGCTGACGATCACGGTCTGAAACCCCATCAGGCCCAGGAGGCGCGCGCTCCAGGCCGCCGGCCAGGGCTCGCCCAGGGCCCAGGCCGCCAGCATCAGGGCCAGGCCCGAGATGCCCAGCTGGTAGAAGAGCGTCTTCTCGGCGCTGGCGCTGGACAGGCGCGTGGCGCGGATGGCCAGGGTGGTGCCGCCCCAGAGCAGGGCGGCCAGCAGGCCCAGGCTGTCGCCCAGCCATTGCAGCTCGGAGCCGCTCTTGCTGCCAAAGCCCTCGGCAAAGGCCCAGGCCACGGCGCCGAAGGCGATCAGCAGGCCGCCGGCCTGGCGCAGCGAGAGCTTTTCGCTGCGCGCGATGAAGGGCATGCCCAGGGCCACCACAAAGGGGCTGAGGTAGATGAAGACCACCATGCGCGAGGCGGTGGTGTACTGCAGGCCGGCAAAGATGCAGGCGAATTCGGCCGCGAACAGGGTGCCGGCCAGCAGGCCGCCGGGCAGGGTGCCGTCGCGCTCGAAGAGCGCAATGCCGCGCCAGCGCGCCCACAGCCAGACGAGCACGGCCGCGCCCGCCGAGCGCAGGCCAGCCTGCCAAAGCGGCGTGATCTCGCTGAGCGCGGCCTTGGCCGCCACCTGGTTCAGACCCCAGAGCACGCAGCAGCCCAGCAGCAGGCTGATGGCGCGGGCGTCGAGATGGCTGTGGCGCTGGTCGGTGCTCATGCCCGCATCATGCCGGGCGCGTACGGCCCGGCCGCAGCAGCAGCGCGCAGATCGCACCGGCGAGCGCCCCGCTCAGATGGGCGGCGGGGGCGATGGCGATGTCCCAGCCCGGCACCTGGCGCAGCGGCGCACCCAGGGGCTGTTCCAGGGCCAGCTTGAGCCCCAGCCCCAGCAGCAGGGCCAGGCCGATGCGGCGCTCGCGCGCCGGGCGTGCACCTGCCAGCAGGCCCAGGCCCAGCACGGCCGCGCCGGCATGCAGCACGCCCGAGAGCCCGCCGTAATGCGCCAGCGTGGGCGCCAGCAGCAGCAGGCCCAGCTGGGTGAGCGGCCAGGCCAGCAGCCAGGCCAGGGCCGCACGTGGCGGCAGGGCGGCGCGCCGGCCCACCCAGGCCAGCACGGCACAGCCCGCCAGATTGGCCAGCAGATGCTGCAGGCTCAGGTGCACGGCGGCGGCGCTCCAGGCGCGCCAGGGTTGCTGCCAGGCCAGCGCGGGCTGCCAGTCCAGCGCCGCGCGGGGCAGGGGCCAGGCCAGCAGGGCCAGCAGGGCCAGGCCGGCGGCCAGGGCCAGCCAGGCGCCAGAGCCCCGCAGCGTACTCAGGCCGGGAAGACGCTGTGCCACAGGGCCAGCACCGCGTCGCGGTGGCGCGCCAGATCCAGTGCGGCCAGACGTTCCTCGGCCAGGGCCGTGGGCTGCTCGTCCAGGCGCGCCCGGTGCTGGGCGCGGCGCAGCTCGCGGTAGGCGTCGGCCGCGGCCTGGCCCACGCCCGCGGGCAGCAGGCCGGCGGTCTCGGCGCGCTGCAGCAGGGCGATGGTGCCGGCGTTGTCCTGCAGCTCGGGGTGGGCCGCGGCATGGGCCAGCACCAGGTACTGCAGGGCGAACTCGGCGTCCATCATGCCGCCGGGGCTGTGCTTGACGTCGAACTCGCCCGGCTTGACCGGACGCGCGCCACGCACCTTCTCGCGCATGGCCTGCACCTCGGTGCGCAGGGCCGCGGCATCGCGCGGCGCGGTGAGCACGGCGCGGCGCACGCCCTCGAAGCGCGCGGCCAGCTCGGGCGCCCCGGCGCAGAAGCGCGCGCGGGTGATGGCCTGGTGTTCCCAGGTCCAGGCGGTGTTGCTGCCGCGGCCGGTCTGGTAGTTCTCAAAGGACTGCAGAGAGGTGACCAGCAGACCCGAGTTGCCATTGGGGCGCAGGGCGGTGTCGATGTCGAAGAGCTCGCCGGCCGCGGTGCGCAGGGTCAGCCAGGTGATGAGCTTGCGCACGAAGGCGGCGTAGATCTCGTGGGCGTTTTCGTCCTCGTCGTCGAAGAGGAAGACCACGTCCAGATCGCCGCCATAGCCCAGCTCCTTGCCGCCCAGCTTGCCATAGGCCACCACGGCGAACTGCGGCGCCGGCCGGTGGGCCTGCTTGAGCCGGGCCCAGGCCCAGTCGATGGCGCATTGCAGCGTGGCATCGGCCAGGGCCGAGAGCTCGTCGGCCACCTGCTCCACCGTGATGCGGCCCTCCACATCGCGCACCAGGGTGCGGAAGACCTCGGCATGGTGGGCGCGGCGCAGGGTGTCGAGCAGGGCCTCCTCGTGGGCCTCGCCGCTGCGCTCCCAGGCGGCGTGGCGGTTGCGCAGATCGCCGATGTACTCGGCGCCCTCGAAGCGCTCGTTGAGCAGGCGGTTGTCGGCCAGCTCGTCAATCACGCCGGGGTGCAGCATCAGATAGCGCATGGGCCAGCGCGCCAGGCCCAGCAGGCGCAGCAGGCGGTTCTGCACTGCGGGCCGCTCTACGAGCAGGGCCAGATAGCTCTCGCGCCGCAGCAGGGGCTCGATCCAGTCCACAAAGCGCAGGGCGCCGGCCAGGGTGCACTGCTCCTCGCGCACCGCCAGGGCCGCGCGGCCCACCAGCTTGGCCAGACGCAGGCGCGACTCCTCGCGCAGGGCCTGCACGCGCGGGGTCTCGGCCCAGCGCCGCACCGCCTCGCCCAGCTCGGCAGGCAGCTTCTCCAGGAACTCCTCGGCGTCCACCGGCAGGGCCGGGCCGCCGCAGCTGCCGCCCTTGCACTGGCCGGACTTGGGGGCCTGGCCGTCGTGCAGCAGGGCGTCGAACTCGGTGGCCACCAGCTCGCGCACCTCGCACAGCCGGTCCATCAGCTCACACACGCCGGGCGCGCAGCCGCTGCGGCTGGAGCCGGGACGCAGGCCCAGGCTGTGGGCGATCCAGGCCAGGTCGCGGTCCTCGCAGGGCAGGCAGTGCGTCTGCTGATCGTCCAGGTACTGGATGCGGTGCTCCACCCGGCGCAGGAACTCATAGGCCTGGATCAGCTGCTCGGCCATGTCCGGCTTCATCAGGCCGCGCGCGGCCACGCGGCGCAGGGCCTTGACCGTGGAGCGGGTGCGGATCTCGGGGAACTGCCCGCCGCGCACCACCTGCAGCAGCTGCACGGTGAACTCGATCTCGCGGATGCCGCCGCGCGAGAGCTTCACATCGTTGGCGCGCTCGGGCCGGCCGGCGGCGCGGCGGCTGGCCTCGTCGCGGATCTTGCGGTGCAGCTGGCGCAGGCCCTCGAGCACGCCGTAGTCCAGGTAGCGGCGGTAGACGAAGGGCGTCACCAGGCTGCGCAGAGCCAGGGCGCGCTGTTTGGCGGCCGGGTCCAGCGGCGCCACCACCCGGCTCTTGAGCCAGGCAAAGCGCTCCCACTCGCGGCCCTGTACCAGGAAATATTCCTCCAGCATGGCCAGGCTCACCACCGGTGGGCCGGAGTTGCCATTGGGCCGCAGGGCCAGGTCCACGCGGAAGACCTGGCCGTCCTCGGTCACATCACCGATCAGCGCATACAGGCGTCGCGCCACCAGGGAAAAGTACTCGTGGGCCGAGACGGGCTTGGGGCCGTCGGTCTGGCCCTCGTCGTCGTAGACATAGATCAGGTCGATGTCGGACGAGACATTGAGCTCGCGCGCGCCCAGCTTGCCCATGCCCACGACCCAGAAGTCGATCACCTCGCCCGCGGCATTGCGGGGCTGACCATTGATCTCGTCCTGGGCCGCACGGGCCTCGGTGAGGGCCAGGTCCAGCGTCGCCTCGGCCAGATGGGTCATGGCCAGGGTGATGTCGTCCATCGAGCGGTCCTGCTCGATGTCCAGCACCGCCAGGCGCTCCAGCACCAGCTGGCGGGCCACGCGCAGCGCGGCGGCCAGGGGCCGGCCGGCCTCGCACAAGGTCTTCACCAGGGCCTGGATGCCGGCCAGATCGGGCAGGCCCGGGGGCAGCAGGGCCAGTTCTTGCCCGTAGCGGCGACGGATGCGCTGGACGAAGCGGCTGTGCTCCGCCAGCGGGCGCTGGCCGGGGATTGTGTCGGTGTGCAAAGAATGCTCGGACGAACTCATCTCAGGGGGCACGCTGTGCCAGAATCTCGGCCAACCTGGGAGCGCCGGGCTGCGTTAAGACCGAAAACACGAAGGCAGGCGGCACCGGTGGCGATGCCTCTTTTCTTCGTCGATTCCCGTTTCACGGCGCGCTCCCACTTTCATGTCGTTCACTGCAACTGTCACGGCCGCCACACACAACGCCGCAAGGCGATCCTCGCGCTGGTTGCTGGGTTGCGGACGCTGGGCCCTGTGCCTGCTCCTGCTGGTGTGGACCCTGCTGCTGGCGGCCTGGTTGCTGCTGCATTGGGCGATTCTGCCGCACATCAATGAATGGCGCCCCGAGCTGGAACGCTTGGCCTCCCGCAATCTGGGGCTTCGCACCGAGATCGGCGAGATCGAGGTGCGCTCCGGCAGCTGGATTCCCGCCCTGGAGCTGCGTGATGTGCGCCTGCTGGACACCGCCGGCCGCGAGGCCCTGCGCCTGCCGCGGGTGGCGGCCGCGCTCTCGGCCCGCTCGCTCTGGGCCCTGGAGCTGCGCTTCGAGCAGCTGCTGATCGACCGCCCCGAGCTGGAGGTGCGCCGCGACGCCCAGGGCCGGCTCTTCATCGCCGGCCTGGCCCAGGACGGCACGGCCAGCGGCGGCGGCGAGGCCCTGGCCGACTGGTTCTTCTCCCAGCACGAGTTCGTGATCCAGCAGGGCCGGGTGCGCTGGGTGGACGAGAAACGCGGCGCGGCACCGCTGGAACTCACGGCCCTGGACCTGGTGCTGCGCAATGGCCTGCGCCGTCACGAGCTGCGCCTGGACGCCACGCCGCCCGCCGACTGGGGCCAGCGCTTCAGCCTGCGCGGGCGCTTCAACCAGTCCCTGCTCAAGCGCCCCGGCGAGTTGCGTTTCTGGAGCGGCCAGCTCTATGCCGAGCTGCCGCGCGCCGATCTGAGCCAGCTGCGCCGCCATGTGGACCTGCCCTTCGAGCTGGAGGAGGGCGACGGCGCCCTGCGCGCCTGGGCCGACATCCGCAACGGCGAGGCGCAAGGCCTGACCCTGGACATGGGCCTGCGCGCCGTCAAGCTGCGCCTGGGGAGCGAGATGGAGCCCCTGGCTCTGCGCCAGATCGAGGGGCGCCTGGCCCTGCAGCACACGTCTCAGGGCCTGGCCCTCTCGGCCCGCCAGCTGGGCTTCGAGCTGGAAGACGGCGCCGAGGGCGAGCTGGCCTGGCCGCGCTCCGACTGGTCGCTGAGCCTGCGCCGCGCGCCGGCCGGCAAAGACGGCCAGCCCGGCGCCCTGCTGGGTGGCGAGATCAGCGCCCAGCGCCTGGACCTGGGCCTGATGCAGCGCATCGCCGCCCGCCTGCCCCTGGGCGAGGCGCCACGTCAGTGGCTGGCCGAGCTGGCGCCGCAAGGTCTGGTCAGCGAACTCAAGGCCAGCTGGGAAGGCGCGCCCCAGGCGCCCAGCAGCTACCGCATCAAGGCCGGCCTCCAGAATCTGAGTCTGGCGGCCCGCCCCGAGCCGGGCGATGCCCTGGGGCGGCCCGGCCTGGCCGGCGCCAGCCTGCAGCTGGACGCCAGCGAGCGCGGCGGCCAGGCGCGGCTGCAGATCCAGGACGGGCATCTGGAGTTCCCCGGCGTGTTCGAGGAACCCAGCCTGCCCATGCAGCGCTTCAACGCCATGCTGGACTGGCGCATCGAGGCCCGGCCCGGCGGCAAGCCGCCGGCCATCGAGCTGCGCGTCTCGGATGTGCGCCTGCTCAATGCCGATCTGCGCGGTGAGCTGGAGGGCGTGTGGAAGACCGGGCCCGGCGGGGCCAGCGGCTTGGAGCGCGGCCGCGGCGGGCGTTTTCCAGGTCATCTGGACCTGAACGGCCGCCTGGAGCAGGCCCAGGCCGCGCGCGTGGCCCGCTACCTGCCCCTGGGCGCGGGCCCGGTGGCGCGCGCCTATGTGCGCGACGCCATACGCGGCGGCGAGGCGCGCAACACGCAGTTCAAGGTGCGCGGCGATCTCTGGGACTTCCCCTATGACGTGGTGCAGCAGGGCCAGTTCCGCATCAGCACCCAGGCCCATGATCTGAGCCTGGCCTATGTGCCGGGCACGGGTGGGGCCGAGCCGGTCTGGCCGCCCATGGAGAAGTTGCAGGCCGAGTTGGTGTTCGAACGCGGCAGCATGCGCATCCGCAATGCCCAGGCCCGCGTGCTGGGCTATGAGCTGCACAACGTGAATGGCGGCATCAAGGACCTGATGCACCACCAGAGCCTGGAGCTGGACGGCCAGGGCCGCGGCCCCCTGCCCGAGCTGCTGCGCTTTCTCAAGCTTTCGCCGGTGGGCGAATGGATAGGCGGGGGCCTGCGCGAGGCCAGCGGCAGCGGCAATGCCCAGCTGCGCCTGGGCCTGCAGCTGCCGCTCAATGACGTGGACAAGGCCCAGATCAAGGGCCAGGTCGTGCTGGGCGGCAATGAGCTGCGCCTGCGGCCCGATGTGCCGCTGATGGGCAATACGCGTGCGCGCATCGAGTTCGACCGCCGCAGTGTCAGCATCCTGGGCGGCCAGGCGCGGGTGCTGGGCGGCGAGTCCAGCTTCGAGGGCAGCACCCAGCGCGATGGCAGCCTGCGCATCAGCGGCCAGGGCCTGCTCACGGCCGAGGCCCTGCGCCGCGCCAGCGAGCTGGGCCCGGTCTCGCGCCTGGCCCAGTCGCTCAGCGGCCAGACGGCCTACCGCCTGCAGCTGGGTTTTCGCGAGGGCGGCAGCGAGATCAGCCTGAGCAGCAGCCTGCAGGGGCTGGCCTCGGAGCTGCCGGCCCCCCTGGCCAAGCCGACCGAGGCCACGCTGCCCCTGCGCTTCCAGACCACCTTGCTGCCCAATTCGCGCGACGAGCTGCGCCTGGAGCTGGGCACGGCCCTGCAGGCGCTCTACCAGCGCGATCTCGGCGGCGAGTCGCCGCGGGTGCTGGTGGGGGCGCTGGCGGTGCAGGAGCGCCTGCCGGCCCTGCCGGCGCAAGGCGTGCTGCTGCAGGCCAATGCCAACCAGCTGGACCTGGATGCCTGGCAGGCCCTGGGCCAGCGCCTGCAGGGCGGCAGCGGCAGCGGGGCCGAGGCCCTGGAGGGCGGCTACGCGCCCAGCCAGATCGCGCTGCGCGCCCAATCCCTGCGCGTGGCCGGCCGGCCGCTGAGCAAGCTGGTGGCCGGCATCAGCCGCGGGCCCGAGCCCGGGGTCTGGCGCGCCAATCTCGACGCCGAGCAGCTGGGGGGCTACCTGGAGCTGCGCCAGGCGCGCGGCAACCAGCCCACCCGCATCCATGCCCGTCTGGCCCGGCTCTCCCTGCCCAAGAGCGAGGCCGAGGGCGTGTCCACGCTGCTGGAGCAGGGGCCGCCCACCGGTGGGGGCCAGCTGCCGGCCCTGGACATCGTGGTGGACGATTTCGAGCTGCGCGGCAAGCGCCTGGGCCGCCTGGAGGTGGACGCCCAGGCCCAGGGCCCGCAGCGCGAGTGGAAGCTCAACCGCCTGCAGCTGCGCCACCCCGACGCGGTGCTCAACGCCACCGGCCAATGGCTGGCCGAGCCCGGCCGCGGCACGCGCCGCACCGTGCTGGACTGGAAGCTGGACGTGGCCGACGCCGGCAATCTGCTGGAGCGTCTGGGCCAGGGCCGCATCCTGCGCGGTGGCAAGGGCCAGGCCGCGGGCCAGATCAGCTGGCAGGGCTCGCCGCTGGCGCCCGACTACGCCAGCCTGGGCGGCCAGCTGCATGTGGGCCTGGATGCCGGCCAGTTCCTGCAGGCCGAGCCGGGCGTGGGGCGCCTGCTGGGCATCCTGAGCCTGCAGTCCCTGCCGCGTCGCCTGGTGCTGGACTTCCGCGATGTGTTCAGCGAGGGCTTTGCCTTCGACGGCTTCAGCGGCGATGTGAAGATTGCCCAGGGCGTGGCCAGCAGCCAGAACCTGCGCATGAGCGGGGTGCAGGCCGTGGTGGTGATGGAGGGCCAGGCCGATCTGGCCCGCGAGACCCAGGACCTGCGCGTGCTCATCGTGCCCGAGATCAATGCCGGCGGCGCCTCCCTGGCCTATGCCGCCATCAACCCGGCCGTGGGCCTGGGCACCTTCCTGGCCCAGCTGCTGCTGCGCAAGCCCATGATGGCGGCCAGCACGCGGGAGTTCCGCGTCACCGGCAGCTGGGATGATCCCAAGGTCGAGCGCGTGGAGCGCAAACCCGATGCCGAGGTGCCGGCCGCTGCCTCAGCCCCCTAGGAGTTTGTGATGAAGATTGCCGCGATCCAGATGGTGTCCAGCCCCGATGTGGCCCACAACCTGGCGCGGGCGCGCCACTGGCTGGAGCAGGCCGCGGCCGCCGGGGCGCAGCTGGCGGCCCTGCCGGAGTACTTCTGCCTGATGGGCCTGCGCGACGACGCCAAGCTGGCGGTCGCGGAATCCCTGGACCAGGGCCCCTTCCAGCAGATGCTCAGCCAGGCGGCACGCGAGCTGGGCCTGTGGATCATCGGCGGCACCCTGCCCCTGGCCACGCCCGACCCGGCCCGGGTGCGCAACAGCTGCCTGGTCTATGCGCCCGACGGCCGCCGGGTAGCGCGCTACGACAAGCTGCACCTCTTCTGCTTTGACAACGGCCGCGAGCGCTATGACGAGGCCCGTGTGCTGGAGCCCGGCGAGGCCCCGGTGGTGGCCCAGGCCGCCGGCCTGCGCGTGGGGCTCTCGGTCTGCTACGACCTGCGCTTTCCCGAGCTCTACCGCGCCATGGGCCAGGCCGCGCCGCTGGACCTGATCAGCGTGCCCGCCGCCTTCACCCACACCACCGGCCAGGCCCACTGGGAGCTGCTGCTGCGCGCACGAGCGGTCGAAAACATCGCCTATCTCATCGCACCGGCCCAGGGCGGGCTCCACGAAAATGGGCGCCGGACCTGGGGGCACAGCATGATCGTGGACCCCTGGGGCGAGGTGCTCGCCTGCCTGCCGGAGGGCGAGGGCCTGGCCACCGCCGAGCTGGACCTGGCACGTCTGGCCCAGGTGCGCCAGCAACTGCCGGCCCTGCAACACCGACGTCTATGAAAGCTTCTGCGCTCGCGCTGCCCCTGCTGCTGGCTGCCCTGGGCCTGCTGGCCGGCTGCGGCACGCCCTCGCAGTCCCTGCACATGAGCGTGAAACCGGGCGCGGCCCTGCAGCTGCGCGGCTTCATGCCGGCGCCGCTGCGCGGTCAGGTGGCGCTGGAGGGCGTGGAGGGCGGGGCCGAGACCAACCGCTTCTGGGGTTCCAAGGTCAGCAGCCTGGCCCTGGAGCACGCGCTGGAAGATTCGCTGCGCGCCGTGGGCCTGTGGTCCATGAATCCCGAGGCTTCGCGCTACCAGCTCAAGGCCCAGCTGCTCAGCCTGGTCCAGCCCTGGGTCTCGCTGGACACCACGGTGGCCGCCACCGTGCACTACAGCCTAGTGGATCGCAGCAGCGGCGCGGTGCTCTACCAGCGCAGCGTGCGCGCCGCCTACAAGGCCGAGTTCACCGAGGCCATGGTCTCCCAGCCCGAGCGCCTGAAGCTGGCCAACGAGGGCGCCATCCGCGCCACCGTGGAAATCATGCTGCGCGACCTGCCGAATCTGAGCCTGTAGCCGGGCTGCCGGCCCAGTTTTTCCGCGCGCCGCACCAGGCGATCTCATGAGCCCGATTTTTTGCGCTTGGACGCCGCCAGCATCTCGGCCGCGATCCGGTGCTCCTCGGCACTCAAGCCTTTGTCGGGTGATTGCAGCTCGGCCAGCCGCTGCTTGATCTGCTCCCGGTCTGCCAGCACGGGGTTTAGGCCGCCGATATTGGCCGGTCCGAGCAACTGCTCCAGCTGCTGCAGAAAGCGTGACTCAAACCACTCGCCTTCCTGGCTTTGGTACCAGTTCAGCTGGGTTTGCAGCCAGGCGTACTCAGCGGAACGCTGAAGTGACGGAGGGACGTTGAAGGGAAGCGTCGAGGCCTTGGCCAAGGCTCGCATCGCCGACTCATCCCCGCGCAGCGCGTCGGCGCGCAGGGCGTCGAGCACTTGGGCCTGCCGGTCAGGCTGCGTCAGCTCGGCTTGGGGCGCCGTTTTGATGTAGTCGGCTGCAGCACCCGTTTCGCCGCCGAGTGTGGCCTTCAGGAGCAAGGGTGTGCGCAAGGCCTCGATCTGCGGCGTGACGGTTTGGCAGCGGCGCTGCTCAGCCTCCAGATAGCTGACGTAGCTGAGGGCGTGACTTGCCTTCTCGGCACTAAGCCCTGCGGTCTGCGTGGCGTATTTCCGTGCCCCTTCGATGTTGCCGCCGACCCGTTGGCACCGGTTCAGTTGCTGAACCGCTTGGTAGGCCGCGGCGGCGCTGCCGCCATCAAGCGCAGCCTGGATATGTGGGGCATATCCTTCCGATCCGATGATTGAGGCTGTTGCGAGCGATGGGTCGCTTCTCTGGTCGGCCTGCGCCTTCTGAATCGAAGGGTTTGCGTTCTGAGGTACCAAAGTCCCGGAGGGCCTGGCATGCAGTTCGCTCAGCTCGGGGGCGGCGCGGGCAATCTCGCTGTTCCTTGACTCCGATGCCTGCGGTGTCGGCTCAATGTTCAGCCAGCCGGCGATGGCCATGGCGCCTGCCAGCAGGATGGCAGCGAGCAACAGCGCCGGTCTGCGCAGCAGTTTTCTGGGGGGCTGTCTCGGTTTCATCGGGCGGCGTGGTGCAACCTGTGGTGCTCGGTTGGCAGCATTGCAAGATCGTGGCACCGCCGCTCTGGCGCTTAAACCCCCCCTCGGAGTGATATGCATGGAACCTGCCGGCTTGAGGCACCTGTAATTTGCTAATAACGATTCGGTTCTTCTAAGGGTTTAGGGTTTCCACTAGCATTCGGGCCTGTTTCTTGGCGAGGCCCCACCGGGGCCCCAGATGTCCCGGTGATAGAACTCGAACAAGTCCACAAATCCTATGCCCTGGGCCCGCGGCGCGTGACGGCGCTGCGCGGCGTTGACCTGCGGGTCGAGGCCGGTGAGGTCTTCGGCATCATCGGCGCCTCGGGCGCCGGCAAGAGCACCCTGCTGCGCCTGATCAATCTGCTGGAGCGGCCCGACAGCGGCCGTGTGCAGGTGGCGGGCCAGGACCTGCTGGCCCTGGATGAGCCGGGGCTGCGTGGTGCGCGCCAGCGCATCGGCATGATCTTCCAGCACTTCAATCTGCTGGCCAGCAAGACCGTGGCCGAGAACGTGGCCTGGCCGCTGAAGATTGCCGGCCGCAGCGCCGCCGAGATCGCGCCGCGCGTGGCGGCCCTGCTGGCCCGCGTGGGCCTGGCCGAGCAGGCCCACAAATACCCGGCCCAGCTCTCGGGCGGGCAGAAGCAGCGCGTGGGCATTGCCCGCGCCCTGGCCACCGAGCCCCGCGTGCTGCTCTGTGACGAGGCCACCAGCGCGCTGGACCCCGAGACCACCCGCTCCATCCTGGCCCTGCTGGCCGAGATCAACCGCGAGCTGGGCCTGACCATCGTGCTGATCACGCATGAGATGGATGTGGTGCGCCGCGTCTGCGACCGCGTGGCCGTGCTGGACGGCGGCCTGATCGTGGAGCAGGGCCCGGTGGCCGAGGTCTTTCTGCACCCCCAGCACGCCACCACGCGGCGCTTTGTGCAGGAGGCCGAGCAGGTGGACGAGGGCCAGCTCAGCGATGACTATGCCCATGTGCCGGGCCGCATCCTGCAGCTCACCTTCCGCGGCGAGCGCACCTACGAGCCCCTGCTGGGCGAGGTGGCCCGGCGCACGGGCCTGGACTTCGGCATCCTCTCGGGCCGCATCGACCGCATCAAGGACGAGCCCTATGGGCAGCTGGTGATCTCGGTGTCCGGCGGCGATCTGGAAGCCGCCACGGCCCTGCTGCAAGAGCGCGGCGTGCGCGTGGAGGTGCAACGCTGATGGACGCCCTGCTGAATGTCATCGACTGGGCCGAGATCGGCCTGGCCTCCTGGGACACCCTCTTGATGCTGGGCGGCTCCCTGCTCTTCACCGTGCTGCTGGGTCTGCCCCTGGGCGTGGCGCTCTTTCTGTTCGACCGCGGCCAGCTGCTGGCGGCGCCGCGCCTGTATGCGCTGCTGTCCCTGGTGGTGAACGTGCTGCGTTCCCTGCCCTTTGTGATCCTGCTGATCGTGCTGATCCCCTTCACCCTGCTGGTGGCGGGCACCTCCCTCGGCGTGGCGGGCGCCATTCCGCCCCTGGTGGTGGGCGCCACGCCCTTCTTTGCCCGCCTGGTGGAGGGCGCGCTGCGCGGCGTGGACCGCGGCATCGTCGAGGCCGGCCTGGCCATGGGCGCCAGCACGCGCCAGATCGTCTGGCAGGCCCTGCTGCCCGAGGCGCGGCCCGCGATTCTCTCGGCCGCCACCGTGACGGCCATCACCCTGGTGGGCTACACGGCGATGTCGGGCGTGATCGGTGGCGGCGGCCTGGGCGACCTGGCCATCCGCTTCGGCTACCAGCGCTTCCAGACCGAGGTGATGGTGGTGACCGTGGCCCTGCTGCTGCTGCTGGTGCAACTGCTGCAGATGCTGGGCGACTGGCTGGTGCGCCGCTACACCCGTCGTTGAATTTTTCCCGTTGTACCTAGAGGAGTAGAGAGTCCCATGAAGAAGATCGCTATCGCCCTGGCCGCCCTGGCCCTCAGCGGCCTGGCCGCCGCCCAGAAGATCAGCGTGGCCGCCACGGCCGTGCCGCATGCCGAGATCCTGGAATTCGTGAAGCCGCAGCTGGCCAAGCAGGGCGTGGAGCTGGAGGTGAAGGTGTTCACCGACTACGTGCAGCCCAATGTGCAGGTGGCCGAGAAGCGCCTGGACGCCAACTTCTTCCAGCACAAGCCCTATCTGGCCGAGTTCAACAAGGGCAAGGGCACGAATCTGGTGGCCGTGACCGCCGTGCATGTGGAGCCCTTCGGCGCCTACTCCAGCAAGCACAAGGCCCTGACCGAGCTGCCCAGCGGCGGCACCGTGGCCATCCCGAATGACCCCAGCAACGCCGGCCGCGCCCTGCTGCTGCTGGACCGCGCCGGTGTGATCAAGCTCAAGAGCACCGACAACATCCTGGCCACGCCGCGCGACATCGCCGAGAACCCCAAGAAGCTGAAGTTCCGCGAGATCGAGGCCGCCACCCTGCCGCGCATCCTGCCCCAGGTGGACCTGGCCCTGATCAACACCAACTACGCGCTGGAAGCCAAGCTCAATCCGGTGAAGAACGCCCTGGCCATCGAAGATGCCCGCTCGCCCTACGCCAACTGGCTGGTCGCCCGTCCCGACAACAAGGACAGCGAAGCCCTGAAGAAGCTGGCCGCCGCACTCAACAGCGCCGAGGTCAAGAAGTTCATCGAGGGCAAGTACAACGGCGCGGTGGTGCCGGCCTTCTGATCACGGCCGCTCCCCGAGCGACGCAGCAACGCCCGGCCTGGCCGGGCGTTTTTCATGGGGCCTGTGCTGCACACATCACCCCCAGTTATCCGTCCAGCCCCACTCGGCATGGATCAGCCCCGCACAGCCGGAATAATGGGCGCCTTTCGCGGCCAACCCTGTTCTCCCCGCCCATGGTGCTCAACTACATCTGGATCGCCTTCTTCCTGATCGGCTTCGGCGTGGCCCTGGCGCGCCTGCTGCTGAACGGGGACATGGCCATCTTCACCCAGGTGCTGACCGGCATCTTCGACACGGCCAAGACCGGCTTCGACATCTCGCTGGGTCTGGTGGGCGTGATGAGCCTGTGGCTGGGCATCATGAAGATCGGCGAGCACGCCGGCGTGATCCAGATCTTTGCGCGCCTGATGGCGCCCTTCTTTGCCAAGGTCTTCCCCGAGGTGCCCAAGGGCCATCCGGCCGGCGGCTCCATGGTGATGAACTTCAGCGCCAATATGCTGGGCCTGGACAATGCCGCCACGCCGCTGGGGCTCAAGGCCATGAAGGAGCTGCAGGAGCTCAACCCGCAGAAGGACACGGCCAGCAACGCCATGATCATGTTCCTGGTGCTGAACACCGCGGGCATCACCCTGATCCCCACTTCGGTGATCGCCATCCGCCAGGCCCTGGCGGTGGATCAGGGCCTGGTGGGCTTCAATGCGGCCGACATCTTCCTGCCCACCCTGATCGGCACCTTCATCTCCTTCATGGCGGGCCTGGTGGCGGTGGCGGTGTACCAGCGCATCAATCTCTTCAGCGCGCCGGTCGTGGCCTTCTTCGGCGGCTTCATCGCCCTGATGGCCGGTCTCTTCGCCTGGCTGCACCAGTACCCGCCCGAGGTGATGGCCAAGTACATCGGCCTGCTGGGCAGCCTGGTGATCCTGTCCATCATCGTGCTCTTCATCGCGGTGGGCGCCTGGCGCCGCATCAATGTCTATGAGAGCTTTGTCGAGGGCGCCAAGGAAGGCTTTGGCGTGGCCATCGGCATCATTCCCTATCTGGTGGCCATCCTGGTGGCGATCTCGGTGTTCCGCACCACGGGCTGCATGGACTATGTGGTGGGCGGCATCGCCTGGGTGGTGGGCGCCCTGGGCCTGCCCACCGACTTCGTGCCGGCCCTGCCGGTGGGCCTGATGAAGACGCTCTCGGGCAGCGGCGCGCGCGGCCTGATGGTGGATGTGATGAAGACCTATGGCGTGGACAGCTTCCAGGGCAAGCTGGCCGCCATCATCCAGGGCTCCACCGAGACCACCTTCTATGTGCTGGCGGTCTACTTCGGCAGCGTCAAGATCGCCAAGACCCGCTACGCCCTGACCTGCGGCCTCTTCGCCGACATCGTGGGCCTGGTGGGCGCCATCCTGGTGGGCTACTGGTTCTTCAAGTAAGCCGCTCCTTCTCTACCTTCTCCTCTTCCTCGGCCAGCCACTGCCGCGGCGAGCGCCCCAGGCGCTGGCTGAACAGGCGCGAGAGCGCCGAGGCATTGGCATAGCCCAGCGCCTGGGCCAGGGTCTTGATGGGCTGGCCCTGGCGCAGCCGGGCTTGCGCCAGGGCCAGGCGCCAGTCGGCCAGATACTCGGCGGGCGGCTGGCCCAGGGCGTTCTTGAAGGCCGCGGCAAAGGCGCTGCGCGACATGCCCGCCTGCTCGGCCAGGGCTGCCAGGCTCCAGGGCTCGCCGGGGCGGGCATGCATGGCCTCCAGGGCTCGCGCCAGGCGCGCATCGGCCAGGCCGGCCAGCAGGCCCGCGTTCAGGCCGCCCGGGGCCGGGTGGTCGATCAGCCAGCGCAGCAGCTGGATCAGCACCACCTCGAAGAGCCGATCCGCCAGCAGGCGCTGGCCGCAGCGCAGCTGCTCGGTCTCGCTGAAGAGCAGGGGCAGGGACAGGCTCAGACCCTGCACCTGGGACAGCGGCAGCACGATCAGGGGCGGCAGGGCCCGCACCAGGGGATGGCGCTCGCCACCCTCGAAGGCCAGCTCGGCGCAGACGAAGTCCGAGCCCTCTTCCGGCGGGTTGCGGAACTCATGTGCCAGGGGCCGCGGGTAGAAGAGCAGGGTGGGCTCCGCGATGTGCAACTGGCGCGGCAGGCCGTCCGGGTTCTTGCCATGGCGCAGCTCCAGCTCGCCGCGCTGCATCACATGCAGAAAACCCCGCCCCGGCTCGGCCGGGAAACGGCTGATGCCGCACAGCGGCCCGTGATGAAAGAGCTGGGCCCGCACCTTGAAGCGCTCCAGCAGGCTGGAGAGGCGGTCCAGGGGCGGCGGCGTGGGGCTGGGCATGGTTTGGACGATTGGATGCGTTGTTTGGACGATAAGTGCCCGATGGTACGGCGCTGCGGCGCACACTGGCGTCCAGCAGCTGCGAAACCCCTCCCGTCTACCGATTCAAGCCAAGGAACACGCCATGTCCCGCATCCCTCTCATCGATCCTGCCCACGCCAGCGGCGAGCGCCGCGCCCTGCTCGACCAGGTGCAGGCCGCCTTCGGCGCCACGCCCGCCATGTTCCGCGCCGTGGCCCACTCGCCGGCCGCGCTCAAGAGCCTGTGGGGCAGCTTCGGCGCCCTGGGCGGCGGCGTGATCCCGGCCAAGCTGGCCGAGCAGATTGCCGTGGCCGTGGCCGACCGCAATGGCTGCGCGTACTGCCTGGCCGCCCACACCGCCCTGGGCCGCAAGGCCGGCGCCAGCGCCGCCGAGATGGCCGCCGCCCAGCAGGGCGAATCCACCGATGCCGCCACGGCCGCGGCCCTGCGCTTCGCGCTCAAGCTGGTGGAGCAGCGCGGCCAGGTGGGCGAGGCCGATGTGCAGGCCCTGCGCGGCGCCGGCTTCAGCGATGAACAGATCGTGGAGATCCTGGCCCATGTGGCGCTGAACCTGTTCACCAACTACGTGAACGTGGCCTTCGACGTGCCGCTGGACTTCCCGGCCGTGAAGCTCAGCCGCGCCTGAGCCGTTGCACCCCCGGGTCGCCGCAGGCGCTGCGCGCACGCGCGTGGCGTCTGCGGTACTCCCGCCCTGAACCCGATGAGAAGATCTACCCCCTGATGAGCAAAACCGTGCTGGCCCTGCGCCACCTCGCCTTCGAAGACCTGGGCCTGCTGCAGCCCTTGCTGCAAGCCCGTGGCTATGAGCGCTTTGCCTACCGCGATGCCGGCGTGGATGCGCTGGACGCGGCCGAGTTCGAGGCCGCCGATCTGCTGGTGGTGTTGGGCGGCCCCATAGGCGCCGAGGACGAGGCGCTCTACCCCTTTTTGCGCCAGGAGCTGGACCTGATCGGGCAGCGCCTGGCCGGCGGCCGCCCCCTGCTGGGCATCTGCCTGGGCGCCCAGCTGATGGCCCGCGCCCTGGGCGCGGCCGTGCGGCCCATGGCCCATGGGCGCAAGGAAATCGGCTTCGCCCCGCTGAGCCTGAGTGCTGCCGGCCTGGCCTCGCCGCTGGCGCCGCTGGCCAATGGCCAGGCCGTGCTGCACTGGCACGGCGACCAGTTCGAGCTGCCCGCGGGCCTGCCCAGCCTGGCGGCCACGCCCCTGTGCCCGCACCAGGCCTTCATGCCCCATGCGCGCGCCCTGGCCCTGCAGTTCCATCTGGAGGCCGACCCGCAGCGCATCGAGTCCTGGCTGATCGGCCATGCCGGCGAGCTGGCCCAGGCCGGCGTGGACCTGGCCGCCCTGCGCCGCGAGGCCGCAGCCCAGGGGCCGGGCCTGCGCGCGGCCCTGGCCGCCGTGCTGGACGCCTGGTTGCCGGCGCTTGATGCGCCATGAATGCACCGTTGGCAAGTCCTGGCCCCGTGATCGGCCGCCTGCGTGCCGTGCTGGCCGGGCCGGCGCGCCCTTACACCCGGCCCGGCAGCCGCAGCGCCATCGACAAGCAGCCCCTGGACGCGCCGGTCGCCGTGGGCCCGCTGGGCCTGGCCGGCGACGAGCAGGGGGATCTGCGCGTGCATGGCGGGCCCGACAAGGCCGTGCACTGCTATGCCTGGAGCCACTATGCGTCCTGGCGCGCCGAACTGGGCGCCGCGCAGCCCGCAGCCGATCTGCTGAGCCGGCCCGGTGCCTTTGGCGAGAACTTCTGTCTGGAACCCGGGCTGGAGGAGGCGCAGGTCTGCATCGGCGACCGCTGGGCCGTGGGCGAGCAGGGCGCGCTTTTCGAGCTGAGCCAGGGCCGCCAGCCCTGCTGGAAGCTCAATGACCGTTTTGGTGTGCCCGATATGGCCAGGCGGGTGCAGCAGAGCCTGCGCGCCGGCTGGTATCTGCGCGTGCTGCAGCCGGGGCGGGTGGCCGCGGGCGATGCGGTATACCGTGCTGGCACGGCCTCACCCCGAGTGGACCGTCGCCCGCCTGCTGCGCCTGATTGCCGAGCGCGACTGCGATCCGGCGACGCTCGCCGCGGTGCTGCAACTGCCCCTGCCGCCCTCCTGGCAGCGCCTGTTTGCGCGCCGGCTGGAGAGTGGGCAGGTGGAGCACTGGGGCCCGCGCATGGAGGGCGTCTAGCCTCGTTGGCGCCGGCATCGAGACCTCACCCGCTAGACTGCGCGGCCGAGGGAGAGGCAATTGATGACACGAAGAAACGAGCGAGGCAGGACCCTTGAAGGCCGCTTGCGGCAAGGCGTGGTCGGCGTGCTGCTGGGCTGGGGAGTGGCCACGGCCGCGCCGGCGGCGGAGCTCGCTGACCCCTATGAGTTGACCGTCTGGTCCCGCGTGCTGTTCACGGAGCAGGGACTGCCGCGCCAGATCGAGGTGCAGGACGAGGGTCATCCGGAGCAGTTTCTGCGCAATGTGGAACAGCGCTTGGCCAGCCTGAAGATCGATCCACCGCAGCGCGACGGCGTACCGCAGACCTTGCGCACCGGCGTGTGGATGCGTCTTGCGGTGCAGCCGCAGACCGGTGCTGGGGCGCTCGTGACGGTCGTCGGGCGCGGCATGGCGCCCCTGCCGCTCAAACGCTACTTCGCCAGCGCCCCCCGGGACGTCAGTGGCACAGGGGGCTGGGAGGGTGAGGTGGAAGGGGTGTGCCGCGTGGGTCCGGCCGGGCGCTGCGTCGCCATCGAGGTGAACGCGCTGCCCGGCTTGCCGGAGAGCGTGAGGCGTTTCATGCGCGTCAGCCTCGAGGGGTGGCAGTTTGAGCCACCTCAGATCGGCGGCAGCCCGGTGGAGGCGAGCTACCGGCTTGCCCTGAGGCTCAACACCATGGACTCGGTTCCCGAGGACTTCCGGGAGGACAAGTTCTGGCGTCTGCAGAGGCAGCGCTGAAGCTGCCGTGCGGGGAGGCAGAGTGGATGGCTCAGCCGCCCAGATGGGTCCGAACCAGTTCCAGGGGGCGGGTCTTGCCCGTGGCGGCCTCCAGGGCCTGAGCCGCTTCAAGGGCGGCCGCACGATGCAGCGCCGCAGCCTCGGAGTCCTCGGTCATGCCGGCCTGCAGCGCTGCAGCCAGTGCCGCGCCATAGTGGCGGGCCAGGGCCTGCTCGTCCTTGCCCAGTCCGGCCAGCACGGCGCCGGCGCCGGCAGCCGCAGCCCCCATGGGCAGGGCGCGCGCTGCGGCGCCAGCCCCTTCGCGACCCATGTCGGCGCATTCCAGCTCGCAGCAGCGGGTGATGGCATCGGCCACCTGCTCCAGCACCTGCAGATCGCCGCAATGCACCAGCAGCTTGAAGGAGCCGCTGGTCAGGTAGTCGCCAGCCAGCACATTGCCGGCCGTGCCCAGCAGGGCGGCGGCGCCGGCCTGTTCGGGCTCGGCATCCACCCGCGCATGCAGACGCTGCAGGCCGATGTGCACCAGGTCCAGGGCAGCGCCCACATGCAGGCAGGCCTCACCCTCGTCGAGGCTGCAGGCGATCAGGGTGTGCACCGGCACCTGCTGGGCCGAGAGCAGGGCGCCCAGGGCCAGCTGTACCGGGGCGGCCTGGCAGGGCAGGCTGGCCTGCACGGCGATGCGCAGGCGGTCTTGGATGGAGTCCTGGAACTGGGTGATGCTCATGGCCCGCCATTGTCCTTGAAGCCGCAAGACCCGGCTCGCACAATGCGCACATGAGCACCGCCGCCCCTGCCGTACCGCCTGCCGAAGCCCTGATCGCCGTGATCACCACCCTGCCGGACCGCGCCTCGGCCCAGGCCCTGGCGCGCGCCCTGCTCGAGGGCGGCCTGGCGGCCTGCGCCCAGATCTCGGAGATCGAAAGCGTCTACCGCTGGGACGGCGCCCTGCAGCAGGAGCTGGAGTTCCGCCTGCTGCTCAAGACCCGCGCCGCGCTCTACCCGGCCGTGGAGCAGGCCCTGCGCGAGCGGCACCCCTACGAGCTGCCGGCGATTCACGCCTTGGGCCTGCAGGCGGTCTACCCGCCTTACGCGGACTGGGTCTTGGCGCAGACGCGGCCCTGAGCGCTGGACTCAGCCCCCGCGGGCTCGGGGCACAGCAGCAGATCGCAGTCCAGGCGGTCCAGCAGGCGCTGGGCCGTGCTGCGGCCGCCCAGCAGCGCCTGCCACAGGCTGCGCCGGCGATGGCCCAGCAGCAGCAGCTCGGCGTCGCAGCGCTCCTGCTGCACCAGCAGCTGGCGCGCCGGGTCGCCGCGGCCCAGGGTGTGCATCAGGCGGTTGCGGCGCGTGTCCAGGCTGTCGCTCAGACGCAGCAGATGCTGGCGGCCGTGCCGCTCCAGGGCCTCGCGGTAGGCGCGCACGCGCTGCGGCGTGGCCTCGGCGGCGCGCAGCCGCGCCTCGCCGCGCACATCGAGCGCATGAAAGAGCTCCAGCTCGGCCTCGGGCGCCAGCCGGCTGGCCGTCTGCAGCAGGCCCAGGGCGCGCTCCGGGGTGGGGTCCACGCCCAGCAGCAGGCGGTGGTAGGCGGCATCCACCGAGCTGGGCGCGCGGCGCACCAGCAGCAAGGGGCAGCCGGGCGGGCGCTTGAGCAGCCGCCGCGCCAGGCGCGGGCCGGGCCAGGGGGGCCACAGGCGCCGCGGCGCCGGCACGCCGGTGCCCGGCGCGGCCAGCAGCAGCAGACGGATCTGCGGCAGGGCGGCGAGGGCGGCGCGCAGCTCGCTCTCGTCCAGGCTGCCCAGGCGGTGCACCGCAATGCGGTGACGGCGCGCCAGCAGCGCGGCCTGGCGCACCAGTCGTTCGCCGGCATCGGGCGGGCCGCTGTTGGCCAGATGGGCCAGGGCCAGGGTGGCCCGGTGCTGACGGGCCAGCTGCACGGCGCGCAGCAGGGCGTGCTCGGCGCCCTGGGAGAAGTCGCTGATGGCCAGCAGGGCGTGAGGGTGGTGGTTCATGGTGATCACTCCAGCAATCGGTGTCTCGAAGACGAGCGAAGCCGCACCCGGCGGCGCGCATGGGCGCCGGGGTGTAGGGCTTGGGCAGGGGGGATCAGCCCGCGGTGGCGCGGGCCGCGGCCTCAGCGGCTGAAGTCGCCGCTGGCCTCGGGCTGGTAGCGCAGGGCCTGGATCTGCAGCGGCGCGCCGCCGGCTGCCACCGCGCCCGCCTGCCAGACGGCGGCGCTGCCCACGGCCCGGCCCAGCAGGCTCAGGCCCACGGGCGAGAGCACCGAGATGCGGCCCTGCTCGGCCTGGGCCTCGGCGGGGTAGCACAGGGTCAGGTCTTGCGTGCGGCCACTGCGCGGGTCCAGCACCTGGACCACGGAGTTCATCGAGACGATGTCGGCCGGCAGCTGGGGCGAGGGCAGCAGCTCGGCGTTGTCCAGCAGGGCCTGCAGGGGCGCGTGGTCCTGGGCCAGGCGGCGCAGGCGCTGGTGGTCCAGCTCGGTGAGCAGGCGGCTGTCGATCACCGCGTGCAGATCGGCAGTGCGCTGCCGGGAGGGCGTGGAAGCAGGATGGAAAGCCATCGCGACGGTCCTTGTGTCGGATGGGTGGCATGCGGCCTTGAGCCTTGGAGACTCAATGGCGTACACGCACCCGCGCGCCGGAGCTTGAGGGCCCGGCGATCGAGGGTGGCGCTGAAAGGGATGAGGGGAGGGGGATCGCCGGGCTCAGGAATCTGCGGCCGGGCACTGGAAAGCCACGGCCGCACGCAGGTCTGCCGCCGTGTAGGCGGGCTGCGTCGTGAGGAGTCGGGCCGGGGTTTGCATAACGGGGCTGATTGTGCCCCAGGGTGAGGGTTCAGGCCAGCCTGCGCCGCCGGCGCAGACCGGCGCCAGACCTTGGCGCGGCGCCTCAGCGCCGCCCGAACATCATCTGCCGCGCCAGGGCGTGCTTGACTGGCGGCAGGGCTTGCAGGGCGGCCAGGCCCAGGCCGCGCACCAGGGGCAGGCCGGGCCAGCGCCAGGCGAAGCTGCGGGCCAGGAAGTCGGTGGTGGCGATCATGCTCCAGCGGTCGGGCGCCCGCTGCCATTCCACGCTGTGCAGGGCGCGGCTCAGATCGGGCTCGCGGCGCAGGGCCTCGATCAGGGCATAGGCGTCGCGCAGGCCCAGGTTCAGGCCCTGGCCGGCCACCGGGTGCAGGGTCTGGGCGGCGTTGCCGATGCGCACCGTGCGGCCGCTCACCAGGCTGCGCTCGGCGTTCAGGCCCAGCGGGAAGCACTTGAGCGGCGAGATGCCCTGCAGGCGGCCCACGCGCGCGGGCAGCAGGCTCTGGATCACGGTGAGGCGCTGCGCATCGCTGAGCGCGGCGATCTCGTCCTCGTCCTGCGGCATGCACCAGACCAGGGCCGCGCGGCGCTGGCCCTCGCGCGGCGGCAGGGGCAGCAGGGCCAGGGGGCCGTTGCGGGTGAAGCGTTCGTAGGCCAGGCCGGGCGGGCTGTCGGGCGAGAGCGTGAGCGTGCCCACCCAGGCGTTCTGGCGGTAGTCGTGGCTCAGGCTCTTGCGCGACTGCTCGGCAAACACGCCGCCCTCGGCCACCACGGCCAGGTCATAGGGCTCGGCGATGCCGGCATCGATCTCCACGCCGGCGTCCAGGGGCTTGATGGCCGCCACCGGCTGGCCGAAGCGGCTGATCAGGCGTTCGGGCTCGCGCGCCGCGGCGGTCAGCCAGGCGGCCTGCAGGGGCGCGACCAGCTGGCCGTAGCTGAGCACGGCGCCCAGCTGGGGCACGCCCAGCTCGGCCGCCCGCAGGCGCACCACGGGCTCGCCCTCGGAGCCGAAGAGCGCATGGTTCAGCGTGGGCGGGGCCTGGCTGACATGCACCTCCTGGATGGGCTGGGCGGCGTCGCCGGGCCAGGCGCCCAGGCGCTGCAGCAGCTGCACGCTGCCCAGGGACAGGGCCAGGGTGCGCGGGTCGGCGCTGACGTCGCGCGCCAGATCACGGGCATCGAAGAGGGCGATCTGGGCCTGGGGCAGGCTGCGCGCGGCCAGCAGGGCCAGGGTCAGGCCGGCCGGGCCGGCGCCGACCACGGCCAGGCGCAGCGGGGCGCGGCGGGCAAGGGGAGCGGATTCGGTGGCGGCTGTGGACATGGCGGCGGGACGGGACTGCGGGACGGGCGCGAGCGCTCGGAACCGGCACTATAGCCAGCCCGCACCGGGCATGAAAAAGCCCCGCGGCGGGCGGGGCTCTGGGGCGTTCTCAACGCGCGGCACGGCTGGCGTGCGCGCGAGCGGCGTCGGGCTCAGCTGGCGCAGGTGCCCCAGGTCTTGCCCTGGTCCATGCTGCATTCCTGGCGGCTGGTGCCGTCGGCCTGGACGCTGCTGCGGGTCCAGGGACCGGTATCGCGCTTCTCGAGAGTGATGCGCAGCTTGCTGTCGTCAGTGGAGCGCTTGAGCCAGCTGTAGACGGGGAGCTTGACCTCCTCCTCGAAGCGGTAGCCGCTGGCGGCCATGCGCTGGATCACGCTGGCGAAGTCCAGCGTGGCGCTCTTGCCCTGCAGCCGCTCCCAGGGGGTGAGCAGGGCGTGCTCGGGCTGCCCGGCGTAGAAGCGCAGATTGCTCATGTAGGAGACCTGGCCCACGCGGTAGTCGGTGTAGTACTCGCGCAGGCCCACGGGGCCGGGGCTGGCGGCATGGGCTTCGTTGAAGCAGGCCAGCGGATCGGCTTCGCGCTTGGGGTCGTCGTAGTGCACGACCAGCTCGTAGCGCACGCCGTCCTTGCTTTGCTCCACGGCCTCGTTGAGCTTGCAGAGGTAGTCGCTGCCGTCGTTCTGGAAGTTGTAGGCCGTGCGGGTGGTCTTGAGCGTGGCCACACCCCAGGGCTGGCTGTCCTCGCGGCGCAGATTGAGCACGCGCTGGATCTTGCTCAGGCTCTCGTCCAGCACCACCCATTCATTGAGGTAGCCCGCCGGGCGCCAGACCGAGGCGTTGCGATACCAGACGCCGGCCTGATCATCGAACTGGCGCGTGCCGCGGCCGCGGTAGACCTCGGCGCGGATGAAGGCGGCATCGGGGTACTGGGTGTGCAGCTTCTGCTTGTAGGCGTAGCCGGCCTTCAGACCCTTGACGATGTCCTGGGCCAGCTTGTAGCTCTGCTCGTCCTTGGCCTTGATGAAGTCGTCGTGGATGCGCGCCTCGGAGAGATTGTGGCGGCTCACCAGCTCGCCCATCACGGTGCGGATCTCGTTGACCAGGTTCTCGCGCAGCTGCTGGTCTGCGCGCAGCTGCTCGCAGCTGCTCAGCGCGGGGCCGCTGGTGTTGAGCCGGGTGCGCACCTGCTCCCAGATGGCCGAGGTCAGGGGCGAGACATTCATCACCTGGTCCACGCTGATGGGCTGCAGGCGCGGGGCGATGGCCATCTGGTAGGCCTCCTTCACCGGGCCGCTGTCTTCGTCGATGGCGCCCACGGGCACATCGACATACAGCGTGGCGTAGGGCAGGCAGGCGCGTTGGGCCTCGCTCAGCTCCAGCTGGTAGGCGCCCGCGGCCTTGGAGACGGTGGAGGGCTCGTCGGCTTCCTTCAGGTGGTTGCCATTGATGTCGAGCCAAACGGTGGCGCCGCTCACATAGCCGTCAATCACCTTGCCGCCCAGCACCGACAGGGGGGCAGGCTTGCTGGGTGTGGTCGGCGAGGTGGCCGTCGAGCCGGGCACCTGGGCCGGCGTGTCACCACCACCACTGCCGCCACCGCCGCATCCGCTGACCCCCAGCACCACCAGACCTGCCGCGCACAGGGCGCTCAGGCCGCGTGCCACGCTTGCTCGTTCCATGCTTTGCTCTTGTTGACAAAAGCGGCGCAGTCTAGGAGTCGCCCCGGAGCCCGCGGCCTAGGGTTGACCCGGCAGCCCCTCCAAAGAGGGAGCTGCCGTGGCGGACTAGCCTCAGACCGCCGTGAGCTTGCGCTGCCCGGCGCCGGGCAGCACCTTGAGGCTCTTGCCCAGCGTGGCGCTGAAGTCGCGGCTCGTGATGGTGTTGACGAAGATCCAGTCGCCGCGGCACTCGCTGGGGGTGGCGCTGAGCAGCAGGTAGCCGCGGCGCGAGGTGTCGCAGTACTCCAGCGGGCCGATCAGCTGAGTGAGCGCGGCGGCCAGGGTTTCGGGCTTTTCCTTGGGCAGGTACTCCTCGAAGCCGGGCGAGGTGACCGAGGAGGTGGCGAACTCCACACCCACCCGGTTGCCCGCGGCGTCCAGCAGATCGCTGGCCCAGGCGTTGTGCGTGTCGCCGGCCAGCACCACCAGGTTCTTGTCGAGCTGGCGGGCGCTGGCCAGCAGGGCCTCGCGGGCGGCGGCATAGCCGTCCCAGGCGTCCAGGTTGTAGGGAATGCTGGGCTGGGCCAGCACGGCGCGCTCCTGGGCCGTGAGGCTGGCGGGGGTGCTCTGGGCCTTGGCCGCCATGGCGGCATAGGCGCTCACCGAGACGCCGCTGCCGGGCGCGCTGGCCTCGAAGAGGATGGGCGCGGGAATGTTCATGCGGCCCATCAGCACCTGCTGGCCCAGCACCTGCCAGGTGGCGCTGGAGGCGCTCATCTGCTGCTGCAACCACTGGGCCTGGGTGCTGCCCAGCAGCTGGCGATCGGGGCGGGCCACATCGCTGGCAAAGGCCGTGGCATTGAAGCTGCCGCCGGCGCCCAGGTAGTTCTTGTAGTCCAGCTGCTGGTCGCGGCCCACCACGCGGGTGTCCAGCATGTGCAGGGCCAGCAGATTGCCGAAGGCGAAGCTGCGGTAGATCTGCTCGCGATTGGCGCCGCTGCGGATGGGCAGCCACTCGTGGAAGGCCTGCATGGCGGCGGCCTTGCGCGCGGCGAACTCGCCCTCGGTGGCGCTCTGGTGGTTCTCGGCGCCGTTCTTCCAGGTGTCGTTGGCGATCTCGTGATCGTCCCAGACGGCGATCATGGGCAGGGCGGCGTGCAGGGCCTGCAGATCGGGGTCGCCGCGGTAGAGGGCGTAGCGGCGGCGGTAGTCGTCCAGGGCCACGATCTCCTTGGCCGGATCGACCACGCGGCCCAGGGCCTTGGCATTGGCGCTGGCATAGCCGTCGGGGCCGTACTCGTAGATGTAGTCGCCCAGGTGCAGGGCGGCGTCAATCGACTCGGCCTCGGCGCGGCGCGCCAGATCGGCGTAGACGTTGAAGTAGCCGGTCGGGTAGTTGGAGCAGGAGAACACGGCCAGCTTGACCTGGCTCACCGCGCCGGTGGGCAGGGTGCGGGTGCGGCCCACGGGTGAGGTCTGGCCGTAGGCGGCAAAGCGGTACCAGTAGCGCTGGCCGGGCTTGAGGCCGGCGGCGTCCACCTTGGCGCAGAAATCGCTGGCGGCGCTGGCCACGGTCTCGCCGCTGGCCACCAGGGTGGCGAAGTTCGCATCGCTGGCCACCTCCCAGCGCAGGGGGATGTCGCGCAGGTCCTTGTCGTCGGTGCTGCGCACGCGGGTCCAGAGCATCACACGCTCGGCCAGCGGGTCGCCGCTGGCCACGCCGTGCGTGAATCGCACATCGATCTCGTCGCCGCCGCCGCAGCCGGGCAGGCCCACCAGGGCGCCGGCGGCCAGCACCACGCCGCCGCGCACGAAGTGGCGGCGGCTGGGTTCATGGGCGTGCAGGGTGTTGAGCAGGGGAGCGGTGGAGGGCTTGGAGCGCATGGTGGACGGGGAGGCTTTGAAAGCCGCGCATTCTTCTGAGCCCGCGTGACAGGGCCACGACAAAACCGCGGCCTGCAGGCCCGGCCCCGCTGCGCTACGCTCGCGGCTTCGCGCCAAGGAGCACGCCTTCACCATGCAATACCGTCGTCTGGGCCGCAGCGGCCTGCAAGTTTCCGAACTGTCCCTGGGGTCCTGGGTCACGTATCACAACCAGGTGGACACGGGCGCCGCCGTCGAGATGCTGGCCGCGGCCTTCGATGCCGGTGTGAACTTCTTCGACAACGCCGAGGTCTACGCCATGGGCCAGAGCGAGGTGGTGATGGGCCAGGCCTTCAAGCAACTGGGCTGGGCGCGCCACCGCTATGTGGTCTCCACCAAGTTCTTCTGGGGCATAGACCGCGAGGCCGCCCACACCACCAATTTCCGCGACACGCTCAACCGCAAGTACCTGATGCAGGCCATCGACGGCTCGCTCCAGCGCCTGCAGCTGGACTTTGTGGACCTGATCTACTGCCACCGCCCCGACCCGCACACGCCCATCGAGGAAACCGTCTGGGCCATGAGCGACATCATCCGCTCGGGCAAGGCCCTGTACTGGGGCACCAGCGAGTGGAGCGCGGCCGATATCCGCGCCGCCTGGGAGATTGCCGAGCGCCACCATCTGCACAAGCCGGTGATGGAGCAGCCGCAGTACAACCTCTTCCACCGCCAGCGCGTGGAGCAGGAATATGCGCGGCTCTACGAGGACGTCGGCCTGGGCCTGACCACCTGGAGCCCGCTGGCCTCGGGCCTGCTCACCGGCAAGTACCGCAGCGGCATTCCCGAGGGCAGCCGTGGCGCGATGGAGAGCATGGGCTGGCTGCGCGAGCAGCTGCAGGACCCGGCCAAGAACGCCGCGGTGGCGCAGCTGGAGGCCATCGCCGCCGAGCTGGGCGGCAATGTGGCCCAGCTGGCCATTGCCTGGGCCAACCGCAATCCGCGCGTGTCCACCGTGATCCTGGGCGCCAGCAAGCTGTCCCAGCTGCAGGACAACCTGGGGGCGCTGGCGCTCACGCCCAAGCTCACGCCCGAGCTGATGGAGCGCATCGACGCGATCAGCAAGCCGCTGGCTCGCTGAAGAGCCGGCCGCCGGCCGGGGCGCTCAGCCGCCCTGGTTCAGCGCTGCCAGGCGCTCGGGTGTGCCCACGTCATGCCACTCGCCGGGGTAGAGCTCGGCGCTGATGCGCTGCTGGGCAATGCCCTGGTCCAGGAAGTGGCGCAGCCGCACCTTCTGGCCCGGCTGGGCCTGGGCAAAGAGGGAGGCGCGGAACAGGCCGATGCAGGTCCAGGTGTGGCGCACCTGGCCGGGCCCGGCCTCGTTGGCCGCCAGGCCGGCGGGCGTGATGGCGAAGTCGCCCGTGGGGTGGTGGGGCCGGTTGCTCACCATCCACAGATGGGCCAGGCGCTGGGGGTCGGCCGCAAAGCGCGCGGCCAGCGCGGCGTCGAAGCGGTAGCCGGGCAGGAAGACATCGGCCGAGACCACCCAGAAGGCCTCATCGCCATCGGCCGTGAGCTGGGGCAGGGCGCGGGCGATGCCACCGCCGGTCTCCAGCGCCTCCTGGCCCTCGTAGCTGTAGTGCAGGCGCAGGCCCCAGCGGCTGCCGTCGCCCAGGGTGGCGGGAAACTGCTCGGCCAGCCAGGCGGTGTTGATCACCACATCGCGCACGCCGGCCGCGGCCAGGGCCTCGAGATGCCAGACGATCAGGGGCTTGCCCCGCACTTCGATCAGGGGCTTGGGCGTGTGGTCGGTCAGCGGCCGCAGGCGCTCGCCGCGCCCGGCCGCGAGGATGATGGCTCGCATGGGCGGCGAGTGTAGCGAGGCCCCGGCCCGCCTCAGGCGGTGCGCGGCCCCGCCGCCGGCACCCAGACCTTGAAGCGCGTGCCCTCGCCGGGCGCGGACTGCAACTCGATGCGCCCGCCATGCTTCTGCACGATGGAAAAGGAGAGCGAGAGCCCCAGCCCCGTGCCCTGGCCCACGGGCTTGGTGGTGAAGAAGGGCTCGAAGATGCGGCGCTGGACCTCGGGCTTCATGCCGCAGCCGTTGTCGGCCACCTCGATCCAGACCCAGTCGCCGTCCGCCAGGGTCTGCAGGCCGCTGGACAGGGTGATCAGGCCGCGGCGCTCGGCCGGAATCGCATGGGCGGCGTTCACGATCAGGTTCATGAAGACCTGGTTGAGCTGGCCGGCCAGGCAGCGCACCGGCGGCAGCGTGCCGTAGTGGCGCTGCACATCGGCGCGGTACTTCACCTCGTTCATCACCACATTGAGCGTGGACTCCAGGCCGGCGTTGATGTCGGCGTCCTGCCAGTCGGCATGGTCCACGCGCGAGAAGTCCTTGAGGTCCTGCACGATCTTGCGCACCCGCGACAAACCTTCCTCGCTCTCATCGAGCAGGGCCGGCAGGTCCTCGGCGATGAAGTCCAGATCGGCCGCCTGCTCCAGCGAGGCCAGCTCGGTGTCGGCCGGCCCGGGCCCGCGCCGCTGGTAGGCCTGGGCCAGCTGCAGCAGCTGCTCCACATAGCGGCGCAGCGTGCCCAGATTGGAGTTGACGAAGCCGATGGGGTTGTTGATCTCATGCGCCACGCCCGCCGCCAGCTGGCCGATGGAGGCCATCTTCTCGGACTGCAGCAGCTGGTTCTGCGCCTCCTCCAGGCGGGCATTGGTCTCCTGGATATTGCGGTAGTTGCGCACCAGCTCCTCCTGGGCGCGCATCACCTCGGAGCGGTCCTGCAGCAGCCACCACATGCCCGGGGTCTCGCCCTCGGGGTCGGAGGCGTAGGCGATCAGCTGCACCCAGATGGGGTGGCCGTTCCAGGTCTGCAGCCGCATCTCGTGCACCAGGGAGTTGCCGGCCTGCAGGGCCTCGCGGGCCAGGCGACCCAGCTCGCGCGAATCGGCCTCGCTGAGGAAGAAGCGCTGCAGCGGCAGCTCGGCCACCGGCAGCTCGGCCGGGATCTCGAAGATGTCGGCGAACTTCTTGTTGCTGCGCGTGATGCGCAGATCGCGGGTGGCGATGATGCCCACCGAGGCGTTCTCCAGAAAGGCCTCCAGCTCATGGTGGCTGAGCAGCAGCTCGGCCGTGCGCTGCGCCACCATGGACTCCAGCTCCACCTGGTGGCGGCGCAGCTGTTCCTCGGCCAGATGGCGCTCGCTCACGTCCTGCAGGGTCTCGATGGCGCCCACCACCTTGCCCTCGATATCGCGCAGCGGCGCGGCCGTCACATAGAGCCAGCGCCCGGCCGGCCCCAGGCGCGGGAAGAAGCCCTCGTAGGCATAGCTGTCGGGCAGCAGGTTCGAGCGCTGCAGGCCGGCGCCGTAATGGGTGGGCCCATCCTGCTCCACGCGGGCGTCCACGATCAGCTCGGCCAGGGTGGGGCGGTCGGTGTCGTAGAAGGCCTGCCAGGCGGCGTCGCAGCCCAGCATCTGGGCGGCGGGCCGGCCGGTGAGCTGGGCGCAGGCGGCGTTCCAGTGCGTGATGCGGTGGCCGGCGTCGAGCACGAAGCTGGCCACCGGTCCGTTCTCGATGATCTGGTGCATCACCCGGCCCACCTCGAGCAGGCTGTTCTGCACGTGGCGGATGTCGCTGAGATCCTGGCCGGTGAGCAGCACCAGGGGCGGGCCCTCGGGGCCCTCCTGCAGGCGGCGTGCGGTGATCTCCAGATGGCGGCGCGTGCCGCTGGCGCTGAGCGCCTCGATCTCTTGCGCCGGCAGGGCCTCGGCGCTGGCCAGGCAGCGCAGGCCGTAGTCGCGCAGCAGGGCCTGCTGGCCCGGCTCGGCCCAGGCCTCGGGAGCCAGCTGCAGCAGTTCCTCGGCGGGGCGGCCCAGCAGGCGCAGCATGGCGTCGTTGGCGAAGACGATGCGCTGCCCGTCGTGCACCAGGAGGGGCGCGCTCACCGCCTCCAGGGCGCTGGCCAGGCCGGCGGCCAGCGGCCGGCCGGGGGCGGGCTCGCTGCGGGCATTCATGGCCACACGCTGTCCTGGCCCATGGGGTCCAGGACATAGGCGCCGTCATCGCTCCACTGCACCCGGGTGATGCCCGGCTCCAGGCGCTCCAGGCGGCGGCGCTCGGCCTCCTGCGGGCTGAGCTCGCCCCGGGCCAGGCGCTGCTGCTCGGCCAGCAGCTCGGTCTCGCGTGCCGAGCGCTGCTCCTGCAGCAGCTGGCGCACGCCGTAGAGCAGCTCGCGCTCGTTCCAGGGCTTGGTGAAGAAGCGGGTGATCTGTGCCTGGTTGATGGCGGCGAGCAGGCCCTCGCTGTCGGTGTAGCCGGAGAGGATGACGCGGCGGCAGTCCGGCTGCAGCTCGCGCAGCTGGGCCAGCAGCTGGGCGCCGTTCAGGCCGGGCATGCGGTAGTCGCTGATGGCCAGGGCGAAGGGCTGCTCGCAGGCGCGGGCCAGGGCGGCCTGGGGATCGCTGAAGGCCTCGATGCGCAGGGCCGGCCACAGGCCCTCGGCCGTGCCGTGGCGCAGGCTGCGCGTCAGGGCATTGAGGATGGCGGGCTCGTCGTCGACCAGCAGCACGCGCTGGGTGGCGGGGGCAGCGGGGGTGGGCATGGGAACGCTCTCCTGTTCAGGCGGCCAGGGCCTCGGCGCTGGGCTCGGAGGTCTCGGGGTCGCGGATGTGGAAGACGATGCGCAGGCCTTCGCGCGCCACCAGCTCCTGGATGGTGCGGATCACCGCGGCATCGAAGACAAAGCCGGCGGCCAGCAGCAGGGTGCCCTGCGGGCTCAGCAGATCGCGCGCCACCACCATGCCGGGCCGCAGATCGCGCGCGGCCATTTCGCGGTCGCTGGGCTTGGCCATGGGGCTTTCATTCATCAGGGCCTCGAAGGCCTCGACCAGGACCGGCGCCCAGTGGCTGCCGGCGGCGCCGCGGATCACAGCGCGGGCCTGCGTGGCATCGTGACGGCGCTCGGAGAGGCGGCCGGCCTGCAGGCCCTCGAAGGTGGCGGCCAGGCCCACGATCTGGGCGGCCAGGGGCAGCTCGCTGCCGGCGAGGCCGTCGGGGAAGCCCTGGCCATCCAGCCGTTCCTGGTGCGAGCGCAGCAGGCGGGCGGCGCCGCGCAGATCGCTCAGCGGCATCAGGGCCGCTTCGCCCAGCAGGGGGTAGCGGCGCCAGCGCACCAGCTCCTCATCGCGCATGGCCGAGACCGGCTTGCGCAGCAGGGCGTCGGGCAGGCTGAGCTTGCCCACCTCGTGCAGCAGGCCGGCGGCGTAGCAGTCCTGCTGCTGGCTGTCGCTGAGCTTGAGGGCCACGGCCAGGCGCTGTGCCAGGCGGCCCACGCGCTCGGCATGGCCGGCCAGGCTGCCCTCGCGCAGTTCCAGCAGGCCGGCGAAGACCTTGATGGAGAGCAGGAAGTTCTGGCGCAGCTGGCCGAAGGCCTGCTCCAGCATGGCGTTCACCTGGGACAGCTCGGCGGTGCGGGCTGCCACGCGGCGCTCCAGCTGCTCGTTCTGCGCCTGGGTCAGGGCCAGCAGGCGCTGGTTCTCCTGGCGCAGGCGGCGGCGCTCCAGGCCCTCGCGCACGGCCAGCAGCAGCTCCTGATCGTCCCAGGGCTTGGCGATATAGCGCTGGATCTCGCCCTGGTTGATGGCGGCGATGGTGGAGCCGATGTCGGCATAGCCGGTGAGCAGCAGGCGGGCCACCTCGGGCCAGCGCTCGCGCACGGCCTGCAGCAGCTGGGCGCCGTCCATGCCGGGCATGCGCATGTCCGAGAGCACCAGGTCCACCGGCTCCTGCGCCAGGATGGCCAGGGCGGCCGCGCCGCTCTCGGCCAGCAGCACCTTGTGGCCCAGGGGGCGCAGCAGGCGCCGCAGCGCGCTCAGGATGGAGGGTTCATCGTCCACCAGCAGCAGCACGGCCTGGGCCGGGGCGGCGGGTGGGGCGTCGGCGGGCACGGACAGACCGGGCGGGCTGCCGGGGACGCTGTGAACAAGGGGCGCATCCATGGTGGACTCCTGCCGGCCCGCGCTCCGCCCGGTGGCGGTGGGCTGCGAGCCTTGGAATCCAGTGTGCGCTTAATTGATAAAAATGCTAGATGTGTTTCGGCACGGAGCGGGGTGGGCCGCCAACTAGTTCACGCCCGCGCCGGTCCCAGGCCCAGGGGCGCAGGCACCAGGGCCAGGATGCGCTGGAACAGGGCCTCGTAATCGGCTTCGGGCGTGCCGCCGCTCAAGGGATCGCGCTGGCGGGCGAAGGCCTCATCCAGCTCGGCCCAGTCCTCGGCGCGCAGCACCTGGCGGGCCAGGGGCAGGACCTCGCGCTCCTCCAGGCCCATATGCTGCAGATAGCCGTCCACATAGCGCTGCACCGCCTGCAGAAAGCCCGCGCGGCGCGGCGCGCCCAGCAGCTCATAGGCCAGCAGCTCGTGCTGCAGGGCGCGCACGGCGCGCTCGCCGCGGCCATGGTCGCTGTCCAGCCGGTCCAGCAGCTCGCGGGCCTGCGGCGCCAGGGCGCGCAGCCGGGGGAAGAGCAGCTGGCTCTCCTGCGGATGGTGGCGGCGCTCCGGGAACTCGTCCACGTAGAAGAGCATGGCGCGCAGGGCCTCGAAGTCCGGCGGGTTCTGATTGGCCACCAGCAGCACGGTGTGCAGCAGGGCGGCCAGGGCGTCGTGTTCGGCGCGGATGATGCGCAGGGTGTCGGGTTCCATGAGCGGCTCCTGAAGGCTCCTGAAGTGCGCTGGCAAGCCTGACATCGGCCCCGGGCCACCGACTTGTGTTGCATCAATCCGCGCTGGGGTCGGCGCCCAAGTAAAATCCTGGGTTTACCCGCAACTCCGCCCGCACTCACCATGGCCGACCTCGCCGCAAGCCCCAACACCACCCAGATGGCGAATGCCATTCGCGCCCTGGCCATGGATGCCGTGCAGGCCGCCAATTCCGGCCATCCGGGCGCACCCATGGGCATGGCCGAGATCGCCGTGGCCCTGTGGAAGCGCCATCTGCGCCACAACCCGGGCAACCCGCTGTGGGCCGACCGTGACCGCTTCGTGCTGTCCAACGGCCATGGCTCCATGCTGATCTACGCCCTGCTGCACCTCACCGGCTACGCCCTGCCCATCGAGGAGATCAAGGCCTTCCGCCAGCTGCACAGCAAGACCCCGGGCCACCCCGAGGTGGGCATCACCCCCGGCGTGGAAACCACCACCGGCCCGCTGGGTCAGGGCATCACCAACGGCGTGGGCCTGGCCCTGGCCGAGAAGCTGCTGGCCAAGGAGTTCAACCGCGACGGCCATGCCATCGTGGACCACCACACCTATGTCTTCCTGGGCGACGGCTGCCTGATGGAAGGCATCAGCCACGAGGCCTGCTCGCTGGCCGGCGCCTGGAAGCTGAACAAGCTGATCGCCATCTACGACGACAACGGCATCTCCATCGACGGCCAGGTCGCGCCCTGGTTCGTGGACAACACCGCCCAGCGTTTCCAGGCCTATGGCTGGAACGTGATCGGCCCGGTGGATGGCCATGATGTGGACGCCGTGGACGCCGCCATTGCCGCCGCCAAGCGCAGCAGCGACAAGCCCAGCCTGATCATCGCCAAGACCACCATCGGCAAGGGCAGCCCCAACCGCGCCGGCACCGCCAAGGCCCACGGCGAGGCCCTGGGTGGCGAAGAGATCAAGCTGACCCGCGAAGCCATCGGCTGGGCCCACGAGCCCTTCGTCGTGCCCGCCGAGGTCTATGCCGACTGGGATGCCAAGACCGCCGGTGCTGCGGCCGAGCAGGCCTGGGACGAGCGCTTCGACGCCTACGCCGCCGCCCACCCCGAGCTGGCCGCCGAGTTCCAGCGCCGCATGGCCGGCGTGCTGCCCGAGAACTTCGCCCAGACCGCCGTGGACGCCGTGGTGGCCGCGCACGAGAAGGCCGAGACCGTGGCCAGCCGCAAGGCCAGCCAGCTGGCCCTGGAGCACTTCACCGCAGCCCTGCCCGAGCTGCTGGGCGGCTCGGCCGACCTGACCGGCTCCAACCTGACCAACACCAAGAGCACGCCCGCCCTGCGCTTTGACGGCGGCGAGTCCAACGGTGGCCGCCACATCAACTACGGCGTGCGCGAGTTCGGCATGGCCGCCATCATGAACGGCGTGGCCCTGCACGGCGGCTACATCCCCTACGGTGGCACCTTCCTGACCTTCAGCGACTACAGCCGCAACGCCATCCGCATGGCCGCGCTGATGAAGCAGCGCGTGATCCATGTCTTCACCCACGACTCCATCGGTCTGGGCGAAGACGGCCCAACCCACCAGTCCATCGAGCATGTCTCCAGCCTGCGCCTGATCCCGGGCCTGGATGTCTGGCGTCCGGCCGACACCACCGAGACCGTGGTGGCCTGGACCATGGCCATCGGCAATGCCCAGCGCCCCAGCGTGCTGGCTCTCTCCCGCCAGAACCTGGCCTACGCGCCCAAGACCGCGGTGGACGACATCGCCAAGGGCGGCTATGTGCTGGCCGAGCCCAAGAAGGGCAAGGCCCGCGCCGTGATCATCGCCACCGGCTCCGAGGTGCAGCTGGCCCTGGCCGCGCAAGGCCTGCTGGCCGAGGCCGGCATCCCGGTGCGCGTGGTCTCCATGCCCAGCACCAATGTCTTCGACCGCCAGGACGCCAAGTACAAGGGCAAGGTCCTGCCCGAGGGCCTGCCGCGCGTGGCCGTGGAAATGGGCGTGAGCGACTTCTGGTGGAAGTACCGCTGTGCCGCCGTCGTGGGCATCGACAGCTACGGCGAGTCGGCCCCGGCCCCGGTGCTGTTCAAGCACTTCGGCTTCACGGCCGAGAACGTGGCGGACACGGTCAAGGTCGCAGTCGGCGCCGCCCGACTGAAGGCCGGCAAGAAGTGATGTGAGCTTTGAAGGGGTGCGTGCTGCACCCCTTTTGCTTGCACGCATGGCAAGAGCAGTTTGTTGATTTTGTTTTTCTAGGAGACTGACGTGACGATCAAGATCGGTATCAACGGCTTCGGCCGCATCGGCCGCATGGTGTTCCGCGCCGCCGTGGCGAACTTCAAGGACATCGAGGTGGTGGGCATCAACGACCTGCTCGAGCCCGACTACCTGGCCTATATGCTCAAGTACGACAGCGTGCATGGCCGCTTCAAGGGCGATGTGGCCGTGGACGGCAACACCCTGATCGTCAACGGCAAGAAGATCCGCCTGACCGCCGTGAAGAACCCGGCCGAGCTGAAGTGGGATGAAGTCGGCGCCGACATCGTGGTCGAGTCCACCGGCCTGTTCCTGACCAAGGAAACCGCCGAGGCCCATCTGAAGGCGGGTGCCAAAAAGGTCATCATGTCGGCCCCGTCCAAGGACGACACCCCGATGTTCGTCTACGGCGTGAACGACAAGACCTACGCCGGCCAGGCCATCATCTCCAACGCCAGCTGCACCACCAACTGCCTGGCCCCCGTGGCCAAGGTGCTGAACGACAAGTGGGGCATCAAGCGCGGCCTGATGACCACCGTGCACGCCGCCACCGCCACCCAGAAGACCGTGGACGGCCCCAGCAACAAGGACTGGCGCGGTGGTCGCGGCATCCTGGAGAACATCATCCCCAGCAGCACCGGCGCTGCCAAGGCCGTGGGCGTGGTGATCCCCGAGCTGAACAAGAAGCTGACCGGCATGTCCTTCCGCGTGCCGACCTCGGACGTGTCCGTGGTCGACCTGACCGTGGAACTGAACAACGCCGCCAGCTACGCCGAGATCTGCGCCGAGATGAAGGCCCAGGCCGCCGGCGCCCTGCAAGGCGTGCTGGGCTACACCGAGGACAAGGTGGTGGCCACCGACTTCCGCGGTGAGAGCTGCACCTCGGTCTTCGACGCCGAAGCCGGCATCGCCCTGGACGGCACCTTCGTCAAGGTCGTCGCCTGGTACGACAACGAGTGGGGCTACTCCAACAAGGTGCTGGAGATGGCCCGCGTGGTGGCCAAGTAAGCGGCGCGGCTGTTTTTCTTCAGCCACACGCACAAGAAGAGGGCCCTGCGGGGCCCTTTTTCTTTGGGCGTTTCCTGTGGCGAGGAGGATGTGCGCCGCGCAGGGTGGGAGGTCGGTCAGGCCTGATGCGCAGGTAAAGGAGGAGGCCGCGCAGCGGCCGGGGGACACGGAGCAGCAGGCCTGACCGGCCTCCCGCCCCACAGCCGGCACCTGGCCTGTGGTGGGTCGGGTTTTGTGTCAGCCCTGACACGCCCCGGCAATCCGGCGGCAAACGGGCGATTCCTAGACTGGAGGCCGTCTTGCCGAGGATCGCCCCATGCCCTCCCTGCTGTACCTGCCCTTGCTGCCTCGCCTGCTTCTGGGCACGCTGCTCTGCGTGCTGCTGTCCGCCGCCCAGGCCGGGCCGCGACCCGACCCCGCGCAGGACAGCAGCAGCACCGTGGCCCGTGTCATCGTCAAGTACCGCAGCGGGGACAGCGGCCCGCAGCGCGCCGCGGACATGGGCACGCGCCTGGGCGGCCTGGGCCTGAGCGACGGCCGGGTGCTGGGGCCGCGCAGTCAGGTGCTGCATGGCAGCGGCCTGAGCTCGCGCCTGCTGGCCGAGAAGCTGCGAGGCGACACTGCGGTGGAATGGGCCGTGGTGGACGAGCGCCGCTATGCCCAGGCCGCCCCCAATGACCCGCTCTATGCCGAGGGCCAGAGCGCCAGCACGCCGGCCGTGGGCCAGTGGTATCTGCACCCGGTCACCAGTGCCATCCGGGCCGCCATCGATGCCGAGAACGCCTGGACGCTGAGCCAGGGCAGCAGCGCCATCGTGGTGGCGGTGCTGGACACCGGCGTGCGTGCCAGCCATCCCGATCTGGCGTCCAAGCTGCTGCCGGGCTATGACTTCGTCAGCGACGCCACGGTGGCCAATGACGGCGGAGGGCGCGACAGCGATCCCGCCGATCCGGGCGACTGGGTCAGCAGCGCCGAGGCCGCCGCGGGCGCGCTCAAGGGCTGCACCGTGGGCAACAGCAGCTGGCACGGCACGCGCACCGCCAGCCTGATCGGCGCGGCCACCAACAACGGCGTGGGCATGGCCGGCACCGCGCCGCTCAGCCCTGTGCTGCCGGTGCGGGTGCTGGGCAAGTGCGGCGGCTATGACTCCGACATCATTGCCGGCCTGCGCTGGGCGGCCGGCCTCAGCGTGAGCGGCGTGCCGAGCAATCCCAACCCGGCGCGGGTGATCAATCTCAGCCTGGGCGCCAGCGGCAGCTGCAGCGCGGCCTACCAGGAGGCCATCAACGAGCTGATCGCCGCCAAGGTGGTGGTGGTGGCCGCGGCCGGCAACGAGGGCCTGGCCGTGGGCGCGCCGGCCAACTGCAGCGGCGTGATCGCCGTGGCCGGCCTGCGCCACAGCGGCAGCAAGGTGGGCTACTCCAATCTGGGGCCGGAAATCGCCGTCAGCGCCCCGGCCGGCAACTGCGTCAACAGCAGCGGTGCCTGCCTCTACGGCCTGATCACCGCCACCGACAGCGGCAGCACCACGCCCCAGGGCGCGGCCTACAACGACGCCAGCAACTACAGCGTGGGCACCAGCTTTGCCGCGCCCCTGGTCTCGGGCACGGCGGCGCTGATGCTGGCCCTCAACCCCGGCCTCACGCCCGGCGAGCTGGCCAGCCTGCTCAGGCGCTCGGCCCGCGCCTTCCCCAGCAGCGGGGCGGACGCCAGCGTGAGCAGCTGCCGCGCGCCCAGCGCCACGGCCCAGACCGCCGAGTGCTACTGCACGACCAGCACCTGCGGCGCGGGCATGCTGGACGCCGCCGCCGCGGTGGCTGCGGCCCAGGCGGCCCTGCCCACGGCCGTGATCCGGGCTTCGGCCACCCGGGTGCTGGTGGGCGAGAGCCTGAGCCTGGACGCCTCGGGCTCCAGCGCGCCCAGCGGGCGCAGCCTCGCCAGCTACCGCTGGGAGATCCTCAGCGGCGCCAGCGCCGCCAGCATCAGCGGCAGCAGCACGGGGGCCAGCCTCAGCCTGCTGGCCCGGGCCGAGGGTACGGTGACGGTGCGCCTGACCCTCACCGACAGCGCCGGCACCAGCGTCAGCGCCAGCCAGAGCTTCACGGTGGCGGCCGGCCTGCCCACCGCGCGCCTGAGCCTGACGAGCGGCACGGTCCAGGCCGGCAACAGCCTGGTGCTGGACGGCAGCGCCTCCAGCGCCCAGGGCTCGGCGGGCATCGTGGCCTATCTCTGGGAAATCACCGAGGGCACGGGCCTGGCCAGCATCAGCGGCTCGGCCACCGGCGCCAGCGTCAGCGTGCAGCTCACCGCGGCCGGCACCCTGGCGCTGCGCCTGACCGTGACCGACAGCCTGGGCTACAGCGCCAGCACCAGCCAGAGCTTCACGATTGCCGCGGCCCCGGTGGCGGCCTCCACCAGCACCAGTACCGGCAACACCACGAGCACCACCAGCGAGAGCGGCGGGGGCGGAGGCGCCGCCTCGCCCTGGGCGCTGCTGGGCCTGCTGCTGGCCGGCGGCCTGCTGGGCCCCAGACACGGCGGCCGGCCCGGCGCCCGGACCAAGCGCTGAATCGGGGCCGCCAGACGGGTCTTTTTCACACGGGCGGGCGGGGTGCTGCGCCTACACTGGCCTGCGCAGTCCCGCTGGAGCCGTTTCATGAATCGCAGCACGCCCCGTCTCCCCTGTCCCACCCGGCTGGCCCGGGCCTTGAGCCTGGCGCTGGCCGTCGGCGCCGTCGGTGCCCAGGCCCAGAGCGCGAACCCCGAGGAGCAGGCACGGGTCATCGTGCGCTTCAAGAGCAGTGCCCAGAGCGTGCTCGCCCAGCCCATGAGCGCCAAGGTGCGCGTGAGCGAGGCCCGCGAGATCGCGCAGAACCGGGCCTATGCCCTGGGCCTGCGTACCGGCCGCGCCCTGCAGGCGCGCCTGAGCCTGGATGAGCGCACCCATGTGCTGATGGCCCGCGGCCTCAGCTCCGAGGCCCTGGCGCGCCGCCTGGCCCAGGACGGCGAGGTGGAGCTGGCCGTGGTGGACCAGCGCCGCCAGATCATGGCCGTGCCTAACGATCCCTATTACGCCGTGGGCCCGGGCAACAGCCCGGCCGTGGGCCAGTGGTACCTGAAGACACCCACCAGCGAGCTGGTCTCGGCTATCAACGCTCCGGCCGCCTGGGACCGCCAGACGGGCAGCTCCTCCATCGTGGTGGCGGTGCTGGATACCGGCATACGCGCCGATCATCCCGACCTGGCGGGCCAGGTCTTGCCGGGCTACGACCTGGTGGGCTATTCCAGCAGCAGCGCGCTGTCCCTGGCCATCGGCAATGACGGCGATGGCGCCGATGCCGACCCGTCTGACCCGGGTGACTGGGTGACCCAGGCCGAAGTCAATGCCGGCACCCTGGGCAGCTCCTGCACCAGTGCCGAGGTCAAGAACAGCAGCTGGCACGGCACCCGGGTGGCCGGCCTGATCGCCGCGGCCAGCAACAACGGCCTGGGCATGGCGGGCGTGGCCTGGGGCAGCAGGATCCTGCCGGTGCGGGTGCTGGGCAAATGCGGCGGCTTCGACTCCGACATCGTTGCCGGCATGCGCTGGGCCGGCGGTCTCAGCGTGAATGGCCTGCCCGCCAATCCCAATCCGGCCCGGGTGATCAATCTGAGCCTGGGGGGCACGGGCAGCTGCAGCTCGGGCAGCGGCACTTTCTACCGGGATGCCATCTCGGCCCTGGCGGCGCGCAATGTGGTGGTGGTGGCCGCGGCCGGCAACAGCAATGGCCAGGCCGTGGGTCTGCCCGGCAACTGCGCGGGCGTGATCACGGTGACCGGCCTGCGCCATCTGGGCTCCAAGGTGGGCCTGTCCAGCGTGGGCCCCGAGGTCACGCTGGCCGCGCCGGGCGGCAACTGCGTCAATGTGGACGCCAACGGCAATGCCACCGGCCCCTGCCTCTACCCCATCCTCAGCACCAGCAATAGCGGCACCCAGGGGCCGGTGGCCGGCAGCGCGCATTACACGGCGGGCGTGGGCACCAGCTTTTCCACGCCCCTGGTCAGCGGTACGGTGGCCCTGATGCTGGCCCAGCAGCCCAGCCTCACGCCCAGCCAGGTGAGCAGCCTGCTGCGCAGCAGCGCACGGGCTTTTGTGAGCAGCGGTGCCACCGCTGGCATTCCGCAATGCCAGGCGCCCAGCAGCGTGACTCAGGATGAGTGCTACTGCACGACCAGCACCTGCGGCGCGGGCATGCTGGATGCCGCCGCCGCGGTGGCGGCGGCCACGCCGGCACCTGCACCCGCACCGGCTCCCACGCCCGCCCCAGCGCCGGCGCCAGCGACCGCCACGACGGACACCAGTACGAGCAGCGGTGGTGGCGGCGGCGGTGGTGGTGCCAGCAGCCTGGCCTGGCTGTTTGCCCTGGTGGCCGCGGGCGCGGCCCTGGGCCGGCGCCGCCAGGACGAGGGCGCCGACGACGCCGCACCTTGAGTGCGGCGGGGCCGCCTCAGCGCGAAGCGGCCGAGGCCGGCGCGCTGGCCGCGGCCTCGGGCGCGCAGGCCTTGAGCGCGGCGCCCGCCAGGGCGGGCTCGCGGCCGCTGGCCAGCAGGCTTTGCAGCTGGGCCTGCAGGGCGGCATCGGCCCGCGGCAGGCTCAGCATGTGGCGGGCCTGGGCCGGGCGCAGCTGCAGCACCCGCAGTCCCTTGAGGGCGCGTTGCTCAAAAGCGTCCAGCGCGGCCTCGGCGGCCTTCTCGCTGGGATGCTGGCTCAGCACCAGGCTGGGCTGCTCGTCCGGCAGGCCCTGCAGGGGCTCGTAGGCCAGCTTCATGCGCTTGTAGGTCTCTTCCTTGCGGGCGCGGAAGTCGGCCGAGCCCAGCTTGATGGTGGCCACGGCCCAGAGGCCGGCCTGCTCGCTGCTCTGCAGCTTCCAGTCGCTCTCGGCCACGCCCAGCTGGCCCAGGGCCGCGCGGGCGGCGCGCAGGCTGTCCTCGCCATTGAGCGGTCCCAGCTCCAGGCAGGCGCGGGTCTGCAGCGCCATGGCGGCCTGCGGGCTGAGCAGGCGCAGGCGCTCGGGATGGGTTTCGAGCTGCAGGCGCTCGGGTTCGCGGTCGGGATGCTGGCGGCTCAGCAGCTTGTCCAGCCAGCCCTGGGACCAGCCGAAGAAGAGGAGGTTTGCCAGCAGCAGGATGAGGGCCAGGGCGCGCAGCATCATGGCCTCAGCGGCCCCCGTCGTGGCCGGCACCCGCCTGGGCCAGGCGCACGCTGACCTCGCCGCTCACCACGTTCTGCGGGCCGCTGGCGGTCTGCAGCAGCAGCTCGCCCTGGGCGTTCACGCCCTGGACCAGGCCCTCCTGGGTGCCGGCCGTCACGGCGCGGCCAGCCAGGTAGTCACGCCGGGCATAGCGGGCCTGCCAGCTGGCGAAGCCCTGTTGCGGGAAGGCCAGCAAGGCCTCGATCAGAGGGCGGGCGATGCGGGCCAGGGCGGCCGGCGCGGTCCAGCCCGCCTCCAGCTCGGCCAGGCTGGCGAAGCCGGTGCTGTAGCTGGGGGTCTCGCCGCTCTGGGGTTCGGCGGCCAGGATGTTCAGACCCACGCCCACCACGGCCATGCGCTGGCCGCCGGCCTGCACGGTCTCGATCAGCACGCCGCCCAGCTTGCGACCGTCCAGCCACAGATCATTGGGCCATTTCAGGGCCAGGCGCGGGCTCTGGCCCTCGGCCAGGGGCTCCAGGGCCTCGGCCACGGCACAGCCCACCACCAGGGACAGGCCCGACCAGTCGGCCGGCGCCAGGGGCAGGGACAGGGAGAAGGTCAGCGAGGCGCCCGGCGTGGCGTGCCAGCTGCGGCCCATGCGGCCGCGGCCATGGGTCTGGTGCTCGGCTACCAGCAGGCAGGGCTGCAGGTCGTAGGCGCGGCGGCCATAGGGATTGGGCTCCAGGCTGCCGCGCTGGCGCTGCTCGCTGCGCACGCGCTCCAGCAGCGTGGTGTTGGTGGATTCGGTGCGGGCCAGCACCTCGATGCTCATGCCCGGCAGCAGGGGTTCCAGGTCTTGCCAGAGGGCCTCGACGCCCCAGTGCTGATGTTGTTCCGCCATGTCGTTCTATCGTTTCGGCGCGAGCATCGTGCCACGGCAGCTGGCGCTGCCGCAATAACATGCGAACTGCTTCTTGAGCTTGGGCGTGTACCGTTCATCGATGACAAGCCCGTAGTCGTAGAACAACTCTTCGCCCGGCAGGAGGTCGCGCAGGGCCTTGATGAAAACCCTGCCTTCCGGGGTTTCCTCGGCCTCGCAGTTGGGATCGCAGCTGTGGTTGATCCAGCGCGAGCTGTTGCCGCCGTACAGCGCGTCGATCACCTGCCCGCCTTCGATGTGGAAGTAGAAGGTGTGGTCGGGCTGCTGGGGATCGTGCGGGTGGCGGCGCAGGGCCTCGTCCCAGTCAATGCGCTCGCCCGTGTACTCGATCAGGACCTCGCCGGCCTCGATGTGGCGGGCGGCATAGACGCCCCGCCCATGGACGCCGGAGCGCTTGACCTGGAGGCGTCGGGAGGGCGTCTTGGCAGCGGCTTGCGTCATCGTCCGAGTTCGGTACATTGAAATCATGGGTGCGCGCGTACGTGTGTGCGTACGTGCGCGCGAGGCCGGATTGTAGGCAGGTCGCGTCGCCATGCTGG
>Ga0233424_10000248_pt1 | contig 73525 bp, 67 predicted proteins | sample Watercolumn_Towu_FD_181011 | JGI IMG/M metagenome (GOLD analysis project Ga0233424, IMG submission 181011) | Freshwater microbial communities from Lake Towuti, South Sulawesi, Indonesia - Watercolumn_Towuti2014_125_MG | ecosystem: Environmental > Aquatic > Freshwater > Lake | place: Indonesia... | reverse complement strand
TCTCGCAGGGCGCCGCGCAGGCGTTGTGGGAAGAGATGCGCTATGACGAGGACGGCAACCCGTTGACTGCGACCTTTCTCGACTACGCGTTCCCGTCCGCGGCCGAGTTGCCGAGCTTCGAACGAATCCCGATGGAGACACCGACGCCGCGCAATCCGCTCGGCGCGAAGGGCATCGGCGAATCGGGCACGATCGGCTCGACCCCCGCGGTGCAGAACGCGGTCGTCGATGCCCTGGCGCACCTGGGCGTGACGCACGTCGACATGCCGTGCACGCCCGAACGGGTGTGGCGAGCGATTCGGGCTGCCGAGGCCGGGCCATGAGCGGGTACCGGTCATGAGCCGGTACCGCGTCATCCAGTGGGCGACCGGTTACGTCGGGGCCGAGGCGATCAAAGGTGTGGTCGCGCGGCCCGACATGGATCTGGTCGGCTGCTACGTCTATGACCCCGGCAAGGTAGGTCAGGACGCCGGCACGCTCGCGGCGATCGCTCCGATCGGCGTTGCCGCGACGAACTCGGTCGACGAGATCTGTGCGATCGACGCCGACGCCGTGGTCTATTCGCCGATGATGGCGAACGACGGTGACCTCATCCGACTGCTCGAGTCGGGGAAGAACGTCGTCACTCCGTGCGGCTGGGTCTACCCGCGCCGCGACGGTCGCACCGCGGAGATCGAGGCTGCGTGCGCTCGTGGCGGTGCGACGCTGCACGGCACGGGCATCCACCCTGGCGGGATCACCGAGCGGTTCCCACTCATGGCGTCGGCACTGTGCCGCGACATCCGCCACGTCCGCATGGAGGAGTTCTCCGACATCCGCAACTACGGGACCGCGTCGGTCGTGCGCGAGATCATGCTGTTCGGCCAGCCGCCCGACGTCGCGGCGCGCTCACCGATGCTGAAGGTGCTCGCGAACGGGTTCCTGCAGTCGATCGACATGGTCGCCGATGCGCTCGGCTTCCGGCTCGACGAGAAGAAGCGCACGACCCACGAGATGGCGGTCGCGACGCGCGAGATCGCCACGCCGTCGGGGCCGATCGCGGCGGGCACGGTCGCCGCTCAGCGGTTCTGCTGGCAGGGCACGGTCGACGACGAACCCGTGATCACCGTCAGGGTCAACTGGCTGATGGGCGACGGGCACCTCGATCCCGACTGGCGGCTCGGCGAGCAACGGTTCGAGGTCGAACTCGATGCCGACCCTCCGGTCGCGCTGACCTTCCACGGGCTGCACCCGCCGGTGGTGGGCGAACATCCCGAGATCGGACTGGTCGCGCCGGCGATGCACTGTGTGAACGCCATCCCCGCGGTGGTTGCCGCCGCGCCCGGCATCGCCACGTACATCGATCTCCCGCTGCTGCACGGCGCGGCGACCTCCTCGCGCCAACGCTGACCCGCGCGGGTTGTCCCATGTTCCTGCGGCTGTCCCACGGATCTGCGGCATGCCGCAGATCTCGGGGACAGCCGCAGTTCTGTGGGACAACGGTGATCGTGTCGGGCGAGGGTGATCGTGCCGGTAGGGGCGCGCTCGTCGAGGGCTGGCGGGTGACGACCTACAGCGGTTCGAAGGGCACCGTGAACGCCGGATGCTCGACACCGCCGTCGATCTCGAAGACCTTGCCGGTGACGAAACTCGCGGCGTCGCTCGCCAGATAGACGACCGCGGCGGCGATGTCGTCGGGTCGGCCGACGCGCCGCATTGGCGTGTTGTCGACGAGTTGCCGTCGCACGCTCGGGTCGGTGAGGACGTGCGCGAGCGCCTCGGTCTCGATCCCGCCGACCTCGACGGCGTTGATGCGCACCTTTGGCGCGAGTTCGGGCGCCATCGCCCGAGTCATCATCGAGAGTGCTGCCTTCGCCGTGGCGTAGGCCGTGAACATCGGTTGCACCATCGACGCGGCGCGGCTGCTGATGTTGACGACCGCGCCGTTGCCGTGTGCGGCGAGGTGTGGGACCGCGAGTTGAGTGAGGAGAAACGCCTGGGTGACGTTGAAGCGCAGCGCCGCCTCGAAGTTGCGTTCGCTCGTGCGGAGGGCGGGTCGGGGGAGCCAACCGCCGGCATTGTTGACGAGGATGTCGATGCGGTCGAAGCGATCGACGGTGGCGGCGACGAGCGCCTCGAGTCGTTCGGTCACGGTGACGTCGGTCGGCACCGCAAGCGCACGGCGGCCGCGCGATTCGATCGCGGCCGCGGTCGCGGCCAGGTCCTCGGGCGTGCGTGCCGCGACCACGACGTCGGCGCCCGCCTCGGCGAGCGCGATCGCGGTCGCCTGGCCGATACCCTTGCCGGCACCGGTGACGATCGCGACCCGGTCGTCGAGGCGGAACTTGTCGAGGATGCTCACGAGAGGCCTCCGGGGTCAGGCCGGGAGTGGTGCAAACTGGCGGAATGACGAGTGCGAACGTACCCCGAGTGCCCGCGACCGAGCCGGCCGACGTCATCGAGGCCCAGCTCCGCGAGTCGGGGTGTGTCGTGGTCGAGGGTGTGCTGGACGACGATCATCTCGACCGCCTCGAATCCGAACTGCGTCCCTTTCTCGATGCGACCCCACCCGGCGGCGACGAGTTCACGGGTTTCAACACGCGTCGCACCGGGTCGCTGATCGCGCGGGCGCCGTCGTTCCGACCGTTGGCGAACCACCCGATCGTGCTCGGGGCGCTCGATCGCGTCCTCGGTGACCACGCGACGAGCTACCAACTCCACCTGACCCAGATCATCGCGATCGGCCCCGGCGAACCCGCGCAACTCGTCCACCGCGACCAATGGGCGTTCGACTTCTTCACGTTTCCCGCCGGCTTCGAGGTCGAATGCCACACGATGTGGGCACTCACCGACTTCACCGCGGACAACGGCGCGACGCGCGTGATCCCGGGGAGCAATCACTGGGCCGACAAACTCCAACCGACGGTCGATCAGACCGTGCCTGCCGAGATGGCGCGCGGTTCGGTGATGCTCTACCTCGGCTCGCTGTACCACGGCGGCGGCGCCAACACGACCGGCGAAACGCGACTCGGCGTCAACGTCGGGTACACGCTGAGTTGGCTTCGCCAGGAGGAGAACCAGTACCTGGCGTGTCCGCCCGAGATCGCCCGCGAACTCGAACCCGAACTCGCCAAGCTCATCGGCTACCGCCGCGGCGCCTACGCGCTCGGCTACTTCGGAGACGTCCAAGACCCGATGGAGTACCTGCACCCGGTCCCGCGCACGGCCGCGCGGTTCGCGCCCTGAGTCGGGTCGGTCGCGCCGCGATGACCGAGGAGTTCGGACCGTGGGTTCCGTTGGCGATCGACGACGTCGCACAACTCCTGGATCCGCTCGGCCTGCTGTGGTGGGTCGCCGGGGGTCACGCGCTGGACCTTCACGTCGGTAGCTCGTGGCGCACTCACGACGACCTCGACGTCGGGGTTCGGCGGAGCGACGCGCCATTGCTTGCGCCACTCCTCGATGACTGGCGGGTCGAGGTCGCGGCGGATGGGCGCCTCACGCCTTGGTTCGGTCAGCCACTCGACGCGGCCGCGAACCAGAACAACCTCTGGATCGGGCACCGCGACGGGGCCTGGGCGCTCGACGTGCTGATCGGCGAGGGAGACGACGAGCGGTGGATCTACCGCCGCGACCCCAACCTGTCACTGCCGTGGAAGGAGGTACTCGCGCAGGCTCCGACCGGGGAGCGGTACCTCGCAGCATGGCTGCAACTCCTCTTCAAGTCCCGCGGGAACCGCGCCAAGGATCGCGACGATGCCGCAGTCGTGATCCCGACGCTGCGTGACGACGACCGCACGCGCCTTGCTCATTGGCTACCGGACGAGCACCCGTGGCAATCGATCGTCGCTGCAATGGTCGACGAGCGCCGGAGCATCAAGCGTCCGAGTCCCGAATGAAGTTGGAGCGTCGTTTCGACTGCTCGACGATTGACGAAATCCACCTATCTAGGTAGTCTTCTACCTATGGCGTTGAGCATCAAGAGCGAGCGTGCGGATCGGCTGGCCCGAGAGCTGGCTGCCCTGACCGGCGAGACCATCACCGAAGCGGTCGAAGCATCGCTCGCGGCGCGAATCGAGCGCGAACGGCAGCGGCGGGGCCGGCGAGATCTGTCCGACATCATCGAGCGATTCCGCGCGTTGCCGGTGATCGACGACCGGACACCAGAGGAGATCCTCGGCTACGACGACCGCGGCCTTCCGGCGTGATCGTCGTCGATACGTCAGCCCTTGCCGCGTTGCTGTTCGGCGAATCGGACACCGATCGGATCGCGGGGATTCTCGAACGGGAGCCGTCGGCGATCACCGCCGTGAACTGGGTCGAGCTCGGGATCGTCATCGAGGCTCGAACCGGACCGGAAGGCATCGTGTTACTGGACGAGCTCTTCCGACGCTCGCAGATCGAAGTCCGAGCGGTCGACGCGGACGTTGCGCACGATGCGCTCGTCGCATGGCGTCGCTTCGGCAAGGGCAACCACCCGGCCGCCCTGAATCTCGGCGACACGTTCTCGTACGCATTGGCGCGCCGACTCGATGTTCCGCTCTTGTTCGTCGGCGACGACTTCACCAAGACTGACGTCACGGTCGCGTGAGTCCGCGTTGCGCATTCTCGTCGCCTGAGCGCGGGCTTCCCAGCAACTTGAGCGAGTTCCGCCATCGCCTGAATTCGCCGGCTGACATCGCCCGCGACGATCGATTCGGCGCCGCGTGTCACTCCGTCTCGAGCACCCGAGAAGATTCTTGGTTTTGTTGGCGTTTCCTCTTGTGATGCGAACACTTGTATGGGGTATGCACTTGCGTGGACCGGGCTCTGGATGTGGTGTAGGTCGAGATGGCCAGCGTGGCGCGCCAACTCCTCGATCATGTGCGCGTGGATCGAGCGCAGCGAGACGCGCCGCCCGTCCGTTCGACGATGTCGTCGAGGTCGTGCCCCCCGCAGCCGCGCAGTTGGCGAGCACCACGTCGACCGTGCGGTGCAGGCCCGGCTTCCGATCACAGTCGTTCGTCGGCAGCATGCTCCTCGGCGGTCCAGGGGTCGCGGGAGCGTGACGAGGATCAGGGTGTGAAGGTCGGCGGGGTGCGGTTTGGGTCGCTCGGACTCATCAACCCGAACGTGATCCCGAACGGCGATTCGACGACGGCATAGCGCGAGCCCCAGAACGCGTCGTAGGGAGCCTTGCAGGGCACAGCGCCCCGCTCGATTGCCAGTACGTAGCCGCGGTCGACGGCGTCGCGATCGTCGGTCTGCAAGTTCACGACGACCCCGCGGAAGTCGGTCGACACCCCACCCCAGTCGGCCGCGAACCGACTGCTGTCGAGGTCGGCATCGATGTCGTCCGCAGCGCCGAAGCTGCGGTGGTGCCGGATCCAGGCATGCCAATCGGGATCGACAGGGTCGACCTCGACGCCGAGCGCGGTCAGGAACTCGGTCAACCCGACGACATCATCGACGACGATGTTGATCGACCCGAAACGAGTGGCCATCGGCGCAAGGTAGTTCGGAGCGGCCTCAGGCGCTTCGCGTCGTGCCGCCTGGGTAGTTGCCGCCGCCGAATTGCGCGTCGAGCGTGTCGTAGTCGATCGCGAACCCGACCCGCGGGAGTGCGGCGACGAACTCGACGGTGCGCGGCTTCTTGTACGAGGCGATGCGCGTCCGGCAGTGTTCGATGAGTTCGTCTGCGGTCACCGCGGCGCCGTCGTGCAGTACGACGATCGCCTTGACGCTCTGCACCCAGACCTCGTCGGGCACGCCGATGATCGCCGCGTCGGCGACGGCGGGGTGCGCCCGGAGCGCGGCCTCGACCTCGACGGGGTAGATGTTTTCGGCCGCGCTCTTGAGCATCCGACCCTTCGGGCCGACGAACGTGAAGCTGCCGTCAATCTCGTAACGGCCGAGGTCGTTGGTGTGGTGCCAGCCTCCCCGCGCGCGCGTTGCGTTGAGGTCCGGTCGGTTCCAGTAGCCGCACATCACGGTCGTGCCGCGCACGGCGATCTCGCCCGTCGCGCCGATCGCGACGTCGTGGTCGTCCGGGTCGACGATACGGACCTGGACGACCGGCGAGACCCGTCCGTGCGAACCGATTGCGTCGGGTGGAGCGAGCGCGTTGAAGGTCTGCATCCCCATCGTCTCGGTCTGTCCGTAGCCGCCCGGCCGACGACCCCAGGCCGAGGTGTCGGGTTGCACCCAGCGGTCGTAGTCGTGGTGGCCGCGCTGACCGTGCATCGTCGACAGGTCGTAGCGACCCTTGCTGTTCGCGGTGACGATCGCGTCGACCATCGGTCCGACGACATAGCCGCTCGTGCACGCGAACGCCGCGATGGCGGCGCACAAGTCGTCGCCGTCGACTCGCCGTACGAAGATGTTCGCCCCGCCGGCGACGAACGTCGCGAAGTTCTCCATGAACACTCCGACGTGGAACAGCGGCCCGGCGTTGAGGTAACGGCTCGCGTCACTCACCCCCATAAGCGGTCCCATGACGAGCGCCTGGGCGATGATCGCCCGGTGCGGGAGCATCGCGAAGTTGGGTCGGCCCTCGAACGCGGCCGTGCCGATGAGCAGCAGCGGATCTTCTCCGGTCGCCGGGTCGTGGAGCGTGTCGTCCGGTGACGCTGCCGCCAACCACCGCTCGTACCCGTCGTCGACGTCATGTGCGATGGACACGCCCGCGTGGTGCGTCGCGTTCGCCAACGCGTCGTCGACGGCGTCGCCGACCTCGGCCGCCTGCGTGAACACGACCGCCGGTGCGAGGTCGTCGACGACGAACGCAAGCTCGTCGACTGACATTCGCCAGTTCGCCGGGCACAGCATCGCCCCGAGTCGCGAGCACCCGAGCAGCAACTCCTCGACGCGGAAGCTGTTCTGGCCGAGCCACAACACGCGATCGCCGCGACGAACGCCCGAGCGCTGCAGCGCCCGCGCGCACCATGCGACGCGCTGGCCGAACGCGCGCCACGTCAGGCTCATGTCACCGTCGCCGATGGCGAGCGCCTCGGGTCGTGATCGCGCGTGTTGCGCGAGCAGGTCGTGGAGACGTAGATGCGCGGTCGCAGACGTCATGCCAGCCGGAACACCGGCACCGTCTCGCCGGGGCGCGCGTCGTACCAGTCGATGGTCACATCCTGCCCGATTCGCACCTCGTCCGGCTCGACGTCGACGATGTTGGCGACGAGGCGACAGCCGTTGGTCTCCGGGAGTTCGACGACGGCTGCGATGAAGGGAAGCGCGGCCGCGACATCGGGGATCACCGCGTGGCGCACGACCGTGAAGCTGTAGATCGTGCCGCGGCCGTCGTGCTCGACCCACTCGACCTCTTGCGACGAACACGACGGGCAAAAGGGAGTCGGCGGGAAGCGGAACTCGCCGCAGGCGGTGCAGCGCGGGAGCACGAGGCGATGCTGTGCGGTCGCCGCCCAATACGGGTCGGTCCACACGTTCGTCATGATGGAGATGATCTCCGCCGGCGGCACGCCGTGCATCGTCATGGTTCGGACCTCTCGATGGGGAGTGGGCGATCAGGAGTGGAGGATCAGGTTGCTGACGGGGATCGACGCTGGGCCTCCGGTGACGAGCGCGACCTCGGCCCCCTCGACCTGATTGACGGCGGTGCCGCGCAGTTGTTCGACGGCTTCCTTCACGTGGGTCATCCCGATGATGTAGGCCTCGCTCAGGTTGCCACCGTGAGTGTTGACCGGGATCGAGCCCGACGGCCAGCGGATGTTGCCGTCGGCGACGAAGCGACCGCCCTCGCCGACGGGAGCGAAGCCGTAGTCCTCGAGTTGCATGATCACCATGGGTGAGAAATGGTCGTAGAGCAGCGCGACGTCGACATCGGCCGGGCCGAGCCCTGCCATGCGGTAGGCGTCGGCTGCGACCGTGCGGTGACCGCTCGACGCGAAGTACTCGTCAGGCATCCCCATCCAGGTGATCGCCTGGCCCCAACGCCCCGCACCGCCGTTCGCCGACGCCGCGACATAGACGGGTGAATGCCGCAGATCCTTGGCTCGCTCGGCACTGACCGTGATGACCGCGACCGCGCCATCGCATTCGAGGCAGAAGTCGAACAAGCAGAGCGGGTCGGAGATCATGCGCGCCCCGAAGTAGTCGTCGAGCGTGAGTTCGTGTTGCATGAGTGAGGTCGGCCGGCGGATCGCGTTGTTGCGCGTGCTGATCGCGACCTCGGCGAAGTGCTCGCGCCGGGTGCCGTAGCGGTGCATGTGGCGCTGGGCCAGCACCGCGAACATCTGGCCGGGGCCCATGAGGCCGGCGGGTTGGATGAACGAGGCTTCGGGCGACGGCGGCGCGCTGTAACTCGCCCCGGGCTTGCCGCGCGGCGCGTAGCTGGCCCCGAAGCGCGATGCGGCCTGCTGCAAGGTCATGATCGACGCGACGCACTCGGCCTGGCCCGACACGATCGCCGCGGCGGCGAGCCCGACCGATCCGGCGGCGCCTCCGCCACCGCCACTCAAAAGGCCGGTGAAGCGCACGTCGATGCCGAGCCACTGCGCGAACAGGCTGGTGTCGAAGCCCATCGAGTACAGCGCGAAGCCGTCGACGTCGTGGATGCCGAGCCCGGCGTCGTCACAGGCGGCGAGCAGCGCCTTGGCGGCCAGTTCCATCGGCAGTTGCGGCACCGACTCGCCGCGCCGGTAGTACGGCGTAGCCCCGACACCCACGATCGCGGTCTTGTCGCGCAGGCTCAGCTCACCCATCGTCGGTTCCCGGCTGGCTGCGGAATGTGCGGATGTGGCGCAGCCGGTCGGCTGCGTTGCGGTGTTCGCGCTTGGGGCACGTCATGACGCGAGACGGTAGAGAGCGGCGGCGTTGTCGTGCACGACGGCCTGGACCTCAGCGTCCGACAGGCCGGCAAAGATCCGCGACACCGTTTCCTGACTGTGGGGATAGGTCCCCTCAGGATGCGGGTAGTCGCTCGCCCACAGCAGCGGGCCGATCCCGGTGACATCGCGCGTGAGCAGCGGTGCACGATCGGCGCCGAGTGTCACCCAGCACTGTGTCGTCGCGTAGTGGCTGGGGGGAGCGGCGAGTTTCGGCTTCACCCACTGTTCGTGCTCCTCGAACGCCTCGTCCATGCGTTCGCAGCAGTACGCGTACCAGCCGGCACCGGCCTCGACGAACACGAGTTTCAATCCCGGGTGGCGCTCGAGCACGCCCGACGCGGCGAAGTAGCAGAGCGTCTCAGCCGACAACAACCCGACCTTGGCGTAGTTGATGATCGCACCACCCGGTCCCTTTTCCTGGCTGGGGAGGGCGCCGGTGCCGGTGTGGAGCGACAGCGGGATCCCGGCGTCGGCGGCCACCGACCAGATCGGGTCGTAGTCGGGCCGGTTGTAGGGCACACCGGAGGGCGGTGTGGTCGGGATCATTGCCGAACGGAAGCCGAGTTCCGCGACGCGGGCCACCTCGGCCGTTGCCGACGGCACGTCGCGGATCGGCACGACCGCGCTCGGCACGTGAACCCGTCCGGCGTCGAAGAATGTCTCGGCGAGCCAGTCGTTGTAGACGGTCGCGCACGCCATCGCCAGGTCGGCGTCTTCGATCATGTCGATGAACAAGCCGAAGGTCGGGTAGATCACCTCAGCGACGACGCCGTCGCTCGCCATGTCGCGCCGGCGGTCGTCCGGTTCGGCGCCTCCACCCCGGCCCAACACCGCGCGCCGCCGTTGCTTCTCGGCGTTGCGCTCGGCGTCGGTCCCGGCGGCGAGTTCGGCGTCGGTCTTCGGCGTCACCCGGGTGAGCTTGCGCTCGGGCATGCCCTCGACGACCATCACGTACCAGTCGCCCGAGACCTCGAGGCGCGGCCCGCGGTCGCGCAGCGCCGCGGGCAGCCGTTCCTGCCACAAGGTCGCGGGTTCGAACACGTGGTTGTCGGCGCTGATCAGTTCGCGCATCTTCACTCCCGTCAGCTCAATCGGCGTCATGAACGGGCGACTCGTCGCGGTTCATGCCGTCGGATTGGGTGGTTGGTTCGAATCGGATGCCGTGGCCGTCGATCACCTCGCCGCGCAGCGCGGTGCGCGTCCGTTCGAACCTCGTTGCCGTAGGTCGCAGGTTGGTCACGAGCACCACGCCGTCGGTGCCAGCGTCGAGTTGCCACTCGTGCTCGTCGACCCACAGGGGGCCGCCAGGTTCGGATGCGATGGCGAGCGCCGGCCCGACGAGCGCCATCGCGTGCGGAGTCAGGCCCGCGCCGACGAGGCGATCGTACGCATCGGGTCGGGCGACGATCACCGGGATCTCGCCGAACACTGCGGCGTAGTCGGCGCCGAGATCGTCGAAGCCGTCGAGCACCGCACCCGTGATTCCGATCGCGGCCCGATAGGAGAGCAGCCGAATGAACATCTGGACCCTGAGCGCCTCGCCGCGCGTCGCGTCGGCGCACGACAGTTGCGCGCCGGCGAGCATGCATCCCACGACGAGCGGCCAGAAGTGCGCCGCCTCGGACAGCATGCTCGTGAACAGCACTCGCTCCCCGCGTTCGACTCCGAGCATCGCGAGCCGCGCCGGCGCCGACCCGATCGCGCGGTTGATCTCGTCGCTGCCCACTTCCCACGCCACGCGCTCGCCGCGGTCGTCGACCCACTGGCCGACACCCCACAGCGTCGCGGCGCCACCGAGGTCCTCGCGGCGTGCGCTCACGATCGCGTCACTCGCGGGATCTTGTGGGGTGGACCGAGGCGGAGGAGCGCCTCGTTCGGCACGAGTTCGACGACCGGTTCGACCCCGATCGCGGCGAACACCGCGCCAGCGACGTCGCTGCGCAGCGCCTCGACCCGATCGGCGGGCGTATCTTGGTAGCCGACTCGTAATCGCAGCACGTCGACCTCGCGGGCGGGGCGCACGATCTGGAAGAGCCCGAGCCGGCAGGCGTCGATCGCCTCGACGGCTGCCCACAGGTCGACGGGGAGCACCGAGGCGCCCTGCACGACGAGTTCGTCGCCCTTGCGGCCGATCGTCCAGATCCGCGCGTGGGTCCGGCCGCACGCACACGTCGAACGGTCGATCTCGACGAGGTCGTCGGAACGGAAGCGGATGAGCGGCGCGACGCGGTTGGTGAGCGCAGTCGCGACCAACTCACACCGGACGCGATCCCCCGTGACCGGCTGCGCGTCGTGATGCGATCCCGCGACTGGGTCGATGCCCTCGACGTGAGCCATGTCCTCCCAGAAGTGCATCCCGTCGTGCGCCGTGCACTCGAAGCAGGCGGTGACGTCGCCGACGTTGCTGTGCTCGAACAGCGGCAACCCCCACTCGTCGGCGAGGCGCCGTGCCCGCGAGCCGAGCGGCTCTCCCGCGAAGACGATGCCGTGGTAGCTCGCGAAGGCATCGCGCGGATCGATCCCTGCACGATCCGCGATCTCGGCCGTCGCATTGATCATCGTGCCGCCGAAGTTGTAGAGCGCCGTCGGGCGGTACGCCAACGACGAACGAAGCAGGCGTTCGATCTCGTCGACGCCGTAGTCGAACAGCAACGGCACCGCGCCGAGTTGCTGGACGAAGCCGTAGGTCGGACCTCGGAACGTGAAGAGGAACAACGCCACCGCGTCGCCGGGCCGAACGCCCATGCCCCAGAAGTCGCGGTACATGATCGCGGGGCGACCCACGAAGCCGCCGCCCCACATTTCGGCGACGAGTGTCGGGTCACCCGTCGTGCCTGAGGTGCTGTTGATCGCCGTCAGTTCGGCCGGATCGCGGCACAGCACGCCTCCGAAGGGGTCGCCCCGATCGTCGCGGAAGTGTCGCAACGCATCCTTGTCGATGAACGGCGCCTTCTCGGTGAAGTCGTCCCAGGTGCGAATGTCGCTCGGGCGGATGCCCGCGTCGTCCCACGTTTCGCGCGTCAGCGGCGCGTGTTCGTACGAGAACGCGATCGCCTCCTGCAACAACTCGAATTGCAGCTCGCGCAACTGATCGCGCGGCATCGTCTCGTACTCGAGGTCCCAATACGGCGCCGTGCGCGGAGGGATGCCGGTCACGCGCGGTCTGCAACGTGATCGGCGCCGAGGGCGCGTTCGACGTAGCGACGAGCACGCCGTTGTGCATCGGCGAGGGTGACGGGAGAACCGTCGAGGCGCGCCTGTGCGAACGACCACACCAGCGCGTGCACCACCGGCGCGTCGATCGCGGGTTCGGCGTCGGGGAACGCGCCCGCGTCGAGGCCGCGCTGCAGGATGTCGCGCAGCGGGCCGAGTTCGTCGGCGAAGATGCGGCCGAACTCGACAGGGAATTCGTGGCGAAGCCGCGCCCCCTCGGCCTGGAGCACCCTCGTCCGGCGGGCCTGGCGGGGTTCGTACGCGAGCGCGAGAACCGAGGCGATCCAGGCGTCGAGCGCGGCGCGCGGGTCATCGATCGAGGCAAGACGCGCGCCGCGACGCGCGTTCGCCCGCTCGCTCTCGCTGGCGTACAACGCGAGCACCAACTCGTCCTTGCTGCGGAAGTGCCGGTAGAACGCGCGAGTCGAGAGTGCCGCCTCGGTGAGTACCTCGGACACAGTGAGCCCGTCGATCCCCGCGCGTCCGAGTACGACGAGCGCGGAGTCGAGCAAGGCGCGCACCTCGTGCTCGGCGCGCGACCGTGCGCCGGCCACCGATCGTTCGGACAGACGCGCCGCGACTTCCATATGCAAATGCGAAAATATCGTTTTCAATTCACGGAGTCAAGCTCTCGAGTTGATCTTCGAAGCGTTCATTGGGGCGGTGACTGCCTAGGCTCGCTCGGTGCCGACCGCGCCGCGCCATCCCCGTGCACCGCTCGCAGCGGCGTGCACTGCGGTCGTCATGTGGGGGATCGGTCCGCTGTTCGTGAAGGCGATCGACACGTCTGGCCTCGTCACCGCCAGCTATCGCATGGCGCTCGGCGCCCCGGTGATGTGGGCTATCAACGGGCTGATGGGCGGGCGCGTCACCCGTGATCTGCTGATCACCGCCGCTCCGGCCGGTCTGCTGTTCGCGGGCGACATCGTGCTTGGTTTCTCGTCGTTCGAGCACACCTCGTTGGCGATCGCGACGATCATCGGGGCGCTGTTCCCTGCGCTGGTGCTCGTCGTGAGCGGTCCGATGTTCGGCGAACGCGTCCGCGGGGCGGACATCGCCTGGTTCGCACTGGCACTCGCAGGAACCGCCATCGTCGTGAGCGCTGGCGAACAAGGGGCCGACACCTCGGGGTTGGGAGTCGTGCTCTCGGCCGCGTCGCTCCTCAGTTGGACGGCCTACTTCCTCTACGTCAAGCGGCGCAGGCTCGACGGTGTACCTGCGTTCGCGTTCATGACCGCGGTGATCACGACTGGGGCCGTCGCGCTGGCGCCCTACACGTTGCTCGTCTCCGACGATGTCGGGAGCGTGCGAGGCACGGATTTCGTCTGGTTGTTCATGCTCATCCTGCTTCCCGGCGCCGCAGGGCACGGCCTGATGACCTGGGCCCACGGCTATCTCAGTGCGAACGTCGCTTCGCTGCTGACGCTCATCGGACCGGTCGTGACCATCACCGGCGCCTGGTTCTTCTTCGATCAGTCGCTCACTGGTGCGCAGTTCGCCGGGATCGGCGCGGTCTTCGTCGCTATCGGGCTGGTGCTCGTCGGGCATCGGGCGGTCGCCGACGCGGTCCTCGACGACGAACCGGTCGCCGGGGTCGCCGCCTGACGCGCCGCGGCCGAGGTGCTGCGCGATCGGTACGCTCCACGATCGTGAGCGAGACGGCGACGGACTGCGGCGATCTGGTGGCGATGCTAGAAGCGTCGCGGCAATGGGACGATCTCGAGGGGCTCTCGATCCTCGAGCACGGCCTGCAAACCGCAGCGATCCTGCGCGAATGGCGCCCCGATGACATCGAGCTCCAGGTCGCGGGACTCGTGCACGACATCGGCTGGATGCGTCGCGACGGCGAAAGGGCCTGGTCGCCCGCGCCCGAAGCTGCCCACGACCGCGACGGAGCGATCCGGGTCCGGGCGCTGCTCGGCGACCGGGTCGCCGACCTCGTCGCCGGCCACGTCGACGCGAAGCGATACTTGGTCGCGACCGACGCGACCTATCGCGCGACGCTCAGCCCCCGTTCGCTCGAGACCCTCGCATTCCAGGGCGAGGTCATGGACGATGCCGAGATCACGGCGTTCGAGCGCGGCGCCAACATGGCCGATCTCGTGACATTGCGTCGCGCCGACGACGCGGCGAAGGTCATCGGCCTGGCGGTCGACGGGCTCGACGCCTGGCGGCCGCGGATCGAGCGCCTCAGTCGCGCGTGAGCACCGGCTTGGAGGCCTCGCTGAAGAAGTCGTTGCCCTTGTCGTCGATCACGATGAACGCGGGGAAGTCGACGACATCGATGCACCACACGGCCTCCATGCCGAGTTCCGGGTACTCGAGCACCTCGACGCGGGTGATGTTGTCCTTGGCGAGGCGGGCGGCCGGTCCACCGATCGACCCGAGGTAGAAGCCGCCGTGACGCTTGCACGCGTCGGTGACGACCTTGCTGCGGTTGCCCTTCGCGAGCATGACCAGGCTGCCGCCCGCGGCTTGGAACTCGTCGACATAACTGTCCATTCGTCCCGCCGTGGTAGGGCCGAACGAGCCGGACGCGTAGCCCTCGGGGGTCTTGGCCGGCCCGGCGTAGTACACCGCGTGATCGCGGAAGTACTGCGGCATCGGCTCGCCCGCGTCGAGCCGTTCCTTGATCTTGGCGTGGGCGATATCGCGCGCGACCACGAGCCGGCCGGTCAGCGACAGGCGGGTCTTGACGGGGTATCGCGTCAACTCGTTGCGGATCTCGTCCATCTGTCGGTCGAGATCGATGCGGACCACGTCGCCGCCGAGTTCGTCGTCGGTGACCTCGGGCAGGAAGCGCGCCGGGTCCGCCTCGAGTTGTTCGAGGAACACGCCCTCGCGGGTGATCTTGCCGAGTGCCTGTCGGTCGGCACTGCAGCTCACTGCGATGCCGACGGGACAGCTGGCACCGTGGCGAGGCAGGCGGATGACGCGAACGTCGTGGCAGAAGTACTTGCCGCCGAACTGCGCGCCGATCCCGAACTGCTGCGTCAACGCGAGCACCTGCTGTTCCCACTCGAGATCGCGGAAGGCCCGCCCCAGCGCGTCGCCTGTCGTCGGAAGCGTGTCGAGGTACTTCGTCGACGCGAGCTTGGCGACCTCGAGGGTGAACTCGGCGCTGGTCCCGCCGACGACGACAGCGAGGTGGTACGGCGGGCAGGCGGCGGTGCCGAGCGTCCGCAACTTCTCGTCGAGGAACGCGAGGAAACTCTTGGGGTTGAGCACCGCCTTGGTCTCCTGGAACAAGAAGCTCTTGTTCGCCGAGCCGCCGCCCTTGGCGATGAACAAGAACTTGTACTCGTCGCCGTCGACCGCTTCGATCTTGATCTCGGCGGGCAGGTTGGTCCCGGTGTTGCGCTCCTCGAACATCGAGATCGGCGCCATCTGTGAGTAACGCAGGTTGTCGTCGTGGAAGGTGCGGAACACGCCGCGAGCGATCGCCTCCTTGTCGCCGCCCCCGGTGAGGACGAGCTCACCCTTCTTGGCCTTGACCAGCGCGGTCCCCGTGTCCTGGCAACTCGGTAGCACGCCGCCCGCGCTGATCGACGCGTTCTTCAGCAACTCCGTCGCGACGAAACGATCATTCGGTGATGCCTCGGGGTCGTGGAGGATGTTGGCGAGTTGCTGCAGGTGCTCGGGCCGGAAGAGGTGCGCGATGTCGAACATCGCCTGCTGCGTGAGGAGCGTGAGGGCCTGGGCGTCGACGTGCAGGAAGGTCCGCCCGGCCGCGTCGAACGAGGCGACGAAGTCGGCGGTGAGCTTGCGATACGGCGTGGTGTCCTGACCGATCGGCAACAGGTCGTGATACTCGAACTCGGCCATGCGCGGCACCGTATCGCTCGCGACGCCCGAAATCGGGAGGCAGATGCGGCGCGTGGCGATCGCGCCGTCATTCCGTCAGCGCGTGCGGACCCTCGACTGGGCGCGGCTCTTTGCCGAACGGTCGATGTACTCGTGCGCGTCGGGCGTCTTGCAGCCAGTCTCGCCGTGGTCGACGTACACGGTGCCGACCTCGTCCGCGGTCGCCAGGGCCGCCTGGCGGCATTCTTGGATGGCGACACCGATCGCGATGACACAACCGTTCATTTCGTGACGTACCCGGTTGGGTCGATCGTGGATCTCCCGCTCGATCTGGCGCAGTAGTTGGCGGCCCGTCGGGACATCGAGGCGGCCGAGCATCGCCATGTTCGCGAACGTCGCCCAGGCGAGCCCGGCAATCCATTCGCCCTTCTTGTCCTTCCATGCCATGGCCCGCGACTCGGCGACCGGTGAGCGAGCGAGGGCCTTGGCGAACGCCTCGACGACGATGTAGTTGTCGCACTGCTTCGCCCACAAATCGGCGACCTTCGCGGTGATGCGCGCCGGATCGGCGATCCTCGCCGCGAGCACCCGAGCGTCGTGATTGCCCGTTGCCCACAAGTCGAGCGCGAGGGCGTGGTCGATCTTGATCTGTTTCTTCAGGTTGTCGAGGCTCGCGTGGCTCACGCCGAACAGCGCGCCCTTGACGCCGTGACGCGGGTACACCCTGCGGTTGTGCTCGGTCCCCGCAGCTTCGAGCGCGGCCATCGCCTGGGCGAGTTCCATCAGGGGTGAGCCTAACGCTGTGGTTGTCGCGGCCGAGGTTCGTGCCGCGACGGTGACCGTCGCGTCTGAGGATGCTCAGGCGCCACTGGGAATCAATCCGCTCTGCCGCCGTGGGTCGAAGGTCGCCGCGTCTGATGGTCTGATGCCGGTTCCGCGCGGCTCAGTGAAACTCGAGCCCCTCGAAGTCGCCCGAGGCGCGCCACCGCTCGATGAACTCGAAGAACGCCATCGGTCCGCCGGGGTAGCCCGCCATGGCGAACCGCGCCCGCGGCCCGAGCGGCTGCCCCTCGTTGTTGTAGTAACCGGGTGTGCAGTCCGGGTTGCCGAGGAACGACGCCGGGTTGCCCTCGAGCAGGTCCATCCACGCCCGTTCGGCCGCGTCGCTGACTTCCACCTCGCACGCGCCGGTGTCGACGGCATGGCGCACGATCGCCGCGATCGTCGATCCCGCTTCGGTGAGGTTGTGGGTGATGTTCGAGATCAGGTTCGCACCCTGGTTGAAGCCGATGATGAACAGGTTCGGGAAGCCGTGCACGTGCATGCCGTGCAGCGACTGCATGCCGCCGTCCCAATGCTCGGAGAGCGTGAGTCCGTCACGTCCCGTCGTCTCGTATCCGGATCGCCGCGCGTAACTCGTCCCGACCTCGAAACCCGAGGCGAAGACGATGCAGTCGAGTTCGTAGTGCTCACCAGCAACCCATACGCCGGTCTCGTCGATGCGTTCGACGCCGCGGCCGTCGGTGTCGACCAGGTGGCAGTTCGGGCGGTTGTACGCCTGGAGGTACTCGTCATGGAAGCAGGGCCGCTTGCAGAGTTGTCGGTACCACGGCTTGAGCGCCTCGGCGGTCGCGGGATCCTCGACGATGGTGTCGACCCGGGCGCGGATCTCCTCCATCTTCTCGTCGTCACCGTCCTCGTACGCCTGCATCGCGAGTTCGGGGGTGAACTCGGCGGTCGTCCCCATCGTTTCGATGATGCGATCACGGATCCGCTTGGTGATGTCGGTCCAGCCGTCCTGGACCAGGTCCTCGTCGGCGAATCCTCCGGTCTGGAGCGTGGCGAAGTTGAGCAACCACTGCTTCTGCCAGCCCGGCTGGAGTTCGGCGAACCACTCAGGGTCGATGACGTGGTTGTTGCGAACGTCGATGGATGACGGTGTGCGCTGGAAGACGAACAGCTCGCGCGAGTCCTTGGCGAGCGGTCCGATGCACTGCACCGCGGTGGCGCCGGTTCCGATGATGCCGACGCGCTTGTCGGCGAGGTTTGTCATCGGCAACCCGGTCCAGTCGCCTCCCGTATACGCATAATCCCAACGACTGGTGTGAAAGGTGTGACCGGCGAAGCGGTCGATGCCGGGGATACCCGGGAGCTTCGGGCGGTGCAGCGGGCCCGTTCCCATCGCGACGAACCGGGCGCGGATCGCGTCGCCACGATCGGTGCAGATGATCCATCGCTGCGAGCTGTCGTCCCAGTCGAGACTCGTCACCGCGGTCGACAGCAGCGCGCCTCGGTAGAGGTCGAACGTGTTGGCGATGCGCCTCGCGTGCTCGAAGATCTCGGGCGCGAACACGTACTTCATCGTGGGCATGTGCCCGGTCTCTTCGAGCAGCGGGAGGTAGATCATCGCCGCGGTGTCGCACATTGCCCCGGGATAGCGGTTCCAGTACCACGTGCCGCCGACGTCGCCGGCCCCGTCGATCAACCGCACGTCGTCGATGCCAGCCTGCTTCAGGCGTGCACCGACGCAGAGCCCACCGAAGCCGGCGCCGATCAGCGCGACGGTCACGTCGTCGCGCACCGGGTCACGTTCGAGCGGTTCGACGTACGGGTCGTCGAGCAGGTGGGAGAACTTTCCTCGCGGTTCGAGGTACTGGTCGTTGCCGTCCGAGCGGAGGCGCTTGTCGCGCTCGGCGCGGTACTTGGCCCGTAGCGCCGCGTGGTCGATGGTGCTCACCTGACCTCACTTTCGGTGCCGCGAGACTTCGCTGGCGGGAACCGCCGATCCTGGGGATCCTGTACCGGCCGCGGTCATTGCCGGGGTCGTTGCCGGGGTTATTGCACGCCATGTGCAACGTAGCGGTGCCGGGCGGCCTGCGGCCAACTCGAGTGAGCGTCGCGGCCTGGCGGCGCGCCGGATGGGGGCGCCTCAGGGTCCGGTGAATCTCGACCCTCGCCCTACGTGGATGGCGTCGGCAGCATGGGCGCGGCTGGATTGGCGGTGCTTGACTTCGGCGCGCGCCACGACCTGGTGGTGGACTTCGTCGGGGCCGTCGGCGAGGCGCATGGTGCGCTGGCTGTGCCACATCTCGGCGAGCGGGAACCACTGCGAGATGCCGGCCGCACCGTGCATCTGGATCGTCTCGTCGATGATCGCGCAGCACCGCTCGGGGACCATCGCCTTCACCGCGCTCACCCAGACGCGCGCTTCGGCGTTCCCCAGCGTGTCCATCGCCTTGGCGGCGCGCAGCACCATGAGGCGCATCGCTTCGACCTCGATGCGGGCTCGGCTGAGGACCTCCATGTTCTTGCCGAGGTTGATGAGTAACTTGCCGAAGCCTTCGCGCTCGACCCCGCGGTCGACCATCATTTCGACGGCGCGTTCTGCGGCGCCGATCGACCGCATGCAGTGGTGGATCCGTCCCGGCCCGAGCCGTAACTGGCTGATCTCGAAGCCGCGACCCTCGCCGAGCAGGATGTTGCCCGCGGGCACGCGCACGTCGTGGAACCGGATGTGCATGTGCCCGTGGGGGGCGTCGTCGCTGCCGAAGACGTGCATCGGGCCGACGATCTCGACGCCGGGCGTGTCGATGGGCACGAGGATCTGCGATTGCTGTTTGTAGGTGTCGGCGTCGGGGCTGGTCCGCACCATCGTGATCATCACCTTGCAGCGCGGGTCGCCGGCCCCCGAGATGAAGAACTTCTCGCCGTTGATGACCCATTCGTCACCGTCGAGCACGGCACTCGTGCGGATCTGGCGCGCATCGGAACTCATCACGGCGGGCTCGGTCATCGCGTAGGCGCTGCGGATCTCGCCTCGCAGCAACGGCTCGAGCCATCGCTCCTTTTGCTCGGGCGTGCCGACGCGTTCGAGCACCTCCATGTTGCCGGTGTCCGGAGCGGAGCAGTTGAGGCACTCCGACGCGAGGCGGTTCTTGCCGAGTTCGTTGGCGATGTATGCGTAGTCGAGATTGGACAGACCCTCGCCGGTCTCGGAGTCGGGGAGGAAGAAGTTCCACAGGCCCTGCGCACGCGCCTTGGCCTTGGCGCCATCGAGCAGCTCGAGCTGTCCCGGTGCCCAGCTCCACCGATCGGCCCTGCCGTCGCCCAGTCGGTAGAACTCCTCGGTAATCGGATCGACGTCGTCGCGGATGAACGCGATGACCGCCTCGTAGAGGGGCCGCACGCGCTCCGACATGCGCAAGTCGAAGTCGTCCATGCTGCTCGACCGCAGCGCGCCGCCGACCATCTCCGTACCTCCGTCTCGTTCGCGAGCGACCCTCGCGGGATCCTCGCCGCGGGACGGTAGTCGCGGCCGCTCGACCGGTACCGAGCCGGGGTGGCACCCGACCGAGGACCGACCGTGGACTGGCGGCGCGGCTCGGCGCGCCGGCGGCCGGCGAGCCGGCGGTGTGAACGACCGACGCGAGCGTCACCAGATGAGCCTTGCCCTCCGCCCGCGTCTCGCCTTCTCGACGGGCTGCTCGGCCGGTTTTCGACGAACGCGACGATCAAGATCCGCGCGCCCCGCCTCGCGGTGACCGCGCGACCAGCTGACCGCGTGACCGGGCCGCCGTGGCGGCGCCGTCAACGCGCCGGCGCTGGCGTGAAGCTGATCGGCAGGCTCGTCCAACCCGTCACGTTCGAACTGTGGAACCTCACCTTGGCGTCGTGGTCGACCTGATAGTCCGGCAATCGCGCGTGGATCTGCTCCAGCGCGACCCTGCCCTCCATGCGGGCCAGGGCAGCGCCGAGGCAGTAATGCGCGCCGTAGCCGAACGCGAGATGGCGCTCAGGGCGCCGGTCGATGTCGAACTCCTCGGCCGTCGGACCGAACTCGCGCGCGTCGTGGTTCGCCGCGCCGATGTGCAACAACACCGAATCCCCTTCGCGCAGCGTCACCCCGTGTCGCACGACATCGCGCGTCAGGGTTCGGTGCATGTACTGCGTCGAGTTGTGGAAGCGCAACACCTCTTCGACGGCCGCGGGGGCCAGCGCCGGGTCCGCCACCAGCCGATCGCGTTGGGCCGGGTGGCGCGACAGCAGCTCGATGGCGTTGGCCACCATCTTGGTCGTGGTCTCGTGGCCCGCGATCACGAACAGCACGCAGAACCCGAGCAACTCGGCGTGAGTCAGTGCGCGCCCGTCGATCTCGAGTCCGAGCAGATCGCTGATGATGCCGGACCCGTCGCCGGGCGTGCGCTTCGGGAGGTCGGCGATGAAGTACTCGAGCAACCCCAGCATCCCGGCCTGGGCCGCGGGTGGGATCGCCATCGATCCGTCTTCGCGGATCAACAACTGGTCGGCGTGCGCGCGCAGCTCGGCGCGGTCGGATTCGGGGATCCCGAGCAGCGAGCTGATCACGTCCATCGGGAACGGCCCGGTGATGTCGGCGACGAGGTCGCATGTGCCGTTCGCAATCACACGGTCGAGGTAACCGTCGACGATGCGACGGATCTCGTGCTCCATCGCCGCGACCCTCCGGGTGGTGAAGACGCGGGCGACGAGCCTGCGGAACGACGTGTGCTCGGGCGGGTCGATCTCGATGAGCGGTTGGAAGTCGCGACCGCGCACGCCGATTGGGCGCCGGTTCTCGAGCGAGATCCCGCCGGCCGAGCTGAACGTCTCGTGGTCGAGGAATCCCTCGATCACGTCGTCGAAGCGGCTCAACACCCAGAAACGAAGCTCGGGATTCCAGTACGCCGGCGCCTCGTCGCGCAACCGCCTGTACGTCGCGTACGGGTCCTCGTGGATCGCGAACACATAGGGGTTGTAGACGAGGCCAGCCGGTGCGCTCGCAGACGCGGGCATGCCTCGTACGCTATATGCCAACAGGTGTGATGTCGGCGGGCGCGTGACGCGGACGCGATCAGTGCTCAACCCGGTGGCTCAGCGATCGAGCGCGGCGCGGGCGCGCTCGCGCAGTTCGTACTTCAGGACCTTGCCGGTGGCGTTGAGCGGCAGGGCATCGACGATCTCGATGCGGCGGGGCGCCTTGTAGTTCGCCATCGTTGCCCGGCACCACTCGGTGAGTTCGTCGCCAGTCGCAGACTGGCCGTCGCGAAGCACGACGTAGGCCCAGCCGACTTCGCCGAGCCGCTCGTGGGGCACGCCGACGACGGCGGCGGCGGCGATCGCGGGATGTTGCACCATCATCGCTTCGATTTCGGCCGGGTACGCGTTGAAGCCGCCGACGATGAACATGTCCTTGGTGCGGTCGGTGATCTTGATGTAGCCGCGCGCGTCCATCGTGCCGATGTCGCCGGTGTGGAGCCAGCCCTCGAGATCGACCGTCGCCGCAGTCTCGGCTTCGTCGTCGAGGTAGCCGAGCATGACGTTGTAGCCGCGGATCAGGATCTCCCCGGGTTCGCCGCGCGGGACCTCGCTGCCTGCGGCGTCGGCGCAGATCACCTCGACCCCGGGGATGGCGCGCCCGCTCGTCGTCGCGATCGTCTCGGGGTCGTCGTCGTGGCGGCACATCGTCGCGATTCCGCACGATTCGGTGAGCCCGTAGCCGGTGACGATGGTCTCGAAGCCGAGGCGCTGGCGCATCTCGACGATCATCGAGACCGGGATCGCGGCGGCTCCGGTGACCGACAGGCGCAACGACGAGAGGTCGAAGCGGTCGAGATCGTCGCGCGCGAGGATCGTCTGGAAGATCGCCGGCGGGCCGGGGAGAAACGAAATGGCGTCGCGCGGCACGCGTTCGAGCACCGTCGCGGCGTCGAACACCGCGTGAGGGAGCAAGGTCGCGCCGCACATCAGCGACGCCAGGATCCCGGCCTTGTAGCCGAACGCATGGAAGAACGGGTTGATGACGAGATAGCGATCTCCGGCGCGTACGCCGACGACGTCGGCCCAGGTGCGGAACGCCCGAAGGTTCTGCGCGTGCGTGGTGCGGACGCCTTTGGGGTGGCCGGTGGTACCCGACGTGAACAAGATGTCGCTGACATCGTCGGGCCGGACCGCGGCGGCGCGTTCGCCGGCCGAGGCTGCATCGACGGCGGACGCACCGGCGAGGAATGCCTCGTAGGTCGTCGTGTCCGTCGGGGCGCCGCCCCGGATGACGACCACCGAACGCAGGTCGGGCAGGTCGGACGCGCGGTCGCAGGCAGTGTCGAGCAGGTCGACGTAGTCGGTGTCGAGGAAACCGGTGACGGTCGCGAGCACCTTGGCGCGGCTGCGGCGAAGCACATAAGCCGCCTCGGCGCCCTTGAAACGTGTGTTGACCGGCACGACGACCGCACCCGCGCTGTGAGCCCCGAGCGCGAGGACGGGCCACTCCCAGATGTTCGGCGCCCAGATCGCGACCCGATCGCCGGGCGCGACCCCCGCGGCGATGTAGGCGCGAGCGGCCTCGACCACGCGCTGTTCGAAATCGCGGTAGCTGATCGAAGTGCCGTCGCTCTCGTCGACGAACGCGTCGACGTCGCCGTGGCGTTCGGCCGCGAGTCGCACAAGCCGCGGTGTCGTGCCGAACTCGAGATCGCCGCGCGGCGAGTCGTCCACGGTCATTGCCTTCCTATTGGCATCGTGTTCCTACCGGAGTCGGGTGCGGTCGAGGGGTTGCCAGTGTGCTGGGCGCCGCTCAGCGAACGCCAACGGACCCTCGGCCTGGTCGGGATGCCCCCACATCGTGACGAGGTGCTGCCCACCCGCGCGGCACGCGTCGCTGAGTCCGTGTTCGAACGCTCCCCAGAGCGCCTGCTTCGACAGCGCCATCGCGGTCGGCGAGTTCTGCGCTATCAGCTCGCCGAGTTGCTGGGCGCGGTCGCGCAGCCTGGAGGTCGGGACGACCTCGCTGAAGATGCCGAGTTGCCGGGCGCGGGCGGCCGTGATCCGCTCGTGCCGACCGACGAGCGCCATCCGCAGGATCGCCTCCATGGGCGATTGGCGCGCCAGGGCGATGCCCTCGAACGCGACGACCTGACCGATGCTCACATGGGGATCGAGCAATGTCGCGGTGTCGGCCGCAATCCGGATGTCGGCGTCGGCGAGAAAATGCAGCCCGCCTCCCGCGCAGACTCCGTTGACCGCGGCGATCACCGGCTTCCAGATGTCGAGATGCCACGCAGTGAACCGCAGATCCGCGTCGCGTGTCCGGCGGGAATGTTCGCGCAGCGACTCCTTGTCGCGCGCCAGCGCGACGACGTCGAGGCCGGTCTGGAACGCGTCGCCGTTGCCGGTGTTCACGATCACGCGCACCGCATCGTCGGCGTCGAGTTCGCGCCACGCCTGCTCCAACTCGTCGAACATCGGCGCATCGAGCGCGTTGGCGGCGTCGGGACGATCGAAGATCAACCAGCCAACCGGGCCGTCACTCCGGACTTCGATGCGGGTGTAACGACCGGTCATCGTGGTCGGCCCGGCTCACCGGCCGGTGAACTCCGCGGCACGCTTCTGCGCGAGCGCGGCCATGCCCTCTTTGAAGTCATCGCTCCGGCTCGACAGCTCGAGCGACAGTGCCTCACGCGCGAGGTGACTGTCGAAGTCGTCGGCGAGGCCTTCGCGCACGAGGTTCTTCACGAGCCCGAGCGTCACGGTCGGTCCGTCGGCCAACCGCGCGGCAAGGCCACGGGCCTGCGCGGTGACGTCGGGCGCGGGTACTGACGCGTGGATCAATCCCCAATCGGCTGCGGTGATGCCGTCGATTGGTTCGCCGAGCATCAACATGCGCTTGGCGCGGGCGACACCGACGAGTCGGGGTAGCAGCCAGGTTCCGCCGGAGTCGGGAGTGAAGCCGCGCTGCACGAAGGGTTCCCACAGGCGCGCGTCGTCGGCCGCGACGCAGAAGTCGGCCGCGAGTGCGACGTGCAGGCCGACGCCGGCCGCGTAACCGCGAACCGCGGCGACCACGGGAAGCTGCACCGTCGTGACCCGGGACACGAGTCCGTGAGCGTGCGCGGGGAGCCGGCGCTGGGTGGCGCCCACGCGTTCCTTGGCGCCGGAGCGGCGACCGAGATCGAAGCCGGTACAGAAGTCGTCGCCGGCGCTGTCGAGCAGGATGGCGCGGACCCGCTCGTCCTGGTTGGCGCACTCCAGGATCGACAGCAGCCCGTAGACCATCTCGTCGGTCAGCGCGTTACGGCGCTCCGGCCGGTCGAGCGTGACGCTGAGCACCGCGCCGTCGAGGACGATCCGGAGCCCTGGTCGATCCTCGTAGTCGGCCTCGTGCGCTCCGTTGGGCTCCACGGGCGCGCAGGATACGCGGGTTCGGCTGGATGGCGGCGCGTGCGGCGGTTCACGGTTCAGCCGATGCGAGCAGTCGGGGTGAACGTGACGGGCATCGCCTCGGGGCCGGTGATGAAGTTGGAGTTGCGCCAGGGGAGCGGCGTCGCAGGATCGGCGAGCTCGATGTCGGGGAGACGGTCGAGCAGGCGGTCGAACATCACGTTGAGTTCGAGGCGTGCGAGCGAGGCGCCGAGACAGAAATGCGTCCCGAAGCCGAAGGCGATGTGTGGGTTGGGATGGCGTTCGACGTCGAAACGGAATGGCTCCTCGAACACGTCCTCGTCGCGGTTGGCCGAGGGGTACATCAGCACGAGTTGCTCGCCCTCACCGATCGTCTGTCCGCGCAACTGCACCTCTCGAGTCGCGGTGCGGCTCATGTTCTTGATCGGCGTGACCCAGCGCAGCATCTCCTCAACGCCCTTCTCGAGCTTCGAGCGATCGTCGAGGAGCTTGTGGCGTTCTGCGGGGTGATCGATCAGAGCGAGCATCCCTCCGGTGATGACGTGGCGTGTCGTTTCGTCGCCGCCGATCAGAATGAGCAGCGATTCCTGGATGAGCGACTCGTCGTCGAGTCGCTCGCCGTCGATCTCGGCGTGGCACAAGACGCTCACGAGGTCGGCCTGCGGCGGACGGGAGCGCCGATCGGCGATCACATCCATCTGGAACTCGCGGAACGCCAGCGCCGCATGCATCGCCTCGGTCGCCGCAGCCGTGTCGGTGATCGTCGTGCCGCGGATGAGATCGTCGGACCACCGCAACAGGTCGTCGTAGGCCGAGCGCGGGAATCCGAGCATGTCGCCGATGAGGAGCAGCGGCAACGGGGCGGCGATGTCCCAGACGAAGTCGCAGTGACCCTGTTCGCAGACGCGGTCGATGATGTGGTCACAGATCGTGCGGATCTCCGGTCGCTTGTCGCGTACGCGCCGCGGCGTGAACCCTCGGTTGACCAGGGAACGGCGTCGTTGATGTTGCGGGTCGTCCATCGAGATCATCATCGGCAGCGGGTCGCCGTGCGGGCGCGGGCTGCGACGCGACGAGAATGTCGCGGGGTCCTTCTCGATCGCCAGGATGTCGTGGTACTTCACGATCGCCCAGGTATCGCTGCCCGTGTCGTAGTAGACGGGCGCGTTGGCGCGCATCCACGTCCATGTCTCGTGGGGTGAACTGGCGTACCAGTTGCCGTCGAGCAGTGCGATGTCGTCGCGGGTGGGATGTGAGGGTGCGATGGCAGGCATGTGCAGATGCTTGCACGCCGTCGCTAGTTTCCGCACTCGATGGACGCCCGCGTGAACCGGCAAGTCGTACTGCGACACCACCCCGTCGGGCCCGTCACCGAGGATTGTTTCGACGTCGTCGAGCGCCCGGTCGCCGATCTCGCGCCCGGCGAGGCGCTGCTCGAGGTGCACTACCTGGGCATCGATCCCACCATCCGCGGCTGGATCGATCCGAAGGGCAACTACATGGCGCCGGTCGCCATCGGTGACCCGGTCCGTGCCAACGGGGTCGGCATCGTCGTCGAGACCATGAACCCCGACGAGTACCCGCTCGGAGCGGCGTTCATGGCGCTCACCGACTGGCAGCAGTACCGCGTGCTCGCGCCGGCTGAGAGCCCTCCGGTGACGCGGCTGCCCGACGGGATGGACCTGATGGGACCCCTCAGCGTGGGTGGTCACATCGGGGTCACCGCGCTGATCGGCGTCGAGGAGGTCGCCTGCCCGCGCGCAGGCGAGACGTTCGTGGTGAGCGCCGCGGCGAGCGGTGTGGGCTCGGTCGCCGGCCAGATCGCCAAGATCCACGGCGCGCGGGTCATCGGGATCGCGGGGAGCGCCGCCAAGTGTGCCTGGGTCGTCGACGAACTTGGCTTCGACGCGTGCATCGACTACCGGGCCGAGGACGTGCGGGCCCGGCTCAAGGAGCTCGCGCCCAATGGCGTCGACGTGTTCTTCGACAACGTCGGCGGTGAACTACTCGACACCGTCCTCACCCGGCTGGCACGACGGGCCCGGGTCGTGTTGTGCGGCGACATCTCGACGTACAACCTCGACGGCCCGCCTCCACCACTGCGGAACCACCGTTATCTGATGGGCCGTAGCGCGACGATGGAGGGCTTCAACACGCTCGACCACTGGGACAAGTACTTCGACGCCGCGTCGCGCCTCAGCGCTTGGGTCGCTGAGGGCAAACTCAAGCACCGCGAGCACGTGCTTGAGGGAATCGAACAATGCGGCCCCGGACTCGTGCGCCTGTTCGCGGGCGACCATCTCGGCAAACTCGTCGTCCGGGTGCGTCGCTAGCTTCGCCGGGCGATGGCGGCCTCTGCGGCCTAGATTTGCGGCGTGCCGTTCGCGCGTCCTGACCTCGACACCGCGCCGGACAGCGTGTTCGAGTCGCTCGACACGACGCGCGACGCGCTGCGAGCGGTGTACGCGATGCAGGACAGGGCCGACGCCGCCGCGCCGCAGGTCGGTGATCGGGCCCCCGACTTCGCGCTGCCGACGTTGCTCCCCGACCGGCAACTCGGCACGATCCAGCGGCTCGCCGATCTGCGGGGCCGACCGGTCGCGCTGATCTTCGGGAGCTACACCTGACCTCCGTTCCGGTACGAGGCCGTGCGCCTCGAGACGATCCACCAGCGCTACCGCGACGAGGTCGAGTTCCGGCTCGTCTACGTGCGCGAAGCCCACGCGGCCGATGAGTGGGCGATGGCGATCAACGTCGCCGAGGCGATCGAACACACCCAGCCGACCCGACTCGACGAGCGCGTCGAGATCGCGGCGACGTGCGCCGTCGCGCTGCCCCTCACGATGACGACGCTCGTCGACGACATGGACGACGCCGTCGGCGCCGCCTACGCAGCGCTCCCCGAACGCCTGTGGCTCATCGACGCCGAGGGCACAGTCGCCTACCGGGGCGGACCCGGGCCGTGGGAGTTCGACCCGGACGCGTGGGAGTCCGCGATCGTTGCACTTCTGGCGGCGCGCCGGTCGGCGACGACGTCAGCGCGATGAACCAGAGGGCACGACCCGTGGGTGAGGTGGGGATGTTGCAGCGAGCGCGCGACGACGTCCGACGGGCCCGCGGGTGCGTCAGCGTCGCGTTCGTCACGTTGAGCCTCGCGACGGTGCTCGTCGCGGCATGCGGCGACGACGAACCCGCCGCTCCGGCGACCGGCGGCGATGGAGCGGCGCTCTACGCGGCGTCGTGCGCCTCGTGTCACGGTGCCGACCTGCGCGGAACCGGCCGCGGCCCGTCGCACCTGTCGGTCGTCTACGCCCCTGATCACCACCCCGACGAGTCGTTCCGGCGCGCGGCACGCGAGGGTGTCACCGCGCACCACTGGAACTTCGGCGACATGCCGTCGGTGCGCGGCCTCGACGACGACGAGATCGATGCGATCATCACGTTCGTACGCGCCGAACAGGACGAGCAGGGGTTCGAGCCATACCCACCCTGATGACGCGCTGATTGCCCGGTGACGGCCTTCGCGCCCCTAGATTGCCCGCTCGTGACGGACGCGCCCGCCGACTATCAGAGGGTGATGGGTGCCCGGACCGAGCACGCGTTCCTGCCGATCGAGTCGACGTTCATGGGTTTCCTTGCCCCGACGTTCCACGACGAGGGCGAGGGAACGCTGAGTTGCACCGTCGAAGTGCGCGACGAGTTGAAGCAACCGATGGGGATCCTGCACGGCGGTATCTACTGCGCCATCGCCGAGACCCTCGCGAGCATGGGCGCGGCCCGCGAGGTCGGACTCACCGAAACCGGCGACGGTCCGCCCCCCACCGTCGTGATGGGCCAGCATAACAACACCACGTTCCTCCGCCCGGTCACCGGGGGTCATGTGCGCGGCGTCGCGAGGTGCCGGCACAAGGGCCGCACCACCCAGGTGTGGCAGATCGAGATGTTCGACGCCGACGAGCGACTCTGCGCCGTGGCGCAGGTCACGATGGCCGTCCGCCCCGCCCGCACCTGACCTGGCCGCGCCCGTCCGAGGTCAGCGGCGCGTTTCGAGCGCGGCGATCGCGGCGGCGTTTCGGTGGATGCGTTCGCAGGCGTGCGCGAGATCGAGCACCTTGTCCAGCTCGGCGAGCAATACACGATGCTCGACCCACACGGTCGACTTCGCGGCGCGCTCCGATTCGGGGAGCGAGAGCCGTGAGTAGTCGCGGGTGAGGTGGCGCAGCCGCGGCGCGAAGTTGTTCGTGCGGAAGATCTCGAGCGTGTTGAGAGCCGGGTAGGGCGAGTCGAGCGGCACGCCCTCGGCGGCGAGCGCAGCCTCGAAGCCGCGCAACGACAAGCCGGCGAACTGCGCCGCGTCGTAGTGGAACACGAAGCAGTAGTTGCCCTGCGCGTCCATGCGCGGGTCGCGTGCCTGCGGCGTGAGGCCCGGGATGGTCGCGAGCTGCGAGCCGAGTGCCACCGCGGCGGCGTTGCGGCGCCGGTGCTGCTCGGGGAAGCGCGCGAGCTGCGCGCGCAGCACCGCGCCCTGCCATTCGGTCATCCGCAGGTTGGAGCCGTACCCCGCGTGGTGGTAGCCCGCGCCGCCCTGGACGCGGCCGCAGTTCCAGTAACTCCACGCCCGAGCCATCAGCGTGGCGTCAGAACCGATCAGCACGCCGCCCTCGCCGGCGGTCATCAACTTCGAGCGTTGCATCGAGAAGCTGCCGAACGCGCCGAACGAACCGACACCCTTACCGCGCCAGCGCGTGCCGTGCGCGTGCGCGCAATCCTCCACGAGGGCGAGGCCGCGGTCCGCGCACAGAGCCACGACGCGGTCGAGGTCGCATGCCGCGCCGGCCACGTGCACCGCAACCACCGCACGCGTCCGGTCGGTGATCGCGGCCTCGATCGCATCAGGATCGATGCAGAGCGACCAGCGGTCGATGTCGACCAGGACAGGTTCGGCGTTGACCGCGAGCACCGCAGTCGCCGTTGCCACGAACGTCAGCCCGGGGACGATGACCTCGTCGCCCTCACCGACACCGCAGGCGGCGAGCGCCGCTTCGAGCGTGTGGGTCCCGTTCGTGAACGCAAGACCCATCGACGCGTCCTGAAACCGGGCGAAGTCATCGGCGAAGGCCTGCGCGCGACCGCCGTCGCCGGTCCACCATCCACCGTCGTCAAGAGCCGCGAGCAGGGCCGCGCGTTCGGTGTCGTCCCACTGCGGCCAGCGCGGCCACGAGTCGGCCGGACAGATCGGCGCGCCTCCGAGCACCGCGGGGACGTCGTCGGCACCGCTCACGCGGGGCACGGTAGCGAGATGCGGAGCCCCGCGCGCCGTCGGCTGCGGGAGACGATGACGCGCGGGGGCTCGCGAACGTGTGGATGTCTCGTCAGGTCACGATGAACGTGGTGACCATGCCGAACATGCCGTCCTCGCGTTCGGCATGGTTCAGGATGTGGCAGTGGAACGCCCACACGCCCGGCCCACCGTCGGCTCCCTTGAAGCGGTCGGTCGGCTGGACGATCACGGTGTAGCGCTCGCCCGGCGCGACGTTCAAGGTGTCGACGAAATACGGCTGCGGGAGCGAGAACCCGTCCTTGGCGACGACGAGTTGCGGGATGCCGTGCAGGTGCATCGGGTGGATCTGCAACCCTTCGTTCATGTAATGGATCTCGACCGTCTCACCGCTCTTCGCCATGATCGGCGCTGTCGCAGGGAACGACTTCGCGTTCAGGCTCAGCCCGATCGCGCCGGCATCGTTCAGGATCATCGGGATCTCCTGCGTCGGCGCGGGGATGTCGTCGGGCAGGGCGACGTCGCCGACGATGAAGGCGCCGAGCATGCCGTCGGGAACCTGGTGCTCGGCGTGGTGGTGCGAGTGGTACATCGCCACGGCCGGTTCCGTCACGGTGAACTCGTAGGTGAAGTCCTCTCCCGGCTTCACCGGGTCCTGGGTCACGAACGGCACGCCGTCCTGCGCGACCGGCACCTGCACGCCGTGGAAGTGGATCGCGGTCGACTGCGGCAACTCGTTGTGCAGCAGGACCTGCACCTTGTCGCCGACGTCGAGGCGGATCAAAGGACCCGGCACCTGTTCGTTATACGCCCAAGCCCTGACCTTCTTCCCCGGCTCGACCTCCCAGTCGATCACCGACGCGGTGAGCTCGAACTGCTTCGTGCCGTCGGCCAGCACCTTGGGCTCGAGCGGCTGGTTGCCGACACCCTCGGTGTTCGCTCCCTCGGACAGCTGCGCGACGTAGGCGTCGACCGGCGACTTCTGGAGGATGTCGAGCGAGTCGTTGCGCGCCAGCAGGTCGTCTTCGTGCTGGGCGTGCGAGGTGGTTGCCGTCGCGCCCGGCTCGCCGCCGACGACGAGGTCGGCGAGCATCCCCGCGTCGCGGTGACCCCCGATCGCGCAGAAGACCTTGTACGTGCCCTGCTCGAGGTCGGCGAGATCGAGCGTCTGGCTCGTGCCGGTCGCCAGGTCGGCCGTGGCGATCGCCGGATCGGTCGCCTCGACGACGAGGTTGTGGACCATCGCACCGGTGTTCGTCACGGCGAGCTGCCCGCCCGGCGCCACGGAGATGGGGCCGGGCGAGATCGCGAACTCCGACAGCGAGACGCTCGCAGTCGCGGCCGCGCCGCCACCGCCTTCGTCGTCGTCGGCCGCGATCGCCACGATCGCTCCGAGCGACATCATGATTGCGGCGATCGACAAGGCGATCGCCATGGCCATCCACGCCGAACGGTCCGCAGGCTTCACGACTGGGTTCCCTTCACGATGTCCTCCTTCGCAAGAGCTGCGCCTGCTCTCGACTCTTCACGGCACTTCCGGGGCTCCTCGGCCACCGTGGGCTTCCAGATCCCGCGAACACACGCGACCTTCGACGGGCTCGGCTGACGCCGTCGCCGACTGTGGAGCAACCCAGGGTGCTTTCGGAGGGCCGAAAGTCCTGACTCTGGGTGACGGCGGTCTTCGGGCGCGCCCGCAGGCGGTTGAACTGTGGTTCACTGCCAAGGATGCCTGGGCCGTTGGACCATCTCAACATCGAGTTGTGCGAGCACGCGCCCGATGCCGTGATGATCGTCGATCCCGACGGCATCATCGTCTACGTGAACCACCTCTCCGAAACGATGTTCCGCAGCCCGCGTGACGTCCTCATCGGCAGTTCGGTCGAAGCGCTCATCGCGCCTGAACTGCGCGAACAGCACGTCTCCCACCGCACCAACTTCCACGCCGCCGCGCACCCTCGACCCATGGGAACGGGACTTCGCCTCGAGGGGATGCGAGCCGACGGCGACACCTTCCCCGTCGAGATCAGCCTGAGCCCGCTCGAGGGCAGCGACGGGACGATGCTCGTGATGGCGGCGGTACGCGACGTCAGCGATCGCGAGCGCGCCGAGGAAGCCCTGCGCTTCACCGAGGCCGAACTCGCAACGGCCAACGAGCGCGATCGCATCGCCCGTGACCTGCACGACACGGTGATCCAACAACTCTTCGCCATCGGCATGAGCCTGCAGTCGGTGCGGGGCTCGATCGCGGATCCAGCCCAGGCCGAACGGCTCGACTGGGCGGTCGACGAACTCGACCGCACGATCCGCGAGGTGCGATCGGTCATCTTCGGGCTGCAGTCGCCGCGAGGAGACTCCGGTTTGCGTTCACAGATCATGTTCCTCGCGCGCGAGGCGCAGCGCACCCTCGGGTTCGAGCCGACGGTGCGCTTCACCGGCCTTGTCGACACGATGGTGAACGACGCCGTGGCCGAACAGGTCGTGCTCGCCGCTCGTGAGGCACTCGCCAACGTCGTGCGCCACTCGCGTGCAACCAACGCGTCGGTACGGGTGTCGGTGGGCGACGGCTCGATCGTGCTCGTCGTGACCGACAACGGCATCGGCATCCCCAAGGGCGCGACGCCCGGCCACGGCCTGCGGAACCTCACCGAACGCGCCGAAGCCTACGGGGGCGCATGCGTGGTGACGACCGCCCCGGGCTCGGGCACGAGCGTCGAATGGCAGGTCCCGACCGGCTGATCCTGGCGTCTCGCCCTGGCCCGGGCTCCGCCCGCCCGATCTGACCCTCGGCCTTCGCGTCGGGGTCTCCCGTCGCTTGCCCGGTCGATCGGCGGACCCAGTCGGGACCTTGGACCCTTACCGATCCACCGCCCGACGCGCCACGCTCGTCCCTGTGATGATCGTGGTTGCGGTCGACGGGTCCGAATCAGCGGCGCGAGCCGTTCGCTGGGTCGCCGAGCACGCCCGGCCGTTGGGTGCCGACGTCGTCGCGGTGCACGTGCTCGAAGAACCGGTGTACGCGGTTCCACCGATGGCAGCGGTGTCACTCGGCCCGCTACCCCCCCAGGTGCGAACCGAGATCCGGGACACGCTCGAGCGCGACTGGTGTGCACCGCTACGCGACGCCGGCGTTGCCTACAAGGCAGTGCTCGTCGACGGACCTCCCGCAGCCGCGATCATCCGCCTCGCCCAGGATGAATCCGCTGACCTCGTCGTCGTCGGGCGGCGCGGCCGCGGCGGGTTCGCAGAACTGCTGCTCGGCAGCGTCAGCCATCAGCTTGCCCACCACGTGGGCCGACCACTGGTGATCATCCCATGACCCAGAATGCAGCCGGGACCCTGAACACTCCACCCGCCGACACGGGGACGTCACGCGCGGGCAACCATCAGCGCCCGTCGGGCCCGGGGGGGCCGCCCGCGACCAGCGGGTCCCGTCCCGTCGGACGGATGGCTACCGTGCCCGGCATGACGGTTCGGGTCTTCCTGCTCGACGACCATGAGGTGGTCCGGCGCGGTGTCCGTTCGCTCATCGAGGTCGAGGGCGACCTCGTCGTCGTGGGCGAGGCGGGGACTGCCGCCGAAGCCCTGGCGCGCATCCCGCCGACCAAGCCCGACGTCGCGATCATCGACGTGCGACTTCCCGACGGCAACGGCGTCGAGGTCTGCCGCGAGATCCGCTCCCGTCACCCCGAGATCCAGTGCCTCGTGCTGACGTCGTTCGCCGATGACGAGGCCCTGTTCGACGCGATCATGGCCGGCGCCGCGGGTTACCTGCTGAAGCAGATCAAGGAGAACGATCTGGTCGACGCGATCCGCCGCGTCGCGAGTGGGCAGTCGCTGCTCGACCCGCAGATCACCACGCGGGTGCTCGAGCGCCTGCGCCGACCGCCGGTCGAGGACGAACGGCTTGCCGCGCTCACCGACCAGGAGCGCAAGATCCTCGACCTCATCGCCGAGGGGCTCACGAACCGTCAGATCGGCGAGCGCATCTTCCTCGCCGAAAAGACGGTCAAGAACTACGTCTCGAACATGCTCGCCAAGCTCGGGATGGAGCGGCGGACCGAGGCGGCGGTCTTCGCGGCGCGGCTGAAGGACCAACGGCGGCCGTCATGAACGGGTCAGCCGGATCTGCGGCCGATCCCGACACGAGCACGCACCCGGATCCGAACTGCATGCCCGGCCATCACGGCGCGGTGGGGACACGCTGTGTCGCCGAACTGCACCTGACACCGATCGTGAGTGTCCGGCCCGGCACCTCGCTGGCGGCGGCCGCGCGCGTCATGCAACGCACCGGCGCTCCCTTCGTCGTCGTCGAGGGCCACCGGTTCGTCCTGGCGCGCGAGGACGTGATCCGCGCGATCGCCGACGATGCCGATGGCATCGGTCCCGACGAGGATGTCGTCGTGCTCGCTCGATCGGTATTGATGGTGGTCCCGCCGGCGACACCGGCGTTCGCGGTGCTCGGCGAACTCGTGCGGAGTGGCGCGCCGGGAGTGATCGTCATCGACGACCGCCGGCAACCGCTCGGCATGCTGCGGCTGCGTGACCTCGTTGCCGCGCTGCTCGATGAGCTCGCGTTGCTGACCGGGTTGCGTCACGTCCTGCACGTGTCGACGCCCGACCCGGTGGTGTGACGAACCGGACGCAGGACGGGCTCCGTGAACGACAAGCCGCTCTGTTCCCGCCTCGAGGCGCTCGGCACCGACGAGTGCATCCGCCGGCTCGAGAGCCGGGGTCTGGGGCGGATCGGTGTCGTCGTCGACGGGATGCCGCACGTCGTGCCGGTGAACTACGCGTGGTTCGAGCATGCCGTGGTCGTGTGCTCCCAACCGGGCACGAAGACCGCCGGCCTCACGGACGCGGGCGCCAATCACGAGGTCGCCTTCGAGATCGACGAGTTCGACCTTGTCGATCACAGCGGGTGGAGCGTGCAGGTACGCGGCTACGCCGAGCCGTTCGAACCCATCGCGCCGATCCCGGTTGCGCCGTGGTGCCCCGACCCGAGCGAGACTGGGGTCTGGTTCCGCATCGTGCCCCACCACATCAGCGGGCGCCGGATCGTGCACCTGTCGCTGGGTCGTTGACGATTTCGGCCTGGGCGCGCCTGGTCTGGGTACCGGTCAGTGTTCGACGGCGATGTTGATCTGGCGGGCGTGACGGTCGTAGGCGCGCAACGCCGCGTGGACACGCGTCGCGACCACGTCGCGGGTCGCGCGATCGGTGTCCTCGGGGACCTCGACCACGACCTGCACCACGCCGGCCGTCCGGTGGACGTGGGCACTCACGTCGAGTCGCGCCCGGTTGCGCAGCGCCAGGACCCGGCGCGCCGCCTCGACCGCGAGGAGCTCGTGCTGGCGCAGCGAGGTCGAGACCGCGGTCTCGACCGCGGCGACGACGTCGGCGCGGCCGTCGACCACGACGGTCGCGTACTCGTCATAGGGGTTCAGCGCGACGCGACCGCTCACGACGAGCGGGATGCGGTGCTGGAGTGCGCAACTGACGCCGTCCTCGAGCGCGGCGGGTACCGATCGGGGGTGGGCCCGGACCGTGAGGGCGGCATCGATCGCGCCCGAATCGAGGGGGCACTGGCCGTCGCCCAGGCCGCGGCACGGAAACGCCTTGGCACCTGCGTCGTGACAGCGATGCACGTGGTGCCCGGCAGCCTCGAGGGACTCGGCGGCGCCTAACGCGGCACCGGCTTCGGACTCGAGGACCAAGACGTCGATCGGCTTCATGGCGTGACGATGTCGTACCGCGGACCGGGGCCGATAGTGCTGCGCGGCCCGGCCGATGCAGGACCTTGGTCCCGGGGTGGCGGCGCGCCGTGGACGATGACGGCGCGATCGGGCGGCATCACGCAGGGAGTGGGTGACCTCGGTCCTTGGCGACCTCGTCGAGCAAGGCGTACTCCTCGCCGGTGTCGACCCAGTCCTCGAACTGGATGATGCCGATCTCGCTGAACCGCTCCCGCAACCAGCCGTCGCCGGCGTCGATGAGGCCGAGCTTCTTGCAGTTCGGCACAATCTTCGAGAACAGCATCGTTTGGAACTGCTGCTGTTCGGGTGGGTTCACCTCGTCGAGGATCCGGGCTACCTCGCGGGGGTCGACACTCATCCGTTCCCAGACCTCGGCCTGCATGAAGCGGCGTTGCAGCCGGTGTGCCGTCTCGAAGGCGAACTCCTGGCGCTCGCGCAGCTCCGCGGCGCCGAGGTTGGCGTAGTACTCCTGCAGGCTCAGCACCCCGAAGGCGACGTGGCGCGCCTCGTCGCTCATCACGTAGCGCAACAGCTTCTTCAGCAGCGGTTCGCTCGTGATCATGTGCATCATGCCGAATGCCGCCAGGGCCAGGCCCTCGACCATGATCTGCATCCCGAGGTAGGTGATGTCCCACCGCGAGTCGGTGAGGATGTCGTCGAGCAGCGCGCCCAGGTTGTCGTTGATCCGGAACTGCCGGCCGAGCTTCTCGTCGAGATAGCGCGCGAACACCTCGACGTGGCGCGCTTCGTCCATCACCTGGGTGGCGGCGTAGTACTTCGCGTCGATCCAGGGCACGGTCTCGGTGATCCGCGCCGTGCACAGCAGCGCACCCTGCTCGCCGTGCAGGAACTGGCTGAGCAGTGAACACTGCAGGTTGACCGCGACCTCGAGCCACTCCTTGTCGCCGAAGTTCCGTACGGGCGAGTTCGGATGGTCGCGCAGTGCGCGGAAGCGATCGGCGGGTCCGACACCCAGCTCGCTCGCGACCTTCTCCGGATCGACATCGATCGACCAGTCGAGGTCAGTCGACGCGTTCCACTGGCTCACCTTCGCTTTTTCGTAGAGCTTGCCGAGCGCGGCGCGACTGCGCGCGTAGTCCCACGTGAAGGTGCTGTCGAAGTCGGAACGGACGGCGTGAATCGTGTCGCGTTGGGTGCCGAGGTCCACGACGTTGCGATCGGTGACGGTCATGGCGGCCTCCTGTCGGGCAGCTCAGGCGGAGTCTCGCGGCTCACGCGGGGTCGGGTGCGACCGCATCGAGCAGTCGCGCGAGCAAGGTGGTCCAGTGTTGGGAGTCGATGGGCGGCAGTTCGACACTGCGCACTGCGAGCGACCCGATCGCGAGCGCAGTGCAGAACCGCGCGATCGCGCCGGCGTCGAGGTCGGGGGCGACTTCACCGGCGGCGCGGGCGCGCTCGATCAGGTCGACGAGCGTCCGTTCCCGGCGTTCGAGCGTGGCGCGCACGAGCACCGCAAGATCAGGGTCGCGCCGAGCGGTCCCGAGCACGTCGATCAGCAGGCTCGGTTCGTTCCCGCGCTCGGTCGCGAGCCGCTCGCCGAGTGCCGCGAGCACCGCCTTGGCCTCTGCGCCCGATGCGACCTCGAGCAGCGCGTCGACCTCGGCGCGGGTGCGCGCGGTGACCGCCTGGATCAACAGGTCGGCCTTGCCGCGGTACTGGCTGTAGATCGCGCCGGTGGTGAGTCCCGCTTCGCGGGCGATCTCGCTCACTCGTGCGCCGTGGTAGCCGTTGCGTTCGAACACGGTGAGGGCGGCAGCGAGCAGGCGGTCGGCGGTGTCAGGCGCGCCGAGACCGGCCGACTCCGTGACCCTGTCCGCGGCGGAGTCTGTCCCGGTCGCGGCCGAAAGGGTCACCAAGCGATGATAACCGATATTATCCCTGGTCGCAACACTCGTCGGCTCTCGCTCGACTGCGGCGCCTTACCTTGCGGACTCGCCGGCGCGGATCAGCGCCGTCACCATCTCGTTGTATGGCACGGCGATGCCGTGGCGTTTCGCGGCGCGCACCACGACCTCGTTGCGCGCCTCCCATTCGGTCGGACGGCCGGCGAGGCGATCGACGACGATCGACGGCAGATGATCGGCGACGCTCTGCGCGAGTCCGTCGACGATGCGGTCGCCGAGGTCGTCGGGGAGATCGGCGCCCTCGGCGCGCGCGACGGTCACGACCTCGGCGACGATCGCGACGAACACCGCGCGTACGCCGGGATCGCGCAGCACCTCGTTCCCGCGCCGGGTGAGCACGCCGATCCCGCCCCCGGCGGCGTTGAGAGCGAGTTTGCGCCACGCCGCACTCAGCCAGTCGTCACTGATCCGCACCTCGGCGAACGACCCAGCGAAGGCGGCGACGACATCCGCGGCACCCGGAGTCGCATCGAGGTCGAGGCGAGCCACACCGCGAACGGTCACGCGGCCGGGTGCGGTACGGTCGCTCGGGCAGGCGACGATCGCGGGCACGATCGTGACGTCGTCGGCGACCAGCGGCCCGACCCGGGCGCGATGCTCGACCCCGTTTTGGAGTACGGCGAGTCGCGTGCCGGGCCGGCAGAGGCGAGCGATCCACGGTGCTGCCGCCGCGGTCTGGTGTGCCTTGGTCGCCAGCACCACGATGTCGTACCGCAGGGAGTCGGACCGCTGCGGCCGATCCGGCGTTCCCTCGCCGAGCCAGCGCACCGGCGCTTCGACGGTGCCCGCCGGATGCGTGACCACGATGCGATCGACGCGCGTGCGCCCCGCGACGGCAATCTCGTGGCCCGCTTCGGCGAGCGCTCCCGCGAACGCGCACCCGATCGCTCCGGGGCCGATGACGGCGATGTCGGTCACGGTGCTGCCATATCAGGGACTCCGAGCGTGCTCACGTTCCGGCACGAACGACGTGGATGACGCGAGCCTCGCACGCCCGACGCCCGGGCGCCCTACGCTCCGGATGCGTGGAGCGACTGCTGCACCGGTTGCCGCCGTCGCTCCTGTTCGTGATCGGCGCTCTCTCGATGTACGAGGGCGCCGCCATCGCCTACGACCTGTTCGACGACGTGCGTCCGCAGGGGGTGGCGTGGCTCCGGATCTGCGGCGCGGCCATCGTCATGGTCGGCGTCGCGCGCCCGTGGCGGCAACCCTGGTCGCGCGCCGAACTCGGTGCCGCGGCGGGGTTCGGCGTGGTGACGGCGGCGATGAACGCGGCGTTCTACCTCGCCGCGGCGCGGGTGCACCTCGGCTCGACCGTCGCTATCGAGTTCATCGGGCCGATCACCGTCGCCGCCGTGTCGGTGAGGACCGGCCGCGCGCTCGCTGCGTTGCTGGCGGCGGCCGCCGGAGTCGCGTGCCTGTCGGTCGGCCTCCGGGCCGACGCGCTCGGCGTCGTGTGGGCCCTCGCGGCCGGGACATGTTGGGCGGGCTACGTGGTGCTGGGCGCGCGCGTGTCGGCCCAACGGGGTGGTGTCGCAGGCCTCGCAGTCGCGCTCGCGTGCGGTGCCGTGGCGCTCGCGCCGATCGCTGCTCCGACAACCGCTGCCGCGTTCTCCGACGTCGGGATCTTGGTCCTCTGCCTCGCGGTCGGCGTCTTGTCGACCGCGGTTCCCTACGGGATCGACCAGCACGTGCTGCGCCGCGTCCCTCGTGCGCGGTTCGCGTTGCTTCTCGCGCTCCTGCCGATCACCGCCACTGTCGTGGGGCGGATCGACCTGCAACAATCACCGCGACTATTCGAGTTCGTCGGAATCGCGCTCGTGATGCTCGGCCTCACGTTGCAGGGCCCGACCGAACTGTCCGACGAGGAGGCGCGCGGTGCTTGAGATCGGCTTCGGCCGGGCGGGCATCACGCCCGCCGCCGATCACTGGCCGATTTGGCTCGCCGGGTACGGCGATCGGCGCGACCCCGCTGAGTGCGTCCACGACGATCTCGACGCCCGGGTCATGGTTGCCCGCAGCGACAGCGTTACCGTCGCGCTCGTCGTGACGGACCTGATGGCGATGTCGCGCGATTGGGCCGGAGCGATCCGGCGCGGAGTCGCCGACGAACTCGGAGTGGGCGTCGAGTCGGTCCTCACGTCGACGATCCACACGCACGCAGCGCCGTCGACGATCACCGGGACCGAAGCGCTCGGATGGCCCGTCGCGCACTCGTGGCAACCCGATCTCGTCGCCGCGTGTCGTGCCGCGGCGCGCGCCGCAGCCGACGGAACCCGCCCGGTGTCGTTGCGTTTCGCCCGCATCGGTTTGCCGCCGGCACTGTCGTTCAACCGCCGGAACCACGTCTACGCGCCGACCTACGCCGTGCTCGATGTGCTCGAAGCAAACTCGGGCGACGGGCGCCGCGGCACCGGTCACCGTCTCGGGACGATCGTGAACTTCGGTGTGCACGCTGTCGTGCTCGGCCCGAAGAACCTCGCGGTCTCGGCGGACTGGGTCGGCGTGTGCCGGCGCGAGGTCGAGGCCAGACTCGGCGGGACCACGTTCTTCGTCCAGGGTTGCCAGGGTGATGTCGATCCGCACGGCATGCAGTGGGACGGTGATCAGGAGCGGGCCTTCGCGGCTGTCGAACGGGTCGGCGAGGACTTCGCACTTGCCGCCGTCGCTGCGGCCGCGGTCGCGCGCCCAGTCGCTGGGGCCGAGCACGAGCGCGCCTCGGTCGCGTCCGCGCATCGGAGGATGACGCTCGACGCGAGCGGATCGGGGCTCGCCGCGATCACCGGACGCGCCACCGTCGACGTCGAACTGTTCGAGTGGACGATCGGTGGGGTTCGCTTCGTGACGGTCCCGGGCGAGGGATTCGCGCAGCTCGGCGAGGCCATCGTCGTGGCGCGCGCGACCGCGCCGACGGTGTTGTGCGGCTTCGCGCCGGACTGGCTCGGATACCTGCCGGTGCCGTTCACCGAGGGCTACGAAGAAGGACTCTCCTACGGTCCGAACGCGGTCGGCGCCATCGTCGAGGCGCTCATCGACGTGCCGTGATCGCAGCCCGATCGCCTCACGCCGACGCGGCGAGGCGACGGGCGATTTCGGCGATGTCGTCGCGTGAGGCGTTGCCGAACGCCAGGCGCAGGTACTGCTCCTGGTCCGGCCCGAAGCACTCGCCAGGGATGCACAGCAGGTGCTGCTCGTCGGCGAGACGGCGGGCGACCTGCCGGGCGGCGAGGCGGTGCGGGTGGCGCAGGTAGGCGAAGTAGGCGCCGGATGACGTCAACTCGTACCGCGTCTCGCCGATCACTTCGCGGAACGCGTCGAGCTTGGCGTTCATCTCGACGCGTTTGCCCTCGACCCAGTCGTCGAGGTTGCGCAACGCCCACACCACGATCTCCTGGGTGATGCGCGGCGCGCCGATCGTCTGGCAATCGGCGAGCTTGGCCGCCTGAGCGATGAGGTCGGGATGAGCCGCGAGACTGCCGGCGCGGTACCCGGCGAGCGAGAAGACCTTGGAGAAGCTGAACAACTGGACGAGCGTGCTGTCCCAATCGGCTCGGGTCAACAGGTCGTGGGCAGGATCGGTCGTCGGGCGGAAGTCCTTGTACGTCTCGTCGAGGATCAACGCGATGTCGGCGGCACGCGCCCGCTCGAACTGGACCGCGATCTCGGACGGCGCAGCGATCGTGCCCGTGGGGTTGTTCGGCGTGACGAGCACGATCGCCCGGGTGCGCGCATCGATCACCGCAGGTTGTTGGGGGGTCTCATAGCGAGCTTGGACCCCGTTGGCGGCCAACCACATGTCGTGATTGAAGTAGTAGGGCACCGGCAGGATCACGTTGTCGCCCGGTTCGCACAACACACCGATCGCGAGGCAGAACGCCTGGTTGCAGCCGGCGGTGACCATTACGTGGTCGGTGTCGACGCCGAGGTGCTCGGCGACCGCGTGACGGGTTTCCGGCAGGCCCAGCGCCGGTGCGTAGCCAGCCGTGTCGTCGCGCCGCACGAGCGAGGCGAGATGCTCCCGCAGTTCGCGCGCCGGGGGATACGCGGGCACTGCCTGGCTCAGGTCGATGAGCGGTCGGTCCGGCGGGAAGGTGCGCCCCACGACCCACGACTTCGCCTCGGCGACCGGAGGGTCGCCGACCGCCGCCACCCACCCCGTCCTACGCACCGCGCCCGACCGTACTTCGTCAGGTTCTGACGATGTTGGGTCCGGCGCGCGGTCACCCTGGCGCGCCAAAACGCCCGACGGCGCGGCGCGCCCGGTTCTGGCGCGCGTGGAGGCCCCGGGGGCGGACGCGAAATCGTCAGAATGTGAAACGGGCGCGGGTCAGGTGATGGCGCCGGATGCACGCAGCGCGGCGAGGTCGGCGTCGCCGAGGCCGAGCACCGATGTGAGCACCTCGTCGGTGTGCTCGCCGACCGTCGCGGGATAGGTCTCGGGGCCCTGGGCGACGCCACTGATCTTCACCGGGTTCCCGGGCACGAGCACCGGGTCGGTTTCCCCGTCGGTCCGCGGGACCTCGACCAGCATCGCTCGCGCCGCGACGTGAGGGTCGGCGACGATGTCCTCGGGCGTGTAGCAGGGACCCGCGGCGATGCCGTCGCGGGCGAGTACGTCGCACGCCTCGAACCGGGTCCGGGTCGCAGCCCATCCTTCGAGCGCGGGCCGGATCACGTCCTCGAGGTGCGTACGCCAACCGTCGCGTGTGGCGAAGCGCGGGTCGCTGACCCACTCGGGATGGCCGAGCGTGTGTGCGAGTCGTTCGAACTGGTGCTCGCGTCCGACCTGAACGATGAACCAACCGTCCTTGGCGCGAAAGCCGTCCATGATGAGCGGCGCGGTGCGGTCGCCGCGCAGTCCCATCGACCAGAAGTTCACGACGAGGTCGGCCATCGCGACCATCGAGTCGTACATCGCGATGTCGACGTACTGCGCCTCGCCGGTGCGGTCGCGTTGGCGCAGCGCAGCCAGCACACCGATCGTCGCGAACATGGCCGCCGAGATGTCGCCGAGCGCGCCCGCAGGCCCCACGACCGGAGGGTGGTCACCCGTGCGCTTGTATTCGTACAGCCCGCTCATCGCCTCGGCGATCGGCGCGTACGCAGGCCAGGCGTCGTACTGCGACGCCACCGTGTTGCCGAAGCCGGAAACCGATGCATAGACGACGGTCGGGTGCACGGCGCGGATGTCGTCCCAGGCGAGCCCGAGGCGCCGCATCGTCCCGGCCTTGAAGTTCTCGCAGAACACGTCGAAGTGCGGCGCCAACTCCTTGACCAGCCGCTTGCCGTCGGGGTGCTTCAGGTCGATCCCGACCGAGCGTTTGCCGAGGGCGTTGCGCACGAACGTCGCCCCGGCCCGACGGCCGTCGGCGTCGACCATGAACGGCACCGACCCGCGGCCCGACTCACCGTCGCGGGGATGTTCGACGCGCACGACGTCGGCGCCGAGCCGCGCGAGCAGCATCGTCCCGAACGGCAATGCCTGCATCTGCTCGACGGCGAGGATCGTGACGCCGTCGAGCGGCTTGCCGCGGTCGAGCGCGTCGGCGTTCCAGACCTCTCCCAGCTTCACGGCTCGGCACGCTACCGGTGAGTCGCCTCGACCATCCTGCCGAGGCGATCGGCACGCCCGCGGCGCGCGGGTGTAGACCGCTGCGCTGATGAAGGGCTCGGGAGGACGGGCGCGACTGCGGCTGCCGCGATCGATCGCGGTGTTGCGCCACCGCGACTACGCGCTCGTGCAGGGTGGCGCGGCGATCAGCAACCTCGGCACCTGGATGCAGTACGTCGGCATCGGCTGGGCGCTGCGCGGTCTCACGAGTTGGGAGTTCGCGCTCGGCTTGAGCTTCGTCGCGCAGTTCGGGCCGTCGCTCATACTCGCACCGGGCGCCGGGGTGCTCGCCGATCACTTCGACCGTCGTCGCATCGTGATCGTCGCGACCTCCGCGCAGGCGATCCCACCGATCGCGATCGGCTGGTTCATCACCCAACATCGCCTGACGATCGGCTGGCTGCTCGGTCTGGCCGCACTCGGCGGCATCGCACAGGCGGTGTCGATGCCGGCGGCGAGCGCGATCGTTCCGCGGCTCGTTCCGCCGGACGAGACCCACCAGGCCGTCACCTTCGGCACCGCCGCCGTCAACATCACGCGCGTCGGTGGGCCGGCGATCGGTGGCGCCGCCATCCACCTGTGGGGACTCGACTGGGCGTTCTACCTGAACGCGATCTCGTTCGGCGCGGTGGTCGTCGCCTGGGCGATCGTCCGTCCGGCCGGCACCCGCGCGACGCCGGCCGAGCGCGAGGCGCGCGGCACGCTGCGCGAGGGGATTGCCTACGCGCGAACGCATCACCTCGTCCGGCACCTGCTGGTGTTGAACATGGTCATCGGTGGCTTCATGTTCCACGCGCCCCTCATGCCCGCGTTCGCGCGCGACGTGCTCGGCGGCGACAGTTGGACGTACTCGTTGTTGACGTCGGCGACCGGCGTCGGTGCGGTCCTCGGAGCGTTCATGGCCGGCGAATTGCGCGCTGACCGGCAGCGCTGGATCGCAGTGATCGGCGCCGCGTTGTTGTGCCCCATGTCGCTCCTGGCTTTTGCCGCGAGTACGCGGGTCCCGTTCTCGGTCGTCGCGCTCGTCGGTTTCGGGGTCGGCTATTTCTTGTTCCTCGCAACGAGCCAGTCGATGCTGATCCTCGCGACGCCCGATGAGTTCCGCGGCCGCGTCATGGGCCTGTTCGGGATGTCGAGCGTGGGCGCGGTGCCGTTCGCCGGACTCGCGGGCGGCGCACTCGCCGGGTTGATCGGTCCGCGAGCGGCCGTGGTCGCTGCCGCCCTGTGCGTCCTGCTGTACGCGGCGCGGGTGGCGATCGGCGAGCGCGGCACCGGTGCAGGGTTGAGCGAATCGGAGCAGGCGCTCGTACACTGACGCGCATGTCAGGTACGACCGCGACCTTCCCGTCGGATCCACTGCGAGACGCGGACGACGACGACCAACGACGCGGCATCATCAGCGTTGCGGGCTACGTCCCCTACCGGAGGCTCGACCGCAGCGCGATCCACGCGACGTTCGGTTCCGGTGGCGGGCGCGGCACGCGCTCGGTCGCCGGTTACGACGAAGACACGACGACGATGGGTGTCGAGGCCGCTCGGCTCGCACTGCGATCGGCCGCCGGCGTGTCAGCGAGCCAGGTGTTGTTCGCGACTGCATCGCCCGCATATCTCGACAAGACGAACGCGACGACGATCCACGCGGCGTTGCGACTCGACGAAGACGTTCCCGCGCTCGATTTCGGTGGCGCGCTGCGATCGGGTGTCGGCGCGCTGCGCACCGCGCTCCAAGGAAACGACACCGCGCTCGTCGTCGCGAGCGACACGCGCACCGGGCTGCCGACGAGCAGCGACGAGGCCAACGGTGGCGACGGTGCCGCGGCCGTCCTCGTCGGCGGGCCCACGAGCGGGCCGCTGATCGCCGAGTGCCTTGCGGCAGCGAGCGCGACCGAGGAATTCATCGAGCGCTGGCGCGCGCCGGGGAGCACCCGCTCGAAACAGTGGGAGGAACGCTTCGGCGAGACGAAGTACGTGCCGCTCGGGACGCGTGCCTTCAAGGCTGCGCTCGGCCAGGCTGGCATCGAGGCGGCTGCCGTCGACGTACTCGCGGTGTGCGGCATGCACGCTCGAGCCGCGAAGGCACTCGCGGCGAAGCTCGGTGCCACGAATGCCGCCGCTGCGGACGACCTGTCGGCCACGGTCGGCAACACCGGCACTGCGCACGCCGCGCTGGTATTGGCCCGCGCACTCGAATCGGCCCAGCCCGGACAGGTGATCGCCCTCGTGGTGCTCGCCGACGGCGTCGAGGTCCTGCTGTTCCGTACCACTGACGCCGTCGCTACCTACCGACCGGCGCGCGCGGTCGCCGACCAGATCGCCGGCGGCGCCGCCATCGCCTACGGAAAGTTCCTTTCGTGGAAGGGGGCGGTCACCGTCGAACCGCCGCGCCGCCCCGAACCCGACCGCATCAGCGCCAGCGTCGCTGGCCGCACCGAAGACTGGAAGTACGGCTTCGTTGGCAGCAAGGACCGTTCGACGGGGGCGCTCCATCTTCCGCCGGCGCGCGTGAGCCGCGATGGCGGCGCACTCGACGAGATGGATGCCGCGCCGATGGCCGACGTCGAGGGCACCATCCAGATCATCACGATCGATCGCATCGCGTACTCGCCGAGCCCGCCGATCACCTTCGCGATCGTCGACTTCGACGGCGGAGGCCGACTCCCCGTCGAGATGACCGACTGTGACGGTGATGCGTTGCGGATCGGCGACCGAGTCGAGATGACATTCCGCAAACTTTTCACGGCCGACGACATCCACAACTACTTCTGGAAGGCACGTCCCGTGCCGAGCGAGGGCTGACACATGGCGTCCAACGGCATCCGCGACAAGGTGGCGATCGTCGGGATGGGCTGCACGCCCTTCGGCGAGCATTGGGACAAGGGCCCCGACGACCTGGTGATCGAGAGCACCACCGAGGCGCTCGCGGCGGCCGGCATCAGCAAGGCGGACGTCGATGCGTTCTGGCTCGGGACCGCAATGGGTGCGTCGTCGGGCCTCACTTTGTCGCGTCCGCTGCAGCTCGTCGGCAAGCCGGTGACCCACGTCATCAACCACTGCGCGACGGGCAGCGAGTCGATCCGCAACGCGTCCTACGCGGTCGCGAGCGGCGCCTTCGACGTCGCCATGGCGGTCGGCGTCGAGAAGGTCAAGGACTCGGGCTACCAGGGTCTCGTCGGTGCCGGTCGTCCGCCCCACGACGGCACGGGCCGCACACTCACCGCGGCGGCGATGTTCGCCATGTGCGCACCCGCGTACGGCAAGAAGTACGGCGTCGCCGACGAGCAGATGCGCGAGGTCCTGGCGCGGATCGCATGGAAGAACCACTACAACGGTGCCCGCAACACTCGCGCGCAGTTCCGCCGTGAGGTGTCGATGGAGACGATCTGCGGCGCGCCGCTGATGGCGGGCGGGCTCGGGGTCTACGACTGCAGCGGCGTCGCCGACGGCAGCGCGGCCGCGATCATCGTGCGCGCCGAGGACGCCCACAACTACACGGACAAGCCCATCTACATCAAGGCACTGGCGCTCGTTGCCGGCAACTGTTCCGGTAACGCCGACCCTGACTACGACTACACGAACTTCCCCGAGATTGTCATGGCCGGCGCCGACGCGTACGCGCAGGCCGGTGTCAGCGATCCGCGCTCCCAGCTGGCGATGGCTGAGGTGCACGACTGCTTCACGCCGGCCGAACTTCTCATCTACGAGGACCTCGGGTTCGCTGAGCGCGGCGCTGCCTGGAAAGAGGTCCTCGACGGTACCTTCGACTTGCTGGGCGATCTTCCCGTCAACCCGGACGGTGGGTTGAAGAGTTTCGGCCACCCCGTCGGCGCGAGTGGCGTGCGGATGGCGTTCGAGGCGTATCTCCAGCTCCGCGGCGAGGCGCCGCCCGAACGGACGATCGCCCACGCCGATCGTGGCCTCGCGCTCACGCACAACCTCGGCGGCTATCCGGGCGAGATGGTGAGCTTCGTCGGTATCTACGGCAACGAGTTGGGCTGACCGACCGCGGCAGGATTCGCGGTCCGCGCCACCATCGCGGCGAGATCCGCGAGTGGGACGGCTGGCGCCCACAGGAACCCTTGCGCACGGTTGCAACCGAACGTCGCCAGCATCGTCGCCTGACTCGGGCTCTGCACCCCTTCGGCGACCACACGGACGCCGAGATCGGCGGCGAGGGCGGCGACATGCCGGACGATTGCGGTGTCGGTCGCGTCGACGCCGAGGTCGCGTACGAACGACTGATCGATCTTGACCTCGTCGATCGGGAGATGCTGCAGCATCGTCAAGGACGAGTGGCCCGTCCCGAAGTCGTCGAGCGCGATCGCGATCCCGAGTCTGCGTGCGTTCGCGAGTTCGCGCGCCGCCGACTCCATGTCCGCGAAAACCGCGGTCTCGGTGATCTCGATACCGATGCCGCGGGCGTCACATCCAGACTTCTCCAGGAACCGCGCCAGGCGTTCGACGGGAGCGACACGCGCGAACTGGCGCGGCGAGACGTTGCACCAGATGCGGAACTCGGGTGGCGCGCCGAGTTCGTCGAGCACGAGCCGAGCTCGTACCGAATGCATGATGATCGTCTCGTCGATCTGCGCGATCAAGCCGGTCTCCTCGGCGAGCGGGATGAAGTGCGGCGCGCCGAGCACGCCACGCTCGGGGTGTTCCCAGCGCGCCAGCGCCTCGGCGCCGACGATCCGCCCGCTGAGCAGGTCAACCTGAGGCTGGAAGTAGGGGACGATCTCGCCGGCGGCGAGCGCCTCGACGACGGCGCATTCGTCCTCGATCCTGCGGGCGAGCGCGCTGCGGAACTCGATGTCGAACACCTCGACGCGATTGCGCCCGGACTCCTTGGCGCGGTACTGCGCGGCGTCGGCGTGGCTCAGGAGTTGGGTCGCTCCGTCGCCTGCGTGCAGGTTCGTCGCCACACCGATGCTCGGGGTGACGTACACGTGGCGGCCGCGAACCTCGAACGGGTCCGTGAACAAGCTTCGAATGCGTTCGGCGACGAGGTACGCCTCGTACGAGTCGCCGAGCCGGTCGACGAGCACGACGAACTCGTCGCCGCCGAGACGCGCCAGCACGTCGTGGGCGCGCAGGCACCGTTTCACCCGTGATGCCACCTCGACGAGCAACGCGTCGCCCGCGTGATGACCGAGGGAGTCGTTGACGTTTTTGAAGCGGTCGAGGTCGACGTAGAGCAGGCCGATCACCGAGCGATCTCTGCGGGATCGCGCGACTGCGGCCTCGAGGAGGTCGCTGAGCGCGGTGCGGTTGGCGAGTCCCGTCAGCGCGTCGCGCATCACCAGGTCGGTGAGCTGCGCGTTGGCTGCGCTCACGGACGTCAGCAGGTCCTCGTTGTGGTACTTCAGTGAGATCTCACTCACGAACTTCTGGTTGACCTCGTGGTACAGCATCGTGATCGTGGCGAAGTACAGGGGCACCGCAAAACCGATGAGACGCGTCGTTTGATCGCCGTCGAACGCGAACGCGAGTGCGACCACGCCCATCAGCGGGATCTGAAACGCGTAGAAGTAGGACCGCAGCGCCGCGGCGCCGACGAGGTTCGTCGAGGAGACCGCGCACATGAACAGGAGGTAGATCGCGCGCAACTCGACGTGATCGTCGGACGGCAGCGCGATGATCGCCGCCGAACTCCAAGCGAACGCCTCGAGGATCGCCGCGGTCATCCCGAGCGGCCAACGGACGACCACCTCACCCGCGGCGCGGCGGCGGCCGTACGACCATCCGGCGACCAAGTTCAACCCGTTCGCCAGGCAGGTGGCGCTCGCCCAGGCGAGGCGGTTCGCCAACGGGACGCTGTCCCCGAGGATCAACACCAGGATTGCCACCGCCGGGAGCGTTGGCGCGACGCCGCGCACCATCGTTCGGCTCGCCTGGTCGAGGCACTCGACACGGACGCGCGCCGCCCCCGGCGCCTCCTGCGGCATGGCCGAGGTATCGACCCGGTGACGGAGTGTCCTGATGCGTTTCTCGCGGCTCGGACAACGCAGGCGAGCGACTTCCGGGGCGTCGGTAACATCGCCCACCCGCCCACCCGCCCACCTCGCCCCGAACAACTCGAGGAGATTCGTGAACGACCAGGTCAGCGTGCTGCGTCGGGGTGCGGCACTGCTGGTCCGCTGTATCCGGACGCATCCCCGCCCCTTCGCCACCGCGATGGCCGGCGCAATCGTGTTCGCGGCGGCGTCGGTACTCGGCACGGTCCTGCTCGGCCGGCTCACCGATGAGGTGCTCGCCCCCTCGTTTGCGGGTGCGGTGCCGTCCGCGCGGGTCTGGGCGTTCGCCGCTGCGGTGTTCGTCGCGGCGCTGCTCCGGGCGGTCGGCACCATCATGCGCCGCTTCTCGGCGGCCGTCACCTCGCGCCGGATGCAGGTGACGCTGCGCACCCAGATCACCGACGTCTATCTGCGCACCGCGCTCGCCTGGCTCCGCGCGCGTCCAACGGGTGAGTTGCTCGCGCACGCCGACACCGACGTCGAGGTTGCCGTCGAGTCGGTCAACCCGCTTCCGTTCTCGCTCGGGCTCGTCGCGCTGATCGTGTTCGCGGTGATCTCGCTGTTCGCGGCGGACCCGATCCTTGCCCTCGTCGGGCTGGCGTTGTTCCCGTCGCTCTTCGTGCTGAACCGCCACTACACGCGCCGCGTCGAGGCGCCCGCGGCCGCGGTGCAGGCCCGGGTCGGCGACGTGTCGACGATCGCCCACGAGAGCTTCGACGGCGTGATGGTCGTGAAGACGTTGGGGCTCGAGCGGCACGAGATCGATCGGCTCGCGGCGGCGTCGAGCCGGTTACGCGACGAGCGGCTCCGAGTCGGCGCGCTGCGCGCGATGTTCGAACCGATGCTCGACGCGTTGCCAGCGTTGGGTGTGGTCGCGGTGCTCGCGCTCGGTGCGTGGCGGGTGTCGGACGGGGCGATGACGGCGGGTGACATGGTCCAGGTCATCGCCTTGTTCAACTTGCTGACCTTCCCGATGCGTGTCGTCGGGTTCTTGCTCGAGGAGCTGCCGCGCTCGGTCGTGGCGATGGATCGGATCGATTCGGTGCTCGCCGCGCCCGAGGTCGCGGCACCCCCGGCACCGGTGATGTTGCCTGACGGTCCGCTCGCGGTGGAGTGCACCGCGCTCTCGTTTGCGTACCTTCCCGACGAGCCGATCCTTGCGGCGTGCTCGCTGCGCATCCGACCCGGCGAGGTGCTGGCCATCGTCGGATCGACGGGGTCGGGCAAGACGACGCTGTGTGAACTGATCGCCGGGTTGATGCCGGCGGACTCCGGCACGATCCGCGTCGGTGGTGTGCCGATCGAGTCGATCGATCCTTCGGTGTTCCATCGCGAGGTCGCGCTCGTGTTCCAGGAGTCGTTCCTCTTCGCCGACACCGTGCGCGAGAACCTCGCGCTCGGTGACGCCGACCCTGACGATGTGCGTCAGGCGATGCGGATCGCGCAAGCCGATCGTTTCGTCGCCCGCCTTACTGCGGGTGACGACACGGTGCTCGGCGAACGGGGTGTGACGTTGAGCGGAGGTCAACGCCAACGTCTCGCGCTCGCCCGCGCCCTTGCGCGCACGCCGCGCGTGTTGATCCTCGACGACGCGACCAGCGCGGTCGACCCCTCCGTCGAAGCGCGGATCTTGGACGGACTTCGGGGTGCAGCGGCGGTGACAACCATCATCGTTGCGCACCGTGTCTCGACCATCGCGCTCGCTGATCGGGTCGCGGTGCTGCGCGCCGGGCGAGTCGCGGCGCTCGGAACCCACAACCGGTTGCTCGCAGCCGACGCGGACTACCGCGCGCTGGTGTCGGCCTATGAATCGACGAACGACGAGCGTGACGATCCCGACCCGGAGCCCGAGGGTGGTGCCGACGGTCTGGGCGTTGCGGCCGACGGTTTGGGCGCACCATGACTGCGCGCCCCTCGCCGGCGAGCGACCGCAGTCCGACGCTCGACGCCCTCGCCGACAGTGCAGGTCTCCAGGCAGTCGACGAGCTCGTCGCTCTCGAACACTCGCTCGCGGCGGTTCACCTGGCGCTCGACGACGAAGATGCCGCCGAACCCGACTCGGCGATGTCGGTGTTGCGTCGCGGTCTCGCCGTGAGCCCCGAACTGCGCGCCGGAATCGCGGTGAGCGTCGTGTTCGCGATCGTGGTGGCCGCTGGGCGGTTGATGATGCCCGTCCTCATCCAACAGGTCCTCGACCGCGGCTTCGGCGAGGGATTCGACGCAGGTTTCGTGTATCCCGCGTGCGGTGCAGCCGCGGTCGCGATCCTCGCCCTGTCGCAGTTGATGCGGTCGACGTATCTGCGCCTCATCGCCGCGGCCGAGGCAACACTGTTCGGGTTGCGTGTCCGTGTCTTCGACCACATCCACCGCCTGTCGATCGCCGAACACACCGACTCGCGCAAGGGTGTCCTCGTCGCGAGAGTCACCAGCGACATCGAGACGCTGGCTCGGTTCGCGCAGTGGGGTGGTGTGAGTTGGGTCGTCAACTCGACCTTGATCGTCGCGACGCTCGCCACGATGCTCGTGTACTCGTGGGCGTTGACCGTCGTGGTGGTGATCGCCTTCGCGCCGGCGATCCCGGTGTTGCGGGCGATGCAGCGCCGCCAACTCGCGGCCTACGACGCCGTGCGGAACTGCACGAGCGACATGTTGAGCGAGGTCTCCGAGACCGTCACGGGCATCGCCGTCGTGCGCGGCTACGGCCTCGAGTCGCGAGCGCGAGCACGCTTGAAGCGCCGGATCGACGCGCTCTACCGCGCCCACCTACGCGCGGCGCGCTACTTCGCGGCGATGTTCACCGTCGGTGACATCTTCGGTTCGATCGCGTTGGGTGGGGTGACCGCCGTCGCCGCGTTCTGGGGTGACGACCTCGGTCTCCAACTCGGACAGGTCGTCGCCTTCTTGTTCCTGGTGCAGGTACTCCTGATCCCGATCGCCGAACTGAGCGAGATCCTTGACCTGACCCAGACTGCGATCGCCGGTTGGCGCAAGGTGCTGGCCGTGCTCGATGTACCGATCGACGTCGCCGATCCTGAGCCCGGCCGGGCGTTGCGGGCCGGGGCGCTCGGGGTCCGCGTCAACGACGTCGACTTCGCCTACCGCGACGGTCCGCTCGTACTCCGCGAAGTGTCGGTCGACATCACGCCCGGATCGCGATTGGCGGTCGTCGGCGAAACCGGGTCGGGGAAGACCACGTTCGCGAAACTGCTCTGCCGGATGGCCGATCCCGTGCGCGGCTCGATCGAGGTCGGAGGCCACAACCTCGCCGACATCGACGGTGCGAGCCGCCGCGAAGCAATCCGGCTGGTCCCGCAGGACGGTTTCCTGTTCGACGCATCGATCCGCGAGAACGTGCGCCTCGGCCGACCTGGAGCGACCGACGCCGATGTCGACGCGGCGTTCGCGGCACTCGGATTGCGCGCCTGGGTCGCGCGCCTGCCCGACGGGCTCGACACAAGGGCCGGCGAGCGGGGCGACAACCTGTCGGTGGGCGAACGCCAACTCGTCGCGCTCGCGCGTGCCCAACTCGGCAACGCCGGCCTGCTCGTGCTCGACGAGGCAACCAGCGCGGTCGACCCCGAGACCGAGCGTGCGCTCGCCGAGGCGCTCGACCGACTCGCCGAAGGGCGTACGACCGTGTCGATCGCGCATCGCCTCTCCACTGCCGAGGCGGCGGACCGGATTCTCGTCTTCGACGACGGCCGGCTCGTCGAGCAGGGAACCCATGCAGAGCTCGTTGCGGCCGGGGGCCGGTACGCGACCCTCTACGACAGTTGGATCCGCAATACCCGCTCGGGGCAGTCCGACGCCGAGCGCGACCCTCGCGCACGTCACTCGACGTGATCGAGGTAATCGACGTGATCGACCTGAGGAGAGCGGATGACCATCGACTGGCGCGACGTCCGAGTGCTGACGTTCGACTGTTACGGCACCATCATCGACTGGGAGGCCGGGATCATCGGGGCGCTCATGCCTGTGTTCGTGCGGCACGGGGTCGCGGCCGATGCTGACGGGGCCCTACGGCAATTCGCCGCACATGAACACGACGCCGAGGCTCCCGGCCGGCCCTACCGCGCGGTCCTCGCCGAGGTGTTGCGCCGCATCGGACTCGACCTCGGCTTCACGCCCAGCGCCGCCGAGTGCGACGACTTCGGGAGCTCGGTCGTGCGGTGGCCGCCGTTCGCCGATTCGGCCGGCGCGCTGCGGCGCTTGGGTGCGCGCTTCGATCTCGTCGTCCTGTCGAACGTCGACGACGACCTGTTCTCCGGCTCCGCTGCGCAACTGCCCGGCGTGACATTCGCGCACGTCGTGACGGCGCAGCAGGTCGGTTCGTACAAACCGAATCCGGCCCACTTCCACGAAGGGCTGCGCCGCATCGGACGGCCGATGCACGAGATCGTGCACGTCGCGCAGAGCCTGTTCCACGATCATTCCCCCGCCAAGCAACTCGGCTTCAGAACCGTATGGATCAACCGGCGCGGTGACGACGGCAGCGGCGGGGCCACGCCCGCAGCGAGCGTGACGCCGGACCTCGAACTCCCCGACCTCGCGGCGCTGGCCGATTTGGTCGGCGGTTCCTAGGCTCGGCTCCCGATGTACGCCACGGGCCGGCCCGCTGCCGACATTGTTGCCGAGATCGACCAGCGCCGGTCACGCGAACCCGACGTCCATGGCGCGAGGCTGTTCGGGCTCGTCTACCCGAGCGGCGACCACGCCCTCGAGGACCTCGTGATCGAGGTCAACCGCCGCTATCTGTTCGGCAATGCGCTCAACCCGTTCAAGTTCCCCGAACTGGCGGCGATGGAGTCCGAGGTGGTCGCCGCGGCCGGGTCGCTGTTCCGGATACCCGACGGTGGGGGCGGCACCATGACGAGCGGTGGCACCGAGTCGATCCTGATGTCGATGCTCGTCAACCGTGAGCGGGCGCGCGAGCGTGGCATCGCGCGCCCGCAGATCCTCGCGCCCGACTCCGCCCATCCCGCGTACGCCAAGGCCGCGCACTACTTCGGAATGGAGGTCGTTCGCGTCCCGCTCGACGATGCCTGGCGCGCCGACGTCGCCGCCGCCCGCGCGCTGATCACCGAGCGCGCCGCGGTCGTTGTCGCGTCGGCGTTCTGCTACCCGTACGGCGTCATGGATCCGGTCGAGGAACTCGCGGGCCTTGCTGCCGAACACGGCGCCGGCTGCCATGTCGACGCGTGCATCGGCGGATTCGTGCTGCCGTTCATGGCTCGCTGTGGTCGCTCGGTCCCGCCGTGGGATTTCTCGGTACCGGGGGTCACCGAGATCTCGGCCGACATCCACAAGTACGGGTACGCGCCAAAGGGCGCGTCGGTGGTACTCCATCGGGACGACGACTGGTTCGCCCGTCAGGTCTTCTTGTACGACGCCTGGGGCAGCGGGCTCTACGGGTCGCCGGGGGTCGCAGGCGCACGCCCCGCCGCGCCCATCGCGACGGCCTGGGCGGTGCTGCAACACCTCGGTGTGGACGGCTACGTCCGCATCATGTCGGACCTGCTCGAGACGGTCGACGTCGTACGTGACGCGATCGACTCGATCGAGGGGCTCGACATCGTCGGAGCACCGATCGGTCCGGTGATGGCGATGCAATCCGACCGCTTCGACACCGACGCAATCGGTGACGTGATGGACGACCGCGGTTGGCACCTGAACCGCAACACTCGGCCCAAGGGACTGCATCTGATGTTGTCGCCTGCGCACCGACGAGTGCGCGATGCGCTGGTCGCCGACCTGCGCGCGGCCGTCGTCGACCACGGAACGTCGCGCGGTATTCAGGCGAGGTACAGCTGAGTGAGGGAGCGATCACGTGCCCTGCGCGGGAGGGCGCGCTCACGGCCAGACTGACTCCCAGCGACCGGTCTCGACCGATCGGTACATCGCCAGCGCACCGTAGACCTCACCGAGCGCGTGCCGGGCCGAGGTTGCAGGCGGCGTGCCGTCGATGACGGCGGACTCGAAGTCGCGCCATTGGCCCTCGTAGCTCTGGAAGTAGTTCCCCTGGCCAACCGTCGCTCCGCGCGAGTCGGACCCGTCGAAGAGCTTCACACGGCCGCTGCCCTCGATCACGATCTCGCCACGAGTCCCGGTCAACTGGAAGAGTGGTAGGTCGCTCACCGCACCGGGCACGAGCAGCGCGTCGAAGCTCGCGAGCACTCCCGACTCGAACCGGCACAACGCCCGGCACATCGACTCGCCCTCCATTCCCTCGAACGGCCGCCCGGTCGCAGCGACGACGGCGACGAGTTCACCGCACCACATTCGCAACGGCCGGAGCCAGTGTGATCCCGCGTCGATCGCCACGCCTCCGCCGGCGAGCGCGAGCGACAGGCGCCAGGGCGTTTCGCCGCGGTAGAAGTCTCCCATCGGTGGGAAGCAGTGCCACGCGCGCGCCGTCACGAGTTCGCCGATCGCGCCGTCGGTCAGGAGTCGACCGGCGAGCAGCACCTCGGGCCAATACTGCGCGTTCTCGCCGAGCATGAACACGCGGTCGTCGGGAGCGGCGGCCAGGATCCGTTCGCACGCGGCCGGTGTCGTCGCCATCGGCTTCTCGAGCAGGACGTGGAGACCGGCCGCGAACGCTTCGAGCGCGATCGACTCATGCAGGTGGTGGGGGACCAGAATCGCGGCCGCGTCGACTCCGACCGAGATCGCATCGGCGAGGGTGGCGCAGGCGCTGCCGCCCGTTCGGCGTGAGAGTGCGCCGGCGCGTTCAGAGTCCGGGTCGACGCACGCGGTGATGCGCAGGCGGGGTGCCGCTGCGGCGATCGCAGTCACGTGCCACTCCGAGATCGCGCCGCATCCGACGATTGCGAGACGCGGGTCGTTCACGATTTGAGATCCGCGGCGTCGCTCGGCACGGCCCGACGGTACGACAAACCCGCCCGGGTCTGCACCTCCTCGCCATACGATCACCCGCCCGTGGGTGCCATCGAGGTGAACGGCGTGACGTACACGCTGCCAGGCGCGCGCACGCTCTTCCGCGATGTCGCGTTCCGTGTCGGCGACGGCGAACATGTCGCAATCGTCGGGGCCAACGGTACCGGCAAGACCACGTTGTTGCGGCTCCTCGCGGGAGACGTCGCTCCGGCGAAGGGCAGCACTCGGATCGAAGGCCGATCGCTCGTGATGAGTCAGTTCGCGCCAGCCAATCACACGACGGTGCATGACTACCTGATGAGGTTCGCGCCAGAGGCGATCCAGGCCGCGGCCCGGGCGGTTGAGCATGCCGAAGCGGATTTCGAGCGCGACCCGTCCGATCGGGCCGGGGTCGCGCTCGCCGCAGCACACCAGCGATTCGGCGACGCCGGCGGCTGGGACATCGAGGTGGAGTGGGACGCGTGCGCGCGTGCGGCGCTGGCGGACGGCTACGACGCGCTCCGCGAGCGCCCCGTTCGCACCCTGAGCGGGGGCGAACAGAAGCGACTCGTGCTCGAGTATCTGCTCCGGTCCGACGCGGACGTGTTGCTGCTCGACGAGCCCGACAACTTCCTCGATGTCCCCGCCAAGGAGTGGCTCGAAGACCGGCTCCGCGCCAGCCAGAAGACCATCTTGTTCGTGAGCCACGACCGCGAGTTGCTCGCACGCGCCGCAGACAAGGTCGTGACCATGGAAGGATCCGGTTCGTGGACCCACGGCGGGTCGTTCGCGACGTATGCGGCGGCGCGCGCGGCGCGACTCGCGCGTCTCGACGATGAGCACCGCCGCTTCCGGGAGCGCCGCCAGCAGCTCGAAGACCAGGTTGTCGAGCTCCGGCGCCGCTCGCAGATGACCGACGCGTTCGCGTCGCGCTTGCGCGCGACGAAGACCAAGATCGAGCAGCTCGACCGCGACGCGCCGACCGAACGACCGCGCGACCAGCGCATCGCGATGCGACTTGGCGGTGATCGCACGGGCAAACGGGTGGTGGTCCTCCAGGACCTCGCGCTCGCCGGCCTGACGGACCCGTTCTCGGGCGAGATCTTCTACGGCGAACGGATCGGTGTGATCGGGCACAACGGCACAGGGAAGTCCCACTTCCTGCGGTTGCTCGCGGGTGTCGAGATCGAGCACTCGGGGACCTGGAAGCTCGGAGCACGTGTCGTACCTGGCTACTTCGACCAGAAACACGCAGCGGGTGGTCTCGGCGCACGCCCTCTGCTCGAGATCGTTATGGACCGGCATCTGACCCGAGGTGAAGCCATGGCCGCGCTCCGCCGCTACGAGCTGCACCAGCAGGCGGATCAGGACTTCGCGACGCTGTCCGGCGGTCAGCAGGCCCGCGTCCAGATCCTGTTGCTCGAGACCAGTGGCGCGACTCTGCTGCTGCTCGACGAACCAACCGACAATCTCGACATCGCGTCGGCCGAGGCACTTGAAACCGCGCTCGGAGCGTTCCGCGGCACTGTCGTTCTCGTGACCCACGACCGCTGGCTGATGCGCGGCTGTGACCGGTTCTTGATCTTCGGCAGCGACTGCTCGGTCAGCGAGTCGTTCGAGGCCGTGTACCGCTGAGCGAGAGCAGGCCGTCGACGAACGCGAGCGCGTTCGCACCGAGGTCGTCGACGGCGTAGCCGCCTTCTTGGACGATCGCGGTCGGGATGCCGGCGGCGCCGATGTGGGCGCCGATCGCAGCGATACCGGCGGTCGTCACCGCCAAGTCGCCGAGCGGGTCACCGCTGAACAGGTCGAGGCCGAGCGACACGATCAACAGGTCGGCGCCGAAGGTGCAGATCGTGTCCAGGAGGCGGTCGACGTGTCCGAGGTATGTCTCGTCGTCGCATCCGATCGGCAGCGGCACGTTGACGTTCGTGCCGCTGCCCTTGCCGGCGCCCGTCTCGTCGGCGAAGCCCGCGAAGTAGGGATAGGCACGTGCCGGATCGCCGTGCAACGACGCGTAGAGCACCGAAGGATCGGCGTAGAAGATCTGCTGGGTTCCGTTCCCGTGGTGGTAGTCGACGTCGAGGACCGCGACGCGCGCCGCGCCGTTGGCGATCGCCCAACGAGCGGCGACGGCTGCGTTGTTGAGGAAGCAATATCCGCCGAACACCGCAGTCGCGGCGTGGTGGCCCGGCGGTCGACAGACCGCGTAGGCGGTGGGTCCGCCGTGCAGGACCAGTTCGGTGGCCGCGAGCGCGCAGTCGATCGCGCCACGAGCGGCTGCGTAGGTCCCGGCGACGAGCGGCGTGGTCGTCTCGAAGCACCAGAACCCGAGCCGGCCCAGCGGTGCCGCGGCGGCCTCAAGCGGCCCCATTCCGGCGCGCAGACCCGGGTGAAGGAACACGTCGGGGATGGCGATGTCGTGACCCGCGGCGGCGGACCATTCGGCGAACGCACCTTCGAGGTAGTCGATCATCGCGGGGTCGTGGACCTGGTCGATCGGCGCGCGACCGAAGGCGCGGGGCTCGACGATGGTGCAGCGCAGGTCGCGTCGCAGTGCGGTGAGGATTGCCTCGATGCGCGCCGGCGTCTCCTGCATCGGGTTGCGGAAGCCCGCCTCAACCTCGACGGCAGGATCGTGACCGAGATGTGACGCGCTCCAGAACACCCTGAGCGTCGGCGCGACCGGGTCCGTCATCGTGTCGTTCGGCGGACCCACCCTCAGACGATGCCCTCGCGGCGCGCCGTCGCGACGGCCTCGAGCTTCGAGTGCGCACCCAGCTTGCCGATGACCTTGTGGACATGAGTCCGCACCGTGTGCCGGCTGACGAATCGCCGCGTCATGACGTCTTCGGTCGAGGTGCCTTCGGCGAGGAGGCGCAGCACTTCGACTTGCGACGGCACGGCAGTTGCGCCGTCCTGGTCGGGGAGTTGATAGTCGAGCACGCAGACGTCGGGCTGGTACTCGGCGATCTGCGCGGTTGCGTCGGCTGCGGAGACGGCGATGCCGGTGACCTCGATGTCGGGTTCGTCACCCAACACCCGCACGAGGCTCTCGGCGAACATGCGGTGGTCGTCGACCACGAGCACGCGATTCACGAATGGATCCCTCCGTCCGAACGTCCGGAGTCTAGGGACTCTGCAACCATCGGCACAGTGTCCGGCGGCTTCGTCGTGCGATTGTGGTGTTGATGTCGCCCGCCCGGACGCGGTGGCGCGCGGCCGGGCTTCGCTAGGGTCGGCGCCACAAGCCGTTCGAACCCCGGTGGGAGAGTCCACCGTCTGCTCGCAGGATCCGCGCAGGGTCACGGATCCATCGCAGGCGGCGGCGCCGAAGGAGCAACCTCCCCGGAATCTCTCAGGCCAGCGGACCGTCGGGGCGAGGCGCATCTGGAGAGCAGGGCGGAGTCGGCGACCTCGTCCTCACCGACGGGGTAAGCCGTCACTGCGGGGTCGGCCGTAGCGACGGTGAATCTCTCAGGTCCCGCGACAGAGGGGAGCGGCGCAGCAGCGCCCCCGAAGTCCGCGCGCGATCCGAGAGGTACCTCATGAACCAAGGTGACGCACCCGACCGCTTCCAGGATCGTCACATCGGCCCGATCGCGGCCGAGGTCGAGGCCATGCTGGCGCGGGTCGGCTGCGCCACGGTGGAGGAACTGGTCGGCGCGGCCGTTCCGGGATCGATCCGCGACGACGTCGTGCTCGATGTCGCGCCCTGTTCGGAGCAGGCTGCAATCGCCGAACTGGCACGCCTCGCCGCCCGCAATCAGGTCGTTGCGTCGCTGATCGGGCTCGGCTACCACGGCACGATCATGCCTGCGGTGATCAAACGCAACGTGTTCGAGAACCCGGCCTGGTACACCGCGTACACGCCGTACCAACCCGAGATCAGTCAGGGCCGGCTCGAGGCGTTGCTCAACTTCCAGACGATGGTCGCGGACCTCACCGGCATGGATCTCGCCAACGCGTCGTTACTCGACGAGGCGACCGCGGCGGCCGAAGCGATGACCTTGCTGCAGCGCCTGCATGCGGGCTCGGCCCGGGTGTTCGTCGTGGACCCCGGCTGCCTCCCCCAAACCGTCGCTGTCGTGCGGACCCGTGCCGAGCCGCTCGGTATCGAGGTGGTCGTCGCCGATGTCGCGAGCGAACTCCCCGAGGACACGTTCGGAGTGCTCGTGCAGTACCCGGCGGTCGACGGCGAGGTACGCGATCTGCGACCGGTCGTCGCGCGTGCTCACGCCCGCGGTGCCCGGATCGCCGTTGCTGCCGACCTTCTTGCCCTGTGCCTGCTCGAAGCCCCTGGAACGTCGGGCGCCGACGTGGTGGTCGGGAGCGCGCAACGTTTCGGTGTGCCGCTGGGCTTCGGCGGACCCCACGCCGGATTCATGGCCGTGCGCGAGGAGGCGAAGCGGAACCTCCCCGGTCGGCTCGTCGGCGTGTCGGTCGACGGCCACGGCCGCGCCGCGTTGCGGCTGGCGCTGCAGACCCGAGAACAGCACATCCGCCGAGAGAAGGCGACGAGCAACATCTGCACCGCCCAGGTGTTGCTCGCGGTCATCGCTGGGATGTACGCCGTGTGGCACGGTCCCGAGGGGCTGCGCGCAATCGCCACGCGGGTCCACGAGCTGGCGTGCTCGTTCGCAGCGGCGGCCCGCGCCGCCAAGTTCGCGGTCCGCCACGAAGCGTTCTTCGACACGGTCGTCGTCGGCGCGGCGGGGTCGGCTGACGCGCTCGTGGCCGCGGCGCTCGGACGGGGGATCAACGTGCGCAGGCTCGATGACGACCGGATCGCGGTCGCGTTCGACGAGACGTGCGACGGCTCCACTCTCACGGCGTTGTGCGACGCGTTCGGGTGGTCCGAGCCGGAACGAGAGCCAGCCGCGATCCCCGTCTCGTGCGCGCGCTCGACCGAGTTCTGTACCCACGACGTGTTCCACCGGTACCGCTCCGAGACCGAGATGATGCGATACCTGCGTCGGCTCGCCGACATGGACATCGCGCTCGACCGGGCAATGATCCCGCTCGGGAGCTGCACGATGAAGCTCAACGCCACCTCGGAGATGGAACCCGTGTCGTGGCCCGAGTTCGCGAACCTGCACCCGTTCGCGCCGATCGATCAGGTGCAGGGCTTGCTCGAGCTGATCCGTGACCTCGAGCGCTGGCTCGCGGAAATCACCGGCTACGACGCCGTCTCACTCCAGCCGAACGCGGGATCGCAAGGGGAGTACGCGGGCCTCCTCGCGATCCGCGCGTATCACCGCGGCCGCGGTGATACGCAGCGGGATGTGTGCCTCATCCCGGCGTCGGCACACGGCACGAACGCGGCCAGCGCAGCGATGTGCGGGTTGCGTGTCGTCGTGGTTGGGTGCGATGACGACGGCAACATCGACGTTGCCGACCTCACGGCGAAGGCCGAGCAGCACGCCGAGCGGCTCGCCGCGCTCATGGTGACCTATCCGTCGACGCACGGCGTGTACGAAGCCACGATCGGGAGCGTGTGCGAACTCATCCACTCCCACGGCGGGCAGGTGTATCTCGACGGCGCGAACCTCAACGCGCTCGTGGGGTTGGCCCGGCCGGGCCGGTTCGGTGCCGACGTATCGCACCTCAACCTGCACAAGACCTTTTGCATCCCCCACGGCGGCGGCGGTCCCGGGATCGGCCCGATCGCGGTGCGCGCCCACCTGGCGCCCCATCTGCCCAACCACCCGCTGCGACCCGAGTGCGGCCCCGCGACCGGTGTCGGCGCGGTGAGTGCGGCGCCCTGGGGCTCGGCTGGAATCCTGCCGATCCCGTGGATGTACATCCGCATGATTGGCGGCGCGGGGCTCGCCGCGGCGACCCGGATCGCGATCCTCGCCGCGAACTACGTCGCCCGCAGGCTCTCCCAGCACTACCCGATCCTGTACACCGGGGCGGCCGGGCTCGTCGCCCACGAGTGCATCGTCGACTTGCGACCACTCACGAAGGTGACGGGCATCACCGCCGAGGACGTGGCCAAGCGCCTCATCGACTATGGCTTCCACGCGCCGACGCTCTCGTTCCCGGTCGCCGGGACGCTCATGATCGAACCGACCGAGTCGGAGTCGCTCGCGGAGCTCGACCGCTTCTGCGACGCGATGATCGCGATCCGCGACGAGATCGAGCGCGTCGGATCGGGGGCGTGGCCAGCCGACGACAATCCGTTGCGCAACGCACCGCATACGGCGATCGAGGTGAGCGCCGACGACTGGCAGCATGCCTACCCGCGCTCTCTCGCGGCCTTTCCCGTCGTGTCGCTGCGCCACGGCAAGTACTGGCCGCCCGTCAGCCGCATCGACGGTGCCTACGGCGACCGCAACGTCGTATGCAGCTGCCCACCCCCCAGCGCGTACGAGTAGCTCGGCGCACGGGGCGCACGGGGGGCGACCGCCCGACCGCGGCCTCGCCACGGTTGTCAAGGAGCTGTGTCGCGCGCCCGGTTCCGGCAACTGCCCGCGCTCGAGGGCGGTCAGCGGGTTGGGCCGGGTGGCTGGCTCGGGTCGGGGGCGAACCGGCTCCCCTCGGCGTACCCGTCGGTGCGCACCGAGCGGTGGAGGAGCAGCCAACGTCCGTCGTGAGGCACGAAGCGGTCGCGATAGCGACCCCAGTGATCGAGTCCGATCGGCGTGATCACATGGAAGTACGCGTCCGAGCGCGCGGCGCGCGGGTCGTCGACCGCGATGCGGACGTTGCTGACACAGTGACGCAGCACACCGCCGTCCGGCCGAGCCGGTGCGGTCGTCGCGAATCGCTGTGCGACGGCGTCGAAGAAGGCGCGGAGCGCGACGCGACCCTCGTGGCGCTCGCCGTTGTCGGCGATCTCGAGCACGCCGGCGGGGTGGAACTGTTCGACCATCTCGTCGAAGTGGCCCGAGTCACCGGCGTGGTTGTAGCGAGCGATCGTGTCGCGGATCTGCTCTCTCGCGACCAGTTCCCACAACTCCATTCCCCGACCGTATCGAGACGGCCGCGCGGCGTCCACCGTCGCCACCGTTCGTTCGACACGTCAGCGGTGCGCCGCCGCCGCCTCACGAGCCAGCGCGACCGCGAGCACGTCGGCGAACCGCACCGCGCGATCGCGGCTGCGAGGAGGCGCCAGCGAGTCGTAGCCGTCGAATCCGTGCGTCGCGCTGATCGCCAGCGGCGCCCGGCCTTGGACGTTGGCAGCACCGGCGTGTGCGGTATGACGCACGAGCACGGTGAACGCGTCGAGCGTCGCCGAGAACTCGGTCGGGTCGCCGCCGAAGTCGGGGTGGGTCGCCCGGGCGCGCGTCCGGTATGCGGCGCGAAGGGTGGCGAGGTCGGCGCGCTCGGAGACGCCGAGCAGCGCGGCGGCTGCGTGTCCATCCATGGTGTCGACCGTCCTTGGTCGTGAGGTTCGTCCTGGAGATGGTTCGTGCGGTCCGCTCCGTGGCCCGCACGGGATTCATCGGCCGTCAACCCCCGAGCCTTTGGCGCACAACTGCGCGATCCCCTCAGTTGTGCGCCAATTGGTGGTCCGACGTGAAGCGATTGGCGCACAACTGCGCGATCCCCTCAGTTGTGCGCCAATTGGTGGTGGGTTCATGGGGTCGGGGTGACGTCGACGACGCTGCCGAGGCCGCTGACCTGGCCCGGAACGAGCGCGTCGCCGAAGCCGATCACCGCGCCGGAGGTCTGCGCGATCGCGTAGCCGAGCCCGGTGCGCGAGGCCAGCAACCCTGCGGCCGCGGGTTGGTCGCAGCGGCCGAGTTCGGGGACGGATCCGGCGTCGATGGCGTCGCCGTAGGCGAGCAGGCCGCCGCGCCGCGACATCAGCCAGTACCCGCTGCCACTCGGTGTGCGGATGAGCCGCGTGATTGGTGACACGAGGCTCAGTCGCGTCGCGTCACCGCGGTGGCGGGCGTCGCCGTAGGCGTACACCGTGCCGCGATCGGTCACGACCCAGTAGCCGTTGCCGCTTGCCGTCGCGCTGATCCCGACGACGCGGGAGCGAAGGACGCCGCTCGTCGCAGGGGCGCCGAACTGGCGGGCGCTTCCGAAGGCCGCAACCACGCCGTCGGCGCTGACGAGCCACACCCCGCCGCCATCGGGATGCGCCGCGATCGCGACGACGCCGGCGCCGAGGTGCAGGGGACGAGCGTCGGCGCGCAGCGCCGCGTCACCGAAGCGATACACCGCGCCGTCGCGCGCGGCGATCCAGTACCCGGCGCCGGTCGGTGTGGTCGCGATCCCGACGATCGGCGACGTCACGCCGCGTCGGGACCGGTCGCCGAGGTGTTCGGCGTTGCCGGCCGCCGCCACCTTGCCGGTCGCGTCGACCGCGAAGAACCCGCCGAGCGTGCCGGCTCGTGGCACGGGCGCGGGTGTCGTGTCGGGCCCACACTGGTTGCTCGGCGGAGCCGTCGATCCCTCGGCGCGACGCAACGACTCGTAGGCGTTGATCGCGGTGCCGTCAGGGCGCCGGATCTCGAAGTGCACGTGGGGTGTCGAGTCCTCGGCGTTGCCGCTGTCGCCCATGTACGCGATGAACTGCCCCGCGCTCACCCGCACGTCCTCGCGCATCCCGCGGGCGAACGCATACCGGTAGAAGTTCGACCCGTCGTCGGTGCCCGGCCGGTCGTTGTTGACGTGCATGTAGCGATAGCTCCAGCCATCGGCGTCGGTGAGCTCGATCCAGTTCCCCGCCGTTCCCGCGGCGTCGGTCCGCATGAAGGTGATCGTGGCGTCGCGCGCGGCAACCAAGTGCAGCATGCGAGGCCCGATGAGGTCCTGGCCTTCGTGGCGACGGGAACAACCGTCACGGCACGCGCCGAACGTGTCGACGTAGTCGACCTGTGACTTCTCACGGACCGGGAACACGATCGAACGCACCACCGCCGCCTGCGCCTCGGGGACTTGCGCGATTCCGCTCGCGCCGAACAGGCCGAGCAGCACGAGCAGCAGTGCGGAGCGTCGCAACATGATGGAGCAGTACTTCCGTGTCGAGGCCAGCGACTCTCGCCCGAAACTGGACGCTGTCGCAACCGGCCCGCGCCCCCCGGCGCCGGTCGGTCGCGCGGAGGCCGACCGTCCTGGTGTCGTGGTTCTTTGTCGGCCTCGCCGGTCGTGGTCTTGACCGAACCGATCGGGCTGGATGCACCGCGGCGTGGCGGTGTTGTGCGCTTCATACCGGGTTGGGGCGGTGCATGCGGGCCTTTGGTCACGGGCGGCGGTTCCGCGCTCAGCCTGAGGGGCTCGAGTGCCGATGTTGGGGATAGCATCTGGTTACCCGTCAGTAACTTCACATCTCGAGGACGGACCGCGTCCGGCGCGACCTGCCCTCATGCACGATCGGAGCTTGGCGATGGCCGACTTCTCGATGGAACTGAACGACGACCAAACAGAACTCCAGAAGTGGGTGCACGACTTCGCCCGCGACGTGATGCGGCCGGTGGCGCCGGAGTACGACGAGAAGGAAGAGACGCCGTGGCCCGTCATCGAAGAGGCCGCCAAGATCGGGCTCTACTCGTGGGAGTTCATCGCCAACGCGTTCGCCGACCCCACCGGGATCACGTTCCCGATGGTGAGCGAGGAACTCTCCTGGGGTGACGCCGGCATCGCGCTTGCGCTGATGGGCACAACGCTCGGCGTGAGCGGGATCGTCGGCAACGGCACGCCCGAACAGATCGCAGAGTGGGTGCCGCAGTGCTTCGGAAGCGCCGACGACATTCACCTCGGTGCGTTCGCGGTGAGCGAACCCGACGCCGGCTCCGACGTCTCGTCGCTGCGCACCCGCGCCGTGTACGACGAGGCCAACGACGAGTGGGTGATCAACGGGACCAAGACGTGGATCACCAACGGTGGCATCGACAAGGTTCCGACGGTCCACGTCGTCGTCGCCGCGGTCGAGCCCGAGCTGAAGTCACGCGGCCACGCGTCGTTCGTCGTGCCCCCGGGGACCCCCGGGTGCCGCATGGGCCAGAAGTTCTCCAAGATGGGCATCCGCGCGAGCCACACGGCCGAGGTCGTCTTCGACGACTGCCGCGTGCCGGGTCACTGCCTGCTCGGCGGCAAGGAGAAGCTCGACGACCGGCTCGCCCGGGCGCGCGAGGGCAAGAGCTCGCGGGTGCAGGCCGCGATGAGCACGTTCGAGGCGAGCCGCCCGCTCGTCGGCGCGCAGGCGATCGGTATCGCCCGCGCCGCTTACGAGTACGCGCTCGAGTACGCCAAGGAACGTCAGGCGTTCGGCCGCCCGATCATCATGAACCAGGCGATCGCCTTCAAGCTCGCCGACATGCGCATGCAGATCGACGCGGCGCGCCTGCTCGTGTGGCGCGCCACCTGGATGGCGGCGAACCAGAAGCAGTTCACCGCGGGCGAGGGCTCGATGAGCAAGCTCTACGCCGGCGAGGTCGCGGTCAAGGCCACCGAGGAAGCGATCCAGATCCTGGGCGGAGCGGGTTACGTGAAGGAACACCCGGTCGAGCAATGGCACCGCGACTCGAAGATCTACACGATCTTCGAGGGCACCAGCGAGATCCAGCGCCTGGTCATTGCCCGCGCCATCTCTGGCCTGCACATTCCCTGATTGGGCAGGTTGACCAACGTCCGCTGAGTGTCGCCAAATTCGGATCCATCCCTACCCCATCCCTACTAACCCGAGGCTACGCTCCGAAACGTGGCGACGGTGCGGGAGAAGAAGCCGGGAGTCTGGGAAGTCCGCGTCTTCACGGGCAAGGACGCCACCGGACGTCCGACCCAGGTCAGCCGCACGGTCCGCGGCGGCAAACGCGATGCGCTCCGCGTCGCGGCGCAGCTCGAGGCGAAGCCACCGGCGGCACCAGCGCGGCGGCTCGTCGCTGATGCGCTGAACGCGTGGGTCGAGTCGAGCGAGCCGACGTGGGCAGTCTCGACTCGTCGCGATCAACGCAACCGGGTCGCACTCGTTGCTTCCGACCCAATCGCTCGCGTGCCGCTCGCGCGTATCGCCGTTGCCGACGTCGAGCGGTGGCACCTGCGCTTGCGTTCGTCTGGCATCGGCGAGGGAGCGATCGGGAACCGTCACGCGGTGCTTCGGGCTGCGTTGGAACTCGCTGTTCGTTGGGAGTGGCTGTCGGTCAACGTCGCGGCGAACGCTCGCTTGAAGAAGCGCAAACAGAGTCGGCGAGAAGCGATCTCGCCCGAGGAGACGCGCGCGGTTCTCGATGCGGCCCGATCGATCGGCCCTGCGGCTGAGCTCGCGCTTCGCCTCGCGGCGGTCACGGGTGCGCGCCGATCCGAGCTTGCTGCACTTCGCTGGGACGACCTCGAAAGCGCTCGACTGCGAATCGACAGCCAGGTGATCACGAAACGTGATGACCAACATCTCGGCGCGCCCGAGTACATCGACGGCGACACGAAGACGGCCAATCGCCGAAGTGTGCACCTCGATGAGCAGACCATCGGCCTGTTCCTCGCGGAGCGCGATCGTCGAGGCGAGTGCGGTCCCTTCGTATTCGGCGATGGTGACGTGCCTCCATCTCCCGCGCGTATTTCGTGGTGGTGGGATCGAGCCCGCAAGCGGTCGGGAGTCGATCGATCGTGGCGTCTGCACGATCTTCGTCATTGGTCGGCGACGACGGCGATCAGCGGTGGTCACGATGTCCGCACTGTTGCTGGTCGACTCGGACATGCGGACGCTTCGATGACGCTGCGCGTCTACGCGCACGCGTTGGAGGCTCCGGATCGCGAGCTTGCCAGCGGGCTGGCCGACGTGCTCGACAACCGCGCGGACCGGCGCGGCGCGTAGACGTTCACAGGCCCATCCCGAGGTCGGGTTCGGTGCTGCGTGTTGGCGCGTCCGGACGTCCGTAGTTGGTGGCGAGTTCCTGGGTGCTGCTGGTGGCGAGGGCGCGCCGCAGTTCGTCGATCTCATCGGGTGTGAGGGTGTGGCCGTGGTCGTGTTCGTTCCTGGTGGCGACGGTGTAGAGCCGGTTCTCGAACCTTCCGCGCGAGAGGGCGGTGTAGCCGGACTCGCGGTTCAGGCCGTTCGCGAGAATGAACGCCCGGTCGAGGGTCTGACCTTGGGCCTTGTGGATCGTGGTCGCGTAACCATGCTGCACGTGACCGGCGTCGAGGTAGCCCGCCCGGAGCGTTATGGCCGCGCCTTTGTCGGTGCGCACGGTCATACTCCTCTCGTCGACGTCGACGCTCATGATTGTCGCGGCGGTCCCGTTCGTGATGCCGAGCCGGTGTTGGTTGCGGCCGCAGATGATCCGATCACCGGTCTGGAACGGCTTTCCGCTGAGGTCGAGGACCGGGCCGCCGAACGTGTCACAGTCCGCGAGTCGGCAACGGGCGCGCCGGTTGAGGTCGGCGACGTCGCTGCGTCTGGTGGCGAGCATCAGCACGCGTTCGCCGTTGCGGTAGGCGGTGACGAAGTCGGCGGCGAGGTGGGCGCGTAGCGCGCGTGCGGTTGGAGCGGTCGTCAGGCGACCGTGGGCGATGTAGGCATCGATGCTGCGTTGCACGGCTCCGGCGCGGAGTTGGGAGAGCGCGTCTTGCTCCCAGGCGTGGTGTTGGCGTCGGTTGCGGGTGAGGTGGATACCGCCGAGTTGATGATCGAGCCCGCGGACGAGGCCACCGGCGTCGATCTCGGAGAGCTGTCTGGTATCGCCGACGAGCACGACCTTCGCGTGTGCGTTCGTGGCGGCGGTGATGAGCGGCGCGAGGGTGCGGGTGCCGGCCATCCCGGCCTCGTCGATCACGAGGATGCTGTTCGGCGGGAACCGCCATCCTTGCTGGAGCTGCCGGCGCAGGTTCGCGATCGTTGTCGAGGGGATGGCGGTGTCGTCTTGGAGTTGTCGGGCGGCACGTGCTGCGAGCGCACAGCCGATGACGTCGAAGCCGGAGGTGTGCCAGGTGTCGTGGGCGGCGCCGAGTGCGTAGGTCTTGCCTGACCCGGCGGGGGCGATCACGATCTCGATGCCTCGACCTCGGCGGGTGAGGGCGCGGACCATCTCGGCCTGTTCGGCGCTGAGGGACCGGTTGCGAATCGCGGCTTCGACGACTCGCAGGTCGGCGACCCCAGCGCGGCCGGTGGCCTGCTGCTCGGCGAGGTCGAGGAGTCGCTGTTCGAGGGCGATTAGCGACGCGGTCGAATAGCGAGAACCGAGGGCTGGGGCGCGCATCGGCCGTCGGTCATCGCGGCGCATCGCAGTCGTCGCGGTCGCCGCGAGTTCGACGATCTGATGGTCGGCGAGCGTGCGGTCGGCGAGTTGCTCGATCCGTTCGATCGGCGCGCCTTGTCGTGCGTGTTCACACCAGGCTCGTAGTACGTGGCGGCGATCGAAGGTGGAGGCGTTCGCCGTCAGACCCGCGTCCGTCACCTGCGTGCAGATCACCCGCTCCACGATCGACTCGGCGAGCAATGTTGGTTCGCGTTGGTGGGTGAGCGCGTCGAGCGTTGCGGTGGTGATGCCGAAGTCGGCGGCGATCTCGACCCAATCGGCCCGTAGCTCGTCGAGGTCGAATGCTTGCTTCGGGTCGCGGGTGTCGAGCGTCGCGTATTGCGCGGCGCGGGCGGAGTCGAGGCCGAGATCATCGAGCCGTTCGAGGATCTGGGCGCGTCGTCGCGAGAACGTCTCGATGCACTCCCGACTGATACCGGCAAGATCGGCGATCCCGTTCATCACCGGTCCGAACGCGACACCCAACCGGGCCGTGAGTTCGTGGCGGAGGACTGCTTCGTAGAGGTAACTGGCGGTGTTGCCGAGCGCCCAGAACCGCCGCGCGTCCGGCGCCGACCACCGTCCATCCGGGCCGCGGGTCAGGTTCGCGACGAGCAGGTGGGTATGGAGGTGCGGGTCGCCGGCGCGGCTGGTGCGATGCCGAAACGCCGCCGCGACGAACCCATCACCCGCCTGTATGTTCATTCCGCCCGCGCCGCGTCGGACCACGCAAGCGTTCGTTTCGAGCCAGGCGAGCGTCTCCGCGACCGCCGTGTCGTGCGCGCCGCCGACCTCCCGCGCGATTTCGGGTGATGCGAGGGCGTGGAGGAGTGAGACCGATTTCGGGGCCGAGAACGTCAGGTCGAACCCGGGGGTCCGGTGTTGCCTGGTTCGGGCCAGCCGGGTGCCGGTCACTGGATCGTCACCGTCGAGCAGGGCGCGGAGATGGTCGGCGTCGACCTCATCTGCCAGAGCCAGCGTTTCGGCGTTGGTGCCGAGCCAGTAGCCGGGTGCTTCACCGGAGCCGAGGTAGTAGTCCTCTCGCCCAGCCGCGACGGCGTCCAGGTAGTACTCGGCTCCGCCGGTCGCGAGCGACGCGATCCCCAACACGGCCGCGCCTACCGATCCTCACTCGCGTCGAACGGCGCTCCAGCGAGGAGCGTGTCGATGGCGTGTCGCGGGATCAGGACTCGGCGTCCGAGTCGCACCGCTGGCAAGTCGCCGCGGGTGACGAGGTCGTAGGCGAGGGTGCGGCCGATCCCAAGCAGTCGCGCGGCCTCCGTCACGCTCACCGTCAAGCTGATCGTCGGCGGATCATGAGTCGTGTTCATCAATGCGGGAGACCTCCTGGTCGCTGATCGAGTGTCGATCATCCGCGCGCGCCCTCAACGAGAACCTCAACGCGATCCTCAACGAGTGCCTCAACGACAAAGAAATGCGCGTTGGCGGCCCTCAACGCGACGGTGCTCATCTCAACGCGATCCTCAACGGGGACCGCGGTCATGGCTGCCGGCCGATCCTTCGAGCGGCCCAGGCCGACGACGCCGAACGCGTTGTGCAGGGGTCTTGTGCAGAGCGCTGTGCAGACAACGCCTGCGGGCTCACTCGGCGTTCAACGACGGCGGGGTTCCTCACCTCGAAGAGTGCAGGGGCGTGGGAGCCCGGGTGTTGTGTGCGTCACGTACGTGGAGGAGTGAACGATCATGGTGTCGGGTGGAAGGGCCGTTCACGTTCGAGGTGCCGGCGCGTGGCGAGGCGCGTTCGCTACCTCGGGTGTTGCTCGCGGTATGACGGTCGCGCTTGCGCGTTCGCCGTCGGGGGTGTAGACGTTTGGGCTAGTCCGTCTCGTGATGGTTCGTGTACGGGCCTTCTTGAGGGGTTGTGATGCTGTCCAGCCGGCGTCGGCGTGTTCGTGGTTGGGGTGTGGGTGTTGTCGCGCTGGCGGTCGCGTCGTCGGTGTTGGTGGGGTTGCCGGTTGGTCGGGCGGGTGCGGGTTCGGTGGTCCCGTTCGTGCCGGGTTCGTCGTGGGAGTTGTTGCGGGAACTAGGGGTGAAGGGCCCGGCGGGGATCCCGTCGGGTCGTTCAGATGCGGGCGGGCCGGTGTTGGCCGGATCGGGTCGCGCGGTGGATCCAGATGAGGGTGTGTTGCCGTCGGCGGGCGAGTCGAAGGTGGATTCGGATCGTTTCGGCGAGTCGAGGATGGAGTTGCCGAAGGGTCTGGCGGATGGTGACGCGCGGGCGGTGGCGGACGCGACGGGGAAGGTCGCCGATGTTGTTGATGAGTTTGGTGTTCAGCCGGGCGTGATTGATGCGTTGACGACGGAATCGTCGTTGACGACGCAGAACGCGGACGGTTCACGTACGTTGGAGTTGTCGGCGGGTGTGGAACGGGTTCGTGATCCGGTGTCGGGCGCGTGGCGCGAGTTGGACTCGACCGCGGTGGTGTCGGAACGCGGGTTCGAGCCGACGGTTGGCTTGCGGGAGGTCGTGGTCCCGGGTTCGTCGGCGGGGCCCGGGGTGTTGGGTTCGTCGGCGGGCGATTTCGCGGTGTCGTGGGTGGGGGCGTCGGATGCTGCGGGCGTGGCGTCGGGAAATGTTGTGCGGTATCCGGGTGCGCTGGGCGGGCGCGACCTGTTGGTGGAGTTGTCCGATTCGGGCTGGGAAGAGATTGTCGTCGTCCCGGATCGCGCGTCGGGGAGTGGTTACGAGGTCGACGTCGTACTGCCCGATGGTGTGTCGCCGGTCGAGTCGCCTGAGGGGATCGTCTTCGTTGACGCGAAGGGCGTCGCCGTTGGCGGGTTCGGTGGCGGCATCGCCTTCGACGCGAACACGAAGGCGACGGATGGTTCGGGCCTGATCGGTGTGTCGGTGTCGCTCGTGTCGGCTGGTGTGGGCCGGGCGCGCCTGCGGGTGTCGGTCGATGCGGGTTGGTTCGCGGATCCGGCGCGGGTGTTCCCGATCTCGATCGATCCCTGGTCCACAATTGCAAGGTTGCGGACGATCTAGCCGATTCGTCGTTCCTGCCTGATGAATATTATGATGCGAAATTGAATCAGCGAGCACCCGTTCACGGCGATGCCTACGGTAGATACGAGCGTTTCGACGACGCCGGAAACCTTACGCAGGTCACTACTTACGACCGATTCGGTGATCGCATCCGGCAATTCGACGTCGGATACACAGCGCGCCACGGCGAGGGATATCACACCTTCGACTACGATGCCAGGGATCCGCGGCACGCAATGGGTGGCGGCATCCGCTCACCGCACACGAGCTTCTAGAAATGGCCGACGACTTCAGCTATCGCCTCGAAGTCACCGACTCCGCAACCTGGCGAGTCTTAGATTCGCTGGCGCAGGGTTTTCACGATGGTGTCCTGCGCCAGGCTTGCATTGACACCGGTGAATTCGTCGATCACGAGCGCGGTGTCGCTTCGCGCTTCCCGGTCCGACTGCGGGTCATCGTGCAGTTACAGAACGGTCCTATCCCGGCGATCGAGCTCACCTTCTCTGGTGTTCGGCACCTCGTCTTTGACGTCGCCCGCGACGTTGAGCCAGCTCAGTTCGAACCTGAGCCAAACGGGTTCGCAGTGCAACTCCTGGGATTGTCCGTCGCGGCCTCAAGGCTACGAGCGCGACTTCTCGACTCGGATGCCCTCGGTCCGGTCACGGTTGCGCCAATCGATCCGGCTAACCCCGGGTGAAAGGAGGGACTTCCCGCCCGGTCATGTTCGGGTCTTGTGATCGTGTCGTGGGTCATGCGGCGGCCGCCCAGGGGAGTTTGGGTGTGAGTCCGGCGCGGTCGAGCATGATCATGGTGATGAACGCCTTCGGGTCGTGGAACCCGCGGGCGTTGCTGC